>Ga0163217_1085312_pt1 | contig 17030 bp, 22 predicted proteins | sample SynspAceP_FD_185933 | JGI IMG/M metagenome (GOLD analysis project Ga0163217, IMG submission 185933) | Saline lake microbial communities from Ace Lake in Antarctica - Synechococcus sp. Ace-P (PacBio error correction) | ecosystem: Environmental > Aquatic > Non-marine Saline and Alkaline > Saline ...
CAACCCACGAGAGAAGAGAGAGAGGAGAGAAATACCCCCTCAAAAGCCCGAGGTCCCCCCCCCCCCTTTTGGCGGTGCTTCAAAATTAAAGAAAGAACCCGCTTACTCTGAAATTGTTCCTTCACCGCATGCCTTCTGGGAGTGGAAAGTGCCTCGATGAATCTAAGATTCGCTATCGTGGTGTGTGCGAGAGCGAAGCATACAATTCATTTTTCTATGAGCACCTCTGGAAATCCTCCCAGGTGTTGCGCGCACCAGCTGAGGCTCAACTACAAGATAAAAAAAGGCCTTGAATCCGTTGAGAAATGGGTTGTTTTTTCAATCGAAAAAATTCCATTTAAGCGCCAATCGAATGCCTGTTGGTAATTTGATATTTTCGGGAATTCGTGCAGGATTCTGCTAATTTGCTGATTTTGTTTGGATTTAATTTCGTTGCGTGAAGAAACAGATCTCTAACAGTGCAGCTCCAATCCCCTAATCCTCGAAGAATAAAGTGTACTTTTTTTTGAAAACTAATGTGTACTTGGCGTATTCGGACATAATTCTTGAGCATCGAGTTCAGTAAAGGGTTCTTCATGGCCTTGTAGGGGCGCAAAATCAAGACTTTGCCTTTGTTTGAGGCTAATGGAGACTCGAGATTTATTCTGGGTGGCTCCTAAATATTGCTCCCAGGTTTACTTTTTTTCCTTAGGCCCTTACTACCCCGCAAATCCTTCACGCGCTGCCCTTTTCAGAATCCTAAAATCCACACATCAATACGAATTACACTGAACACTAACCCACCTTGTCCAAGTGTATTTGTAGTCACAGCATCGTCAATACCAGTATCCATCGGCTGACTGATGAAGCTAAACATGGGTCTTTAGCGGCAACTTCGACTCGCCTCAATAAATAACAGGGAGGTGCGAAATGGCCGGACAATAACTTATTGCAGTTCTGTTGGAAAAAACAAGAGCCGAGGGATTCACACTGAATAGCACACTTAGGCGAACCCTCGTTGCTTTTGTGCTGTGAATCACCTGGCCACCCTAATCGCGTACTGAACGCCTATGTAGGATAACACCCACTTCTCGCCTCTATTTTCAATCAAAACTCTGAGCTGTCCTGTGGAGAAATTCTGATCTCTGAAATGAAAATGATCCACCGACAAAACCGCAGATCTTGTCGAGGTATCGTGCGGGAGCCATAGCCTGGAGCGAATGCGGACTCCAGTTCCAGTTCCGCCTTTGGTAAGTGAATCATGACCTCTGGCATAGACGTCGAGACTAATCTCATCAACCGCCTCGTTACGTTCTCTCCAATGCGACCTAACGTGGTCAGATGCGCATGAATTAGTGATGGTAATGGGGTTCCCGTCGAACTTGAAAAGTGCCTGCACTTGATAGCGTTTCTTGCCAGAAACCAAAGTGCCACGCTTGGTGTTATGCATCGGACGACAACCTGTCTTGCAGCATGCCCTAAAGAAAAGCGATACTCGGTGGGAAGCCACTGCGTGGTGAGAGGTCTTTCGCTCAGCATCGAGAGAATCGGATCTTGCATATAGCAACATCGGAGGATGGAGTTTTCTCTTCTATATCTCGAAGGGGCGGCTCTCACGCCTGTCTGGCCCACACTCACTGAGCCGTTGCCTTTTCCTCGCTCTGAGGACGCTCACGATTGTTGCGAAGAACCCGCCACGATATCTCAACCAGTGGTTTCACTTTGAAGAATTGCTCACGCAGTGTGGCCGCACCTTTACGGCGCATCTGGTCCTGATCCCGAAGCTCTCCAACCCTATACCGCTGCCATCCCCCCAGGCCCAGCCATACTTCCAAGGCAGGCTGCGAAGTCAGAACATCCCTTGCCAAACCCGACTCGGACACTCCGCGAATACCGAAAGTCGGCCTGCAGAAACCTTCACTTACTGCCTGATCGATCCTTAACAGCCGAGGATGTTCGGCCACAGGCGCGCTTACCCGGAATGTCCTAGTCAAGCCCTGGACCAGCTGATTGACGCCTGCTGCTTCCTGAGCACCGAGCTTAGGTTCGAGATTCATCAAGCCAAGCGTCTCATGTTATCGTCTAACGTTGAATATCATGGCAACAGCCTGTTGTCTATCGCCGTGGCTACGGTCGGGCTACGCCTCAGGTCTGTGGAGTGTCTTGCCAAGATCAAGTGCCAATCCTGCGTACCTGTGCTTTGGCTGAACGCTGGCTACATTCGATGAAAGAATTATCTGTCGTTATTCAAGCCATGCCCATGCTGCCTCAATTGCTGATTTCTCCTGACTTCAGAGTTTTCTACCTACCTATCGCGGAGACAGGAATGCACATTCTTGCTTCCCATGGCGGATTGATACCTGTTGAGCACAGACCTGAAATACAATATGGGGAGATAGAGTAGTATGATCGTTGTTAGGCTGCGACAGACAGCCTGGATCTCCCACCAGGCCCCTTCCCTATGCGATGTGACTATGGCCGTAGAAACTCACACTCGCCCCGCCACTTGAATGTTGGTGGATGTTTATGGCATCAGATCGCCCTCCACCACCAGCTCCATCCCTTGTACTGCAACCGAATGCGTTCTCTGTAACCAGCTGATGTTGATGGTCCTGTGCCCTGCATGGGAGCACCTCTTGTGAAGCGAATCCAACCCCCCATGCTAAGCCGCGTTGCGTCAACACCGGCCCTCCTGAGCAGGTCCTCTCGATCGATTATCCCACCACGCTTCGTGATGTTCCGGCGCAGTGCCTATGAGGCCGCAGCGCTACGGCGAGTTCATTCGGGCAAGACTGGACCTCTTGTATCCCTCGCGGAGCAGGGCACGTTCATGCCACATCCCTGAGGTGCCTGAACGTTGCGAACTGTTTACCCTGTGGTGCTCTCTCGCGTCATTGCTGTGAAAGCAACGTGCCATTGCGACAGCACCCTCTCCCGAGCCGTGCCTACGCGCCGCGCCGAGCATGCCGATTCCTCTGAAAGCCCCTCTGCTGGTCAACTTGTCCCGGAGTTCCGCCACCACCAAAGAGTTTGGCGTCTGCCAAGGCGCTAGTGGCCTTTCGATCGTACACCATTACAGCCAAGACGGCCTATTTCATTGCCCGAGTGCACTGCGCCGCAACCGTAATCCACGCTGTCTGGCGTCTGATTGGTTGCCGAGCTTTTTCGCCTACGTCCCTGGGCTTTGTCCGAAGTGTGGCTTTTCGAGCTACCACCAATCGCTGCAATCTCTCGCGCGCAATCCATAGATTGTACTTTCGTGGCGATTCTCGCCACGCTAGCGTGGCGCGAGCAGGTGTTGATCGATCCATCGAATCCTTGCTTGCCTCTGGGATCCACCTGCCGGAGGAGCTGTCCGGTCATTGATACAGAACGACCCGATCACGAGCCCAAGCACCAATAGCCAAGCACTACATAGAACTGGAATAGCACACAGGGACGGCTGCGCTGGATTCCGACCTGAAGCAACCGTCCGATTCCGCTGACCTGACTGAATCTGAGCCCTGCTAGAGGGCCCTAAGGCCAGCGTGTGGCTTTTCTTGACGACGACACTATCATGCCTCCTCGCCTGGCTTGCTGCACGCCCACCTGGAGGCTCACCGCCACTGGGCCTGGACCCTAATTGCGGCAGGGTGGCTGCAGCCTTGGCACCAGGGAACAGCCCGATGCGGAAACTCGGACCCTTTTCGCTCAACAGCTTGCAACCCCGCTCCGTCAGTGAGTTCATGGGAGCAACTTCTCCCTTCCACGCCATAAATGCGCGCGCTATGGAGGCCCGGCTTGATGAGACATTGTAGCTCGTGTTCTAATGCCGCTACGAAAAAGCAGAAACTTGCAATAACGCTGGCCCAGGCTGGTTGAGTAATTCGTTATATTCTGAGGCGTTGTAACGAACCGAGTCCAAGCTCAGCCGTGGCGGCACTCGCATATGCAGACACCAGGTTCCCAACAACACGTCCTGATAACTGTTGGTTCTCTTTGTATTTCGCCTCGTACGCAGCATTCGCTGCCTGCCTTCGCTGGATGTTTTTACCGTTGACTTGCTCCGGCTGGTGGATCACACCCATCAATTTACCTCAGTACTCCTAGGTGATTTCCGCTTGGGCCTTCCTGGCGCGCTGCTTGGATTTGGCCTGGGCTGTATATTGCCATCTTAATGGTCCGGCTCCTGGTACGAAGTTTTTATTACGGCTCATGCACCACAAATGGCCTCCCACAGAGCGCACGTATGTGGTATTGATGGCTTGCGACTCCTGCTCCGGAAACTTTCTTAGTCAATCAGCAGATGTTCAAGACCCCTGAAGCTTTGCCTGTTCTGCTTGGAGTTTAAAAGTTTTCCATGCAGCTGCATTGCACAGCCGTTCTGCTAACGCCGATCAGCAAAGCTTTTCAGCAACCGTCTGTGCTTTCTCAAGTTCTTGAGTTCATCGTGCATTTTTTATCTGTATTACCCAAGGCATTATTTTCGCGAGCCTTTGAGACCTTTCTATTTGAAAGGCTTCTTCCATTTAAAATTGCTTGTCTGCAAACTTCAATATAATTCATGATCCGTCTTGCTGTTGTTGTTCAGCCAACCCGATTCTTAAGTACTAATCTCCCCCCTGGTTTTGCTTTCTCCTGGCGGCCGATCCTGGCTGGAGTCAAAGGTGTTCTACCTTTGGACTTTGGTTGATTGTGCCTGACAGCGGCCATGATAAGGGCTTCGCGCAGAGTGTTGCTGGGCCACTTACGCGTTGCTTGAAGGCTAAACCCCAGCTGCTTCATTACCGCAACCGCTCGCCTGATCCAGCCCACGCACCCATTTCGGTGCCTCGATAATCCAAGCTGGTATACGGTGCTGCTGAGGCCCTGGCGACCGATGCTGTGCTGTGTTTCGGGCTACCCCTCCGCAGCCACCTACGCCTGCTGCTTGATCCACGTCTAGCGGATTCCCGACGTTCTGCGGGGTGAACTTCCACAACCGTTTGCCGGTGAGTACTCCTGGAGCTACTGGTTTGTCGCCCATTGCTTGCGCAGGCTATGCTTTCGCGCTTCACGCGCCCTGCCGGGCCAGGCCAACGCTGCTTACCCACGCGCCGCCGCAATCCCACGAGCAGGATCGGATCTGTGTGCTGGCCCACCACGAACGTGGACAATCAGCGTGTCAGGCAGCGCTGCCACCCTTGCCGCTGAGCGTGAAGGCCGCAGGCCTGGCGCCATAAGCTTGGCATTGGACGCCAGCGCTTCCTGTTGTGCCTGAGTATGATTGCCTGGCAAAGTTTCGAGCCCTAAGAAGCGGCCGCTCGATACTGCTCGAAAGCACTTCAGCCGCCTCGATCACCCAGCGGCCGATGTTTGGCTGGTGGGCGCCGGCCCCTGGAATCTGAGCTACCCGGCACCCAGCCGCCGCCAACCTGCCGTGGAGGGTTTGGATCCTGCCGTTTTCAGAACCAGAGCGCCAGCCCGCGTCCCTATGCGCTGGCGATCTGGTTTTCGTCTTGCCCTCCTGGGGAGCCGCTGAAAAAACCTGAGGTCTGTGCATAACAACGAGGCCATGAACCTGAGCCGGCCGGTGCTCGTAAGCAGACATGTAAGGGCTGCGGGCCCGATCATGATGATCCCGCCGTACTGCTGGTATCGTCCCCGCAGGGTGACACGCCGCCCCTGCGCAGCCGCCACTCGGCTGACGCTCACATCCGATCCGGCCCGGCCTGCCGCCGCAAATGAGTAAGCTGGCGCTCAGAAAGCACATCGACTCGGATTCAGCTATTCGGCCACCAACAGCCGTCCTGCCAACCAACTGCTGCGGGCGGCCGTGTTTCGAAATAGCCGTCCCGACGTGTCTGAACTGCTCTTGCCCGAACTCTTGCCCGCATAGGCGGCGGTGCAGAATACGGATCGCCCCTACCGAAGGCTGCTCGCCATGTGCTCCGGCCGAAACGCGCGTTTGCGCGTTTCGTGCGCAACGACTTTCCTCCCACAATGGCTGGCTGTAAGATCCGCGTCTTGAACTCACCGCCTGCGGATAGCCCGCCTTGCCCGCTGCTTCTCCCTGCTTCAACTGGGCTCGTGGCACTGATGGCAACCATGCGCCCGTCGCCCGGCCTTGGTGATCGCCACCCTATGTCCGCACCTGGCTCCCCTCCAGCTTCTGCTGGCCGGCTGGTCGGGCGTTGCCCAGAGCTGGCGGCGCGCCCATGGACGACTCTGGACCCTGCGGTTCGGTGCTGCGTCCGCTGCGCTCTGCAGCGGCTGGAGCTGGTGCTGCCGGTTAGCCGCTACATCCCGTGATCAGCTGCACCACCAAGCCTCGCCGGCCGCTGCCCCGAGCTGTGGTGCTGGCCGAACAGCTTCAAACCAAGAAACGCTTCCGCCCTGGCCCGCGCCCATGGCCCTGCTGGAGCGCACAGCCTGAGGCGGAAGCAACCCTGATTTCCTCATCACGCGCCCTCTCCACAAAGGATGTTATAGAGACACCATTCGACGAGCGCTGATCACTCCGCGTAATAGACATCGCTTGCGCAAATGTCCTCTGGCCTGATTCGTGCTGCTGATTGTTGGCGACGGCGACGACCGGCGCGCTGCGCGCCAGCGCGTTCAGCAGCCTAGCTGCGAAGCGGTGTTGCTGCCTGGCCGCAAATTGCCCGACCAGCCGAGCTGAGCGCGACACATCACGCATTGGCACTCCCACACTTTTGCCCTCCGATCCGAGGGGTAGGCTCACTCGAGGCAATGCATGCTTTTCTACTGAGGTCGGCACTCGGTTGACCGGCAGAATTCCCGTACTGTGCCGGCTAAACGCGATGGTACCAGTGATGCCTTGACTGATGGTAGCTCAATTCGGTCTGCTGAGTGGATCCCGCGGTTGCCCTGGCTGGCCGCCCTTAGCGGCACCGCTAGGGGCTTGGCCGAGGACGCTCTGGGTTTTTCCGGCCGCCGAAGCCTGGCTTTCCGCTGCAGTCTGCCGAACGTTGCTCCGCGCTTCCTGGCCGGGCTGCAGGTCCGTGCTGGCGCGGCTGCGCTGCTTGGGTGAGGCTTAGGCCATCATGGGGCATCGAGGCAGCCTACTCTATCCATCTCCGGCCTCGAGGCGAACGCCGAGAGGCCCGGGAACTGCGCGCCTCGATCAGGCCTGCGCAGCCAGCACGGCCGAAGACATTAGACCGAGACGCAACGCACGGCCGACTGCACGAAAGAACGGGCCTAACCAACCTACACTGATTCATCCAGAGCGCCAACGACGAGCAGTGGCAACCAAGCGACCTCTCACCCGCTCCGGCCACCAGGCCCTGGTCGGCCGGAGCCGAATGGCACTCGCGCACTGCAGGCCGCTAGCGCTGTCTGTGGTTCAACGGCGAGATCTACAACCAGCGCGAGCTGCGAGGCCGAATCTTTGAAGGCAGCCAGGCCCACCGGCTTTTCGACTCCCGGCAGGCCGACACGAGTGAGCTAGCGTTCCGAGGGACTGCGCCTACGACGACTACTCACAGAATCCGCTCAATTGGCGACGCTCAGCCCCGGGCCGGCTGCGCGGGCATGTACGCCTAACTGCCTCTGGGACGCCGCCAAGGAACGCCAGCGGCCAACTGCTGCCCGCGATCCCTACGCATCAGCCCGCTTACATCTTGGCAGGGCCAGGTGGCGAGCTGCTGTTCGCTTCCGAACTGCTGGGCCCTTCTGACCACGGGGCGGGTGCCGCGCGTCTCGATCCGCGGGGTTTGAGAGCATTCTGGCCCAAGGCAGCCTGCCTGCGAGGCACTCCCGGTGGAAGGGGTTGCGCACCCGCCGCGGGCGGCAATAGGGATCTGGCAGGAGGGCCGTGCACGAACCTCAGCTCACTGGCAGCGCGAGCTAACCACCGGAAGCGCCGCTGTCCCTAACCCGGATCTGTGCTTACACCGGAAAGCTCTTTGAAGCGCACGTCCCGGCCCCACCTGCCCTCGCCGCATGTGCCGGTGGGCGTTGTTCTCTCTGGCCGGGCTGGAATTCTGCGGCGCGTGCGGGCGGCTTGTGAGCCGTCCGCTCACACGATCACCGATCAGGCTTCGCTGAGCGGGCTTCGATGAAATCCGGAGCAGGCGGTCGGCCGCTCGCCCGCCATTTCGGGCCGAGCTAACGTCCTCACCTCTCTGCGCGCCGAGGCGTGCGCTTCTGCCTGGTTTCCTGGCCGCCATTGAGAGGAGAATCGTACGCAAGCCATGAGCGTTGGCCATGAGCCTTCACCAGCTAGTTGAGCAGTCGAGACCAGCGCGCCGGCCGAGCTTGGCCATGAATGTGGTGCTTCGCGGCCTGGCGGGCTGATGAAACTTTTATCGGCATAATTTTATCAACTGGCGGTTATATCCGAGAGCTTCTCCCCGCGTGCCCAGCGCGCTGGGCTCTGCATCGCCCGCCTCAGTATGCCGCTGGCACCAGCGGCGGCGGGGCGCATATGGCTGAGCCGTGCCACCGTGCCCGGTGCCACAAGCGCCTCCGGGCGCCTGCGCGCACGTCCTGGCCTCGATGTGAACAACACCTAATCGTTGCTAAGGGGCCTTCGTTTTGCTCACGGCGGAAGGTGGAGCGGCTTACTCGGCCAGCTGGGCGCTGCCATCCGCGCCGAGCACGGCCGGTCGGGCCGACGGAACCGATCATCGACCCCGAGGACACCACAGCGCTACTCCGACCGTCCGATCGGGTCGCCTGGCTTGGAGAGCAGCCTCTACATGGTCAAACCAACTGTGTGCGTCGATGGCGAATGCCATGACTGATGGCCTTTCGGGCTTGACTGAAGGCTGGCCGCTGGTGATGCCGCACTGTTTCGCCGCCCTGCCTCTCAGCCGGCGGCGCAGAGCGCACTGGCAACGCGCAAGCGCCTGCTGCGGGAAATGCGGTTACCGCAACTCAGGAGCGGCCTGCCGTCGTCCGAAGCAGGATTCCTGTTTTTCACCTTCCAGCCCTGTTTCCGACTACGCTGGATCCGAACACGGCGAGCAATCCTGCTGCCCACCCCAGCCCGCCGGCGGGCTGGACCATGGGACCAGTGGCTCGTCGCTGGGCTGATGGGGCTGAACGACTGGCTTGCAGCGGCGGCTCTGGGGCTCATCCCTTCCCAAACCGCCCCTCCGATGAGCGCACGCTTCCGTGGACCTGCGCATTTTCTTCCCTACCTCGTGGGTCACCCGTCGGCCGGCGCCACTTCAGCCAGCCACGCTAATGCGCTACGCGGGAATGCAAGCTGCGCGCCGTCTGCGGCCCGGGCCGGTGGTCCATTGCCATGATCAAGGCCACCTCCCTTTGGGTGGATCGCGGCCTCAAACCAGGTGCCACCGCAATCTTCACTGGCGGCCTGCACGAATGGCTCCGTAATGGCCTTCGTGGCTGCATCTGCTCCGCCCCGGGCGACACCCTTCGCTGACATCGGGAGCCAACGTGGGCAGCTACACAGTGCTGGGCCTCCGCCGGCGGTGTCGCCAGCCCACTGTGGCCTTTTGAGCCAACCCCCGAACACGTTCGCCTGCTGCAGCGCAAACCTGGCCCCTGAAACCCCCTCGAACGGCCTTGTTAAACCTGCTCATACAACAGCTGCGGCGCTGCGCCGGGGCACAGTGTTGTTTCGCAATCGAACCAGGGATGCCATTGACCCCAGGTTGTGGCCGCCCTGGCTACAGCGGCGCACTCTCAGCCCGTTGAGGTTGTTGCCCTCGATGACATCCCCTCGGATCACATCCCTCGATCGCCCACGCGCTGGCTGCTGGAATGCTCGACGTAGGGCTATGAGCCCTCCGTCCTTGGCGGTGCCGCCCGCACCCTTGCCGAGGCGCCCCCCCCGCCCGCAATCTCTCTGATAGACCGCAGCAAGCCAGTGCAGCAGCACCTGAGTGACGAAGCCGGGTTTCCCAGGCTGTTCCTACGACCCCCTGGACTCCACCCTCACCTCGATGGTAGCCGCCTGTGGCGGGCAAACCAGCTATTGTGATCCGTGACCATCGACTGGGCACGCGAGCGCGTCGAGCACCGCAACCGTCGTCTTATCAGGTCCTGTCAGTACGGTTTGAGCCGATGCGTGTCCTGCAACCTGATCCCCTGCAATCAGCCCCCGCGGCCGGCGGTCCCATCTAGGCAGTACTGGCGATGACGTCTGCCCTTGCGCCACCAAGGCGGTCGAGGCTTCGTTCTCACCAACCAACGGACGACGCGCCCTGATCATTCTGAGTGCTTCTCGGGCGCTGGCAACGAGCATGCCGGCGTGCCGTGCAGCTTTTGGCGCGCCTGGAGCCCACTTTCGCTGTCAGCCCCGCTCTGGTGAGCTGGTTGCGGTTCACCTGGCGACTACGACCTTCTGCGTTGATGCCTTGTTCTCCTTTCCCTCGACGTGGCATGGCGCTGCATTACGGCGAACGGGGGTGCCTAACTCGTCCGCACCATCGGCCAGTTTGCAGCACTGGAGCTTGCGGCAGAGTTCCTGCGCAAGCGGTTGCCTGCTGGCCTGACTCGAACGCCGTAACCTCCAGGGAGCTTCCGCTCTTCATTTCACGAGCGACGCTGACGGCGCGAGGCCGCTTCACTGACCTACCTGTCACGCCTCCCTTTCGTGCTGCGCTGGGTGTGAGCGCCGCAAGTTTTTGGCCAGCTTGTAGCGAGCGTCTCGAACGCGCCACCGGTCCGCTTTCTGTTTTTCTCTCGCGTCTTTCACCCAAAGAGCAGTTGCCGCTGTTTGCTGCAGGCCCCGCCACTGATGCGGCGCCGCCAGGCCGCACGCCCAATGGCAAACATCTCTGACGTCGCTGGCGATTGCGAGCCTGCTATGGTGGTGACTGCGGCCGCCAGGCAGATCAACTTGCCTGAAACTGAGCAGCTTCATGGCATGGCTTCGTGCCGGCCGGCCAGTGCCTCGATCGCAGCGGAATGCGAACGTTCCGGGCGCGAGGGCAAGCAATACGAACCAGTTCGCCTTTTGCAGGAGCTCGGCCTTGGCCTGACCCGCCACGAAGCCATGCCATTGAACTGCTCACGGTTCAGGCCAAATTGATCTGCCTGGCGCCGCAGTTCCAGCCACATAGGCAGGATCGCATCGCAGCGATGTCGAGATGCATTGGGCGTGGGCCTGCGGCTGCCGCATCAGGGCGAGGGCTGCAGCAACAGCGGCAACTGCTTCTTGGGGTGAAGAACGCGAGAGAAACAGAGAAGGGACCGGCGCGTCCGAGACGCTCGCTACAAGCTGCAAAAACTTGCGGCAGTCAGGCACCAGCGGCAGCTACGAAAGGGAGGCGTTGACAGGAAGTCCACGTGAAAGCGGCCTCGCGCCGCTCAGCGTCGCTCGTGAAAATAAAGAGCGAAAGCTCCCCGGAAGTGGTTACGTGCGTTCGATCAGCCCAGCAGCAACCGCTTTGCGCAGAACTTCTGGGCCGCAAGCTCCAGTGCTTGCACTGGCCGATGTGCGGAACGATGTAGGGGCACCCCCCGTCGCCGTGCCAGCGCCATGCCACCGTCGAGGAAAAGGAGAACAAGGCATGCACAATGCCCAGAAGGTCGTAGTCCGGCCAGTGAAGACCGCAACCAGCCACCAGAGGCGGGCTGACAGCGAACTCGCGCAACACCGCCAGCGGTGGGCTCAGCCGCGCAAAAGCTAGCAACCGGCACGCCGGCATGCGTCGTGCCGAGCGCCCAGCAGGAAGGCCACTCAAGATGAATCAAGGGGCCGTCGTCGTATGTTGGTGAGAATCGAGCCCTCGACGCCTTGGTGGCGCCAGGGCAAGAACCGTCATCGGCAGTAACTTGCCTGACTGACCCCGCGCCGGGGGCTTGATTGGAGGGATCAGGTGCAAGGACACGCCATCGCCTCAAACGTACTGACCCAGGACCTGAAAGAACGAGGTGGGTGCTCACCCGCTTCGCAGTTGCCCAGTCGAGGTTCACGAATCCATAGGCTGGGTTGCCGCCAACATGCGGCTACAATCGAGGCATGAGGTGCGAGAGCAGGGGTCGTAGGAACAGGGCCTGGAACTCCGGGCTCCACCAGTGCTGCTTGCCTGGGCTTGCTGCGGTCTCACACAGAGGATTTGCGCAAGGGGGCGCCTACGGCAAGGGTGCGGGCGGCACACCGCCAGACGGAGGCTCATAGCCCTCTTCCCGTCGAGCATTTTCCAGCAATGTCAGGCGTATGGGCGTTTTCAGTTTATGGGGATTGTCATCTGAGAGGATGTCATTCGAGGCAAACAACCTCGAACCGCCTGAGAGTGGCCGCAGTGTAGCCGCGGCCACAAAGCACTGGTTCATGCTCCCTGTCAGATGCGGAAAGAACACTGTGTCCCCGTGCGCAGCGCTCCGCAGCTGCTTGAATGAGCATAACAAGGCCTTCGAGGTGTCAGGGCCCAGAGTTTGCGGCTGCAGCCCAGGGCGAACGTGTCGGTGTTGGCATCATAGCTGCCCACAGTGCTAGGCACCCACCGCAGGAGAGGCCAGCTGTGTCGCTGCCACGGTTGGCTTCCGATGTCAGCGAAGGTCCCGCGGGCGGACGCAGCGATGCAAGCACGAAGGCCATATCGGGCCATTCGTGCAGGCCGTCATAGAGATTGCCGGTGGCACCGTGGCCGACATCCACCCAAAGGGAGGTGCCATATTGATACCAATGGCATGAACCGACCGCCCGGGCCGCAGACGGCAGCGCGCAGCTGCCCATCCCGCGTAGCCGCATTAGCGTGCTGGACGAAAGTGGCGCCGGCCCAGAGCGGGTGATCCCAGAGGGTAGGGCAGGAAATGCGCACGGCTCCAACGAACGTTGCGCTCATCGGAGGGGCGGTGGGAAGTGATGAGCCCCCAGATGCCGCTGCAGCAGTTCCGTTTTTATTCTTTATTATATTCAGGACCCCAGCGACGAGCCACGTCCCATGTCCAGCCCCGCCGGCGTAGCTGGGTTTGGGCAGCGAATGGCGTCGCTATTCCTAGACCGTTTCGAATCCCGCGTGTCTGATACCAAGGCGGCTGGAAGGGAAAACCAGAATCCCTGCTTCGGACGATCCGGCAGCACGCCCCTGAGTTACCGGGTACCGAGCAATCCCGCGAAGCAGCGCTTGCCGGTTGCAGGCGCTTGCGCCGCCGAGGTGGGAGCCAGGGCGCGAACAGTGCTCGGAGCATCCACCACGCGCAAGCTGCAGCTCAAGCCCAAAGGCCCATCGTCATGCAGTCGCCATCAGCGCTACAAATCAGTGTGGTTGGACCCCATACGATATGAGGCTACTACGTCCAGCCAGCTGTCTGACCCGATCCGGACGGTCAGGTGGTAGCCGGCTGCTGGTCCCTCCGGTACGATGCATCGGTTCGTGGCGACCCGGCCGCGCGCAGGCGCGGAGGCCCGCCCAGTGCCCCAGTACCGCTCCCCCTCCGCCGGAGAGCAAACAGGCCCCTTAGGCAACGTAGTAGGTCGATTTGGTCAATCGAGGCATGGACGGCGCAGGGCGGCCCGCGAGGCGCTGGGCACCCGGCACGTGGCTACGGCTCAGCATACGTGTCTGGCCCCCGCCGCCGCCTAGTCGATCCTAGGACGGCGATGCAAGGGCCCCAGGCGCTGGCATCGCGTGGAGAAGCTCGATAACCGCCGAACAGTTCTGGCCGCCCAGGCCGCGGAGCACCACCTTCAGGCCAAGCTCCGGCCTGCGCGGCTGGCCACGCAATAGCGTTGAGCCATCCACGCTTTGGCTGGGTCGATCGCGGCATGGAAACCAGGCAGGAAAGCGCACGCCTGGCGGCGCCCCGAGCAGGGAGAGGACGTGATGCTCAGCGGAATGGCGGGCGAGGGCCGCCGCCTGCTCCCGATTTCATCGAAGGCCCGCTCAGCGAGCCGATGGTGATCGTTGGTGAGCGGCGGCTTCACAACGCCAGCACCGCGCAAGATCCGCCCGCCAGAGAGGAACAACCCAACCGGCAACATCGGCGAGCCAGGTGGCCTGGACGCTGCTCAAGAGCTTGCCGGTGTAAGCCACCCGGATCCGGGTAGGAGCGGCGCTTCTCTGCTGCGTAGCTCGGCTGCCAGTGACTGGTGTGCCAAGCGCCCTCCTGCCAGATCCCTATGCCGCCCGGCGGCCAGGGCGCACACCCCTTCCACCAGGGTGCGCTTCGGCGGCAGGCTGCCCTGGGCCAGGAATGCTCTCAACCCCCGCGGATCGAGCGCAGCGGCCACCCGCCCCGTGGTCAGAAGGGCCGCAGTTCCGAAGCGAACAGCAGCTCGCCAACCTGGCCTGCAGATAGTACAAGCGCTTGATGCCGTAGGGAATGCGGGCTCGCATTGCCTGTGTGTGCCGCGCGTTCCTGGCGGTCCCAAGGGCATAGGCGTACATGCGCGCAGGCCGCCCAGGGCGGCGCATTGCTATAGCGGGATGAGCAAGCTGCAGCAAGCACCTCGGTGTCGCCGCCGGAGCGAAAGCCGGGCCCTGGCGTCAAGATCGGTCCCGCAGCTTCGCGCTGGTTTGTTAGCATCTCGCCGTTGAACACGAAAGCACGTAGCGGCCGGCAGGCGGGGCCATCGGCTGGTGGCCCCGCGGGTGAAGGTCCTGGAATTGCCAGGCGCCGTGAACCAGTGGTGGTGCCGGTTCTCGTGCCAGTGGCCGGCGTCGTCGGGCCGCGGTGGGCAAGGGCCTGATTCGAGGGCCGCGCCAGTTCGGCCCGGCGTCCGCCTCGGGCAGTGGAGAGTAGAAGGCCGGCGATGCCACAGCATGGCCTAAGCCTCCACCCAAGGACTCGCCGCCGCGCCAAGCAGGACTGCAGCCGCCAGGAAGGCGCCGGAGCCAACGTTCGGCACAAAATGCAGCTGGAAAGAGCCTCGGCCGGACCAAGAGCTCCCTCGCCATAGCCCTCCAGCAGGGCCGCAACCAGGGCGGCGCCAGGGGCAATCCGCGGATCCCCAGGCTAGCCGAAGGCCCATCAGCGAGGATCCACTGAGCCATCGCGGTTGCCGGCCAGCACGGGCTTGCCGCAACCGAGCGCCTCGAGAAAGACGATGCCGAAGCCTCCCCTTCGCTCGGCAGGGCGAAAGGCTGGAGAGCCGTAGCTGATCGGCCAGCTCGCGTCCGGCATGCGGGCATGGGGGGGCAGCACACCGTTCGCTAAGCCTCAGCTTGCGAACGCGCCGGCGCAGCCGCGCCGTCGTCCGCCCCGCCACAATCAGCACATCGAGATCGGCCAGTAGCTTTGCGCAACTCCTGGCATGCGGTGATCAGCGCGTCGATGTGCTTATAAAATCCTGTCCTGGATGAGGCGCCGTGATCGAGAAAATCAGGGGTTGCTCCGGCCTCAGCTGTAGCGCTCCAGCAGGGCCACTGGGCGGCGGGCCATGGGCGGAAGCGGTTCTGGTTGAAGCTGTTTGTCGGCAGCACCACCGCTCGGGGCAGCGCCGGCCGAGCTGGTGTGCGCTGATCACTGGTGTAGCGGCTAACCGCAAGCACCAGGCTCCAGCGCTGCAGAGCCCAGCGGCGCAAGCCCGAACCGCAGGGTCCCAGACGTCGATCCCATGGCCGCCGCCCAGGTGGGGCAGCCCGCCTCAGCCCGGCCCAGCAAGAAGCTTGAGGGGAGCCAGTGCGGAATGGGTGCGATCACCAAAAGGCGGGCGACGGCGCAGGTGCCATCAATGGCCAAACGACACCAGTTAAGCAGGAGAGCAGCGGCAGGCGGGATCCGCAGGGTGGAGTTTCAGACCCGGATCTACAGCCACAGCATGGTGGAGGAAAGTCGTTTGCGCACGAACACGCGCAGCGCCGTTTCGGCGGGAGCACCTGCAGCAAGCCTTCAGCAGGGTGCGACCGTACGTTCTGCACGCCGCCATCGCGGGCATAGAGCTCCGGCAAGAGCAGATCAAACCACCGGTCGGACGGGCTCATCGAAAAACCAACGGCCGCCCGCACAGTTGGTGCAGACCGGCTGGTGTGGCCGATAGCTGAACCGATTCGATGTGCTTTCTGAGCGCCACTCCCATGCGGCGCAGGCGGGCCGGATCGGAGAGATCGTCAGCCAGGGCGGCGCGCAAGGGGGCGCATCACCTGCCGGGGACATCCAGCCAGTACGGCCGGGATCACCAGACGGGCCCGCAGCTCTACCATGGCTCTTACGAGCACGCCGCCGCTTCAGGTTCATGCCTCGTGATGCACAGCCCCAGGTTTCCGGCTCCCACAGGAGGGCAAGACGACCAGGATCCCGCCAGCGCATAGACTGCGGGCATGGCGCTCTGGTTCTGAGAAACGGCAGATCCAAACTCCTCGCGCAGGTTGGGGCGGCGGCGCGGTGCCGGAGCTTCAGACTCTGCAGGCACGGCGCTCCACCACACAACACGGCGCTGGGGGTGATCTGAGGCGCTGAAGGCTTCGACAGATCGAGGCGCCGCTTCTTGGCTCGAACTTGCCGCAAACAGCACAACAGGACGGCTGGTCAATGCCAAGCTTATGGCGCCAGGCCTGCGCCTCACACCTCAGCTGGCAGGGGCAGCGGTCTGAAAAACGCTGGAATTTGTCCAGCGTCGTGGGGGCCAGCACGATCCGATCCGCTGATGCCGGCGGCGCGGAAGGTAATCGCGTTGGCCTGGCCCACGCCCAAGGGCCGCCGGACGCGGGAAACAGCAATCCCTGCCAGCATGCGACAAACCCAGTGCGTCCAGGAGTACTCACCCGGCAAGGTTGTGGAATCACCCCGCAGAACATCGAAATCCGCCAACGTGGATGCAAGCAGCAAGGCTAGGTGGCGCGGAAGGTAGCCGAACAGCAGCACGGCATCGGGTCGCCAAGGCCAGCACACCGATACCAGCTGGGAATTATCGAGCCCCCGAAATGGTGCGTGCCCTGATCAGGCGAGCGGTTGGGTATGAAGCAGCTGGGTAGCCTCCACAGCCAACGGCAAATCCACGAACACTCTGCGCGAAGCCCTTATCATGGTCGCTCGCAATACCGAAGTCCAAAGGTAGAACACCTTTGACTCCAGCCCAGATCGGCCGCCAGGAGAGCATAACCAGGGGCGTAGTACTGAAATCGGGTGGCTGACAACAACAGCAAAGACGGATCAAATGAATTATATGAAGTCTGCAAGACAAAGCATTCTAATAATGGAAGAAG
>Ga0163217_1089423_pt1 | contig 17028 bp, 26 predicted proteins | sample SynspAceP_FD_185933 | JGI IMG/M metagenome (GOLD analysis project Ga0163217, IMG submission 185933) | Saline lake microbial communities from Ace Lake in Antarctica - Synechococcus sp. Ace-P (PacBio error correction) | ecosystem: Environmental > Aquatic > Non-marine Saline and Alkaline > Saline ...
AAAGAGAGAGAAATCGCGCCTTGTGGATTGGGACGAAAAAATGGGCCAAGGCGATTTGAAAATGGGTACCCGGCCGAGGCCCGAAGGGAAAGATCGCCCGCAATCCAGGGCTTTGGCCGGAAGGCCATCCCCGCGAAAAACCCGCTGCTTTGGAGCGAAAAATCAGCCTGGCGGCGGGTGCCAAGGGCGTTCCCCTGATCAACAAATCAAACGGCCCCGCCACGACCGTGACCTTGTTTCGAAAACTGGGACGGAGGGCGGCGGAACGCAGAAAAATCCGCGGAAGAAGTCCGACCCAGAACGCGAATATTTAATCGTTTTGGTCCACGCTCCCGACACTGAAACTGGGTTGGCGTTAAATGCGCGTGGAGCGGTTGTTCGCGAACAGGGTATTCGATTGCGGTTGACGTGAACACAGAAATGCCCCTGTGGCCCACGCCGTTCGATGTCGGCAGCCGTTGCCAAGCCAGAAACGCCGTTCGAAGGTTGAACAGCCCCGCCACCGAGACGCCTGCACCCACTGTGCTGCCCAGCGGAATACGAAGAAGAGCCGCAGGCAGCAGTGGTTCCCAGAAGACCAGTCTTCCCAGCACGGTGGTTTCCTCTGACAGACCGCTACGAAAACAAAACGCGTCCAATCGCACGATTGATCTTCCCCCCCTGCTTACCGTCCGAGGTTACGTCTTTTCAGCCGCGCCAGCGAAGAGGTGAAATGTCCCGACGCGCAACCAGCAAGAAAGCATTTGGTCGCCAACGCGCGTCTGGCACCGGGGCACGCCATCGCCCGAAGCTTTGGCCCCGCCTGCGCGCGGCCGCTCAGAAAGCGTCGCCAACCCAGCAGCCAACGAACCGCACGCCAGCCTCAAAGGCACGAGCCCAGCAAGCAGCGTCAGCAACCTGCCGGCGGCCGATCAGGGCGAAAGCGTTTCGGGATCAAAATTCGTTTGATCAAACCGCATGACCGGCACGGTGAGGCGGAAACCCAGCAGCAGCGCCCCGCACGCCAGCAGCCGGCCGGTCCAGACCCGCGCGTCCTCTGCGCGCCAACAGCCGCGGCGATTCTGCAAGGAACGAAGTCCAAGAAGCGGATCGAGATGCCCCCGCGTTCCTGCGTCGTCAGGCCGAACTAAGAAACGGCAAGGACGTCTCGTATGCGTCAAAAGCCACCCTTCGGGGTGGTCTTTTTCGTTAGCGGTAGCAACTTCAGGGATGCTGCGGTGCAGCAAGTGTGTTTTAATATTTGTTAAAAAACCGCAGCTCAAGTCTATCAACGCTTTGCCAGAAACCCCCATGGCGGAAAAAACCGTTTTTGCCCTGATTCTTAAGTTTCTATTAAAATCAGTCGCTGTACCGTGAATGAGCGATATACCCCTTAATCGTGACAGTCATGTTCAGACGGTAGTAAATCATTGGAATTGGCAATCGAACGGCCCAGATAGGGACAGAGTTCAAACTTAGACAGATGATTTTGGACAGTGAGTAATAACCGTGCCAGACACCATCAAAGACAGCGATCAGCCTTTAGCGCACCGGCCCTTCATCTCGGGTCGTCCCGCAAACTGGTGACCATCCGTCCTGCTTGTTTGCGCATCAAACGGTATCTGGTTCTCACGCAGCGAACGTTGATGTGGGTGATCGTTTGATCCTGCGCGTTGGATGCGGGTGAAATCCGTTCGCCGCTTTGCACCAAGCTTGAGAAATGCGACGGGCCTGCAGGTCTTCTACTTGTTGAAGCACCTGATGGCGGCGCTGGCCGGTTGGCGGTATCCACAACGCATTAATCGAGGATCGACGGCCCCGAAGTGCCGATCCTTGACGGGTAATGCGCGCCGTTCGTGCGTGGGGTATTCATGCAGCGCGTGTTGCGCATGCTGGCGGCCCCTGTACGGGCAATTTGAGGTGCTCAAGACCGTCACTGTGAACCGAGCGGCGAAGCATCGGGCCAACCATCTCGCCTGCGGACACACTGAAGATGCGACTTTGTCATCGATTTTGCCAGACGGCGGGGGCCGCAAATCGGACATCAGGAAAAGTCGCTGGTGATGAACAACGCACGCTTCGCGCGTGAAACGTTTTGCGACAGCCGTAACCTCTGCCGTCAGGCGATGTGGATGCGATGCCAAGCCAACGTCCTGGCCCTTGGGCGGCAAACGGCCGGCGAGAACGCGGTCGTATTTGACGGCGACCACAGTCCTCAGCCCGGGCGGTCCTGCGCCATTTTGGACGAACCTGTACGCCACAAGATGCTGGATGGCCTTGGGCGATCTGGCGCTGGCATGCGCCGCCCTTATTGGACAAAATATACCGGTGTTCGCGCGGGCCATAGCCTGACCAACACGCTGCTGCGGCGCGCCTGTTCGGCGACACCCGGCGCGGGCGTAATGGTCGAATGCGACGCACAGATGGCGTCGGCGTCTGCCCGGGCTTTGGCCTTGAGTGGGTGAAAATTCCCGCCGTTGCCTGAAATCGTGATCGCGGTGATGCAGGGCAGGGCAATTAACGACGGTTGAAACTCCCGGTGGTGCTTGGGTAATCCTTTGTTTTTACGATTTGGCCGGTCGACAGCCTTTGCCCTTGCGGGGACTGCCGATGGTCGTTTTTGTTGGCGCGGAAACTTTGCTAGTCACGGGCAAAGGCGTAATCGTGAAACGTGACGCAGAGTTTTTAAAGCGGAGGGTGAAACGCATGACGGGTACGAATGTCGCGCAAGCGGGGTGGTCGGTGCGGTGCTTTTGGCGGGCGTTTCTTGGCGCGTGCGGTGGTGCCTCAGGATACGGGTTTCGGGACGACCAACAGCTTCCTTTCACCCTCAGGAAATCCCGCTTTGGAAAACCTATTCGGCCGAACAGATTTTTGAACGCGGCGAAATTCGAACTCAACGCAAAAACGCCCGCGAAAGCCGCTGAGTATTTCTCGGAAAATCGAGCGCCCCTGGTATCCCTTTCCGAATGGGCCCAAACGGCGCGCTGAATCATGCAGGCTTTTTTGCCCTTCCATCAGGGATCAGGAACTACCCCAGCAGCCGGTCTGCCGCGCAGCGCTTAATAAATCGATTTCTTCCCCGATGACGATGAACGCGTCTTATGCCAGCTATCTGCTGGCGCTCGCTATTATGACCAGATCGACGAAGTCGGCGCCGCGATCAGGGCCTGAACTTTTCCAAGGCGCTGCAAGCGTTGCGCCGCGTGATAGAGGATTACCCTGACAGCGAATATGCGCGGTCTGGCGGTGCCTTAAAGTTCGATCTGCCTTCGACCATCTGGCGGGCAAGGAAATGGAAGTGGGCGGCTATTCATCTTGCGCCGCGAGCAATTACACCGCGTCGATCAACGTTCCGCGTTGTCGTCGAGGATTTCCAGAACCACCACCCACACAGCCGAAGCGCTGCATCGCTTGGTCGAGGCCTATCTCTTCGCTTGCCTACCGGACGAAGCACAAGACTGCCGGGGCCATTTTTCGGGCCACAAAACTACCAAGTCGACCGAGTGGTACGCCGCCAGCTAATAAGTTGTTGACCGGTCAAGGGCTTGAAATGAAGTCCCTTGGGACAACTGGCCTGACCGGCGATTTACCGCCAAAACGATTTAGGGCGAATGGATCTGACCATCGCGCCTTTTTAACGGCCCTCACGGAATAAGTGACCCATGCACGCGGCTAGATATTTCGAATATTTGCTGATCATCGACCGCTGGAGCTTTGCGTTTTCAGCCGGGTTTTTTGAAACGTTCCTGACCGCGAAACAAGGCGCGGGCAAATTCGATCCTGCTTGATAGTCCTGGGATTTGTGCTTGGGCTGGCGTGGACGTGCTTGATCTGGTGAACGTCAGGGCGCGTCTCAATGGGCGAGGTGACAGCGTGGTTCGATCTGCCGAGGGGCACGCGGCCCATGCGGTACTGGAAAGAGGCGGAGCTGCCCGGGGGGGAGCGAGCTGATCCTGGCGCCGGATCAACGCCTCTGACGGACGCAAGACGGCGTGGGTCAAACGATCGGCGCTGTTCGGGCGCGAGGTGCTGCGCGCGCTGTCCGAGACGTGGTAAAGAGCTGCACGGCCAGCATGACGACCGCGGCTTCTTGACCCAGGGCCACCGCGGCCATTCTGGATGAATTCGCGGGCGACGGTTGCGCGCTGGCGGGCCAAAGGTGCGTCAGCATGGTCCGCCCCCTCGCTGCGCACGTAAAGGGCGGGCGGAAACAGGCCGCTGGCCGACCGCGAAGTCCAATTGGCAGCCGAAGAAGAATACCTTGCGCCATGCCGTCGCAAGAGCTGGACAAGCTGGACCCGCAAGCGGGCGAGGAAGAACAGGCTGGATGCGCGCGCGTCGTTTTGAATGCAAAAAGCGCCGAAAAGATCCGCAGCGATTGTGGTCAACGCTTACGAAATGATGGGACAGGGCGGCGCAAGAAGACGCCAGTTTGGGCGACGCCCTGGCGCTGGCTTGAACGGCGGTCGCCCACAAAGCCGACGGCGCCGCTAAAATAGGCCCGATGGCCGCGCTGTCACGTTCGATGGTCGAAAACTGGACCGACGCGACGGAGGGCGTGGTTCGCCGCGATCGACACAATGTCGTTCCAATCCCGATCGAGCTCGAGGAAAAAGACGAAAACGACTGTTCGCCATCCGCGGGCAATGGCCCCCGCAAGCACGAGGTACAGGCCGAGAGCTGGCGGCTTTGCCGACAAGCTGCGCGGCAAGGCTGGATGCGCTAGACGCCGGGCGAGGCAGCAGCAGGCCGGTCTCGAGAAAGCCGTGCGTGATGCCGCAAGCCGCCTATGACGCCGCCGCTGACGCAACTGACCGATGCACGCCAAAAAGAAATGCGGCAAGCTTGGACAAGGCCGTCGCCGCTGAGCTTGCCCGCCGCTTAAATGGGAACGCGCGTTTTTGCCGGAACGCCAGATCACAACCGAAACACCGGGCCCCGAGGGGCGTGACGCGGGTATTCCTTCACGCGTTGCCACCACCCGGCGCGCCTGCGGACCTTTGGGCAAAGAATCGCATCGGGGCGGAGGAACTACAGGCCGCTTTTCCTGCTCGCGCTCAAGTTTGTCTGGCCAAGGGGCAAACCGGCCTGACGATGAATTCTTTGACGAAAATCGACCGTGTGTTGGCGGTGCAACAAGCCGATGCGGCTGGGGCGGCCGTCTGGCGGCGCTGTCCGCAGGGGGTCAGGTGCTTGTTGTCACCCCACTCGCCGCAGGTGGCCGCTTTTGGGCGCACACACACTGGCGTGTGTCCAAGCCGGTGTCCCAAAGGGATGACTTTTGTCGACGGTCACGCCGCTGTCGGCCCCCGAACGGTGGACGAAGGTTCGCGCGCTTGCTGGCCGGAGACAACGATCACCGAGCCGCCCGCGCGCTGCACGCGAGTTTGGGCGAAGAAATTCGGGCAGCTAGAGCCTCGTCCTGTTGGCCAAGGGGTTTTAAGCAGGCGCTTGCTGTCCAGACATGGGGAAACCTGACAGCAAACAACAAGCCGCCATGCTTTGAAACGCGCGCCCCGCTTTCTGAAACCAGCAATATGACAACGCCTGTGCAGCCATGGCGCGTTTTGGCTGGGGCGTGCTGCGTGAAAAGGGGCCCGGGCCAAGGTTACCCTTTTGGTTTATCGCGCTGGTGAATCGGTATTTGGCCGCGGGTTTTTGCCGCGCTAGTTTTTTCGCAAAGGGATCAACGCGTACGGCGCTTCTTTATGGCACCGGAAGATGTCCAGCGTTCACAGCTTATATGCAGCCCTCCGAATGGTATTGGGTCGTTTTAATTCCCGATCGGCGGGCTTACTGTGGGGCTCATCCTGCATAATTTCACCCGCGATGCTCGCGCGCGCAGTGTCGGCGAGTGATCCTTCGGGGCCCGCACTACACGAAGGGCGTGGTGGAACGCGGGCAGGGATTCGCGTCGGCCTTTGGCCTCGCGCCTGATCACGCTCAAAGCACGCGGCGGGTCCGTCGGGGCCGCGAAGGGCCGGTTGTTCACTCTTGGCCTGGCGTGATCGCGACGTTTGGTTAGTCGTCGATCAACGCAAAGCGGCATCAACCCGGGCGCGACCTGCTGGTCTGCGCTTGTGGGCGGCAGCTGTATCCGTCGGCCAGCTTTAACGCAACCGTATTGCAAGGGGCGCTTTTTGCGCTAGAGATCGTGTTGCGCCCACTTTGCCCCGTGCATGCGGTTTCGCCCCCGATCGTCCAATCGCCTCTGCGCGGGGGACGGTGATTAACCGACTAGAGTTTTGGCGCTGAACCGAATTTGTCCTGCCCACACGTGGGCGACATGTCGTTCTACGAGGAACTGCCCAACGTTTTTTGCTGCCGGCTGACCTGCGGCGTGGTTCGCGGTATTTCCGATGCGCGGCATCTTTTGGGCGAGGATATCGCAATTTCATTCAGGCCCGCAAGCAAAGCTGCCACGCGTATCTGCGGCCGGCTGTGGGCGGGTGCGATCCTTGCGGTAATCGCGGCTGTGGTTCCCCATAATCATCGGCGTCGGGTACGAGACGACAAACCCGACGCCGCTGAGCGGCGATAATGATCCTGCACGAGGCGGTCGTTTTTGCGTGCCTCAAGATCCATTGCCCCGTGTCGATCAACTTGGGGGGGCGCTATGGGCGGGCGGTGTGTTCTCGCCCTCGCTGATGCTGGGCGCGTTGACGGGGCTGGCGTTTTGGTCCTGATCGCCACGGGCGTATTCCCCACGGATGTCCGGGTGCGCCGTCGCTTTAAACTGCGCTGGCGGGAATGGGGGCGGTGCGCAGCCGTTTCTGGGCGCGCCAATTTCTACGAACGTTGAATTGTGTTCGAACTGACAGGCTGACTTGGCAGACGGGTCTTTTGGCGGTCATGGTCCGCTGTCAGCATGTCTTACGGGTTGGCGTCACGTCCTGGTGCACCGCAGCTTCTTTCTCACGCCAGATGGGAGCGGCGTGGTATTCACCTGCGGCTGGGCCACAGGGCCTTAATTTGCTGGAGCTAGAATCATGGTCGGCCGCATCATGCGCCGCCCCGACGATCTGGCGGTGCCGCGAACGGAGGAAAACCCTGTTGGAACTAATCGGCGAAGGGACCTATATGCGGCACGCCACACTAGAGCCGCAATGGTGCCGATTTTCGAGGCAGAACCGGTGCTGCCTTTTAGTTCGCAGTGGTCAGCGCTGAAAACGGCCGAATCGCCGCCCGAATTGCTGGGCGCTGTTGTTCATGTCGATGCCTCAAGGCCGTATAACCCCCGCGCCCTGGCCGAAACGCCCGCCGAAGAACATTCTTATTGTTGCTAACTTCAGCAAGTAAGTCGTGCGAAGATATGATTGTCGTGAAAATATTGAAATGCGGCTGAATTGCGGCAGGAATTTGGCTTGCTGGGACTGGTCCCCGTGAACTACACTCTTAAGGAGTTTTGGGGGATTTTAACATGCTGGATTGACTTTACTGTTCCGGCGCTCGCGCTTTTTTGGAATGGCAGGGCTGATGGGCAGCGACGACGGGTGGATGATGACATATCGGAGGACATCGAAGATAGTGTCAGAGCCAATGTCACATCCCCCGCAGATTGTACCTGCAAACAGGGCAACCAAATGGGCCTGACCTGGTCAGCACGGCACGGGGGCAAAATGATGACATCGTGCCTTTGGCGGGGACGACACGGTAAACGGCTTGGTGGGGAAATGATAGCCGTCCAGGCGGTGCGTGGCACGACAATGCCTGGCACCTTGGCGGTGGCGACAACATTGGCAATGGCGAAGAGGCCGCGATACCGTCACGGTGGCCCCGGCAGTGATACGCTTTTTGGGTGGGCAATGGCGCGGACAGCCTGACCGGTTCGGGGCGACATGATCTGTCTGGCGGCAGGGCCAGCGACATGCCTAGCGCGGTGGGGTGGGCACGATCCTGCTGACGGGAACAACGGCAAGCGATACACCCGACGGCGGTGCGACATGACACCCGGGATGAGGTGGCAAGCGGCGACGAACAGCTGGCGGGTTCGGCGGGCGCAGATTCCCTTGGTGGGCGGTCTTGGTCCGACAACTGCTGATCGGCGGGTCCGACAATGAACGCTTTTGGCGGCGGGCTGATGGACACGCTCTTTGGCGGTTCGGCGACCGAATGTGCTGCGAAGGTGGCACCAACAACGATCTGGTCAACGGTGGGGCGGGGGCAATTGAACGACGCTGGGCACTTTGGGGCGCGATCCTGTGCTGGGGGGCCGCGGCATGACACGCTTAGCGGTGGCGAAGGCTTGGACTTACCTTGAGGGAAATGATGGTGACGACATGCCATGATGGGCAACGCGGGCAAGACGGGCTCAGCGGCGGCGCGGGCAAGATACCCTTATGGCGGCGTCGGCAGCGATACGCCTCAGCGGGCTGGCCGGGCGATTGATGTGCTCGACGGTGAGGGTGGCAAGATCTGCTGAATGGCACGGTGGCAACGACACGTTGATGGGCGCGGTTGAACGACACGCTGAAACGGCAACGGGGGCGATGAACGTGGTCAGCGGCGGCACCCAAAGCGATCTGATAATGGTGGCAGCGGCAATGACCCGACCTGTCGGGCGATTGCCAGGGGCCGATAGCGATCAACCGCGGCCCTGGCAATGAACACGCGTCAGGCGGCCGAAGGGCCGGAACAAGTTGGCGGCACAAAGGGTGACGACTCTGATCGATGGTGAGATGCGGGAAATGACGCATTGTTCGCGGTATGGGCGATGACACGTTGAACGGCAGGGGCGGGGAATGATTTCCCTTATCTCGGGGGCTGGTGCTGACAGCAATCGAGCGGCGTGCCGGGATGACGTGATCCGTTGCGTTTTGACCCTTCAACCTCGACGGCAAAATGTGTCAAGGCGATACGGATACGAATGGCCCGATGTGGTGCTGGGAGGCCCGACGGGCGACGACAACCATCAGCGCCAACGACGGCATCCTTGGGTTTCTGCAGGTACAAGACCGTCTTTCGGCAAGGTTTTGAAAATCGGTCACGATCACCGGTTTGTCTTTCCAATCTGATAAGCCGATGGCGTTGATTACATCGGCCGCCGTCACCCCTGTCACCAGTATCGCCGGATAGTTGGCGGACTGATGTGTCCGTCGCCCGTCGCCTACCAGCAAACACAGTCGGCCATCGTATCTCGTATCGGCCTGACACATTGCCCGTCGAGGTTGAAGTCAACGCACGGATCAACGTCATCAACCGGCACCGCCCGTCGATGCTGTCAGCAACCCAGCCCCGAGATAAAGGGAAATCATTCCCGCCCCCGCGTGCAAGCGGTCATCGCCCATAACCGCCGAACATGCGTAATGGACCCGGCATCACCAATCGATCAGGTCGTCACACCCTTTGTTGCCCGCCAACTTGTCCGGCCCTTCGCCGCCTGACAGCGTGCATTGCCAGGGCCCCGCGTTTTGAATCGTATCGGCCCTGCCATCGCGCCCGACAGGTCGCATTGCGCTGCTCCAACATTGATCAGATCGCATTTTTGGGTGCCGCACGCTGATCACGTCAATCGCCCCCGTTGCCTGTTCAGCGTGTCGTTCAACCCGCCGCCCATCAACGTGTCTTTGCCACCGGAGAGCGGGATCGTTGCCACCCTCACCGTCGAGCACATCATCGGCCGCCAGCCCGCTGAAGCGAGCCGACGCCGCCCATAAGGGTTATCGTTTTTTGCCGCGCGCCGCCGCTGAGCCCGTCGTTGCCCGCGTTGCCCATCAAGGATGTCGTCACCATCATTCCTTCAAGGTAGTCAAAGCCTTCGCCACGCTAAGCGTGTCATTGCCGCGGCCCCCCAGCACAGGTATCCGGTCCGCCAAAGTTGCCCATGGCGGTCGTGCATTCAGTGAGTTGCCCCGCCGCCACCGTTGACCAAGATCGTTGTTGGTGCCAACCAGCGCAGCACATCGTCGCCGGGAACAAAAACCCCCGCCCCCCCCCCCCAAAAAAAAAAAAAAAGGAAGCGTGGGGGGGGGGGGTTCCCCCCATCAGCCCGCGCCCAAAAAAGCGTATCATCTGTCGGACCCGCCGTGAGGTTTGTCGGACCACACCGCCCCACAAGGGATCCGCGCCGCGCGACACCCGCCAAAGCTGTCCCGTCGCCGCTGCCACCTATCAGGGTGTCATTGTCGGCACCGCCGGTCTGAGTGTATCGCTGGCGTTGTTCCGTTCAGCAGATCGTCGCCCACCCCACCGCGCAGCAATGTCGCTGCCCTGCCCGCCAGAAAACAGATCATCCGTCGCCCCCGAAACCGGTCAGGCTGTCCGCGGCCATTGCCACCCAAAAGCGTATGCACTGCCGGGGCACCGTTGACGGTAAATCGCGGCCCTGCTTTCGCCATTGCCCAAGGTTTGTCGCCACCGCCAAGGTGCAGCAGTCGGTTGCCGCACCGCCTGGAACGGGTATCATCCCACCAAAAGCCGTTTACCGTGTCGTCCCCGTCAAAGGCATGATGTCATCATTTTGCCCCCGTGCCCGGTGGACGAAGGTCCAGGCCCATTGGTGCCTGTTGCAGTACCAATCTGCGGGGATGTGAACATTTGGCTCTGACACTTCTTCGATGTCCTCCCGATATGTCATCATCACCGTCGTCGTCTGCCATCAGCCCTGCATTCCAAAGCGCGAGCGCCGCAGTAAGTAATCCCAAGCTGTTAAAAAATCCCCCAAAACTAATACTTAAGAGTGTTAGTTTCACGGGGACCGTCCCCAGCAAAGCCAAATTCCTGCGCAATTCAGCCGATTTCATATTTCACGACAATCAATATCTCGCACGACCTACTGGTGCTGAAAAGTAGCACAATTTCAAAGAATGTTCTTCGGCGGCGTTTTTTGGCCATGGGCGCGTCTATAGGCCTTGAGGGCATCGACATGGAACAACGCGCCAGCAATTCGGCGGCGATTCGGGTTTCAGCGTGGACCACTGGAATAAAGGCAGCACCGGTCTGCTCGAAAATCGGCATGGCGGCCTCTAGTTGTGGCCGGTGCGTCAATATAGGTCCCTTCGCCGATAGTTCCCAACAGGTTTCCTCGTTCGCGGCACGCCAGATCGTGCCGGGGCGGCGCAAGATGCGGCCGACATTGACATGCCCAGCAAATAAGGCCTGTGACCAGGCCGCAAGGTGAAATACCACGCCGCTCCATCTGGGTGAGAAAGAAGCCTGCGGTGCACCAGACGTGCGCCAACCCCGTAGACATGCTGACAGCGACCATGGACCGCAAGAAAACCTTCTGGCCAGTCACCTGGGTAGTTCGAACACAATCAACGTCGTAGAAATTGGCGCGCCCAGAACGGCTGCCGCCACCGCCCCCATTCCCGCCAGCGCATAAGGCGAGGTCGCACCGACATCGTGGGGAAACGCCCGTGGCGATCAAGACCAACGCCAGCCCCGTCAACGCGCCCAGCATCAGCGAGGGCGAGAACACACCGGCCGCCCATGGCGCCCCAAGTGTGATCGACACGGCAATGAATCTTGAAGCACGGCAAAACGACCGCCCTCGTGCAAGGATCCATATCGCGCTCAGAGCGCGGGTTGTCGTCTCGTACCCGACGCCGATGATATGGGGGAAACCACAGCGCGATTACGCCAAGGATCGCACCCGCCACCAGCCGGCCGCAGATACCGTGGCAGCTTGCCTGCGGCCTGAATGAAATTGCCGATATCCTCGCCCAAAGATGCCGCGCATCAGGAATAACCGCGACCAACGCCGCAGTCAGCCCGAGCAGCAAAAACCGCTGCAAAGTTTCCGCGTAGAACGACATGTCCGCCCAAACGGTGGGCAGGACAAAATTCGGTCAGGCCGCCCAAACTCTAAGCCGGTTAATCACCGTCCCCGCGGCAGAGGCGATGACGATCGGCGAACGCATGCAGCGGCAAAGTCGCAACACGATCTCTAGCGCAAAAAGCGCCCCTGCAATCGGTGCGTTAAAGCTGGCCGATACAGCTGCCCCGCCACAGCGCAGCCCAGCAGGTCGCGCCCGTGATGCCGCTTGCGTTGATCCGACGACTAAACCAACGTCGCGATCACGCCAGCAAGGTGAACAACCGGCCTTCGCGCCCCCGACGACCCGCCGGTGCGCTGAGCGTGAATCACGAGGCCAAAGCCGACGCGATCCCTGCCCGCGTTTTTCCCACACGCCCTTCGTGTAGTGCGGCCCCGAGGATCACATCGCCGACAACTGCGCGCGCGAAGCCATCGGCGGTGAAATTATGCAGGATGAGCCCCACAGTAAGCCCGCCGATCGTGGGAAATTAAAACGACCCAATACCAATTCGAGGCTGCCAATATAGCTGTGCAAACGCTGGACAATTTCGTGCATAAGAAGCGCCTGTAACGCGTTGATCCCTTTGCGAAAAAAAGCGCGGCAAAAAACCGCGCAAATACCGATCACCAGCGCGATAAACCAAAAGGTAACCTTGCCCGGCCCTTTTCACGCAGCACGCCCCAGCCAAAACGCGGCATGGGCTGCACAGCGTGTCCATATTGGCTGGTTCAGAAAGGGGCGCGGTTTTTCAAAAGGCATGGCGGCTTTGGGCCTGTCAGGGTTTCCCCATGTCTAGGAATAGAAAGCCGCCTGCGTTAAAAACCCCTGCAATCAAGACGAGGCTCTTAGCTGGCGAAATTCCGTTCGGCCCAAAAGCTCGCGTGCCAGCAGCGCGGGCGGCGTCGGTGATCGTGCCTCCGGCCAGATACAGCCGCGACCTCGTCGCAACCGTTTCGGGGCCGACAGCGGCGTGACCGTTCGACAAAGTCATCCTTTGGACACGGCCCCTTGACCACACGCCAGTGGTGTGCGCAAGCGGCCACCTGCGGCGAGTGGGTGACAACAAGCACCTGACCGCCCTGCGACAGCCGCCGCCAGACGCCGCCCACCGCATCGGCTGTTGCCACCGCCAACACCACGTCCGATTTCGTACAAGATCATCGTCAGGCCGGTTTGCCCCTTGGCCAGACAAACCTTGAGCGCGGAGCAAGAAAAGCGGCTTAGTTCCCCGCCCGATGCGATTCTTGCCCAAAGCGTCCGCAGGCCCGCGCGGGTTTGGTAGGCACGGTGAAGGGATTATCCGCGTCACGCCCCTCGGGGCCGGTGTTTCGGTGTGATTCTGGGTCCGCAAAAACCGCGCGTTTCCATTTTAAGCGGGCAAGCTTCAGCGGCGACGGCCCTTGCCAGCTTGCCTGCATTCCTTTTGGCGTGCATCGGTCCAGTGCGTCAGCGGCGGCGGTCATAGGGCCGGCCTTGGGGCAATCACGCACGGCTTTCTCGAGACACGGCCCTGTGCTGCCTCGCCCGCGTCATAGCGGCAATCCAGCTTTGCCGCGCAGCGTGTCCGGCAAAGCCAGCCAGCTCATCGGCCTGTACCTCGTGCTTGGCGGCAATGCCGCGGATGGCGAACAGTCGTTCTTCGGCTTCCTCGAGCTCGATCGGTGAACGACATGGTGTCGATCGCGGGCGACCACGCCCTCCGTCGCGTCGTCAGTTCGAACCATCGCACGTGACAGCGCGGCCATCGGGGCCCTGCTAGCGGCGCCGTCGGCTTTGTGGGCGACGCCGTCAAGCGCAGCGCAGGGACGTCGCCAACTGGGTCTCGTGCGCCGCCCTGTTCCATGCAATCTCGTAAGCGTTGACCACACGCTGCGGATCTTTTCGGCGCTTTTGCATCACAACGAACGGCGCGGCATCCAGCTGTTCTTGCCGTCGCCCGCTTGCGGGTCAGCTTGTTCCAGCTCCTGCGACGGGCATGGCGCAAGGTAAATTCCTTCTCGGCTGCAACATGGCTTTGCGGTCGGCAGCGGCCTGTTTTCGCCGCCTTACGTGCCGCAGCGAGGGCGGACCACCTGACGCACCTTGGCCCGCAGCGGCAAACCGTGCCCGCGAATTCATCAGAATGGCGCGGTGGCCCTTTGGGTCAAGAAGCCCGCGGTCGTCATGCCTGGCCGTGCAGCTCTACCAACGTCCCTTCGGAACAGCGCGCGCAGCACCCTCGCCCGAACAGCCGCCGATCGTTGACCCACGCCGTCTTGCGTCCGTCAGAGCCGTTGATCGGCGCAGGATCAGCTCGCTCCCCCCGGCCAGTCCGGCTCTTCCAGTAGCCGAATGGGCCCGCGTGCCCCTCTGGCAGATCGAACCACGCTGTCACCTCGGGCCCTGAGAACGCGCCCTGACGCACCAGATCCAGCACGTCCACGCCAATGCCCAGCACAAAATCCAGACTATCAAGCAGGATCGATTTTGCCCGCGCCTGTTTTCGCCGGTCAGAACGTTTCAAACCCGGCTGGAAACGCAGCTCCAGCCGGTCGATGATCAGCATATTCGAAAATATCTTAGGCGCGTAGCAATGGGTCACTATCCGTGAGGGCCGTAAAAAGGCGCGTGGGTCAGATCCATTCGCCTTAATCGTTTGGCGTAAATCGCGGTCAGCCAGTTTGTCCCCAAGGGACTTCAAATTTCAAGCCCTTGACCGGTCAACAACTTTATAGCTGGCGGCGTACCACTCGGTCCGACTGGTAGTTGTGGCCAAATGGCCCGGCAGTCTGTGGCTTCGTCGGTCAGGCCAAGCGAGAGATAGGCTCGAACAAGCGATGCAGCGGCTTCGGCTGTGTGGTGGTGGCCTGGAAATCCTCGACGACAACGCGGAACCGGTTGATCGACGCGGTGTAATGCTCGCGGCGCAAGATAATAGCGCCTAAAAAAGAAAGAACCAAACTTTCCATTTCCTGCCCGCCAGATGGTCGAAGGCAAGATCGAACTTTAAGCCAACCGCAGACGCGCGGCATATTCGCTGTCCAAGGGTAATCCTCTATCACGCGGCGCAAACGCTTGTCAGCGCTGGAAAGTCAGGCCCTGATCGCGGCCGACTTCGTCGATCTGGTCATAATAGCTGAGGCGCCAGCAGATAGCTGGCATAAGACGCGTCATCGTCATCAGGGAAGAAATCGATATAGCGCTGCGGGCGGCAGAACGGCTGCTGGGGTATCTGATCCTGATGGAAAGGCAAAAGCCTGCATGATCAGCGCGCGTTGGCCATTCGGATAGGGATACAGGCGCCGATTTCCGAGAAAACTCAGCGCTTCGAGCGGGGCGTTTGCGGTTGAGTTCGAAATTCGCCCGCGTTTCCAAAAAAATCTGTTTCGGCCGATAGGTTTCAAGCGGATTTCCTGAGGGTTGAAGAAGCTGTTGGTCGTCGCGACCCGTATCCTGAGCACCACCGCACGCGCCAAGAGCCCGCCAAAAAGCACCGCAACCGACCACCCGCTTGCGCGACATCGTACCCGTCATGCGTTTTTCACCCTCGCTTAAACTCTGCGTCACGTTTCCCGATACGCCTTTTTTGCGTGACTAGCAAAGGTTTCCGGCGCAACAAAACGACCATTCGGCAGGTCCCCCGCAAGGGCAGCTGTCCGACCGGCCAAATCGTAAAACAAAGGATACCCAAGCACCACCGGAGTTTCAACCGTCGGTTAATGCCCTGCCCTGCATCACCGCGGCTCACGATTTCAGGCAACGGCCGGGAATTTCACCCACTCAGGCCAAAGCCCGGCAGACGCGACGCCATCTGTGCGTCGCATTCGACCAATACGCACCGCGCCGGGGGTCGTCGAACAGCGCGCCGCAGCAGCGTGTTGGTCAGGCTAATGGCCCGCGCGAACACCGGTATGTGTCCCAATAAGCGGCGCACCTGCCGCGCCCAGATCGCCCAAGGCATCCAGCAATCTTTGTGGCGTACAGGTTCGTCCGAAATGGCCGCAGACCGCCCCGGGCTGAGGACTTGGGTCGCCGTCAAATACGAGCCGCGTTCTGCGCCCGGCGTTGGCGGCCCAATGGCCAGACGCGTTGCTTGCATCGCATCCACATCCGCCTGACGGCGAAGGTACGGCTGTCGCAAAAAGTTCACGCGCGAAGCTGCGTTTGTTCATCACCAGCGACTTTTCCCTGATGTTCCGATGGCGGCGTCCTGCAATCGATGACAAAGTCGATCTTCAGTGTGTCCGCAGGCGAGATGGTGGCCGATGCCTTCGCCGTCGGTTCACAAGTGACGGTCTTGAGCCACCTCAAATGCCCGTACAGGGCCGCCAGCATGCGCACACGGCGCTGCATGATACCACGCCGAAACGGCGCGGCAGACCCGTCAAAGGATGCGGCATTCGGGCCGTCGATCTCGATTAATGCGTGTGGATACCGCAAACCCGCCAGCGCCGCCATCAGGTGCTCAACAGTAGAGACCTGCAGGCCCGTCGCATTCTCAGCTTGGTTGCAAGGCGGCGACGTTCACCGCATCCCAACGCGCAGGATCAACGATCACGCACATCAACGTCCGCTGCGTTGAGAACGCAAGATAGCCGTGATGCGCAACAGCTAAGGACGGATGTTCACATTTGCGGACGACCCGAATGAAGGCCGGTGGCCGCTAAAAGCTGAATCGCTGTCTTGATGGTTTGTCTGCACGGTAATTACTCACTGTCCAAAGATCATCTGTCTAAGTTGAACTCTGTCCTATCCTGGGCCGTTCCGATTGCTCAATTCAATGATTACTACCTCTGAAAACATGATGTCACGGATTAAGGGGTAATATCCCGCTCATCACGCGTAAGCGACTTGATTTTAATAGAAAACTTAAGAAATCAGGCAGTCGCCATGTCTGGCAAAGCGTGAAGACTGAGCTGCGGTTTTTTAACAAAAATATACAACACTTGCTGCACGCAGCATCCCTGAAGTTGTACCGCTTAACGAAAAAGACGCACCCGCGAAGGTGGCCTTTTTTAGACGCCCATCGAGGACGTTCTTGCGTTTCTTAGTTCGCTGACGACGCAAGGAACGCGGGGATCTCGATCCGCTCTTGATCTCCGTCTTGCAGATCGCGCGGCTTGTGGCGGCGGCAGAGGACGCGCGGGGTCTGGACCGGCGGCTGCTGGCGTGCTTTGGGCCGCTGCTGGCGGGGTTTCCGCCTCACCGTGGCCGTCATGCGTTGATCACGAATTGATCCGAAACGCTTTTTCGCCCTGATCGGCCGCGGCAGGTTGCTGACTGCTGCTGCTGGGGCTGTGCCTGAGGC
>Ga0163217_1000687_pt1 | contig 17025 bp, 12 predicted proteins | sample SynspAceP_FD_185933 | JGI IMG/M metagenome (GOLD analysis project Ga0163217, IMG submission 185933) | Saline lake microbial communities from Ace Lake in Antarctica - Synechococcus sp. Ace-P (PacBio error correction) | ecosystem: Environmental > Aquatic > Non-marine Saline and Alkaline > Saline ...
AGACACACCACCACAAAAAGGATGGCCCAGGTGCTTCCCACAAGGGAAACATGAAAGATTTAAAAACTTCCAGTGCAGACGAAAATGGAAAACCTCATAGGAGCTACTGAAGATTCTATGGAGGACCAAAAAATGTCTTTTCCGGAAAAACCAAACAGGAGAGTGAAGGAACCTACCAAGACAAGGCGCCATTGTTTTATAGGTTTGACAAAAGGCTAAGACTGTTTATTACTCAATTTTAAGCAGTTACGCGAAAGAAAATTGGTAAATGAAGAATATGTAGATCATTTCAGGCGGAAATTGAAGCAGTCGAAAAAAGCCAATAAATATGGTAAAACTATTCGTGAAATTATGATCTTGAAGGCCTAAACATTATCATCAAGTTTGTTAAGTGCCTGTTTAGGTGAAGATTGAACAACTGCTCCTTTCCATACGCATCAAGACTTTACAGAAAACAATACTTCTCGTGTAATAGCCGTAGATTCCCTAATCAAGTTTTTAGCACTTGGATAGTGAAAATGCTCAATTCGCTGAAGATTGAAGCAAATGCTTATTTTAGAAGCGATATAGAAATTTCTAAATCTCATTTTTATTATAACAAAACCATTTTCGAGTGGTTTTTTATATCTATATTAAAGAAATAAATTAATTTAAAAACCCACCAACACTCGACCATCGAAAAGAAACTCAAAAACATCTTTTATGATTTTCACTTACTATTAATTTCATACTAGTGTAAATTTTCATAGTTGCACAAGAACAAAGAAACCATTATTAGTGTGAAAACTCAAATTCTTCAAATTGTTTTAATGGAAATAATTTAGGATCCAGAATGTTGAATTTTGGCCATCTTGAAAACTGAAATGCAAACTTCGCTTCCACAGATTCTTGTTTTATTAGAAACAGTGGCGATGGTGGCGATACCACCACAGGTTTTAAGACCTCATTCTGGGCAGAGTTTCACGCATGGGCTTTTCCAGGCTGCTGAGAATTTCATTCAAACCGAATTAGCACATGAAGTCTGGAAGTGAAGTGTGTTTTTGAAACACCTGATTGAAAATTGGGGGTTATCAAAGAATTAACAAGCTGATAATCATCATTAAGATTTTTTGCTACAACAATCTTTTGAAGGGCCACAAGGTTCTAGAAAAACTATAAGGAAAGAATTAGAAAAATGTCATTATTCAAACACCCCTTAAAGCTAAAATATAAGGGTAAACCACCCACCTGTCAATTAATAATCGTTCCCTATTGCTTTTGCGAAGACCTTTCTGACCATATCAGATGTGCCAAATGGAGAAACTGAGCAAATCAGAAATCTCAAAATTGTAATCTTCAGAGGCCATGAAAGAAGTTGTTTAGCGAATAACATTCCTTCAGTGAGATAAAATTTTCAAGCTCAAAAGAATTGGTACGAAATACCAGATAAAAAGAGCCTTACCATAGATGGTTCTACAAATTGAACAAAGAAGGATATGAAAAATTTGCTTCAATTCTTAGCAGATGAAACTTACCGGAAAATAAATCAAATAAAGTCAGAAAGGAAAAGACTTGCGTAAATGAAAGCTACAAAGAAAAAAACTTCTTATTGGCATAATGATTATAAAATTCCGAACGGTGGTAACATGTGTTTTTCGGCAGGCGCTCATGCACCATACGGACGCAGACAATTATTCCTTATGAAATAAAGAAAACAAGAGAACTCACTGCCATAGCGCGATTCAAAGTCGAATTTGGGTCAACATAACAAATACCAATCGTATGATGTAGCGTCCGAAGATGCGTTGACCAGTAAGTTACCCTCCTGTAAAAACTAAAACTATAATCTTGGTCATTTAAAGGAAATCTATTTACATATCAAATATGAGAACTAAAAAGTAAAAACATTGACAGAACCTAAGGGATTATTAGGCTTACAGCTTTTTTGCTTCAGAGAAAGAATTTCCAGATTGGCAATCCTGCTCAAATTTTCCTTTTGATAATACTAAGGTTCGTTTATGGTAGCGACGTACCCCTCTCTAATCCAACATACAAACCCGGAAGACCCAAACCAAATAAGATATTATTTAAGAAGATAACGATAAGAGGAGCGGCAAAGCGCCGATAAGCGAAATAGTGTTTGCTGATAAACTTGCATTACCTATCGGATTTGCACACCACCAGAAGGTGTCCTATGTAAGTCAAAGCACATATCGAAAATTTATATACAGACTACCCGATGGTGGATGAACAAAGCCGACAAAGGTCGAAAATAGTACTGAGTGTTTTGACGCTACCATGACACACACCAATGCTATTTCTGAATTTTGTGCGCATCCCTCTGGGGGCGTTTTATAGTCTGAAACGGTAATTTTTCTTCACACTTTATATGAAAACTTCTGAAGGCCCTGTTAGGGGCGACCAAGGAGGGTTTTTAACAGGTAACAGATCCGCAGCGAAAACAATAAGAGCGTACATTATAGGTAGCACCGATAACTAATCCGTGGGGATCGCTTTTGACACACAATGGGTGCCAAGATTAATCTTTTTACACACTTCAGGACCAAAGAAATTGGAGGGAGATGAAAAAGCCAGCATTTCTTGTAAAAATCCGATTTATGAATTTCCTTCTCCTTTACTGAAAAGCCTATTGAATGATAGCCCATCGAGTTCGACCAACCTCTGGTAATGGAAAGTTGTATTTCTGAAGGCGAGGCCATTTCCCCGATGAGTTCCAAGGTGATATTGCTTTTAGCAATTCCATGGTTTAGGTCTAAGCAGGTGCAAAACAATGATGGATAGATGAACAGGTTACACTCTAAACATCGCCAAGATTTAATTACCCAGTATGACGCCAAATTTTAAGACCCGTAGAAGATGAATTCGCTCCCGATGGCGCTCTTTTCCATTCGTTGATTGGCATAGATGTCTTAATTGTCATATGGCAACATAATGCCCGTGATCCATTACGTAAGACATGTGGCATGTAGATATATAGATCAACATATCCTTCTAGCCGTTAGTAAACCTGCAAATAATATGATGGCGCTTCTATGGATTCAATATTTGAGAAATTTGAGATTACCTGAATATAGAACTCGATATAGATACCTCGTCCGAGAACTGCGAAAGAAGATGTTGATGAATTTTAACAGCGTTGAAACTTGGGTTAATATCTTGATACATCAGATCCTCTAATACGACCATAATCGTCTTGAAGCTTATGGGTACTCATGTGGGGTATGAAGAATAGTTGATTTGCAAATCTATTGGATGCCTTATTAAAATCATGACGACCAATAAAGTAACGTGCTGCTTCAGTGCGTTAGGTTCGTATATATGGGTCATCAATTAAACAATGCTGTGGACTATTAAAAAGTAGCCTGCTTCTTGATACACATGGCAAGGTAAGAACTTGAAGCAATTACCGCTAGCTTCGTGGCTACACGTAAATCGTTAAAGGAATGGAGCTATTGGGAGAGTCTTGGCGCAGAAACAGCTACCCTTTGGAACGAATGATGCAAAAGAAATCTTTTCAAACTTTGCGAAACAAGATTGACAAGGCTTAATCTTTTCTCAGAAAGAGGCAGATGAGAAGATATAAGCCTCACATTTAAGGAGGAACAGAACTTGAGATCTTTCGGCAAAAGAAGAAAATATACGAGACAAGAAGGTTATTGTATTCACATGTCCATCTCAAGAAGGCTGCACTGGTTTGCGAAAAAGCAGAGTACTCAAACATTGGTAGGGTCATTAAGGTGATTGAAGAAAGATTGATAAAATTTAGCACCTTCACCGGCTCTTTACGGTCCAATCGAATATTTATGGGTAACCATTATGAAGGTCAGGTTTCCCGATGATAGGCTTTTAAGGGACTATTAAAAGATGATGAAAATGCTGCCTTCTTACCTATGCCAGAAATGCTTTTTGGCAACAATGGCATCACAGTAATGTAAGTTCTGAGTGCAATGTGAAACAAGTTAGAGAGCAACAAAGAACCGAATAAGTTTTAGCACTCCTGAAGAATATTGAAAGAACATCCAATGAATTTAATCAATACACTTATGAAAAATCAAATAACTGAACTTAAATACATTTCATATTTTTCACTAGTCGCATGCTTATTTCATGTGGTGAAAGGCAAAAGGAATTAGAAATTGAAGAAGGACACCACACAATCCACCTCATCAAGTTTTCGTGACTGGCGAAAGGAATAAAAAGGTCTGAAGAATTCTTTCCGATTGTTAGCAAAACTGGCAACCGAAACCACTGGGTGCGAAGGTCACTGTGATATATTTCCTTAGACAGCATTAGGGTTTAATAGAACCCGAAACAGAAAATGACCATATTTCAGGATTTAGAAGCAAATTAAGAAAAACAGGCAGATTTAGATGGTGAATCACAAGGTTTAGAACTTGCCAAAAAAACGAACGGGATTAATATTACCATTATTGCAGAATCGAAAAGCCTACTGGTTGGTTTAGAAACAACAACTATGTCCTTTTAAAATATGATAACGATCAAACTTTGGTTGAATTTAATGCAAGAGTGCCTGCAAAAAGTATCGCCAACAATGGATTACTCATCATGGTCATTTTTATTGAATGGTATAATTTCTGTACAAAATATCTCAATTATAGAAAGCCAAAACTAAAATCCAATATTGTGAACGGATTTGAAGAATTTGAAAGCATACTCTTGGGTTGTACCCATGTAGATGGTGGGAGATTGGAAAACTTCGAAGGCGATGTGACCCTTTGTTGATGGGACATTCGACAAAGTCATCAACTAAAATCGACGGAGACCTTGCAAATTTTCTTTAGACAACCCTGTGGCTTGGACCAAGAGTTATACTGGTTACTTCCGGAAATAAAGCACGATTTTCTTTACAAACTTTAGGTCATCCTTATGAATTTTAAAATGCCTGTGGGTACGCAAGATAGCAATGAATGGAATAATATTGGGCATTAGGAAAGAAGGTGAAATTCCTGAAGATGGTGTAACGTAGTTTTAGTATGAACCCTTCTTGCCAACAAACAATCTGGTTTCGGACAAAAGTTAAAAAGAACCAAAACCTTACATCTATCCAACTAGTCTCTATATAATGTAACATGCTAATGAGTGTTATACGCTCTTTTTACAAATGTTCTATTTTTGAAAAAAAAGTAGATTGAAAAACCAATTTACCGAGGCATACGCCATTTCTTTTATTTTTTTACTCGGTTTCTCTATTATTGGGAATCAAACCCAAGGAAAAAGGTGAAGTCAAGAAGAATCAAAACAAATAATATAGTTTAATAGGTGCAAACCTCCACCTAAAAATTAAGTTGAATACCCAGGTGCATTCCTATTTTCAGTAAAGATGACCGTCAGTGTTCAATCGAACATCAAGCGTGCTCTGACCTTTGTGCGATTGTGCTATTTAATTATCAAAAAGAACAATAAGTTTAGAAGCCATAGGAAATGTCTATTAAAGGCAGGGAGATCTGTTCAGATATCCAGTAAAAAAATCAACATATTTAGGAGATGTAATAACTTATGCTAAGCCCATGGGGTAAATGTGGTTTTTTGACGCAATTCTGGATATGACCTTACGAACAGACACCTTGGTTTAGACCGGTGGAAAAACAAGAAGCTTATTATAAAGATAATGGTAGCAATAATAAATTCAAATCCACACAATACCTTGACCAGTAAAATCGGAAAGTATTTTATGGAGTTAAAAAAATATCAGTTTTTAGATAGCGGTAACATGTTCAAATCCGGAATATACTTATCTGATTCTTGACAGTTAGATTACAAATACCTCCTCAAAAATGCATACAGTTCCCACAATTCTACCATTCAACTGGAAAGAGACTATAAAATTATGTGAAAGAGGATTTTTATGAACACCAAAGTAGAAAGTGTTATGGATGATAAAACAATCGCGTAAGGAGACTACAACAATCGAAATGAATTGCAGGGATACGCGTCTATTTTAATAAGGTCCAATGAGTTTTCGGCTTCAGCAACTAATAAACATCAGAACTGTACCCTCGACACCTAAATATGTGAATTGATAGAGCCCACTATGCCTAGTATCATAAAGCTCAAGATTCTGTTTTCTCGCTACTAGTAAGGGCAAGTTTCAATTTCGGGGCAAGAGCGAGATGCGGGTATGTTCACGGTGACACCTTTAAGGGAACAAGGAAAACCAGAAGAACGTCTACTTAGTGCATTTTAGAAATGCCAGTTTATAACAAAACAGATGTTAAGCGGAAAGTGGTAGTATACATTCTAACAAAGACAGTGTAATTACCCACTCATAAAGAATCCGATTAATTTGGAAACGCGTGCAAATCAAATGCGGGCGATAAAGCATCATAAAATCTAATTTAGAAAACGGGAAAAGATTAGACTCTTATACTAAAGAAATGCTTTTTATTTCTCTAATTAGTGCAGCATGACCGGCATACAACGAAGCTAAGGGAATAACATTTAATTTGGACATGTTTCATGGAGAAAATGAATTAAAAATCCATTGATCTTATTCAAAAATACGCGAGGTTGTTGTATTATTTGTATACGATGACGATGAACTCATAGGCATTGATAAAACAGTTTGTAGTAAGATTCGAATTACGATGCTGAAAAATGGATATTGATGGACTATTAACTTTTTAATACCGGATCCCGACGGTGATATATTCCCAGAAAAGTGACTTACCTAGAGGAACAGTAAGAAATTTTGAAAGGGTTGGTGTGGCGTGGCGATGAAACGTAATTTTTCTAAAGATTGAATATATTTGACGAGGATGATAATAATTTAGAGGCTTTAGTTATAAAAAAGGGATGATAATTCCTATTGATAATTGATGTCTGAAGACAGGCACGTACCAAAATGAAACGGACCCAATAAACAAACATTCAACCTAAAGACTAAGGCTACAGGACCTAAAAAGTCTACTATCTCAAAAAGAGTGAAATAGCAATTCACATGAAAAAATGATTTTTTAAAATAATCAGCAGCATAACATCAAGCCATATCCTCTAGGCATGGAAATTTCACATGGCCAGTGGAAGTTACATTTATCGATACTGGAAGGGCAATGCTCATTTAGACTTTGTAGCAGTGTTTCGGCCTGTACACTTGGTCATTGCCACCCCAGAAGTAGTATCAGCCATAAAAAATCAAGCGGATACAATACATGCATGTTATGGTTTATGGTGAAATATGCCCAATCACCAGCTACTAACTACACTAAAAGTTGATTGGCAGAGAATTTTACCAGATCCTTTAGAGGTCACTTATTTGGTAACTCGGTACAGAAGCAATGGAGAGGCGCTTAAAAATAGCACGTAGATATACAGACGCTCAAACAAATAATTTTCAAGCAAAAACAGCCTACCATGGTTAATACTATGGGCAGTTTAATAGCCTAATGATTTTGAGGACGTAAAAAGTGTTTTAGACCATTACTACCCGTATTTAAGCAATTAGCGTTTAACAGAAGAAAGATTTAGAATAAAATTACGTCATTAAAAACGGCTGTGTAATTTTAAGGACAGTATTACAAGGTGGCGCTGGTTTTAATCGTAGCCGTCAAAATGATTAAGTTAAAAAAAGTGAAAACACACAGAATGGGCGCCCTTCCTTATACTTGAATGAGATACAACCTAGGTTTTGGACAGAACAGTTAAGATTTATTCGTTCCTTTGAACAATTTCGGATGCGGTCCATGATATTTTGGTACAATCGTAAAGGAATGGCTCATGGCTTACCTGTAGAGGAGCATTTACATCTAGTAAAGAAATAATGGAAACTCTAAGTGAAAATACCTAAAATGGGTCAATATCACAACGTTTGGAAGGAAACCAGGTTATTGGCAGGCAATCCGAGTTTAGCAACTTTACAAGTATTACTCGAAAACTTCATTAATTGATTAGACACCTTAAAAAAAGCAGGTACTCTTAAGAGACTATTTAAAACACTCTAGAGAGAGAGAAAGACACATTCGGGGTTTAAGGGATTAAATGCTGCCCTTATCATTGGATTCTGCTGAAACAGCCAATGAATTAGACTGCGTGTCAAAAGGAAGATAAACTAATTTTGTTTGGCTATTATTTGAAAATAAGGCGGTGATGCAATAATCACCTTCTCTTTGACTATTTCAAATGCCTCTGAAATTCGCAAAGGGTGCACTACTATTTTTAAGGTAAGGGCGCGTCTAAATCATCGTTGTTAAACTAATTTGTTAATAATAAAGAACATACCAAAAAGCTCAAAGCGCCCTTACAAACACCTACTTTAATTATATAGTAAAACCAAAGTTTCTAGTGGCGTTAGACAACTAACGAGAGACCAGGCAGCAAGCTCTATCACCAAATTCGATCAATGTTAAAGACAGACGATGTCTACTCTTTGATGTCAGAACAGATTTTGTAGGATATCGTGCACGCACCACACCTATTTAAATCATGGCAAAATCGTCTTTGGCTAAAAAAGGGATTAAAATTGGCCTCACACACATCCTTGACTCTTCTATAGAATTAGCTAATACAATTAGTAGGTGATGGAAACCCAAACATCAGAAAAGAGCAAGACTTTTAGACGAATTACACACATTTAGATCATTGCCGAACGAAGAAATTTATTTCAAGTCGCGCGAATACGATATTCTAAACAAGTAAATTCATATGAAGGGGCAGTAGAACTGTTTACAAAAAGAGCCTTAAGTATAATACCGATAGCTTTGATATTTTATTAGCCTTCTAGGGATGGAGTATTTATTTATGGATAACTTCATAAAAAGGCCCCTAAGAAGTTTTATGAAATGGTTGAGTTCGATGAACAAGATTACTCTTCGCTATAAATGTAATTTACTGTTTTCGAAGTTTTTAGAAGATTATGATGGCGCCAGTCATTTACTGAAGCAAATACTTAGAAAAAAATAATCCGTATTGTGAAGTCGCAATGGCATCAAAACTTAAGGTAAGCAGTATTTCTAATAAAGAAATGTATACTGAAGGCATTATCAGCTTTTGATTTTGCTATTATTTCTGATGACTGCATTTATAGGTGCTTATTTTGAGAAAGGAAAAGTAGCTTGAAAAATTAGGGCGACATAAAGAAGCTATTGAAACACGAGACAACCATTTCAAATTGAAGCCCAACATCTCATGCGTTTCTTAGAAATTGGTAAATGTTATGAAAAACTGAAGATACCGAAATGGCGAAATATACTATTTCTATCAAACAGTTTCATAAAGATCTTTGTTAGATAAAGGTGGTTGGCCATTAACGATTTGTATTTCAACATTTAGAGATTTCGAAAAGGCCATTTACTATATTAAATAAAGCGCTAATATGGACGGTGAAAACCCTGTCGTAATTGGAAAAAATGCGCTCAGATACATACTGGCATTAAAAAAGTACGACCGAAGCGTTTCGCATTTAAAACAAGCTGTGATTTGAGGTAATTATGCATTTGGATACTTTGTTAAAATGGGCTGAATGTGGTTATTCGAACGGGGAAACGATCTGCCGTACAAATCTATCTCAGGGAGAGAATTTTATCCTGAATAGCCTTAAATTGTTATACAAATCTGTAGGATACCAATCTTATATGCGCAAGACTTTGATAAATGCAAGAATAGACTTTATGGATTTGCATTGAAAACTAGATAACGAATCAAAAAAAAATTACATCTTTTTACAGATAAATTTCTGAATTTGGCAATCTTCCTGGTACCAAGAAATTGTAGAACAATACAATAAAGCCTCGTAAGAAAAGGTTCTACAATTTCATGGAGAAAGAAAAACTAGTACATTATAATTCTTTATCACTTTAAAAGGTATGGCAATGGGTAGTGCTGAATTAAGTAACTGGCGTATCAGGTTGGTACCATTGCTTTTGTTAGCCGGTATTTACGAAGTCAGTTCTTACATCTACAATAATGTTATAACTCTAGAACTTAAAGGTTTTTAAGAGGAAATGGTTTTAAATGTTTTGGCAAAAACTTAACGGTAATTTTTCTAAGCTAGCCCTGTTGGTCGGTATGATATTCAGCATCTTCTCTTTGCGGAAAGTGATTGGCAATGGCTTAGAAGAACATCCAAATACCTACTATGGGCATTCTTTTTGATTAGGTAATTGGCAAGCGTAATTTTTGTTGCCAAGTCACTAAACAAATGGAATTTTTAGGCGGTTTTTCATATTTAATTGTGCACGGCAAAGTGCATTTTAATATAACTACTTTCCTCCATCTACAAGTCAGGTAGCTTACGCGTTTCATTTTCTTTTCTGGAGCAATACAAATTGTGCATGGTGTTACCATGAATTCGGGTTCATTTAATTTAGTGTTTATTGAAGGCTCATTCAAAACTGTATTAGAAGCCGTCGAACGATAAAGACCTTTAGCATTAACTAGTGACTTTCGCCGTCGGAGGCTGTATTCGGCCCTATTAAGCTTCGCGAGAAATTTTAAAATGGGATTTTACCAACTATAAGATGCCACACTTGCAAATTGTAACTGGCTTATATTAGGATCAACCTAAACAAAATTTTGGCCATTGGAAAAAATGTAATTGAGATAATTCAATTGGTAAAAAAGCAAATTATTTATTGACGAAACCAATATCTCTCCAGCTCGCTTTTTCAGGAGATAATCAATTAACCTTTGCCATAGTTGCCGCTATCACCGTTTTTCTCTTATTTTATAAAGGAAAAATCAGCTCAAAAGAAGTAAGCGCAACACCTACATGAACGAACCCCGAACCTTAACCGATTAAATTTTCTTGGTCATTAAGTGGACTAATGTATGTATGGTACTGCAAACGAAAGGTGCCTGGTGTTTCGGTGGTATTGTTTGCTTTTGTCCGGTTGGTTTCTAAGATTCAATTTTTATTCGCTTAAAAAATAAATGCCTAAAGCTTTAAAACTACTTATTAGCGTAAAGGCTTAAAAGTTTCTAATCGCTATAATTAATGGTTCCTTTTTATCACTTCTATTTTCGGAATGCTGGCGTTAGGCTATTCATGCATTCTAAAATTCTAGATTAATTGTTTGCTAGTAAAAAAGAGACTGTTTTGTTTTGGGTGCTTTCCTTGTTCGGAAGATTTAGGTATCTATATATTAATTATTGGGGAAAGATTTCGATATTGGAAAACCCAAAGACATTGAGTCCGCAGCCATTCAATAGGACTGAGTACGGCGTGGCAATAAGTTTTTTCTTAGCCCTGCAAAAGAAATAGAAACCTATATTTCATTTTCCTTTGTGGAGATTATAAGTGTAAATCTGGTTATGTACCTTACCAGGTCTTTCTGGTTCATTTTATCTTAATACTATTAGGTAATTAATGTTATATTAGTTGAGTTCTGGTAAACGCCTTGTCATGATACATTTTAGAACAATGCGTTGGTGATTCAGTGTCACTTCAAACGTAAACGACCCTGCAATACACTTAAGGATTTTAGCTGTCCCCTCACTTTAGGCTCTGGACCTGCCTTGTTACTTTATCACATGTATTACTTACGTTCTTAACATTTTAAACATGTTTGACTACAGCAACAATATTAGGTTTTATAACTGGTCACTAGGTGTTGTTGGCCATGGAAAAAACTATTTATAAAGATCGGAATTGATGGAGAAACCATATTGACACGATGGAAAACAAATAATAAATGAACTAGGCGACGATTTCTCAGAATATGACCAATCGTAAGAAAATGGAACAGCTATTTTCTTTATTATTTTTGGGTATTAGTATTTTACTACATTTAGATTGGTATGTGAAAAAATAGAACAACACCAATACGTTAAGTTTTGGCTTAGGTAGGTAAGGATATGTCCTATTCATTTTTCGAGACGGTTTATTTCAAAAAAAAATTTGTATGCACTAGGCTTGACTAATTAAGTTTACAATAGTTGATCACAATCAATATCCGATTCCCTGGCCAATTTCGAAAATCACCTCGAACATACAAGGTATTAATGTCACCATACTTACAAAGAGAAGTAATCAGTTTCTTGAGATGATCGATATGGCCGCCAAAAAATAGGAGCCGTCAATCAACATTAAATTTAGTGGAAAATGTTGATGATTGGTTTAGCAATACCTGACGCTTACGGAATTCAAAAGTCAATAGAACCTTATTTGAAAAAATCATCACAAGAAAGCATTAATACTGGGTACTGGTGTGAGGGGAGCTCTAAAGCACTCGTTTTTATTAGAAGAACTTGGGTATATACTTTCTCTTTGTTTCAGATAGTGGTAAAAACTAATGTTTTAAATATCAGTGAAATAACGGATACATTATTAGTGAGAATACTTTAATAATCATTGTCACCAGTAGGGTCTTTATCCAAATGTTGAAGAAAAACCAGCTATACCTATAATTCAATAAGCAAAAGAACATCTTCTTTCGACCTAATTTACAATCCAGGAAACCCGTTTTTTTAGCTGCGGGAAAGCAAACGGCGCAATCCATAAATGCAATCGGACATAGAATGTAATTGAATTTCAAGCCGAAAAATCATGGTCTAATTTTGGACCCAATAAATTTAAATTAACCTCAAAGTGATACTTTTATTATTGGCTGTGAATACTACCGATTCACTCAAATAACTCATGGAAACAAAACTAACAGAACCTGCATACTTTGGCAATTCTAGGGTTGTCACTATCTTGTAAAACATATATTTAGGAATATTCTGCCGATCAAAGAACAAAAAACACCAGAAAGTTCCAATAGAGGCAAAAAGCTGAAACAAAAACCAACCGAAAACAAGTGGAGAATACAGTTGAAACAAAATGAAGTTCCGATTGAAAACAACTCCCGAGAAATCACACTTCAAAGATAGTTTGACGGCTACGGTAGAAACGATGTTTTAGATAGAAATAGATGACTCTAATCAGAGGATGCTGAAGATATCGATACGTAAAGACACATGATATACCTCATGCCCCGATTATCATGAGATGAGGCATGGAGAATCTGGTAGGCTGAAATGACAACGTTTATGAAAAATGAAAGTAGCTATTAGAAAAACATGTTGAACATAAAAGAGAGTTCAATCAAAAGTCGAATGAGTTTTTAGAAGAGAAAAAAAGAAGGAATTTACATCTGAAGGGTAAATGAAGTGATTTCAGATATAATTCGGATCGATAAGAGACAATTCAACGAAGTATATAATGAATATCGCGATACAACGAAATCAACATTCACAAAAGCTATAGAAAAAAGCCACAAAGGAAACTTAGCGTTCGTTTAGACTTAATTGAACAATTGAAAGCCTTGGTAAAGTTGAAGAAGACATAAATACTTATCTATAACATTTTAAAGATATACAGGCCAAATGGCGACATGCCAGGACCAATACCAAAAGCCAACTATATAATGTTGGAAAACATATCACACCACCCATATCGGAAATTTCTACGATTTCTTAAATATAAAATAGAAGAATTACGAGACCTAGAATTTAAGCATAATCTAGAGAATAAAGGTAAAAAGTTTGCCCGAAAGCTGGAAGAAACTTGCTGTGGAAACCCCAGATTTAAACCGTGCTTTTAGAATTGGCAGGTATTACATAAATTGGAAAGAAGATTTTGGGTCCCGTAAGCAAAGTACCAATAGAGAAGATATATGGGATAGATTTCCGTGCCGGAACCAAAAATCATTCATGATATGAAAGAAGACAAGATATTTTAAAATCTTGACAAAATAAAGGATGAAAATTTAAAAACGTAAAAATTCTATAATTGAAAGAAATAAAAACGGTATTCAGAAAAATATCCACCAAACCACGGTACATTACAGCAACAAATTAAGGAGAATTGAAGAATTACGAGAAGCATGTTTTAAACGCAGCCAATGTACCATCAAAAAGAAATCGAAAACTTAATTCTTTTAAAGGCAGTACGTAAGTTAATCACAAAGAATGCTTTTAAACAAGAACCTTAAAAACACCAACAAGAAATTTAGATAAAAAAGAGCTTTATTAGACGTTGCTATTATGCTTAAAGAGAGTGAAGATTGGATGCCGGCTACATCAGAAATGAAGCGCATACAAGGCGAATTGGAAGAAAGTGTGTCATGTTCCTCGTAAGTATTCAGATAAATTATGGAAAGACTTAAGAATGCTGTAACATTATTTCGACAGATTAAATGCACTTAAAATGATGCATTTAAAGTAGAAGAGGATAATCAAACAAAAAGATGCTTGTATGACTCTTAAGAGTTTTGAATTAACTGGTAGCCAGACATAGAGATTAAGCTCAAACAAAAAAATTCTACAGAGGAAATGAAGAAAACCTTTGTTGAACGAGTATCCTTTCCAAAAGAAAACATTAATCAAAAAGTGAATAAAAGATAAATTGATGCCTTAAGTTCCTAAAATGGGGTTAGTAAGTGCAGAAATCTGAACTAATTGAAATATGGTAATCGGAGAGAATTCAGCGGCAACTTTTCTAAATATGGTATAACCAAGAACGAGGCGATACAAACGAGCGTGCTTTCATAGAAAAAAAGATTGAGAGATACCGAACTGAAATAAGACAATTAGAAAACAACTTAGATTTTTCTCTAATGCATCAGAAAATAATCCATTAGTACAGAGATATAATACAAAAGAGTGAATCAGTCATAAAGAATCTTTAGATGCCTGAAAGCTAAATTGTATATAAAACTGAACATGCTTAAGAATAATTTAAAAAATAAAGAGTTTGACAGAAACTGATATATACTCGAGCGAAGAAGATAGCTAATTTAATGGCAATAAAATGCAAAGGTCTTTAGAAATGGTTACGTCATTAATAAAGCGAATATTATAATAGAATCCATTTAATATTATTTTTAAATTCAACTTACAAATGTGGAATACAGAATTAATTCACAAACCTATATAGGGCAATCTAACAAAAAAAAGAACTTAAAAAGGAAGTGTATTTTTATTCTTTACATAAATACATTTTTGTTTATGCACAGAAAAAATAGGGTATCTTTTTACTTAGTGTAATATTGAATAGCTTATCGAACTTCTATTGATGATACCAGTGTTCAATAAGCAAAGATGTGTGAAAAAATACAAGCTTAATTTGGGCAGAAAGAAGGCCAAATTGAAGAGTTGTATTGAATCTTTTACAAAATTCCCATAAAGCCTACTATATATATATATATAAATATATGGCTTTTTTATAATTCTAATGTAAATACTATTTAGCTACATTAACGGCTCTTGTTTCTCCCGTATCACTGTTACCTAACCTTGACCTGGATAAGTTCATATCCAAGTTTGAATTTTTTTGAGAGATTTCAAATGAAATTGCGATGCTCTATCATCAGTCACCTTCTCACTCTCAACTTATACACGTAGCTCTCTACTCAGCCTTATTGCGTTAAGCCTTCTTACAACCACTAAATCCAAAAGCAACCTCTTCAAGGTCTTTAAACGTTGAATGTAAGAATCTAGAACTGTCTCTTGCCCCTGGCTTGCGCACTTATAGCATCACAAACCTGAAACATTGGTGCGCAATTAAGTTTTCAATTTTCAATCTCTCATGGTGAGCAACCTATTGCAATTACAGACTTCCTTTTTCTCCAAATTCTCAAGCCCATGTCATTCCCCAAGAATGCATGCGGAGTTCCTACTTCAATTTTCAGTATTTGGTACTTTTAACAAATATCACATGTAAAAGACCTGCACGTTTGCTATCTTAGGATTAAGTCCTAATTAAGTCAGCAGCCATAAACGCCACAAAGTTTCGGCTACGTCTCTTGAGTGGTGTAAAAGCTTTTTGTCCGTATGATGATCTATATTTCATTCTACCAAACCGCAGTATCAATTCTGGGTTAAACCATGAACCTTAAATCTATTACCTGTACGCTTAACCAATTTTCAACAATTTCAGCTTCTATTTGCTTTTCTTCTTTTAACAATTCTTCAATTCTCGCTGTGAATTCTCCGTCAGTAACCAATTATGAAGTGATAGTCTAAGCTACTCTCTTCTAACCGAATCAAAACAAAAAGTATAATTGCTTCTGGTCGTATCATCTACATAATCTCAACACCCTGTATGCGGCTCCTAATGCTCTAATGTTGCTACCTCTCTATCCAATAATCGTCCCTTTACAATCGTCACCTCAATATAAAAACAGACACACAATTTCAACAGCTTCTCAGTAACCGTATTCGTTGAGATGTATGAATGATAATCTTCGGCTTCTGATTCGCGTAATTTAAGATTCTTCTAGCCGTGCTGAATGTAAGCCATAGCATCAGACTTTGCGGTTTCCTTTAAACTCTCTAACCATCAATTGGCTCTTTCGCATCCGTCAGCAAATAATGCCAGAAATTTACTTCTAATGCGAATTGACCTTTTAATGGCATTTTATCTAACTCTGCAATCGGCGCTTATTCGAACATTCTTTTTTCTGTTCTCTTCTTTAATTTACCATCTAATGAAAATAATTTGCTTGTTTCTTGCAAGCTCACTACTCACTGAGACTCTCTTGTCCCCTAGTTCGTTTCTCTGCTTCATTTATTATATTTATATTTATAATTATTAATATTATATATATTAGTAAATATATATTTTATATTAACTAATATTATATATTATTTATTAATAATTATATATATTTAATTTTAAAATATTTTTTTATTTATATATATTTATAAATATTAATATTATTTATTATATAAATTATTAATTTATTCCATGTATTTATTAAAATAATATTATATTATAAAAATATATTTATATTAAATAAATAATTTAAATTTAATATTAATTTAAATATTTATTATAAATTTAATAATTAATAAATTAAAATTATTACATAAATAATTATTAATAGATTAATATAATAATTAATATATTTAATATAAGTTTAATATATTATAAATTATTATATTAATATTATATTATTTATATAAATTTATTATTAAAAAATTATATATAAATTATATTTTATATTTATATTATTAATTATATTAATTATAAAATTATATTGTGACTTAAATTTTAAATATAAATAATTATTTTTAATAAATTAATAA
>Ga0163217_1062926_pt1 | contig 17025 bp, 24 predicted proteins | sample SynspAceP_FD_185933 | JGI IMG/M metagenome (GOLD analysis project Ga0163217, IMG submission 185933) | Saline lake microbial communities from Ace Lake in Antarctica - Synechococcus sp. Ace-P (PacBio error correction) | ecosystem: Environmental > Aquatic > Non-marine Saline and Alkaline > Saline ...
AAAAAGGGAAGAGAAATTTAAAAAAAAAACCCCCCAGGTTTCCCCCCCCAAAGTCGCCCACCTGAAAAAAGCTGGATTCGGAAAATCCATGCCTCTAATATGCCTTGTTGGGATCTTTGAGCCTTTTAAAGGGTTCGGGCAATTCAACGCCGGCCCAACCTCCGCGATTGGCGTGGACCCTTTGGGCCCGGCCGAGATTTCACCATTCAGACCGCTTGGCTGGAACACCCCGGGTTTTAATCGCTGGCAAGGTACCGGCGCTTTGGGCCAAAAACAAAGGAATTCTTGAACGAAAACGCTCAGACCGGATCTGTTTTGCCAGGCCACCGGCCGGGGCCAAGCTTTAATCGAGGCCAAGCTGGGAAGAGCGCGACCGCGCGGCAACCAGCAAGCAGGGTCCCCCGGCTGCGCCTTAATGTCCCGTTCGAATCCCAACGTCAAAGAGGCCAAGGGGGCGGCTTTGCGGCGATCTCAATCGCTGTTCTGGATCGCGAAACACAAATCTTATAGTCGTCCCGAAAAAACGCCCGCGAATTCTCGTTCGACCGCGGCGTATGTTTCTGGAAGACGAGTTTCAAAACAATTCGTTCCGCCTGCCGAGAAATTTTTCCTTGGGGGCCGGTACGGGGGCATTTGCAAGCCTGCTCTCGGGACGGCGCCGTACAGAGTCAGTTTGACCTTTGAACATGCAGGTCGCCCGTGGTGCCGAAGGCCTATGTGAGTATACCGCGACACCCGCGGAGTCGCCGCGGCGTGCGGAAGTGGGGTTCATGCAAGCCTATTTCCGCCACATCCCACTGAAAGTAGGCGAGCTGACGAGCGCATACTTGGCTGACAAGGTCTCGAAGCCCTGCATGCTGGTAAGGCGAACCGCTTTGCTGGAAGATTCGCCGCCGTCCAAGCTGCCGCGATGGTTACGAGGTCGTGGCCTCTCCCACCGAATGGCCAAGCGTTCATCAGCGACCACCGAGCTGAAACCTGCTTGCGCATCTTCGAAAGAAGCGCTGCGCACCGGTATGCTGATCCACCGCCCGACGCCATGCGTCTGTCAAATCGAACTTGGCGCTGATCGGGACGAAAGACATGCGCAACACAGGGCCCAGAGGGCGCGGCGGATCTTTCTGATCTGATGCTGAAACACGGCAATCCCGGAGACGCGGACTGCGCCGGATGAACGGAACTGGGGGTGGCTGTTCGGCCTTTATCCCCGAATTCGAACCCATCGTGGCGATGATCCGCAGTTTTTCAACAATGTACAACCACAGCTACACCGTCGACGAACACAACGAATCCAATTCCTCACCAACCTTGCCCCTGATTGAAAAGGGCGAGCTTGGAAAAGACAAAGACTTTGCCCGTCGCCTCGTCGATCCTCAAGCAATGGTGTGAAACCGCAGAAGGGTTGGGATCTACCGTCGCGCTGCTGCTCCATGATATTGGGCCAAGGGCCCGCCGCGCGAGGACCTTTCGTTCGGTTGGTGCCAATTGGGCCCGCAAGATTTGCCCTCCGTCTTGGCCTCAACAAGGCATAGAGGTCGAACACGTGGAATGGCTGGTGCGCCTTAATCATTTGCCTGATGTCTGTGATATGGCGCAGAAACGTCGATATCTCTTGACCCACGCGTACGGTGCGGGACTGTTGCCAAGGCCGTGCAAACCGTCAAGCGGCTTGATCTGCTGTGTGGTGCTTCACCGTCTGCGATTCGGGGCGTGGGACCGACACACGGGGTGGAACAACTGAAAGGCCGTGGGTTTGATCCCGTGGATTGTACCGCAGACCAATGCGGGGCCACTTGAACCGTGACTCGAAGACCTGAATCGGGAGAACCGTGGCCTGCAAAGGAGCTAAAAAGGCGCTGCGTGCCGCGCTCGCCACCATTGGGCTCACGCCACAGACATCTCGAGGGCTGAAACCGCGCGCCACTACCCGCGCCGCCTTAATTGGCAGGGGGCCTGTGTCATACAGCAATCGCAGGTCGTGTTTCGCCGAACATGCTGCGCGACAATTCAGGAGAATGGTGAAATCCGTATCGACCTGCGACCCTGATGACGACCGGCGAAACGCCCATCCGCGCACTGCCTGTTGTCATGGCGGACCCATCGGGCATTTTTTTTGCACGGCTTTGCAGGTGCCTGGCCCTTGTCGGCCGGCCAATAGTCGTGCGATGCCTCGCAGCTTTACTACCACCAAAAGAACCGCTGGGTGGGCCGATGCAGTTCTGGATACAGGACGCCGACGGCACGCCCTATGGACGTCTCGGCGCCTGCCGGCGCCTGCGGCAGAATGATCTCCCAAAGACGCGTCGAAAGGGTGAAATTCTGGCCCCGCGATGCGCTGAAATCGCGGCGGAGCGGTAGGTGAAAAAAACGCGAAAGGTGTTTCAAAGGTCCGACGCAATATCACCCTTTGATGAACGACGGGTCGGAAAAATCTAGGCAGAATCATCGTGAGTCGACACCTCTCGCGAAACCGTCCCCCGGCCTGCTTTATGATCTCACCCGGCTCGCTGTCTGCAAGTCCATACGTGCGTATATCGCCAATGCATGATGGCGACCTATGGCGACAGGTGGTTCGATACCTTCTATGTAAAGGACATGTTCGGCCTGAAGAGTGGGACTATAGGCGACCGAAAGCAACAAAAGACGCCTCGAAGAAACGCTGCGCGCTTGCGATCATTGATGGCGTGGCAGCGGGCGCAAGACTGAACATCGGGCGCTTTCATGCAGGCACCGCGAGGCTGTCCGCATTTCCCTGATTGCGCCGCGCTTAAACGCCAACAGCTAGGCCATTTGCACCGCAGTTACGGGCAACATCCCATGAAACCTATCCGCCTTTTCCGGCTTCCTTTAAGCCGTGGGATCTGGATCCCTTCTCAAGGGGGCGTTATGGGGTTCGTGCGCGATGTGATGAGTGTGGCCGGCTATCTTGGTCCGGCCGCCGCAGCCGAGGCGTTTCTTTCTGGGTTCGCTTTTTCCCTCCCAAACATGTTCCGGCCGCTTTTCGCCGAAGGCGCGGCGTTCGACAATGAAACCTTTTGTGCGATGTTCTCGAAAAAGCTCGAAAGCGGTGACGACACCCGAAAAATTCGCGGGGCAGGGACGCCTTGTGTCGGATGGCGTTCATTCTGAACGCGCTGGGTTCACCACAAGTGTGGCGGGATCGTCGCGATGCCCGGGGCTGGTGTTGTTGAATGGCCTCGGGCTTTGCGGGCGAACGAACGGTTCTGATCGGGTCGAATAACGGGCGTCTGGGCCTTCTTACAATCTTGTTCATCTCCCTGTTGGCCGCCCCTCAGTGTCGGGCGTGCCTGAACGCAACGGGGCGATTTATGGCAGCAGCCAGCGGCCCTGTGGTACTTGAAATCATCGTTTTTCATCATGTGGCTGTGCTGATGCGCGGGCCTTGGCGCGCGACGGGATCAGAGGCGATCGGCATGGGCATCGCAAGGCGCTTGGGCTGCAATCGGCGATGCCGGCCTGGCCTCTTTGTCTGTCCCGCTCGCGGGATGCGCGCAAACTGGCGCCTGGTCTGGTGGGCGGTCGAAACGCGCAGGTTTCAAGCCGCTGGGCTTCAGCCGCCGCCCGCCGCCCTGAACCATCCCGAACTTAAACGGCTCGCCATCATCGCCTGCACAGTCAGCCTTGGCGGGCGGGGTCATGCAGACAAACCTGCTGGTTGCCGTCCAGGGTCGCCAGCTTTCTACGAAGGCGCTGTGGCGTGGCTACTATGCAGAGCCGCTCTTACCAGCTGCCCTTGGGCGTGGTTGGGATTGCGATTAGGCTGGGTATTGCTGCCCGACTTGTCGCGCCGGCTCAAGGCGGGGGGCACGAACACGGATCGGCACACCGCAGATCAGCCCGCGCTGCGCGAAGTGTCACTGCGTTGACCATCCCCTCTGCCGTTGCGCTGAATGTGATGCCGTTCACGCGAGCAACGTGGTGCTGTTTCCAACGCCGGGCAAAACCCACACGGATGACGCGGGCTGCGATTGGCATTTGCCGTGGGCGATCCTATGGCCTTTGGCACTCGCCTGCCCTTCGTTCTGCAAAAAATTCTGCCAACCACTGTATTAATGCCCGCGGAAGACAACCCCGCCCGCCCGTTCACTTGCTGTGGTGGCGAGGTGTGACGTGGTGGTGGCCGTCGGTCTAGCCCCGTCATCGCTTGGAATCGCCCCTGCCTATCGCGACGACACGTGGCCAGGTGGCGATGTTTGGCCTGCTGGCCTATGGCGCCAACAGCGGCTTCGGCTGGGCGCAAATTTCGACGCGCGCGTTCCATACGACGTAATCTGGCGGATCATGGCAGCCTTCGGCTGTCATGGGCGGCACACTGTGGATCGGCAATCTGGCGGCTGCAGCCCAATGATCGCCGAACCCTGGGTGGCGGCGGTATTGCCCGCTATGGATACTGAATCGCCCTCGCCGCCAATCAGTAAATTTTCGGCACAGGCCCAACTGATCGGCGCAATTCAAGCTCCGGCGAAATTCAAACGCCAGCCCTCAAACGCGGCTTGACCCAGCCCTACTCCAAGATGGACGTAAAATCCCGGGTCAGGGGGCTGGCCCCCTTCCGCCCCTTCGACATGCCCTTAACGGTGCCGGATACGGTCCCGCCAGCTTGCCCCATTCCGCCCGGCGCAAAGACAAAGCAAAAAGCGCAAAGCCGGCAAGACAAAGCCCAAAAGCTCTGCCACGCCACTGCGTGCCCGCGTCAAAGAACACGCCCCAGAATCAGCTGCAGCCCCAATCAGCACGGCAATCAGTAAAACTGCGCGATATTGCTGTTTCCCCCTGCCCCGCCAGCTTGCGCCACATGACAAAGGAATAGCCACAATCAGCCCATAGACCGACGGTAGGCCTCGACCAACCAGACCGGATCATCAAGCACCAGCGCATAAACCACCAGCGCCAAAAGATCCCGAGACCAAAGAAATCCGCCAGAAACGCCACCTGCCCCATTGCCTCGCCCCCATCTTTGCCAAGCGCCAGCAAAGCAGCAACGGTCAGGCAAGATCCTGCATGGGTGAAACCCCAGATGGATGAAATGTAGCTGGTCCACGCGCGGACAGTTTCGCGCAGGGAGGATTGCACATTCGCCAACCATCCAGTCGAAACAGTCATGCGCCCGAGAAAACCGTAGTCGCGGATCAACCGCCAACGCCAGCCCACCGCCGCAGGGCCGCCGATCGATCCCGGCCTCGGCCAACGACAGCACGATCCTATCCCGCGCCAGCGCCCAGAAAAAGCAGCGTACGGTTGGCAGCATCGGGTTTTCACGGGGGGGTGAAAATCTGGGTGGCTTCGCATAGGGCCCCTCCTTGAAACGGGCATGGGTGCGCCTGGGTAAGCCCATCTGGCCGTAGTTTCCAAGCCTTAATCGGAGCATCCCAATGATCCGACACCACTTTCACACCGCGTGTGTTTTCCGCATCCAGCCGTCCCGGGGCCGATTTGCATCTTGGAACTACCGGGCGCGCTAAAACGTTTCGCCCGATGCCGCAGACCCAGGGGGTCAGTCGATCTACTGCATGGTCGATATGCATATGCGAAATCCAACCGTCTGGCAGAATCCGGCGGACCTCAAAAGAGCACCCCGCGAGCTTTGCGCCGGTTTCATCGCGTCGGGCACGACCCCAATAAATCCATCTGATCACCAAAGCCAGGTGCCAGAGCAACGCGCAGTTGGCGTGTCTTTTAACTGCGATGGCGCGCAATGGGCTGGATGGGGCGCATGACCCATGTGGAAAAGACAAGGCCGGCAAAGGAACGCCGAGGACGCCTCGCTGGGGTTGCTCGCCTATCCATGCGCTGAATGGGCCGCCCGACATCCTGATCTATCACGGCGAACCCCATGTGCTGTTGGCGAGGATCAAGAAAGGCAACACCCTTAACTGACGCGCGATATATGCAGCACAAAGTTCAACCAATGACTACGGGTCGATTTCTTCCCGCTGACCGGACCGGTTATCGAAGGGCCGCCAACCCCCGTCATGTCCCTGCGCGACGGTTCCCAAAGAAGATGTCGAAATCCGACCCCTCGATTGCCAGCCGCATCAACCCTGACCGATGACGCCGATACGATTGCCAAGAAAATCCGCAAAAGCCAAGACGATGGCGGATGCACTCCGCTTCGATCGACGGCCTCAAGGACCGCCCCGGAGCGCACGCAATCTGGTGAACATGCTTTGCCGCCCGAACGACCCAGAAGCCGTTGAACAGGTTCTGGCCGATGTGGGCGTCAGCCAATTTGGGCACATTCAGCCGCGCCCTGGCACGAAACTGGCCGTATCGGAAAATGGGCCGCCGATCACCCAGGAAATGTCGCGCCTGATGCCGACACAGCCGAGATCGACCGTGCATCCTCGCCACGGCGCGACCAGCCAAGCCGCGAGATCCACTGCACGATCCTCAAGAAAACCTACGAGAAATCGTGGGCACTGTAGGCTGAAACGCGGGGGCGGAACCCTACCCCCTATAGCCATCGCCCCTCTGATTAGGGCGCAAGCCGCTTGCGCCGCTGCCTTCAACTCCTTTTCCAAATACTGTCAGCCCCGCACACCGGCAACCACGGGCTGCGGCCCCTGCCCCATGGACAATCCTTTGGCGTTGGGCCAGCTTTGACCCGAAACCTCAGGGGCACATCATGAAGACCCGGCTTTTTTTCCATGGATGAACGTGCTTTTGGGCACGGGGCGCAACCTATGCCCCTTTTATCCATGCCTGTGGGCGCTTGGTTGCAGCCTCTGGCCGCGGGTGCCTGCCCCGAAAACCCGCGAAACAAAACGCCGGCCTGCGCAGCGTCTGATGGAAGTGACGGGCCTGATGGCAGAGCTTGGACGTGCGTAGCGCGCCGCTTGCGCACCGCGAAGAACTGCTGCCGTGTCCATCCTGCGCCTATCTCGACGACTTCAATACGTCATCCCGACGCCGGCGGCGGATGGAAGCTTGGCCTGCGCACACCTTTTGCCGCCGGTGGGTTTTCGAGATCGCGGCGTTGCTCGAGGCTGTTCCGTCGCCGCGGTAGAGGCAGTCCGCCAAGGGCGATTCTGGCCAATGCTATGCGCTCAGCCGTCCCCCGGACACCATGCGCTGCCTTGATTTCCCAACGGGTTCTGTTTGCTGGCCAATAATCGCCATCCGCGATCGAGGCGGCAAAAAGCAAGGGGCTGGTGGGTCCGTGTTGCCCGTTCTGGAATTGGGGACGTTGAACATCACGGCAAACGGCAACGGAAGCGATTTTCTATGACCGCGACGATGTTCTGACGAATCTCCCTGCATCAGGAAGGCAACTAAACCCGCTTGAGGTAGCGGGCGCGTTAGCGGATCGGGCGACGGGGCCGGGAGGGTTACAAACATCAACCTTTCCGCTGCATGGCGGGGTTGCGGCCATAACCGCGCTATCTTGCATGCGTTAGACCACGTCCGTGATCCCGCGCTCGAGGCATGTGCGGCGCGCGACCATGATCAGGTGGCTCGCCTGCGGCTTTGACGCTCTAAATCGTCGATCCTCTGCGCGGAATGCAGCCACAAGCCGAAACCGTTTGCCGATATGACCCCATCGTATCAAAGCTGGGCGGCGCAAAAACCTTTGTGGCGGCAAAGCTGGTGCTCGTCACAAAGTGAAGGCGGCTATCAAGAAGCCTAATGTCCCTTCTGTTGGCCACGGCCCACAATCGCAAGCCCTCGCAGAACAGTGACATCACAGCGCCAGATCCCCATGCGAAGAACTTTTCGGCATCCGCCCACCCAGTCCCATCCCAAATTCGATCGCGTTTCCTGGCGCGCCGTCCATTGAACGCGATGGCGCTAAGAGCTGAATCTATAAGAGAGACCCCAATGCCGACACCAAATCCCGACGCCGCTGCATTTCCCTGCAAACCCCGCCGTTCGCGCCCTGCAAAGAACGCTGACATCACCCAGTCCCGACCGCGACACCGCTGACCGAGCTGACCTGGCCGTCGCTCGCGGGTGCGGCCAGTCACGGGATGCGGAACCATTGGCGTTTTTATCGTGATCGAAATAGCCCGCGATTGCGCGTCCTAGCCGACATTGCCGAAGCGCGCGGCACCGCCTGGCGCTCGATGCGGAACAGATGCATGAAAAAAGGTAGCGAGCCAGTTGATCAGGGCAATCTGGCGGTGTTTGGTCGAGGTGGCCAAAGCCGTCGCCCAAGATACCGCCGCTGGAACAGACCTATGCCGTGGGCGGGTCTGTTCTGTCGCTGGTCAAAACGCCGCCGGCCGCATCGGGCTGGGGCGCGAACTGGCTGAGCGGTTGGGTCAGCCATGATCGTGGCCTTCATGACCGAGGCTTTTCGGCCTCGCGACATGAACGCAATACCGCGGGCCATCATCCATAATTCGGCACCGAAACTCTGCCCGCCCCAACCCAACGCGGGCGCCCCGACATCGCGGCGATCACCACATGGCAATAGCACAGATTTTTTCGCGCCTTCGGGCTGGCGGTTAGGCCAATCGCGATCCAGCTTTCGCCCGCGTCCCTGCGCTGGGTGTCGGATTGGCGCCTAACTGTTGCTGTCCGGCGCGTCCCTGCGGGCTTTGGTCTGGCTGATCGACTGGGCTGACCGGAAGAAGACAATTGCCTGCCCGTTCTGGCGAGGTGTTCTGGCTGGACGATTTGTTCAGCGTGGTGTGGCGCTGTTTGCTGATTGGTGGCTGTCGGTGTTCCTGATGGTGCCCGTCGCCTCGGCGAAATCACACAATGTTTCTGGAATGATGGGCCGATGCGTCGAGGCCGAACATTACCCCATCTGCCGCCCGCCCCGCATGTGCCCTTTGGCGATGCGCTGCGCGATATCGGTAAAACTTTATGGGGGTTATGATCGGGTGAACAATCGTGGCGCACTGGTGCTTTACCTGATGTTTAGCTCCTTCCGCCTCTGATCTTCTGGAAAGCGTGAACGGCTTCTGCTGGGCTGCATATTTCACGCTGCCGCGATCCGACGGTGGGCCGGCCGAAAGCAAAGCGTCTGCCGCAGCAAAACATGGGCTTACGATCTGGGCCGCCGGGTTTCCTGATGGCGACATTCCCTTGTCCGTGCCGCTGTTGAACCTTGGTGAATTCCGATCTTAGGTGCTGCCGACCTTTACCCATTTGTTCCACCAATTGGCGTCGGGGCCCGTTGCAACAGACGTTCTACATCGGCCACCGGTAACCAACCCGACATGGATGATCCTGCGTGATCGCCAGAGAATGACCGAGATACCTGTGGTCCCACAGGGCCTTTTTCTTGAGGTGGGTGATGTTCGGGGCCCCTGCCATGGGTGCCCTCGACGATCTGCCCCAGATCCCCTTGTGTTTGCACCCGCACCGGCAGCCAAGGATCATAAAGACCATCGACCAGATCACGGTGAACAGAACGATCCTGACATGACGCCATGGTTACACCTGCTCCAGCTGCGACCAGCGCGCCGTTAAAGTCTTTGGGGGCAGGAAGATCACCGGCTTGCCGTGGGCACCCGATCTTGGGCTCTCCGTTGCCAGACGCGCGCGCCGCTTTCTGTCAGACGGTCCCGCCGCGCGATGATGTCGTCCACCTCCGTAGCCAGATGTGGTGGATACCACCAGCGCTAGGTTCTTTTCCCAAAAAACCCGTTTGATCGGGCTGTCCTCGCCCAGCGGGTACAAGCAATTCGATCTTGGTGTTGGGCAGTTCGTAAAGATCACCGTGACGCCGTGGTCGGGCTCGTCTGCGCGGGAACCGAACATTCGCGCCCAAAGCGTTGCGGTACTGATGCCGCCGCGGCCTCAAGGTCGGCACGGGCGATGGCTACGTGGTTTTTAGGCGACCGATCATCATTCTTCTCCTCAAATCAACTTTGATCCGGTTTATGGGCTGCTGAAGCCGCAAGAGCCAATGCGTCACGTTAAACCGTAATTTAGCGAAGCGCGCATAAAAACCTAGAGTCACCATAAGGCATAAACGGAAGATCATGGATACGCTTGAACATCAGGCCCAAAAGCCTGCCCGCCCCACGCCCGACCGCCCGCTTTTGGGCCTTACCGCGCTGGTGATAGAGGCAGCCGCTTTGCCTGCGAAGCGAATGCGGCTGCTGTGGCTTGCGATCGGCGCCGGGATCAGCGGGCGACAGTCTACGCGCGCGCGGCGGCATCTGCAGGTCCTATTCGCCGTCTATCGTGTTGCCGATCTGGGGCTGCCCGACGAAACGGCATTGATCTAATTTGCAGAACTGGCCCGCGCGCAGCCCCGCGGTTGATGCCCTGCTGGCCATTTCGGGCGACTCCATCTGCAGCGGATGTCCGCTGGCCGCTGGGGCGGACGCGGTTTCAATGAGCCAAACCCGTTGCAATCGCTGTCGCAGTTTCAACAAGTCGTGTGGCCGCCTGCCCCCACATCACGCCCACCGGCCTCGCTGCGCTGAGCGATGACACGGTGAGTCACCATCGCGCGTGATCGGCGGTCTAGACAGACAAGGAGAGATCTTGCATCGGTGGAACCGGAAATCAACGTTGGGGAGTAGCCGACACGTCGCCGGCCCTTGGGTCGATGATCGCGGCGTCTGGCCTGTCCCATTGGCATCGAAGAGCTTGCGGCTCTTCGAAGCAGCGGCTGTGCAAGTAAGAAAAACATCGCCGGGTAGCCCCGCCCGGCGCGCCCAGCAGCAGCGACATCTGCGGAGCCTGGGCCCTGCTGGTGAGGTCGTCCGGACCACAGGGTGGCCTGCCCTGTACATGATATTCAGCAATCGCCGCGCCGTGTAGGGGGCCAGATATTGAAGAGCAGAGTGACCCGAGGCCGCTGGGCGCACCACCACGGTGTATCCGAGCAAGCAGGCGCCGCGCGCGAGCGCGAGGCAGTCACCCGTGCCTACTCGAGAAACTATCTATTCACGTAACGCAGACAACGTTTCCGTCCCATCTGGTTGAAGGATCCGTGTCGAATGCGATGCGTTCTAGCCGGTCTGCGATCGCCGATATCAGCCCGCTGCACCACGGCCCGATCGATATCGCGTCGATCGCCGGATGCCCGTCTGCATCGCACATGCACGCGACTTGCGCTGAATGATGCAGGGGGCCATCGAATCGATACACGGGTTCGCTGTGGCGAATTATTCGCCGCTGCCATCGAGGGGAGACCCAGCGGTGATCAGGTCCGCGAGCATGGCTCTCCGACAGGCTATACACTCAGCATAGCGGCCTGCGGCCCTCTTCACGGTGCGCTTCCTGACCCAGGCCTTCGCGCATACAGCACCGCGCCGACGAATGTCGTCCTCAAGTTGAGGCAACCCGTGCCATCTTCGAATTCGAGCAATTCAGCACGGCCATGGCCTTCTGCAGTCGAAGCCCCGCGATGCCACACCCCACCCGCAAACACCGTGCCGAAGACAGTCTGACCGAAACGGATGTCCATAGTCCTCATCTGCTGCTTGAGGAGGCGCTGATCGTCAGGACGGCTGGAAAACATGGATTCGTCCCCGGAGGTGATGGAAGGGAGATGAGAGAGTTGGGCTGCGCTGGCTAGCCCGCCTTGGCCAGGGACAGGCCGAGCGACGAACCTGCCACGCAAGGCTGGCACGATCACACATGGAGCCCAGCTGACGACAAAAGCCGCCGATCCAGGCTGGATCAACGCTCAATCGAATTCGAGACACTCAAAGTGACGCGAACCAGCGATCACTTCTGCGCAAGGCAAGCCTGCTGCTTCGCGTGAGCCGCGTGCAGACGTGACGCTGGCCAGGGGATGCCCCCGCTGTTTCTCAGGAAAATTCCAAGAAGCGAATCAACACGCACGAGCAAGGAGAACCTGGGCGATCGCCCATCCAGCTTGAACAGGTTGTTCAGAGGCTGGGTGACTGTCGCCGAACAGGCTGACGAGAACTTTTCTTGACGTCCGGTTCATCACCGGAAAGGTCATGGTCCGCCGCGATCGCAGAAGACTCCCAAGCTACCAAAGCTCTTGGCTTGAAGCAATCAGGTCGGCTTCGCCGCGCTGCAGCACCCGAACAAGCAATCGGCGTAGGGAGAGGTCAATCGAATGAGCAGCGCATCAGCCTGTCATGGTTTTGGATGGAACCGTCGACAGCAGCCCCTGGATGCCTCAGAGCCTGCGCCGCAGATCGAAAAGGGCAGCGCGTCGATCGCGCTGCGGACGGCTTCCCGACGCAACTGTACAACTGACACGGGCCGCCCTCGAATCGAGATCACCACCGCCGACTGCTTGAGACGGGCCATCTCTCAACCGTGCGCTGTTCGCTCCCAGCCGAATGCATCAGCCCTGGCGACGCACAATCCTGATGCGCCCGCTTTGGGTCTGGCATTCGCCAATCTCTGGCGACGATCAAGCGCAATTGGCCTGCCTGAAGCGTGCTCGGCTTCCTCCAGTCGTTGAGGATGGCGCTGCGACGGCGTCAAGAACGCTTCCCAACACCTTCGGCAAGACAACCAACCAGGCCAGCAATGACGATCGCCATGGTCGACTCGAACCAAATCAAAGTCAGCAAAACCACACACACACCAGCCAATGAGCAAACGGGTAGATGGCAAGGATACATTCACGGCCAGCAACGTTTGACGATCTGTCTCCGACTGATCAGCTGGATTCAGTGATCCAGCGCAAGCTTGCGCCTCGCGATCGATCTCACTCGGGCGATTTCCCCTCTGCGTGGCCTCGGCTTGCAGAAGCCCAGGCACTGCGGTAAAGCCTGTCCATCTCCTCCGCGTCGCCGGATCAACCGAACGCCGACTGTCTGGCGGCCTCCTTGACTGGCCTTGAGATTCAGTTTCCAGGCCGTTCACCTGGGCAAGCTCTGCTGCCCGAGCGACTGGTTGCTGATGGTTACCTCCCCTCTTCCACCGTTCTCCAGGGCCTGAAAACAGGGCATGAGAACGAAGTGACACCACCACCTGACACCGCCATGAGAGGCAGGTGGCTCGAGGTCGAATAAACCCCTCAGGGTGTGCGAGCGGCGAACAAGCCAGCGTCATGGGGAAAGCGCTGGGGAATCGAAAATGCTCGAAAAGGACAAATCCCTCACGAAGCGGTGATGGGATCGGCGTGCAGAACGGCCGCGATCAGCCGGCGAAGGGGTGCGAAGAGAAGCCACCAAGGAACACCAGCATAGAATGGAGTGAATCCCATGAAAGCCAGGGACAAGCACAGGTGCCGCGGATCTTCCTCGGCTCGGGCGACGGCAATGCCCTTCGACAGCGCGCCGAAGCAGTGCCTTGCCGATGCCAGTCCGATCGAGCCGAGGCCAACGCCAGACACAGCCACAACAGACGCAGCGGAAAGTGGGATCCATGGTGAAAGGGATGTGGCGCCGAAGCGCGATAGGCTGCGCCAGGGACATCTACGAAGGGAAGACGTCCGAGCGAACGAACCAGTGCGCGCAGGAGTTTTTAGCAGAGGCGGACTGCCGAAGCAAGCAGCGCCGATCGATCATGGCCTCCTCGTGGACGGCCCAACCGATTAAGTAGCTGCGAGTGGCAAAGATCACGCTGAATGCACTGGTGAAACAGACCCAGAACATCACGCAAGGAGACGATCAAGAACAGGAAGCAAAAACGGCCACCACCCGTTCGTCGCAAGAATTGCCGAACAAACGGAAGGAAAGAAAAGAGTTTGGTAAGTCTTCGACGATCTTGAACGCAGCATATCGCGTGGCTCCACGTGTACTCGAGTAACGGAGCCTTTGGCTCAGCTGCGTAAATACGCCAGGAGACCACGCAGAGCTAGTGCAATGGTGTGTTGAAGTCGGCGTGGGCGCTCCGAGTTTCACCACTCGCAGCTTGAATCAACTTCCAGGAACAGGGCCACCACCCCAGTTTGCTCACGAGATAACAAAAAAAGAGGTCCGATGAAGAACAATACGTAGCTTTTCGCCGATGTATCGGGGCGATGTTCCGGATTACCCAGAGAAATCCAGCAGTTCTGGTGCCGCGGATCCGCGTTCCAACTTCGGGTTCCTGCCACACAACAGCCAGTAGTGCCGCAATGACCATCCAGGAACATGAGACACTGCCGGAAATCTGGAAATCACCGATGCCAGAAGGTCTTCCCCACTCAAGTCGGCGAGTGGCAGAAGGGAGGCAACGGAAACATCGAGTACCAATGCCGCCTGCGAGACGGGTGACCACCCTGATCGAAGAAACCGCGGGATAAGCCAATCAAATCGCCGCTATAAACAAATCCGAATCAGATGGGAACGATATCCAGGGCGGCAGACGGGCCTGCAGCCAAACCAGACACAGAACCACAACTGGCCTTTGCCCACATTGGGAATTGAGCCGATCGAGCCACTGAATCGGGCCAGAACTTCAGATAAGCAGCCAGCGACGCCCGACACAGCTGATGCAGACTGCTGCAAACAGCAAGGTCGCCACAGCACAGCCAACACCGCAATGCCTCAGCGTGCCACAGAAGACGGCTTGCAGGCGGCATAGCGCCATGCATTCACAGGAGCTGGCAAGCCATGCCAGAAGACTCGATCACTGCCGAGAGGTTCCTGCGGACAGCTCCCCACCTTCCCCTGGACAAATCTGAAGACAGGGCAGAACGACGATCAATGATTCAGAAAACCTTGCGTCGTCACCTCATTCACCTCATCCACCTCCGCCGGCCAAGCGGGTGTTTCGGAGTGCTGATACTCGCGAATGGAAGCCTCAAACGCCCTGAGCTCTGCAATGGCATTAAACCTTCACGTGAAGCTGCAGGCGTGATTTCAGGGGGGTGCAGAGAGCAGCCAGACCGTTGCCGCACAGTTGACCCCCACTCAGCCAGCTGCTGGGGCCACCATGGGAAGGTCACCAACGACTGGCCTGGTGCGGCGCTCTCCACGCCTGGAGCAGCGCACGGTCGGGTCAGTTTCACTGACCAGATCTGGATCAAGCAGCTCGCCCCGGCCAGCCCCAGAGGAGAGGATGGGCGCCGAAACGGCCACATCTCGTCGCGTTCCAGAGGCTGCAACACCACCAGGCCCCCCGGCTAGAAGAACTCGAAATGGCTGATCTCTGGACGAGGCTCTCCACCACCGGGCACCACTGCCTCTGGGCAGGCCCGCGACGCCCTCCACATTCCCTGCAACGCGACCGTCCCATTGCTGGGTTGGAGAAAACCGCGAAGTTCACCCCGAGCCCTTCGACGGAACGAACGACCCTCGAGGTCGTAACTCGTCTCTGGGATGGCGTACAATTCGGCATTGGCATCGCGCTGTGTCTAGGCCAGCGTTCTCGTGATGCGCCAGGCGTTGTCTCTGGCAAATCTGGAACATGCCGGCCCAGGCGCACAGCGTCTGGACGTCAGCCACACCCAGGTCCGCATGCCGCTGGATCGGATCCCAGCGACCGCCTGCATACAAAAAAGTGCAGCAACCCACCTGGCTTGAGCAGCCCAGGGCCAACATCCCGGCGCCTGCTGCGCAGGTGGTCAGCACACCCACTGAATGATCATCGAAGGGGCCTTCCCCTCCAGATCCAGCAGGCTGCGTGCTCGATGCGCAGAATGGCGCCACAAGCCGCAGCGCCGAGCGTCGCAGGCGTTCGCTGGCCATCCAAGGCTCCGGCGCTGAAATCGATGCCAGAATTCGCCCTGGGTGAGAATTCCTATGTAAATCTGTGCCACAGCCGGTACCCAGCCGCATCGGAGATTCGGGTGGCTCCGCCACTGGCACCGGCCCCGTGAACAAGGCAGTCGACACCACGCCAATGTATCCAGGCGGAGCTCCGTCTGAAGGGGTCGCCGGTAGGAACGGGTCGTAGCAGCGCTCACCTCGGGTGGCGGCTCAGCGGGGCCCCTGGGACATGCGGCGGTGCGGTGTCCGACCAGGGGAGCAATTTCACGTGGTTCGGCGTCCCGCGCCCTACCAGTTTGGCTGCAAAAGTTTCAAATAGCGCCAGGGGAGCCGAACGCAGCCAGTACCGTGGGCGGCCCGGTACGCGCCCTCCATGACCGGACCGCCAGAGCGCACACAGGGTCCTCCCCAAAGCGCTATGACAACCTTGCCCGCCCAGGTCCGACAGGCGAACAGCAAAGGAACGCTCCTGAGCAGGCGAACTTTGACACTCTGATCACTTTTTCAACAGCGGCGCCACCGCTTGAAGCGGCCCGGCGAATCTCGGCCAATCCGATTGACGTCGCCAAGGCCGCCAACCGATCTTGCCGGAAGGCACCCCCTCTCCTACTCGACGCGCCCCTCACCCCTTTGTGAGATTGGCCCGACGGCCCCCTGCTGCAGACCAAGATGCGGCCGCCACTCTGTCGCACTCCCAGGGCAATCGGCGGCCCGTTGCTCGCGCATTCCTTGAAAGGGTTCAATGCCATGCCGAGTCGGCGAGTCTTTCCGCTGGATTCAGCCGACAGCGTTGCCCCTAAACGGCTCCAGACCGCATCGCAAGTGTTGCGCGACATGGCGTTCCTCCTTACGTGGCATGCGTGGTGCCGCGATCCCAGCATCCCTGCGGAACACCCGGGGCTCCGGGATGCTCGAAGGGCTCCTCCCTGCCGCCACCAACGGGCCGCCAGGATATACGGGCCTGCGGCCGCCAACACTCTCCGCCAGAAACCGAGGCAACGCCGTTTGGGATCTCCTGTTCAACGTGCTCCTGCGAGAGGAGCGGAGGTGCTCACACTTCCACCGCACAGCGGCTGGGCCCCCGTCAATCAGGGCCGCGTGCCGGCACCTACCTGTGCTGATAACCCCCAAACGCTTCGTGATGAGCCGCTCCTCCGGCCGGGAGAAAGCGGAAGTGATCCGGGCGGCTACCGCAGGTTTGAGCGCGATCATCGCAGGCTATCCCAGGTGTGAATTCCGTGAGCCACCGGGCCAGCCAGCTGTCGATGCGAGTTCACCGCAGCCTTGCCGCAGCAAAAGAGTACCGGCGTCCAGTCAACGGACGCTTCCCAACAGTCGGGTGTGGAACTCGCCTCCGCCCATTTCCTCGCCGTGGGGTCACCAATTGAGGAGTTCCGCCGCTATCTTCCCATCGTCCCGAGCAGGGGCAAATGCCGTGTGGAATCCCTGATCAACACATGAATACGCCCAG
>Ga0163217_1005147_pt1 | contig 17024 bp, 13 predicted proteins | sample SynspAceP_FD_185933 | JGI IMG/M metagenome (GOLD analysis project Ga0163217, IMG submission 185933) | Saline lake microbial communities from Ace Lake in Antarctica - Synechococcus sp. Ace-P (PacBio error correction) | ecosystem: Environmental > Aquatic > Non-marine Saline and Alkaline > Saline ...
TTTAAATTCATCACTGCTGAATTTGCAGGCGCGAGTAGGTAAAATCCAGAAATACATAGATCTAAATCTGCGATTAATAAATTGTACATGCTTCTGCTCCTGAATCATATTACAAGGTAGGTCTGTAGATGGCGCGGTAGTAATCTCTACAAAGGTTACTTGTCCCATAAAGATCTTAAAATCCACCACATAGCAGTATGCCCTAAGAAACGAGCTTCTAGCTTTTAAACGTTTCTGGTGAATTACTTCGGTCGTCTAGAATTTGTGATGCCGATAATGCATGTTTGTTTCCAATTGTTTCAAATGGTGGTAAATGTACATCTGAATGCTTCCAACCCCATTCATGGTTTGAATGCAATTTTCTCCACCGACCATTTATCACCCCAAGTCAGCTTCCTCTTTGTTGGCGATGAGTTGGGCATCCAGTTGTTTTATTCCGGCCCCCAAAAAAAAAGGGCAAAGTGTTAAGCTTGATCAGATAATTGACCCTAAACACCGTACAAGGGCCCTCAGTGGCAGAGGTTGAATTTCTAGTCCTTGAAAACCATCGGTATAAAAGAGTCTGGTTTTTCTTCAAATTTTCCAAATCGGTAACAGGAACACAAACCCCAAGCCAAAGGCAAAGCTTGATAGAGTAAATTTTAATGTTGATTCTATTCATGATTGTTACAAGTTTTTTAATTAAAATGAGGGCGTTGAGCAAATGTTAGCTCTGTTAAGCGGGTTAGGGAATGTCATAAAGTCAATTCCTCTAGTTGGTAATTCTGCCTGAATTTATTTACGCTGTATTAACGAGTTACTTTTCAGGATCCTTATAACCGCTGTAATCAGTTATAAAAAATAAATTTGACGTCAGTTTAATGAAAGTCGTAAGTTTCTAAGTTGTTCCTGTCTCCTGAAGAGGGCACGTTTGTAACCAACCCCGATACATTTTTGTGTCCTTATGAAATCTCCTTTCCCCTCTAAAACTAGTAGAACTGCATCGATGCCCTGGATCTCAACCCGACTTAATACATTATTAGTAACGATTTTCTAAGCAGTAAACCAATTTGACCGGGCAATTAAAGAATGAGGTTAGCCGTGTTATTGTACACTGAAAAGCAAATTGACCTGTTGAATAGAGCTGGCAACATCGCCAATTTTTAACTTTTAGGTTTCAAAGAATAATCCTGAGTAATATCAAGGTAAATGCATCTTCACCAACAAATGTCTTATCAAACATCCTGGATCCGCGCTACTCCATTTCCATCCTATATCCGTGTAATAGGGTTTCCAGTACTATCAAACCTTCGAATGTGCGCATGTGTAATATAAAATAAGGAATATCCAGATTCAAAACCGTTGTGGCAAATGCACCCTGCTTAAACCAGGGCCGTTAATTGGGCCTGAATTAATTGCAGCCAGCAAGAGGGTTTTGAATTTCATGTTATCATGGTAAGAAGGATATTAAAGTTTTGCTGAGAAATTACAGTCTTCCTTGTTGTATGAAAGTCGTAACCTAGACCGCAAATTCAATACCTTGAGTTGATAACATTCGGATCGTACGCGTTACCGAAATGTGAAAACGGCGTAGTGCAGGAAAGCTGGGAGGTGTTTTTTAATAAAGATCTTTCGTGGTCTCTTACGGATTTATACAGTCAACACTACGCGTTTAAAAAACGTATTAAATCCAAAATCCAATTCCATGTTGAAATCAATGTACTCTCCATTTTAAAAGGAAGGATTATCATAGCAACAAATGGCAAGTCCATTCGCTTGTATTCATTACTCTTGTAATACCCAATCCTCCAAAAGTTGGTCTTCTACAAAGTTACCGTACCTAAACCAAGCTTGGTTACCGGTAATACCTGGCACTTAATTCTTAATTGTAAGTGTTAAGACATTTTCGCCGATGAAATCCTCTTCTCCGCCAATTGCCACAGCAAATGCACCAGAAAGGGAAAATAACCATATTGAAAATTTTCCTGACCAAATCGAGAAGAACCATCAGCTCTCATAGGGCCGCTGTAAATAAATACTTGCTATTTAAGCTATAGTTAACCCTTCCAAAAAGTGACTGTAACTCACATGCTGTATTGTCATAAGTATCAGCAGTAAGTGCAAGTTACGTTTCCTATCAATGAAATAAGGTAGAATTGTCCTGGTAGTTGAACTCGGGGAATAATTTCTATTAACAAACTAAATCGTAGTGTTAGCAAGCATAATATATATTGTTGAAAATCGTCCATCGATAATGAGTTTTCCAGCCCATTAACTGTATTACCAATCAATTTCCATTGCATCAAATCTGTGTGTAGAAAAAACCCACGAAGCTAGCGGCATTAACGAACCACGGTGTTCTAAAATCTGGTAGCTAACCAACAATTACATCAAAGTTGAGTTATCAAATTCCTTAGCGTAAAATTAATTGTAAGTTTCCAAGGTTTTTGTTGTGCTCCTATCTAATGTGTAATATGTTCCAAATCCATGTATCAGAAATACGCTAGGAATTAGTTAAGTTTTTTGCACTCAAGAGCAGGAAACGTCCCAACTTTTCAGATTTATCGAGAAACCTACCATTGACTTTTTGCAGAAAGTTTCTGGAGTAAATGTTGTATTCAGCCAGAGCCATGTTAAAAGCAATCTGTCTGTTGACTGGATATTTTTGAGATTCAACCAAAAGGTTTTGATTGGGTTTCTTGAAATACTACCTATCTGGTTTGAATAGGCAGGTACTATTAGGCCATGTTGGATTTGCAGAATATGCAGCACCTAAAATATCGCCTTCAACGACTGCCGTGAATTTAATGGTGGTTGTGATTTATTTTACCCTTAGAAATTTGACGTTGAAAGGTTTATAAAAGTTTGTCCCTCTAAAACCGTTTGGGTTTAGATTAATTTCTACCTGTTATTCTTTCGTAATTCAGATTTTCTCCTAATAGGTACCTAAAATTGTTTTTGATAACCAAATAGTTGGCACGAACGTTTCCTGAGAACCGTAGTTGATTACGAATACGATAAATTATATTAGTATGAATGCTGAAGATCTAAAAATTACTTCTTGCAATCAGTATTAGAGCCAAATCATTTTGCAGCTGCAGTCGCCACCATATTGTGGTAAAGCCAGATAAGAAATTCCTCTCGTTCAATAAGTCAATGTCTTACCTGGTGTCGCAGACGCTTAACTAGTAAGAAAATCCAATTCTTTTTGGGAGCTTTACCAGTTTTGTAGTTATGATAACTTACAACACCGTTAGCTACCTCTAGATCCATAAGTAGCTGTAGCCGATGCAATCTTTAAGATACTGCATAGCTCTCTATATTCATTTAAGGATTCCAAGAAATTTAAAGGGTTATCCAGTTTGAACCACTTCCAGTACCACAGCATTAGAACGCTGATCTTCTGTTGCTTTCTCCCAAAAAAGGAGGAACACCATCGTAACAACGAATAAAGGCGTTAATTTATTGGGCGTCTTACAGAGTAGCTCCCCTCTAATATTAGATTGAATACCACACCTGGCTCACCAGTTTGTTTGCATGTATATTCCACAACCAGCGGTCTTACCCTGAATAAAGTTGCCCTCAGGTGAGGATAATTGCAACCGCCATTAAAATCTTCAGAGGTTACTGCAGCTACCGATCCAGTTGCATCTTTTTATATGTTGTTGTACTCATAACCTATGATTACTACCTCTTCTAAAAGCTTCTGCATCTTCTTCTAATGTGAAATTAATGAAGTTCTGCTATCTACAGATATCTTCTTGACTTTTGGTATACCGTATATAGTTATACTGAGCTATTAATTGAGCGCCATCAATTTACGGTTTAAAACTGTAATTGCCATAAAATCTGTCTGGTCCCGTTGGGTGTGCCTTTTTCTAAAGACACTTGCACCAGGTAAGCGGGACCACCTGCAATCTGAAACAGTAACCAGAATACTTCTTGCGCCTGAGAAATACCGAAGGAAAGAAATGCCCCGTAAAGCACTAACAACCTTTTAAGTTAGTGTAAGATCTTCATAGAATTGGTTGATTTATAGTTTGAGTAAATAATTTCAAATTGTTTAAGAATATGTAAAATTCGTAGCTTTTTGGAATCTGGTTTCTTGAAGTTTATTGCCGAAAAAACGTTTCGTGTTGACTAACTTTTTATTGTCAAAGATCATAAAAATATGATTTGGCTTTGTTGTATACATTACTACAAAAATTAGAGGCTAATATTAGGAATATAGGATAATTTGAGAGAGATTATGAAATTTCACCCATTGTTTTCTAATTCATTAATAATTCATCTGACTATTGCAATCATAATAACTATATTGGTGAGGGACGGTGGCTTTTGTATAGGTGCTTTATGTAAAATATTTATTAGATTAACGTCAAATGAGTGTAATCTAATAAAACCTATTTTTTTGAAACCAAAAATTACAGCCTGAAGGACATTTGGCCACGAACTTAGTGTGTTTCCTATTTCTACTGTATCAAAAAGCATAAAAATAGTGATGAAATAAGTAAGGATACAAAAGGATAAAATAAGGCATTTGCAAAATTCTATTAAATTATCGCCCCTAGATTAATATAGCGCTCAGTCCTCAAAATAAGAGAACTAAAAATATTGGTGTTATCATTCCAGATATCGTCCATCATTTTTTTACACCGTTTTTAGGGGAATTGAAAAATATCGCAAATGAAAAGGGCTATAATGTTAATCGTTTGTATTTCGATCGAATCTATTTGAGAAGGGACAGTCATTAAATGGAGAATGTTGGCTAATGGCAGTAAGATGGTTTTATTCTTTCCTTAAGTGCAGAAACCCAATTAAAAAATGAATACAACTCACTGAAAAGAATTAATTGGTCAAGGTATTCCTAGTTGTTCTTTTTGACCGTGTAACTTCAGAAATTGAATGGATATAGGTTGTATTGAATGTGACAACGAAATAGCGCGCGAAGCTGGTTGAGCATTTTTATTAGTGGCTGGATCAAAAAATATTGGCATAGTTACCACGGAAAAAAGATATTTAAATGTAAGTGCAAAGTAGGCGTTATGGATAATTTAGAAATGCTTTAAAGGCTCAATAAGTAAAAAATTGAAGAAGAAATTTGATCTGACGCTCTCAGGAATATGGAAATACGATAAGCCTGTATAACAGAATTTTTTTTCTAACATAATAAAGTGTTGTGCTGTTTTATGCGTAAATGAGAAATATTGCCATTCAATGTAATGAGTATATACAGGACTAGGTTTTAATGTGCCTAACATATTTCGATAATCGGTTTTACTGATGGCATAATTGTCAAGATTTTCCCGTACCTAGACTTATATCGGGTAGCTCAACATGGTTGAATGATGGGTGAGGCGAGCAGCTAATTATTTGATTGATGCGGTAATGGAGTGGTGAGATGAAAAGTTGAAGAAGCCTTTTAAAACAGAAGTAATAAAAAAATGCCACATAATAAGCGAGGTTCATCTCATCAATTAATAACTTTTGTGATTATGAAAAATACACTATTTTGAATATTAGATGGCGTAATCTAGATACGAGCTAAATCCATTATTTGGTCTTGGAGGAAACTAGCCTCATGAATTGGGGTTTGAATTTTCAAAAGAAGCAGAACGAACTCTTTAAAGGAAGTAAGCAGAAAAAAAGATGCTTAGAAATTCTATTGTGGATATTGGGAAAAGATTAAAAGCTACACAAGAGCATTTGGATACTTGGATGATAGATAAGAATGGTAGATTATTTGGCTTACATAGAAAAGATTGGATGCCAAAGAAATACTACCCGATGTACAAGAGTGCTTTGAATATTTAAGAAAAAAAAACATCCCAATCGCAATAGGTCAGCAGTAAGAATGCTTAGGCCAATTTTAGAGAAAGTGAATTTAATCAATCCTATTTTTTGATAGCATTGGTAGATGGCAATAGTGTAAACAAAAGCAAAACCTGATTCCGAGGTATTGTTTTGATTGGCGGCTAATAATTTAAGGTGTCAATGCGAGTTTCAATGTATCGTTTTTTGAAGATGGCCGTTGCGGGTAATACAGGCGGGCAGAATTAGCGCAAAAATGGACTGAGTATAGGTATTGGTGGATTCTGATATACTTGATGAAGCTTCCTCTAATTTTAAAGATTTTCACCGAAATAAGTGATGTTTTTGGGAAATCGCTTTAAGTAAATAAATCGAAAGAAATAAACTAACAATTTATTGTAAAGTTCAATTATTTTTGATGAAATTTTCACATTGGTAACTAAATGAATCAGAATTATAATAAAAGAGCCAGATAAGTGGTTGCATTCATTGGAGGAAGGTTTGAATACAGTGAAAATGTAAATCTTCTGAGAGCATTTTAGTATCGGTAATGGTGCAAATGGGGCAGAGAGCTAATTGAAGAGAGCTATTTCTGGTGAAGAACTTGTCAAGGAAGCTATATTGCGGGAGTTTTATTATCCAGATAAAACCCGTTGTGGGTTGGTGGAAAAATGGGCTATCCAGAAATATATTTGCAAAAGTATTGGAAACGCCCCCTAATTGGATTGGCATCGAAAATTTACATAGATGATGTTGAGTTTGATCTAGCCACTTTGCAAATAAATCTGCGGTGCTTTCAAAAAGGAATTGAACATGAAAGAGGGTGTTTATATCAGAAAACTTACAGGCCCGGTTTCTTCAAATATAATCGTAGAAATAAATCGTAATTGTTTAAGGCGTTTTTTAAGTTTAATATTGACGTAAAGTTGGCGCTATTTCATACTCCAATTAAAGGTACTTAAGTGTCGATGCTAAAATGTTTTGAAACCATTTTTTAGGATAGTTGGTATACTAATAAAGATAGTAATTGGGACGATAAATTTTGGGAACACCACCAATGTAAGTGTTTCTCAAAATCGTGCTTTTATAGAAGGACACACCATGAAGACGGAAATTTTGAGACTTGTACATTTATCAGGCGTCCCTCTTAAAATTATAAATGGTTAATAGAGTATCTGCTTTTGCAAGGGTGAAAGTCTGAGAGCAATATGTTTCCTTAAAATTCGAACAAAATGTAAATAAGCAAGGTGAACCTTAATATTAACCAAATTGGAGGTTATACGGTAACAAGGAAATGCATGATGGCAAATGAATTAGTACAGTGCAGCCAATGATACTTTAGATAAGCTTCTACAGTTAAGGAATTTGAGTGGCTTAATTGCAAAAGAAAAAAAGAAGCTGGCTCAATTTGGGAAATGAGCGATATCATCATGAAAGGCGATGTGAAGGCGCCAACAAGGTAATCCGATTCAAATATATTCCAATTGGAAATCAAACCTACTTGGGTAGCAGATCAGAGATTAAATATTGGTCCAAAGGGATTTACGGGGAGAAAATATGGAAGGTAGTACCGTATTGGGATACCGAAGCATATTGCATTCCTTTTATATGGCTACCAAAGATGACCAAAGTAGCTAAAAATTATTGAAATACACGTTTATAAACGATCAATTTAGAAAGCCATAGCTAATGCTACCGCAAAGCTGTTTTCTAATGGTGCTGCCTAAAACCAATGGTAAACACATGAACGGCGAAGAATGTCACAATGAGTGGGAAATCACTTTTGAGCGAAATTCAAACAGAAAATGGTGCTATTGCTTATGCAATACATAATTACTATAGATAACTGGCGATTACAGATTAAATATACCCGAAATGGGATTAGAGTGTTTAATTGGTATCGCAAGGTTCTGGCATTCAAAGAGTAAACTTTTCAAAAGACAAGAATAAGTAACGTAATGTTAGGGCTGTTACAGGACCAAATTGAGTACGAGAATAAATGTACATAATAATTGTACACAAATTACTTGGCCAAATGTGGTATCAACTATGAACGTAACCCCAAATGGGCAAATGTAAAAAAATGGCTACCCTGGATTACCATAGAATTATGGGAGACAAAATTACGGGGATAGGGAAATGTGATAAAGGAAGAATGTTGCTGACACAACATGTATTTTCCTTATTCAAAGGAATTCGGTGTGTTTTACAACAAGACGGTTTTTTAATAAAAGATTTGGTCAAGGTTGATGATTTGCCAAAACCGCACTAGGCCTATCAATTCAAAAATGGAGTTGGGATAGAATTCTAAGATCACCTGAATATTAAACAAGCTGACGTTTACAAGGTTTCTATTTTTTGAAGAAGACTTTTTTTCAATTAGAAAGATCTTGAAAAACATTTGATTTTTACGAAACCGTTACCGTTCACGAATCCTCTTTATATCACCTTGTGTGCATAGTATTCAACCTGCAAATTAGGTAGAAAATGGAAACAAGGCGTATAATTCCCTAATTTAAGAACACTAGGTTAGATTAGATGATTAATAATAAGGAAGTTGAAGCAGGGTTGCATATTACCGTCATGTGCTGGACTGTGGATGAGTATTGGTTGAAGGTTTTGGGAGGTATGCGCGTTAAGATGAACAAATTAATTCGTTTAAGCCTCAGATACCCAACCAATGGAAAGCCTATTCGTTTAAAGTAAAATTTCCGAAATCGTATAATTAACAGTGAAAGTAAACCACAGAATTCTACCACCTTCGAATTATCGGGGCTCTTAAAGAAGTATCGATACGAGTAAATGGTAAAGAAAGTAGAGTATTTCCAGAATTAGTTAGTTACTGTATAATCACCATAAATGAGTAATCCAGAAGTAAGTTTTAGCAATTCCCAAAAATAGGCAATGAAATAAAAAAGATGTTATTATCATGTGTTCACTAACTTTTTGGCAAATACGAACACCACATAATAAAACCTTGGGGTACAATTGAGGAAAATGGGGTTGGTAAGTTTTTTCTGAATATTTCTAAAAAGGCGCCTAAACCGAAATAAATAGATTAGGCATAACCCATATATGGTATACTGGGGTTCCCACATCATGCTGTAATAAATGAATTATAGCTGTCTATGGTATTTCTAATGAATGACCCAAATGTAGTGAAGGGCAGAGCAGGTCTTCCTTATGCAGTTAAAGATTACTATAATGTAAATCCTGATTTAGCTGTTAATACCGAAGAATAGACTCAAAGAAGTTTGAGGCTTTGATTTATAACGTACGTCATGAGGCCGCGGTATTGAAGGTGATTATTGGATATTGTGCCTAAGTCATGTTGCAAGACGGATATGAAAGTAAAAACCGACGACCAAAAGGAGTGTCTGATTTTGGTTTTTGGAGACGATAACATCTGTGGAGATCAAAAAGATAACACAATTTCTATTATATACCGAAGGACGGAATTTAAAGCTGCCTGAATGGAGAGATGGTTATGCCTTTAGGTGGAGAGGATTTAAAATTTTGACAATTCATAAATTAATTGAAGTGCCCGCAAGAATGGACGGGTAATGGCTCAAGAAGTCCCCAATCCCGATATGATGATTGGTCATGAGACCGTTCGTATCAATATGGTAGTTTTAGACCGGAATGGCGGATTAGATTTTTTGATATGCTGCCCAATGATTTTTGGTGAACTTGATTATAATGTACATTACAACTATTGGAAGAATAAAGTAGTGCCAAGTTCTTGGAGAAAGTTCAGGGATGTAAGCCTTGTATTGGTTGAAAAGGGTGTTGTATGCTGTCAATACAGACATGGCCGAAATGTTCTGTAGAATTTTGGAGTTTTAATTGAATCATCTATAAAAATGGAAAGATCCTAATGCCTTTATTATGGCAGAGGTTTTACAATCCAGATTTATATAGAACCTATATTCATGAAGGGTAAAATGGACTATTTATATGATAAGGTTTGATTTTTCGAATGGGGTTAAAACATATTTATGAAAAGGTATGGTTGGTCAGACCCATTTACCTGTGGTCCAGAATGGATTGCAAGGATAATTGGAGCATAACATGCTCATTTTCTAAGAGAACCGATGGATGAATCAGCGAAATCGCTAGTCCTGATCGTGGGCAATCCAGAAATCGGAAAAACCCGCAATGGTAGTTTCTGCACAATTAGTACCTCACCAACGTATGATTTATTTCGGACAGAGGAGGTGAAGCAGCGGCAGAGAAGCAGGTTTTTGGTAGTGCTTCACGAACTTCCATTTTGATTATGGTAGGCGTTCCTAATGCACCAAAAGGGTAAATGACAAGAAATTGATGGAGGGCAATTAAAAGCCAGAGGAAGTGGCATTGCGCGATTTTATAAAAGGACTTTAAAATTCACTATTAATAGTGAAAGCCTGTGATGGGTGCCTATAGAGAATACATTTTTATATAAAGAAATGTAACAGAGGAATTATAATCATAGGTTTTTATCAATATGTACGTTGGTCAGAGAATCAAAAATTAATAATCATCTCAAATTTTGATTCAAGTGGTTATGATTCTCGTTTGACTTGAGAAATACCAGTAGATATTATTAATCATGGCAATTGAAGAAGATGCTTAAGGGTGAATTGAATGATGTTCTTTATGGTGAATTCAAATACACTAAAATCAGAGATGATGAAGGTCACATATCAATACGGAGCTAAATCGCTTTAGAATCCTTTATTTTTTGAATTAAAATATAATTACATGTTTAGTAGAATACATTATTATTATTTGCCTCTCATTATTTTCCTGCGATATGAAAAAACGCTTTGTTATTGGTCATAGAGGGCATGGGGCATGAGACTGAGAAACACTTTTGCATCCAATTACACACAAAGCGATGGATTTAGGTGTTGGACATGATTGAAATAGATGTTTTAACCTAAAGTGTGAGGTTTTGTAGTTTTTCACGATGTACAGTCGATAGGCTTACGCAATGGCCCAGGGTATATTCGAAGGGTAAATAATATTATTGAATTGAAAAAAACTGATTGTAAATGGTGGGCATCAAATACCAATTTTACAAGATGTATTAAAAACTTATACGATAATAAGGTAGCTTAAATAAGAATTAAAGGGAGCTGGTACTGGCAAGACAGGGTCAATTTTTCATAATGAACTATTATAGTAAATAAAAAAAATTGTCGCCGAGAATTTGTTATTTCCTAGTTTTAAGTTGGGATGAATTAAAGGAAATGAGAAAATTAAATCCTGATGTGGCAATTTGCAGTTTTAACAGAAGAAAAACCTAAGATGCCATACCCAATGGAAGGAAACTCAAGCAGTTTTGCAATTAATCCATATTCCAAAAAATTAAGATTTAGATGTAGCCAGATCAAAATACATGATGGCTGGTTTTAAAATATAGACTTGGACGGTAAAACGAACCTGAAGATGATCGGATGCCTATGAAAATAACTAGCAGTTGATGGTATCATTACTATTTTCCCTGAACGCGTTAATTTAATGTATGATGTTTATTAGTAATAAGGGGGGTGGTGCAGCAGGTTTTTATGCTGCAATTCAATAATTGCAGAGGCTAGACCGAATCACTAAAATTGCATACTAGAAGAGGAAAAGAAGTAACTCACCAAAGTGAAAATATCTGGCGGGTGGTCGTTGGTGTATGTAACCCACGCAGAATTCGACCCCAAGGAATTGAACAAAAAAACTATCCTAGAGGGTGAAAAGGACTTTTAGGCCCGTTTCATAACGTACGCTAGTGGACGATACTGTGTTTTTTTGAAGAAAGAAGGGGGTTCTTTAAAATTGAAGAAGACGGCCAGAATGTTTCTGTAGTAATTCTTCACAAACTATTATCGATTGTTTTATTATAATCTGAAACAGACGGTTGGGGAGAGGTTATAACACTTTGTCTGTAAAAGTGGTATAGAACAATAAGACATGAAGATGGATACTTTTGGCAAGTTAAAGTTTGCAGAAAATTTCCTGTTAGCAAGAAACTTAAATTGTAGCACGGGCAGCAAAACCCAAAAATCTGGAAACATATTGAGAACTAGGTCAACACCAATTGTGCCGCCCTGTACCTTCACTGTCAACTTTTAATATTAAAAGATGAACGTATTTCGGGTATTCCTGGTATTGGCAACCCATGACTGCGAGGTTACCTGTTTATGCGAAAAAAACATGGCTCTAATGCTAACAAGGCAAATTGGGAAACCGGCTAATCTAATCGTTAACCGGACCTCTATTAATTACGCCATTTGGGGCGTGAGTGGGACCGGCATATTAAAGCTTTCGGCCGTGGGGTGCAAAGAGTTTTTGAACAATACAATTATCGATTCAAATTCAAGTAATTGGGTGCAGAATATCAAAAGACGGACTTTTAGAACTGTTTAAATAAAACAAGATGAAAAAAGACTGTTCTTAGAGACTAGGTTAGATGTTCCCAAGCGATTGTGGGCCAAATTTGATTAAGCTTCACATATTGATGATAGTACACGTGGCCTGGAGGTTTCTAAGCAACAACTATTGGCGTTGGCAAGAGCAATTAACAGCTTGTGTTTTTCAATGAAAATGGCAAAAGTACTTTTTAAAGGAAGAATTCGTGACTGCAGGAGGTATTGATTTTTGAAAGAAATTGAATTTTAAGACCTATCATAAGTATCAAATTTTAAGCAAACTATATTTCGCAGGCGAAATTATAAATATTGATTGCAATCAGCGGAGGTTTCAATTTTTCAAAATTGCATGGACAGGTGGTTTAATAGCCGCTAAAGGTGGTGGTTGAGATTTTAAATAAAAGTCATAATGAAATAATGACTTATGTTAGCCTTTTTTGGCGAGGTAATAACATGTTAGTGGGGAAAAGAAAAGTTCCTAAGGCAGAACTTAAGGCTATGTGGTGAAGATTGATTTGCAAGACTTAAAACCTATATTAGGAGTGGGAAATATTGTATTTAAAAGTTCAATTGGGCGAACAAATGGGCAGCTATTTATGGCATAATGAAATTCAAAAACACTTTTGAATTTTAAATGTCCGGTGATTGTAAAAACTATTGATGGCTTAAGTAAATATGAGAAAGAATCCGTTTGTTCTTCAGGAAAGATATTGACCTCGCAATAGAAATATTTGTGCTACTAAATAGCCTTCCTGCTATTGGAATTACTTAAAAATTTAAGGCGAAGAAACATTTTGAGAACGAAGCATGACGAAGTGGTTGATAAATCGTTTGTATTTAGAGTGTGCTTTAGCTCTATGGTAAAGCAAATTGAAATAACCAATTTAATTGAGCGTAAGTGTGAAAATTATAGCACAACCAAGAGAATTTATAGGACTATGGATAAATTGCAGGAATGGGGTGGCAATTAAGTAAATGTAAAGAAAGAAGATATTTTTTTTATATTCAACTCCCATATTTTATAGTTCAAAACGGTAGGCACGAAAACATACCCAAAGTTAAAATTAGGGATCAATAAAATAGCAGCTACTTGCTCACCACCTACCAACCATTTAATAGTTAATAAAGAACCACCAAATAAGGTTAAAATCACCAAAAGACCCAGAAATGGTTGTTGTTAATCCGATAGAATAGATGCTCCATAAAGCCCATTTAATAAATAGTTGGAGAACCAAATGGAACACTCTGTTTTTAACCCATTTATGATGAATCCTTTTGCCCATACCCAATCCAGGCAGAAATTCCGCATTAAAATGTAAAGGGCTGTCCAACACGGGACGAATTCCAATTTGGTGGATTAAAACTCGGTTGTTCAGAGTCATATACCAACCCATTCACAGAACTTGAGCTAACAATGCTGCTAAGAAACCCTATGGTAAGAACATCATGACAATTCCGATATGTGTGGTGATTTCTTGTCATTGGTTGGTGTTTTGAGCTCTAAAAAGGGATTAAATTTAAAAAATTGATAGCTCCTAAAAATACTATCTTTGCACAAATTAAAAATTCAATGAACAGAAGAAAAGATTTTAGTTCCAGTTCCTATACAACATTGAAAGAAGAAAGGCGGTAGTGGCTTATCTTCACCTAGTATATTCGCGTTAGTGAAAGTTTGGGGGTAGAAGAGAAATCCAAAATTCCTGCGACCCTTCTACGTCAGTTTTACTTTGGACGCCTGCAAGCGTACCAGACAAAAGTTTCAATTATAAAAAGAAGAATAATAAGAAATGGTGAATTTTCTTTTGACTTTTATTTGAGAGAAGAGAAAGAGGGAGTTTAAACCAAAAATCAAGACATTTTTAAAGAAGAATAGAAAGATATTACCTTTTTTGAAAGATCTATCATTTTGTCATAAACACATCAAATACTTTTCCACACAGTAGGCGTATGCATCATGCTGCTAGCGAATGTCTGCATTGGCACTTTGTTTTATGCAAATGGAAAGGTTCATTTTGTTGAAAAATATGACAAGGAAGTATTATTAATAGAAAGGTTCATTTTTATCTCGATTAGGGTTCTGGTAGTGCATGCGAAGTATCGAAGGTCTTTTGGTGCAATGGGAGAAAAGTAAAGTAATAGAAGGTAGTTCAAATCTTTACGGATTAAGTATCCTTATGAAGTGCATTCCAATATATCAATAATTATCAAGACACAATTTTGTTAGTTTGACAACAGGTGAAAAGACAAGTGAGTAAGATGTCTGATGGCATGAATTAATGCATGACCACCCCATATGGCAGTAAAACAGATTTTGCTCAGCAAACACTAATTTAGATAAATTAAAGGCCGTTTTTTCAAATGGCAATTAGTTTGATTTAAAGTTATCGTTTTGAAAGTGAAGCTCCTTACGTTAACACGCTTGATAATGGACTAGTAGGTCCCATATTTTATTCTCAAATGAAGCCAAGTACTCTTTCTATAATAAATATAAGTTGAAGATTTAACGAGAGCATTAAATAGACCGCGACAATGTTTTTACGCTAGATGCAGGAGCTAAACGTCATGTATTTATCCGAGAAAGCGAAAAAGAATGTGTTTTCCGTTCAAAAGAAAAAGTTGGTCCTTTTTGTCAAAATCGGGCAAGTAATATTTGTGATCGAATAGGATACTGGGTGCTAAAATTGTAAGTTTGTTTATGTACGATACATCCAAAATCCCGTTGTAAATGAGCGCGATTCAACTATATTGTTTTAACAAAAAAGAGGGAACGTTCAACTTTGTGTATATTTATAAGTAAACATTTGATTAATTGCCCAGTTTTTTAAAATGAATAGGACCACTGTTTTTATTCCAGAAATTTCTTCTCTTCGGAGAGTACGGTTAAATAAAAGATTCTGAAAGGATTAATCTATACCCTATAAATTTTAATAAAGGAGCTCTAAAAATCAGACATGCAAAGCTTCAAAAGAAGCAACTGGAAATCAATGAAAAGTTTAGAAGCTTTTGCCTGCTATCTTAAGAAAACTAACTAAAAAGGAATCCTAATTGGTTTCTTTTGATTTAGATTCTGCTAAGGCTGATATAGCCTGCCCGCGTAATGATTTCGATAGGCTCAATACCCACAGGGTTATGGTGTAAGGTAGTAGTGGTGCGGCAGTAAGCAGCAAAATCTAGGATAAGTATGCACATGAATAAAATAACGGTCTTTAGAAAATCTGAACTAGAGAGAAATTGTCTGAACATGAGGTTGTTTTTTCGTAAAATGGAAATCTTTTTTTCATGGTAAATCGTCAGGTCTTGATCCTTTGAATTATTATTTAAGTTCAGCCACTTATTAATTCTAAAGATAATCATTGAATTCTACACGTTCCTTCTCAAAACGCGAAGGTAATAGGACTGTTGTTTTTTTAGATAGTGGCGATAGTTGGGTGACACAGCCAAAGCCAATGTTCAGAATTTTTATGGAGCGATGAAGAATGATGGGTTTTCGAAAGATTGCTAAAGAAATCACATTCATAAAACATACCGATGCATGTGTTGAAGATTTGTTAATGGGTAATCATTCAATCTTTGTTTGGAAATTTAAAACAATTGTCTCATGTTTGTTTTTAGATAACTATTAAACAATGAATACCAGCTAAAATTTCATGAGTTTATGGAAGAATGGTAATCGAATACCAATGATTATTATCTGAAACTAATGGGCTTCTGGTGGTGGGGGGTATATCTTGGTTTTACAGAAGTTTGAAAAGGCAAAGGACTCGCTTAAAGACTAAGCCAAACTTGAAGTAGTTTAATAATTTTGTGTGAAATTTCCCACAAATGCTTAATTAGAAAAAAAACAAACTCTTACTTTTAAAGGGTATTGAAGTCTTTTTTCGGTAAGTTAGAGGGTATAATATCTTGTTATTGCCTTTAGCACAAATATTTGGCATCCATTTATATTTATCGCCAAAAATCTACCAATTGCGACAAGTTGTTTTTGATGTTATCAATTTGCCCGATCGTTATTGCCTCTGTAAAGGTAATCGCTGGGGGCTACATTATCAATTAATTTTTACGCGCTGAAAAGATTTAATAAATAAGGCCTAGAAAAAGTATGCTTGATCGGCTTGTATGCCAGCGATTTAAACTAACTACGTCTTTTGTGAGAATTTTATGGCTGTAATTGGCCGCTAGTTATGTGTCGTTTAGGGCAGTATTCTTTTTCTCTTCCTATATTTTTCGGATATTTTGGATTTTATCACATTAAGTTTAAAAAGAATTCCTTTATCTGGGAATTTCATAATCGGCAACTTTTGGCCATTACACCTTTCTTTGTGGTATTCGTATACTATCGAGAATTTTGAAACGTCAATTTTCGTACAATGCATTTTTTCTTATTTCTCTTAATTCTAGCACGTGAATGATTAAAGATTTAAGAAATCTTTCAGGCGATTTGCACAAAACTATAAACCATTCCCAATAATTACGGGGCCAAGAACTTCCTAAATTATTAATAACCCTTTTAATTTGTTAACTCTAACTACCATCGCTTCTTCTTATTTTTAAGTCGATGTAGGTTATTGAATTTTATTTCGCTTACAGTGTATTAATTAATTGGTACTAATCATTTTTCACTGTCGAGGGCCAGAAAACTAAAAAAGAATATGTTTGGTTCGCATAATATTTTTAAAACTGAATGTTGGTGGGGTTTTCAGTATTTACTGATTGATGTACACCTAGTATTAAATAGAATTACATAGTTTCTTAAATGTTCAATAATAACTATTTGAACGGCAATGTCATTGGTACCTTGTGCAAACAATTGGTACAGTTATGAGTAAAGGGACA
>Ga0163217_1109426_pt1 | contig 17023 bp, 13 predicted proteins | sample SynspAceP_FD_185933 | JGI IMG/M metagenome (GOLD analysis project Ga0163217, IMG submission 185933) | Saline lake microbial communities from Ace Lake in Antarctica - Synechococcus sp. Ace-P (PacBio error correction) | ecosystem: Environmental > Aquatic > Non-marine Saline and Alkaline > Saline ...
CACAGATAACCCCAGACCATTACGTGCGAGAGCCAAAGTCCAAGAGATGTATGCCCGCGATTATTGGGCAGGCATGCAAAGCGTTTATCGAGGCGATTTGCCCAAGGCGGTTTGGATTATATGTCATGGAAAGAGGCGCACGCTTTCTGTAGGCCAGCGTGCAGCTGGATTTCATTTGTTCGAGCAATGGGTTTACAACCCGAAATATCATTTTTGGATGAAGGCGGCACTTCCGTCAAGTAGATACCCGAAATCGCATGGAAGACGTTTGGAGGAAACTCGAATTTGATCAGAAATGATGTAGAAAGGGGACCGAACCTCCATCCGTGATCGTTCACCGACCGTCCCAATACAGAGAAAGCCGATACGAGAAGTACATCTGGTGCTGAAAGCGCAAAGGCTGAAATCGTAAGAAGTCAGAGCAGCCCATGATTATTTGCTTGATCTTGCGGATATTATAACCCAGGCTTGCATCAAAAGATCTAGATGAGATTCTGAACTAGGCTGGTTTTTGGCTCTATATAGGAATTTGAAAAGAGAGAGGGCCATGAAGTACAAAAAATCATCACTCCTAGTTTATCTTTTGCCTTTTTTTGAGTTCAAGCACAAGGAGCGAGCGTCGGTTTGAAGACTCGGTGAGCCTTTTTGCAATCACTTACAAAGATTTTTATCTCAAGACGAATTTTTCCTTTGACAAGTCATGCTGGGATCCTGGAAGTGTAAATGGAACAGTTAATTACAGCGAGATTTCGATAATAACCCTCAAACTCCAGTTCTTTTTTACAATTTCACAATGGAGCCAAAAAAAAGGTATCTCCCTTAATGGGCGAATGGCTACCATGAAGATATAACAGATTATCTTTAGTATTGGCAGGGCTTACCCTGCTTGGGCTATGGCGGTGGCTGGAGTCTAAACAGTTCCGAAACTAACCCAAGTCACCTATAATTATTCTCAGCGGTAACCCTCAAAATTCATCCCAAATCCAGCAGGAAGTTCGGACAAATGTGGATTTCGGACGGCGGAAGCTTTTGTAGGTGCGGAGTATTATTTTAAGTGATTTTGCCTCTTAACATTTTTGTGGAAGCGGGCTTGTTCTTGGAGTTATTGATCGTGTAGGCCACATCAAGGTCAAGGAGGAAGCGGGATCCGGTTATATTTTCTAATTCATGCAAAAGAAAACTTCCTCTTTATTGTAACAGTCATTCTGACCTTTCTCAGTGGGCTTTGGATATTGGGATTTGGATGCAATTGGGCGGAAATAATGCCGTGCGTAATCCAACTTGGTAATAAAAACCAGAAAGTCTTCTTGGGCAACACCTTTATTGGAATCCCTCAGGACACGCCAATTAGAAAGATGTTCGAAGAGAACCCTAACGTCAAAAAAGCCTGAAAACCGGACTTTCTTACACCTAATCTTACGAGATAGAGCCTGCCATTGGAAAGTTTTGGATCAGAAGGTTTTTTTGTCGGGATCAATCAACTTTTACCTGCAAGGAAGATTTGAGCTCAAAACTTTTTGAAGAAGATCGTTATCTCTCGCTATATCACCGGCAAGCGTTGGGTGATGCCAGGACCTAAACCATCAAAGCTGAATTGGAAAAGTATGCCGCAGAAAATAATCTGAAAGCTAACTGGCATCTTCATCGATAAGATTATTCGAGAAGAATGAAGTCCACGTGATCCGCACCGATCCAATAATTCCATCAGTTTTTTTTTATAAACCTCATAAGCATTCCCTAACGTGAAAGTAGTCATATTAAAAAACCACTATTACAAAAAAAGCTCCTAGCAATAAGGCCTATCCCTCTTTGGAATTTTGTTTTTGTCCAGGCCTGCGAAAGGACCAGCGGGACCTCCCGGACTCGATGGCCTTGATGGAGTAAATAAATTGTATCCTGAGGTTTTGAAGTTGAGTCCAATTCACCGAAGCGAACAATTAACAGCGAGCAAATCAATTTTTGCCCGCAATTGTAAAAGTGATGTGGTCTTGGCCTTTATCGAATGGGAAATTCGACGGGGGAAATTCAGTAAATGGGAGTCTTCACAGAACCGTATTCTTCAATGAGGGAGGAGTATTGATTTATAATTACGATTTCTCCAAGGGTAGATTTTAGGCTCTTTCTGGATGGAGCCATCGAATCCTGCAAACCTAGGGGAAGAGTGGAAATTAAAATCAATTGTTTCCCCCGAGGGGGTTTTTGGGGTTCTGGAATGGGGGGGTTTTTTGGGGTTTTCAGGAAGATTATGCTTCAATCGGAATCGACTTTACTAATTATGAAGCAGTGACCCGACTGCTGGGCATTAAAAAATGAAAGAATTTTAAACGAATTGGGACTTGACAAAGTAAATAGATTCAAAGAAGACATTAGCTAAACCAACTGATTAACACAAACAGGAAGGAGAAAATCTCCTTTTCTTGTTTTTTTATGTTTTTGTTTTTTCAAGGAGTCCAAATAAAATTTTGCTCCTTATTCTTTACAGCTATGCCAATTACAAAATGATTTGCTGCTGAGAGCAGCACAGGGAGCATCCGTTGACAGAAACGCCTGTTTGCTGATGCGTCAGGCAGGAAGAATTTTTACCGGAATACCGGCAGTAGAGACAAGTGTAAGCGGATTCATTGAACTCGCTCAAACACCCGATTTGGCTGGCGGAGGTAACCATTACAGCCGGTTTGATTTGCTGGGCGTAGATGCTGCCATTATTTTTTCAGATATTCTGGTGATCCGGAAGCTATGGGATTGCCTTAAATGAAATGGTGGAAGAAGAGAGGTCCTTTTTTTTCCAAAAACAAGTAAAAATCAGAAATCAGATCTGCAAGAAACTTCCGCGTGGCAGATGGCGCGAATGACTTGAGCTACGTGATTAAAGCATTCCGAAATCGGCCACAAGAAAAATCTGGCTTGGAAGGGTTCCACTGATTGGGTTCGCAGGCGCTCCTTGACCATATTTGCCTACATGGAATTGAAGGCTCTGGCTCAAAACATTCTCTAAAGCTCGAGAAATGCTTATACTCAGCCAAAATTTTCACATCAATTGCTTCAGAATGATTACTGACAGACCATCAAATTACCTAAAGGCACAAATCAATGCAAGGAAGCCGACCTTGTCAAGATTTTTGGATATCCTCGCTGGGCGGGGATTTTGGGACCAAAGCAATATGCGGATTCTCATTTTCGTACATTTCTCAGATTGCATGCGATCAGCGAAGTACTAAAACTGTTTTTTTGCAAAAGGAGCATTCTTTGCCAGAGAGAATGGGCAATTGAAACTGTGAGACGATCGAACTAGATTTGGAATATGGGAATCGCTGAATCAAGAAGATTAATTGGAACTAGCAAAGACGGCTCCAGGGCAACTGACGCCAGCTGCTCTTTTATGGCAATCCGATCAAGTCCAGACAGCTGCAAACCAATATGATGGATGAGTTTAAGGGCACACGACACATCGCTAATTTTGGGTCACGGTGTCTATGCCTGACATTTGATCCAGCGATGGTGAAAGTAATTCATCGAGACTGTAAAGAATTAATCAATAAATTGAGTTCAGTCGCTTCGAAAATTCTTTAACTCTTCAAAATCTATCACAGTAAAATAGGAAAGCGATCAAGCCTGAAAAAGCTTCGATCGCTTTTTACGATCTCCCGGATCGAAGGAGCAATAAGTAATTGCCCGAGTAGTTTTTGAAGCGTAATGTTTTACTAAACTCGAGAATCCTTTCTCCTCGGATTCAAAAGTGGACGCGATTTCAATGCGAAAAATTAACTCTTCAGAGCCTGATATGACTTTGCCACAATGCTTCTCTACCGAGCAAATTGCACTTAGCCTGAAAAGAGTAAACTTTCCCCACCACAGTTTGCCCATTAGTTTCTCAATAGGGGAATATTTGATTGGCTAGGGAATCAAATGGGAAATTCCCGTCTTTTCCATGAATTATGCGGACTCAGAAAACCTGCCGACCCATCGGAATTGTACATTTGAACAAGTTCGTCTTTTCGGCCTGTTTTTGCTCCGTGAGAAGGATGATACGGTTAGAGAGCTGATCTGTACGCCATGGTTTTTTTACAAAAAATGGAATTCGTTGGAAAGCCTTTTTGTCGCTGAAGCAGCTTGCCAGGAAATGTTTAAGAGATTCTTAGCATTTCGGGAAGAATTCCTTCGATTAAATTAATTTTCTCTCAGCAGGCCAGAATTTTCTTTTCCCCAGAAGTGAAAAGTGCTTTTTCACCAAAGGCCCTAATATCAAAAGTCCAAGCGGTAAGTATTACCGGCAGCTCTAGACTCATTTTTTCTCTAAAAGAAGCAGGAAAAAGGAATAAAATAAATCAACTGCCAACCAGGCGATTAATGCCCACTCAAAGTTTGATTTTTCTGTCTTCTTTTGCGTACTACCATCCTGGTTTCTTCTCCCCAAGCAAATGAATTTCGATTTGCGGTCAAAGCAACTTTTCGCGAATCATCCAACCGCGCAATAATACCGGTCACTAGATAGATTCCGAGGTAAGCTTCAACACTAGATTTTTCGCACGTTAAGAACAGTAGCTAAAAACGGAAAATATCAACAATGGAAAGCATAAACTCGTCCAGTTGCATCCCAAAAGCCCATTCCAAAATAAATCGTTAAGGCTAATCAGCTTCATAGTTGCGGATTTGCATATATGCAAATACAGTCACGAAGCATCCGACCTGCTTTCTGTGAGGAAATCAAGACGAGAAATAAATGCCACCAAAAGAACCCCGTAAGGCTACTGACAAAATGCTCCTAATGGCGCCATGAGGACTGAGCAAGCATCTGAATACCAATACGATGAGTGTCGCATGGGATCACTTTTCCTTTCGAGCTTCCGGTAGTCGAGATAGACAACGAGATAAATAATGCCGAAAAGCCAGGCCAATGAACACGCCGGCAAGCGGAAAATATGAAACGGCATGAAGCAATCCACCAAGGAAAGTGCTCTGCCAGTAACCCAAAGGCATAAGTCGATAAATCTCTTGCTGATCACTGTTTATTTGGATTGATTCCCCCACTCCGGAGAACTCCTTCTGAAGTGCTGGGCATTTTGGCGGCCGGAAAATACACCTTGTTATTTAAAGTCCGTAACTCGCAAGTGTCCTCAAAGGTTTTCTTGTACTTTTCTCCCCAGTTTCCCCTGATCCCACGGTGATTAAATACACAGCCGAGCCAACAATGTTTTCAACAATCACAGAAAACCAATTTCCGATTTTTGATATTTTTCCAGGCTTAGTCCTCGTTGTATAGCTTTCTCCTCCCGAGAAAACAATATTTGGCCGAAAGCGATTCATGGTCACCTCAAGATTAATTTTGAATTCAGATGATTTAAAGGACTCTTGTCCATAATCAAATAAGGCATGCCGTTCGGCAAAAAACTTTAAGACTCCTCATTGACTGCATATTAGGACTGACTTTCCGCTGGCGTAGATTCAGGCATGACCACCAAATGGCAATCGATTCCCATACCTCCGAAAAACCATCGATAAAAAGTATGGATCTACAAGATTCGCACAACAGTGCGATCATCCTCAAACCTACTACCTCAAATTTGACTTTCTAAATCACAAGATCAAGTTGGAAATCTGAATGGGGATTAGCACGAGTTTTTCTCAACTTAAATACCAACAGGTGATTTTCCCTGTAAATTCAGCTTGGATCAATGCCATCTGATGGTGGAGTACGGCCGTGAGTAAGAAATAAACCCTCCTCGATCTACAAGCATCCATCTTCGGGTATATTTGAAAACCAGTTCGACGACTTTTCGCAGATTCCAATCGAAATACCTTTCAAAGATTGAATCGGGTAGATAAAAATATCCTGAACTCGTAGCGCTGGCCAGTCCTTAAGTCAAAAATAAGTTCCAGTAAATCGGGAATTTTTCGCTAATACTGAAGAAATTAATAAACGCTTTTCTAAAATCGATTGCATATGCCCAAAAGTGCACGCAATTAAATAATCCTGCCAATCATTTTTGAATAAAAAGTAACGCCTAGGCAAAACACCCCAAGCCCAGCGCCAAAAACTCCTTTTTGATTCTTTTACTTAAAAGCCTCCACATTTTTTAAAACAAGATGCAAGGCTCATCAAAGTTGCAAAGAGCAGTTGAAAACTCTGAAACTGGCAGTTATTAAAGTTTGTCCACTAATTCTTGACATTTTTCGGAAGAAAAAATGTGGTTGGAAAGATAGTGGCATTTTTCTGACAATGCTGACACAACAAACCAGCCACAAAATACTGGATTGGCACATGGCTTGAAGAGGAAGGTGGATGTATTAAAATCAGAAACTAAAAATTATTTATAATCATGGGAAAAATTATCGGCATTGACTTGGTACCACCAACTCCTGCGTAGCTGTATGGAGGGTATGAGCCTGTAGTCATGTCAAAACAGTGAAGGAAGAAGAACACTTCCATCAATTGTGGGCTTTTTCCTTGACAACGGAAATGGCGAACGTAAAGTAGGTGATCCCTGCTAAAAGAACAGGCGATTGACTAATCCTCAAAATACCATTTTCATCTGTGAAGCGATTCATGGGTAAGAAATTTTTCGGAAATCACCGAAGAGAAAAAGCACGCATTTTACAAAGTAGAAAAAGGGCTCTAATGATAACTGTGCGCGTAAGAAATAAGGAGACCGATCTTACACGCCAACAGGAACTTTGCAGCAATGATCCTTCAGAAACCTGAAGAGTACTGCAGAAGGAATTTTCTGGGGCAGCCTGTAACTGAAGCAGTAATTACAGTACCACAATATTTTCAATGATGCAGAACGTCAAGCAACCAAAGAAGCTGGGCAAGATCGGCAGTCTTGAAAGTAAAGCGAATCATCAAATGAGCCTACTGCAGCAGCAATTGGCTTATGGTATGCGACATAAAAGAATCAAGACATGAAAATCGCAGTGTATGACCTTGTGGGTGGTTACTATTTGATATCTCAGTCCCTTGAAAACTTGGTGAGGCGTATTCGAAGTAAAATCAACAATGGTGACCGTAACCTTGGTGGTGATGACTTTGATCAAAAGATCATGAATTGGCTTGCAGAAGAAATTCAAGTCCTGAAGAGCAAATTGACATTGAGACAAGATCCATTGGCGCTTCAGAGACTGAAAGAAGCTTCCGAAAAAAAGCTAAAATTGAAACTTTCAAGTTCCTTGCGTCTACTGAAATCAACCTTGCATACATCACTGCTACCCAGACTGGTCCTGAAGCACTTGGTGAGAACCTTGACAGCAGAGCGAATTTGAGCAGCTAACTGAGATTTGTCAGAAGATCAATGGACCTTGTAAGAAAAGCATTGAAAGATGCTGGAATGGATTCCTTCGGAAAATAGATGAAGTAATCTTTTGGTAGGGTGGTTTCCATCTCGAATTCCTAAAATCCAGGAAGAAGTAGAAAAAGTTCTTTGGCAAGAAGCCTTCAAAGGTGTAAACCCTGACGAAGTAGTGGCTATCGGTGCTGCATTCAAGGTGGTGTATTGACAGGGTGGGAAGTGAAAGTACGTCCTTCTTTTGATGTGACTCTTTATCCTAGAATCGAAAACAATGGGCGGTGTATTCACCAAGCTTATCGAATCTAATACTACTATCCGACGAAAAGTCAGAGGTATTCCTCTACTGCATCCGACAATCAGCAGCGGTAGACATCCATGTACTTCAAGGAGAGCGCGCTAATGGCCTTAAAGACAATAGAGCAATCGGAAGATCCCACTTCTGATATTCCACCTTCCAAGCGTGGTGTACCTCAGATTGAAGTGTACTTTTGATATGATGCCAACGGTATCCCTCAATGTATCTGCAAAAAGATAAAGGAACGGCGAAAAGAGCGAGAAAATCAGTTGAATCTTTCAGGTCTTTCTAAAGAAGAAACTCGAACGAATGAAAGCTGGAAGCAGAGCTAATGCCAGGCATCAGATAAGCATCGAAAGAGAAAAAAATTGCAAACTAAAAGTCAAGCAAGATAGCTTTAGTGTTCCAGCTGAGAAGCAGTTGAAAGATACGGTGATAAACTTTCCGAGGAAATAAATCAGGAATCGAGTCTGCACTTGCAACTTTGAAAGCCTGCACATCAGGAACAAATACCTAAAAAGGTTAAATTATGCTGCATAGATGGATGGCCTGAAACAAAAGCTTGGGGAAGCCTGCTTCATCCGAAATGTATAACTCTGGCTGGTGCCGAAGGTGCGCAAGCTGGACCGGATGCTAACGCTGGATCTAGCGAAGTTACTACTGGTGCAGGCGGTGTCCGATGTAGATTACGAAGAAGTAAGCGAAGACCAGAAAATAGCGAGACTTAACCATAAAAGTCCGGCACCCTGTGCATATAAACCGGTGCCGTTTCTTATTTGACGAGCCAAGAATAAGATCATAGAATCGAGGTCTTTGGCTTTTTGTTTGTTGAACAACGAAAAATAAACTCACATGCAACTGACCGCTGAACAATAAATTAAGAAAAACTCATCATTGTAGGTGAACAGGAGTGCCTTGATCCGTCATAAAAAAAACCAAACGATAAAAATAGGGTCCAGGACTTTAATTTCCGCCCCGGAGTCCCAAGAAAAGGGAAAAAGTAGCAGCAAGGCTATATCAATAAAGGCCCTGGTCCAGGTTATCCAATTCGTATGGCGACCGAAGATCAGGATCCTTTGGATGGAAACAGAAGAAAAAGTCAAATATGTCCCACTTCGCAGCAAAAAGAGGGGGATTTAGCTATTTCTTGCTTTCAGAGAGCTCATGAGGTGAAATGTCTGAAGGAGAAAACCATATTACATCGTGTCTCAAACAAACATTCTAATTTGCTGGAACGAGAGCATGAAATTATAAACCAAGGCTCGGAGATTCTTTTCGAGCCTTTTGTTTATTCTAATGCCGCCACAAATTTTCGCTTTCGAATGGGACCTTCGGCAACTCGTAAGATGCTTTGAATCCACTTGTTAATTTCGGATTCCTCCCAAAACCATTCTGTTTTTTGCTTGGCATCCTTTTTGGATATTAATGAACCTTTCGAGTCCAATAGCGATGGTAGAACCTTCCTTATTCCAGACTGTTTAAAAGTTTTTTGCTGCTCGGACCTTTACGTAAAGAGTCCGGCTATTGGTCCAAATACAAAACTGAATCTTGGAAGAACTGCCTTCCACAGTTTTACATTTTTTGGCAGCAGGGCCTTTTAAAATATCCTGAGAAAAGAAGCCGAGAATACTAGAAAAGCTACCAGAATTAGAAGTGATCTTTTCATGGCGTATATTTTGGGTTGTATACCAAAAGTATAAAACTACGGAAAAAGAAAAACTGTTCCATTGGAACGGAATTTTTTACACATGATTTTCAAGCATTTTGAAAAATTTTATTTGTTTTAGAGATTTCCTGTTTTTCTTAAAAATGGTTTCTAAAAACTAGCTGGCTGGGGATCAAAGCGATTGATTTTATAAGTTAAGGATTCAAAAACAACCCAAGAAATTAAGAATTTGATCATTGAAATAAAAAAAACCGAGGTGAATTTCACCTCGGCTTAAATTCAATAGACCCTATAAATATTAGAATGCAAAAACCTGCTGCTAGTAAGAATGAGCCAGAAGATTTACTGGGATTTAACGTCTTTATTGACAAAAAACTCCGCCCCATAGAATCCAATGCGGAGGCTCAGGAATCAGCGTAAAGGTTTTTAGAGGATTCTGGCATTTCCAGAAAGAGTCAAGCAATACATTTCCATCACCTGCCTCCATTTACGCCTAAACAACCTTCCAACGCCTCCTTAAACACACTGAAATATTTCCCCTTGTCCGATCGCAAACTTCTCAGAAGTTGGTTGCCTAAGATATCCCGGCAAAACCATAAATCCAGAAACCATCGCCATTCGTATCTTGAATATCATGACCCGTTGAAAGCAATTGACCTGAGGATGTGTATTATACGTTGTGGTCACACCCGATAAACAATGCATCAGACACATTGAAGCCGGTGTTAAATCGACTTTGAAATGTCTTTCCTGCAGAAGATTGGTCACCTATAAGGCTTTCCCATCATTGGTTTAGTTTTTCCGTGCTTGAATCTCCATAGACAAAATTTTCAAAAAGGTACCTTTCCAGCATCGGTGGAATAAACCAAGCTGCGCACCTAAAGTATAGGTTGTCCCGAGGCAATTGAATTCAGTCATCTCCGTCGGAATTCATACGGATGCAATCAGTGACGCATTTGTCCTGACAAGCAAAGTCAGCTTTCAAGCCAGTAATGAGAAAATGGGCCATACGAGAACATGTTGATGTGCGAGTATTGAAATTACCGGTCGGAGGAAATTACCTCACAATAGCCGAGGAAAGTATTGAAATTTCCGAAGGTCAGGTTACCGACATCGTCACATTCCAATAGACATAAAGTTGATTGACTATTCTGCGAACTACCCAGCGAGGCCGCCTGCATATAGCGGAGATCCAAATACTGCATCCTCACCTCTTGGACCGAAGACAATGAACCACTGCTCCAACTTGTCTTCCCTCATAAGGTGGCGATAATGTTTGCCATTCCTAAAGAAAAACCCGGCAAATTTTCCAAATGAAGGATGTTTTGTGCTTGAGAAAAACTTCGCCGTTTATTTGGCGCATGTGAAATTAAGATCTGAAAATAGGCAATCCAAGAGCCTGAAAGGGTTTAATTTTTGGAAGGTTTCTTCCTCTCAATAACCTCTACGATGAGGAACCTCTTCTTGTGGCGAAAATAATTTTGTGAAAAGCCAAAAACTGGTCCAGCAAATGAAAACAGAATAAATTTTTTTCATGTTAATTTTGAATGTTTAGTTGAATGTTTAGAGTTGACTGGCAGGACCCCGTCCGGATGAAAGAGAGTGGTAGGTTTTTTTCGCCGGAGGGGGTTTCTTTATTTTTTAGAAAATTGACTATTCGTCAAGACAATAGTATAGCCTCGATTCCATGCTCATGAGAGTCCAAACCGCTTTTTCTCATGTTCTTCAGACCACCTCGGATTCCAATTGGTCTTGTCAATCATGAAAAATATGAGGAAAGCCACAAGAAAGGCCCATCGCTCCACAGATTGCTTACGTGCCGGTAAGCTGAGTCATAAAGGTATGCTCCGGTTTGTGGAGAAGATTCCAACGGCAAGTGTAAACCCCCAAACTCCGCAGGCAAATGCACAGAAACTGCACCTACAACATCATCTAGCCCTGAATTCTATCCATAGCACCGCAGAATAAATACCATACTCCAGGCTACTAATCCAATGATAATATGCAAGAGGCTGGAGTGAATGACGTCAGCCAACCAGCAGTTGATTCCTACCAGTCTGCCAAAATGCAATTCAGCATCATACCTAGGTCAAGTCGTTTTTGAAACGATAATTTCGCAGCAAAGAATCGCGCTATCCGCCACACAAGCGCCAGCGAAGTAGTCACGCAAAACATAGGAACAATAAGCCGATTCGGCGAAAGCACCGAAGCCAACCGTTGAATCCGAACCACCTAACCAAGCATAAATGACCGCCGATCACCGTCAAAAGGGCACACTTGCCCCCGGCTTAATCCACGTCTTTCCATTACATATTTCCCGAATTCGTGGCCCCTACAAGGATAACGCCTGCCAGTGCTTCCCCATCCCACCAACAGAGTGGACCAACGTACTTCCAGCGAAATCATAGAAACCCATTCTCATCAAGTTGCGCCACCACCGCCATTTCCGCTAACGCGATTAGCGATAGACTAAACCCAACAAAAACAAGTGAAAAATCAGGTAAGCAGAATATTTTAACCCGTTCAGCAATAGCTCCAGAACGATAGTGGCGCTGTAGCAGCGACATTCCTTGGAAAAGAAAATCCGTCCAATACGTATAATCCTCCATCAGCAATATCTGCTGTCAACGTCAGCATCAGCTGGAGAAAAAACCAAAACTCTTTCCAACCTGACAAATCAAATCCAAACCATCCCGGAGTATCAAATACTCTGGATACATTAGAAAAAGCCTACAATAGCATAGGTCATTATTCCAAGATTCGGAGTTGATTGTGTTTTAAAGAGGATATTGAACTGTTGTTTTTTGGTCTTGGCCAAATCCTGTTTCCACTCACGGCAAATCCAAGGTGCATGATGAATTACCAAAGCGGTGGAATAGCATCATCCCAGACATTGTTGGTGGTAAATAGCCCTTGCGCTATTTCTGCAGATAAGTCTGCCGTAGCGCCTACTATCTTGGGCCACTAGGGGTTACAAAATAACTTCTAGGTTTTAAGTTAAAATTTGAGCGTTTTCAGAATTTAGTAAATAGGTTTGGATAGAAATTGCTAGATTCGAATGTAATTTAAATATTTTTTTGATAATACAAACAAATCACTTATTGAATTTTGACGAATTTTTTTAAGCCTATTTATTAAATTTTTTTTTGACCATTTTTTTTTGAATATTTTTTCAATTATCTGCTATAATAAGGGTGGGTTTTTTTAAACTAAGGCAAGAAAAATAAAATTCTGAATTTCAATGTATAATATTCTTTTGGGATCGGATTTTCGAGAATTTAAGATATAGTGGACTTTGTATATGTCCAAATAATTTTTTTTAAAAATATTATTTTGAAAAGACACTTTTTTCCATATTTAAACCTATATTGATTTTATGAAAATATAAATTTTTATAATTAGAAATTTTTTTTTAACAGAGAAAAGTGGGCACGTTTTTTTTTAATTAAATACTTTTTGCAGTACCCTTGAAACAAATAAAGACTGGATTTCTTCCAGTCTTTATACTCTAAATTGGAAACCAAATTGTCAATTAGCCTTTCAGCATAGCAATTCCTTTGCAAAATAGGTTGAGAATCACTTTTCGCGTCCCAGCTCGTTTAATACTTGATTAAGGATTCCACACATTGCTCGCTCAGGACTGCAATCCAACCTCTTCCCCAGCTGCTTTGATCATGCTACTCGCTCCTGAACATTATAAGCGGCTATTGGAAGAGAGATAATTCTCAATTTAATAAGCTTAATGATATCTAAATAAGCCAAAGCCGGCTTTACCATCAAAGGTCAGCAACTCCTCCTCGATATCCACAAATCGGCTTCATAGTGCCTTCCTTGATATTTTGCTGGATTTATCTGATAGGTTCTTTTTGTCTCCAATTTTTGGGAGCTGAGTCCAATGCGTCCTTCGAAATGGGCCATAAAAAGAGCGCTAGCAAATACTTCGCCGTTAAGGACATTACATCGAAGTGTCAAGTATACCCATTATCATCCAAGCAGCATTTTCCGAATAAATCCAACCCGCCCATACATCATTATCAGATGGCCCGGAGGATTATCCACGCCTGCATCTGCCTGCGCCAAGACATTCTGCTAAAACCAATAAAGTTTCTCATTAAGATTTTTCCCATTTTCACCAAACCATCAATGACCATCACTACTGTAAGGATCCATCGCCACATCTGAACATCAGCATAAATTCAGGGAAGTTTTTGCTTAACTCGCTCGTAGTGCTTCAAGTAAGAAAGTTTCTGGGTTTTTAGCTTCCTTGCGACAGGAGCCTTGAGCAAATCCGGGTAAGCAGGGAAAACATCAAATGATTTTGATGCCCTAATTCATACAGGATTCCAATTCTTTGAGCAGACAAATCAATCGAAAAACGATAGATTCCAGGCATAGAAGCTACTTCGACTTTCTCTCTGAATTCCATCTACCAAAAACCATTGGGAAAGAATCAAATCATTTAACGCGAAAGGCGAGGGTCTCTTCTACTAGATTTTTACTAAACCATTCGGATTTTCTATTTCTTCTAGGTCCTTCGCAGCAATATTAGAATAAGAGTTGTTTGAACTTGGGCCTTATGTCCAATTCAGAATAGTTTGTTAATATATAAAATCGCAAACAGGTACATTCCTTCTTTTTTTGCGTTGAAAGAACGCCCACGCACTTTCATTCCAGCATTCCAAACACCCGCTAAGGCACCTGAAAAAGAATTCTTCAAAAACGAGACAATGAGCTGGGTCAAATCTTAAGATTAGCCCGCTGTTTTTAAAATAAACCTCAGGATCTGGGCTTGTTGTTTGGACACATCCCTCAGAGCTAGCAATGGAACTCATTGAATTCTTTAAATGGCTAAAGTCCCTAGATCAAATCAAAAGAATTAAGCACGAGGGCGCGGAGGTAGCCACACAATTGATAGACCCAATTGGATTAAAGTATTCAAAATTCTAAATAATCCGGAATCGTTTGGACTTTTCGGCCTTTATAGATTTCACGGAATAAGCTTTTCTTTTCAACTCCAATTCTGAAAGTTTCTTGCCTTGGATCTCTCTTCCTAGGAAATAGCTTAAGATATGCCATTGTTTTTTTTCCATACATGTGAAGTTTGAAACTCTCTCGTTTGGATTTAGTTTTCGCTTAGAGCAAGAATTGCTTAAAAGCAATGGAAATTGAAATGCGGTTGGTATGACAGATGGACAACCATCCCATACAAAAATAACTGCTTTGTAGCATAGGAAGTCTTAGAATATGGCAATAAAAGTAAATAATTGGAAAAAAATCCCTGAAGCTTTTCTTTCAGGGACAATTTGCAGAAAGCTCTTAATATCTCTCTATTATAAATCAGCAGCATTCTTGAAGCTGCTCTTCGGTCATCAACACTAGCGGCGGTGCAAATCGGATAATATTTACCGTGAGTTGGCTTAGCCAAAGCCATTTAATCTCTGCAAGCTACGCAAATAAATTACCAAGCGGTGCTAACTTTCCTCAGTATCATTAATTACTACTGCATTACAGAGGCCTTTAACACACGCACACGAGCTTTCAACTATTGGATACATTTCTCACCAATACCTTCCATAACGATCTCGAAAAAACTTTCCAAGCCTTTCTTAGATTTTGGAGCTAAATTTTTCATCTGAAACTACTTCCAAAGCAGCAATTTGCGATTTGCACCTTTGGGTTGCCCCGCGCGAAAGTAGAGCGTGCTGGCCAGGTTTTTGATCCACGCCATAATATGGTCATGGCAGCTAGAAGCAGCAGATACTGGATAAAACCCACCAGAGATAGCCTTTCCCTAAAAATGCAACATATCACCAGGTCTCACATAGGTAGCTTTTTGCCTTTTCACAGTTTTTTCGCAGGAGGCCCAATTTCCACAGACCGCCAAGAGCGAACCAGTTTCGAGCTATTCGCAGTTTGTATTTTCATCTGCTATCAATAAAACATTTTGCTGCTTCGCAAGCTGCTTTAGCTTCTTTTTAAATAATCATCCCAGCCGGCACATATACTCCCTGCCTCATCCCTGGATTGGCTCAACTAAGGAACGCAACAGACATTCCTTCGAGATTTTAGTGCTTTCTTTGAGGGTGACACATTATTATAGGGTATCCTTATACAACCATACTGTGGAATGGGCCCGAAATTTTTTGCGAGCATTTTCATCATTGGAAAAAGAGATAATGGTAGTCGTCCTTCCATAGGTAATTATTCTCAGCAACTTAATAATTTTTGCTAATGATATCTCAATCTATACCGTTTTTTTCTCATATCGCCATTTTACGAGCGATTTGAATTGCAGTTTCTACTGCTTCGGCACCTGTTATTCATGTGGCAGTAGGTCTTTTTGAAAGGCAACAATACTCAGTAAATATACTTTCTCAAATGGACCGAGGACTCATTTATAAAAAGCCTGAGAAATCAAGGTTTCAAGTACCTTGCTTGCTCAATTACGCGTCCTTAATTCTTCGATGGCAATCGACCTTGATTGACAGAGAATAGGGCTTGATAGAAATCGAAGTAATTTCTTCCCTTCACATCCCAAAGGTAAACACCTCTCCCCTAACCAAAACAACAGGAAGCGGATGATAGTTTATGCGCACATACTGATGCGCTCGATGTGCTATACGCTTGGGTTGGCCTGAAAAGTAATAGTGGTCCCATGTTTTTAAAGTAATTTTTGGATTTGAAATCGTATTCAAAAGAGTTTTGGTAAATATAGTAAATGCCTTTATCCTCTCCCATGAAACAAGAAAAAGAGCATCATCCTCCACCTCAATTAACCAATGGCAGATTTATTATTTTAATGAAAGTGGACTGAATGGTATTTCATGAAAGCTATCACTTTGAAGCGTGGCCATTGCTCGGAAGTGGCTGCAACATTGCCCCTATAACAAAGGATAATTATATAAGGATTATTTTTTGAAACTACCTGTTGGTAATTCGGGTAAAAGTTCCGAATTTGGCCGACTCATTACAGAAACGCATCATATTTAACGAATATATTACCAATGGCACAAAGTTTTGGTGACATTACCGGAAAAAGACCTCTCGCGTAGGAAACAACGTGTCCATGCCAAACAAACAAGACCAAGCGGTAGATTTTACCCAAATCTTCCAAGAGAGACTTTCTACGTTCCTGAAGAGGACGCATGGAATCACTTTTGAAGTTTTTGCTCAAAGGCACTGAAAACTATCAACAAAAAACGGAATCACTGCAGTTTTGAAAAAAAGCTCAGGAGAACGGAATGATCGTAATCAGATTAATCAAAAGTCACGACCCTAAATCATACGAAGTGGCTAAGAAAAGGCAATAGACGTATAACAAGTGATTATGGAATGCACGGAGCAACAATGACTTCGGGTATGCCAGGGTCTCAAGATAATCACTACCAAAAACAACGAAAAAACACTACTGAAAGGTTAGAGTTAAGAAATTCAAGTCCGGATTCTTGACAGAAGATGACTGTTCTAAAAGAAATTAAGTAACCTGCTGCGGAAGAAACCTGATAAACGATAAGATTAGGCTAAGACAAGTTTGTAGCACCTAAAAAAAGGAAGGTGGTGTATCTACGCCAAAGTGATCAGAGCCGTAAAGTCTTGAAACAGACAGGTGCTTACACCTTTCCAAAGAGAATTATGGTTCTTCCCATTGGTTCACGGACACCTTGGAAAAACAAAAAAAAAATTAAAGGTTTTGCCTAGTGCAATCCTAAAGTATCTAAAGTCCCATCTGTCACAGCGTCAGCAGGGAACTTTTTTCGTTACATTCCATTTTTAAAAACC
>Ga0163217_1103114_pt1 | contig 17020 bp, 12 predicted proteins | sample SynspAceP_FD_185933 | JGI IMG/M metagenome (GOLD analysis project Ga0163217, IMG submission 185933) | Saline lake microbial communities from Ace Lake in Antarctica - Synechococcus sp. Ace-P (PacBio error correction) | ecosystem: Environmental > Aquatic > Non-marine Saline and Alkaline > Saline ...
TCCAAACCAAAAAGGGAAAACGAAAAAAAAGATTGGGCAAATCCCCAAACACGAGCGCAAAAAAAAAAAAATAGTTAATTCCGGCCAACTTTTTAGTTCTAATTCGTTCCCGTTTTTTGCCTTTTGCTCTTTCCCTTACACTGTCAATACGTCAAATCTCTGCTGCATTTTCTTGGAAAATAAGAACCGTATTTCTCCATTAAAACAATAGCCACAAATGTTCTGATTACAAAGCTCAATTGTTTCCATCCACGTAAACGCATTTTTAAAGCCCCAAAAATATATGGTTCCCGTATTTTCATCTATTTTTGAGCGTTGAAATGCGTAAAAATTTTACTACATCTTCGTAGTTTAATGGGTTTAACAGCAAAAGAGCACTTCCCAAATTTTTTAATGAAATTTCCTCCGTCCGCTTGTATACAATAACCATTGAATCCCAAGAGGTGATAAGGTGATGCTTGGGTGCTCAATATTTTTCTGAAAGTTGGATGGCGCAATAGACATCTACGGAGGCTTCCCCTAAATTAACCTCCTTATTGATCCATATGTTAACTAACACTCTTAACGCCTCCCCTACTACCCAAATAAGTAAACTGTCCCAGAACTTACCTGTTAATAATGTCTATGGAATGCTTTTTTAACTGTCGTTTTTTTTGGACATAGGATGGAACTTTTTTTAATTTCTCGGTTGCAGTTTTGTTCTTCCCTCAATTTCTGAAATCCAGCCTGCGAATTAATTAAATTTTTTACTTATTTATATCTTATAATTTGGGCAATTAACCTTTAAGATTTCTGTAGTTGCTAGTTAAATTCCAAGGTGGTTCAGTAATAGTCCTGACCCTGGGGCTACATAGGTCGAATTGTGGTTTTTCTTTTTTGCAGGGACCTTCTATATCCCTTGGCCGAATTCCCCTTTCCCACTTGGAATCAAAGCTCCCCATAATCCATTCCTAATCTGATATCTCATGAGCCTGCCCCCGAAAATTATGAAAGGGCATAGCTCATTTTCCGGAAAAAATTGGCTGTCAGAATTTCGTTCTTTTAATCCTCGCATGAAATCTATAGTCCCCTTTTGCACCTTATATTGGGCTGAAGTAGGGCGGTAATAGATGAGAAATCATGTGTTCCAATAAATCTGTTGGGCAACAGTTCATCCATAGTTTCCACCATCGAGATGTCTGATGATGTTTGCCAAAACGGGGCACAAAATGCGATAATTTTTTTTGTCAAAAGAGAATAGATACACATATTTCTTTTTGCTTACTTTCCTTTAATAATATTTGAAGCTTTCATTTACCTTGTCTATGCTTATTACACGAATAACCCGAGGAAGGTTTATATTGAATTCAAGCAAAAATCCATCAAGGTCCTTAGAGGTTTCCTTTCTAAAAATAATTCAAAGGCTGTGTTTAAAGCAGAAACCTTGGCATCTGTTCTCCGGCACCTCAGGATTTTTAAATTAGCGTTGTAAAACAAATTTTAAGTCTTTACCAGCCATACCCTCCTACCGTTTTTTGATTAGGTTGCTTTTGCCATCCACTGTACGCGGAACCCCAAAAACTGGACATGAATTCAAAATAGTAATACACGAGGTGTTTTTGCACAGGTTTAATTTAATGAGAAAGTCATTAGACCGTATTCATTTATAAGAATCAACGCATAGCCTTTTTTGAGATTAATTTTTTTTTATTTGTTGTTCCAATAATAAAACCCCCAAAAAAAAACCAACAATAAAAAAAATGAAAATGGATAAATTACGGCTAAAACCACCATGTGTTTTGGATATTTAGCGTAATTGCCCCTTTTATGGAATTTAATGGGTTTATGCCTATCTATCGGAAGCTTTTATGGCGGCGGATGATTTGCCACTTTAACCCTGCAGCGCAACAAATTTATATGAATCGAAGGCCCCACTTGGGAACTGCAGCTTGCAATCGCGGTATGGAGCGGGCTAATGGGATGTATAGCCTTGGTTACTGGCAAAAAGAAAAAAAAAAATGGGCGAATGCTATAATTTGTTCTTCCCTGTTTTGGCATTCTACTTCAGCAGTATATCATTTTTCCTTAGCAAACCTTTGAGGTCATGGGCCTTCAGCCATATTTTACCAATTTTGATCATTAATTTTGGATCTTCACTGGTCTTTTGCAAATTTGGCTATTAAAAAAAAATTGGTAACGCTGATTTTTAGGGCATAGATATTTAATTGATATATCCATTTGTTCGCACTATATCTTCTCCTTAATGGTGAAGGTTTTTGTACATATGTTATGACCTGTGCATTAAGTATGGTGGTATTATTAATTTCATCGAATCTTTTAACATTCCTCCTATCGCTATTTTTTCTAGTCTTAAAATTTTATCGATTCAACGAAATTTTGCTTTGGAAGTAAGAAATTTATCGTAAGTATGTTAAAATTGTCCTATGATCTTAAAACGTTATTATGGGTAATTCAAATAAAATCCGTGGACCCCAAATTAAATATTATTCTAACAACTATTACTATAGCTTGCCTCTATGTCCTTAGCTTTTTATGTTGTAATGGCAATACTTTATTTCATAGAAGTTGAGAATTACAATCTTTCCATTTTTGACCATAATCCACTTTTTTATGATTTTATAATGTTTTTGTGTTTAAATAACTGAAAATTGAGTATCCAGATTATGATTATGAAGAATATGAGTACGTGATATATGGTATTTTATTGTTCTAATTGTATGAAATTTCCGAGACATTTTTATACTTGGTTTCCCCAAAATGAATTTCAGAACCACTTATTCCAAGTTTTCCTTTGAGCTATGGGTATCTTGATTTTGCCTTGCAATCATTTTTGGATTCTGCTCACTGTTTGGTCCTTTGGTAATAAGAAAGCAAACAGGGTGGGTAAATATGAATTTTGACCTACCTAATAATCACATTGATGCATGGGAGTAATAATGATATAATATATAATATTGAAAATTAAAAGGCCATGGATTTTTAACTCCATGGCCTTTTAACTTAAAGAACTATGAAGTTAGTTTGGTGTCTAATAATTCACTTCTACCCAAATTATACCCCCTACCCCTAGGGATCCATTGTGCCACTTACCCCGTCGAATGAATTTATAAGGGTCCTTTCCCAAATTGAATATCAATTAATTTCCATAACGCGTCTAAATCAGTTTTGTTTTCATCACTGACTCTCCATATTAGTGCAAGTTTGAAAAGAGCGCTTGCATCTGGCGAACCAATGGGTTTGGTCCATTCCGTTCCGGCATCAAAAAGGATAGGTTTGGTTTTCTGTTGCCATTTTTTCCACTATATGGATTACCGTTGTGTTGGAGATAGTGGAAATCCTTCATTTTGGTGTGCTAGGAACCAGTCGTTGCTAAATACGAACATGGTACTATAGCCTAATTTATAACCTTCTGGTAAACTCTAAGTAAAGGTTAAGCACGTGGCGCCAGGTCCAATAGGCATTGTTTCGTTACTTTTCGCTACGGGCAGTTTTAAATCATTACCGATTGTTATTCATACATAATACCAGTATTGCCCATCTTCTGCAATAAATTTTCTAAGCCGTTGCCTGGAACAGCAGATTCCTTTCCAAAAAACCGGATCAAATATTATCATCCAAATGCAATAAACCAATCCTTGGTGATAAAAACAGTATAAGATATGCAGGCGCAAAGGTGCTCCAGTACAGCCATTCTCCTTAGCCACTGGTCAGATGTTCATTGAATTCCCTGTAACGTGCATATTTATCTAGACCCATCCCCTATCCGGTTGCCCTTTGTTCGAAAACGGATTATCTTTGGGCATTGAAGCACTAGATTCCGGAGTAATAATTATAGGATTTGTGTCAGCCCCGCTCCTCGATATTTTTGATAATAAGGTAAAAATTCCAGTAGATTTCGGCTAAGAAAGCTCTACCGCAAATATAGAAACATAAAATCTTCCTCCTAATCTTACCGTATTGTACATCGTTGGATCTACCGGCTTCTGCTCCCCAGGCCTCAGAAGTACGGGTGCCATGTTTTCCTACAATCCACCCCCTGCGTCCCAAAGAGACATCTGCTCGGACAGTATATCCCCAGTTGCTGCCCACGCCCATGCTCAAATACTTCCTGCTCCATAGGTGCAAAAACCAATCATTGGAAACCCGGACATTGTAGCGGAAAACTAGTCTTGCTCCCGAAAACAGCTTTTAAAATCAATTGTATATAACCAATGCTTTCATGATAGGCCCATGGTTCGGAAATGCACCACAGTGTATTAAACACACATCGGCGTTCAAGTAATTTACAAATATTTGATATTGTAATATTGAAAGTAGTTTGTTGGAAGTCGCCTGACCCATGTCAACCTTGGAACTTATCGCAGGAAATATAGGTGAAGGAAACCAATAGTACATAAATATAAATAACTTGCTGAATTTTTCATTGTAAAAATGTTTTAGGATTACTTATACAACAAAGGCTCATTAGATTACAAAAGAGATCACAAAAAGAGTAAACCTTTTTGTATCCTTATGTAAGGTTTTGTGAAACCTTACACTTTCAAACTTCTTGTATTAATTGGGAAAATGGCCCTATGTAGTGATATTAGTGTTTCTCATGCCTCCAAATTAATAACCATTAATGTGATGTTATGTGATACTTTTTTAATTTTCATTGCAATTAAGAAATTAAATGAAAAACAGATACTTATAATAGAAGAACGATCCGGAACTTATAAGCTTCTGGACAAACCACCTGACCCAAATTCAAATTTATAGTACCAGAAGTTATGGATGGTAAGGAGGATTTAGGTATGGCCTAAATAATCGATTATGACCTTCATTTAATTGTGATTTAAGCCTTACCAACAATCGGACGGGGTCGTAGGGTTTGTAATAATTTGCGGGCCGAGAAAAAACACTCCTCTGCATTTATGCCTAACTGCAAACTCAGGAGGAAATAGATAGGGTATTAGGTCTGGAAATTTGGTGCGGATGAAACTTATCACAAACCTTTTAGGTATTAGGACTATTGGCCCGCGTAAAGGGCTGTAATGAGGGAGGAGTGGACATCAAGCCACCTAAAAAAAGGGAATACATTCTTCCAATTAAGTTCGAGGGATTACAGATAGTATATAAGAAAAGAAGAAAGGTGGTGGTCAAGGATCAAAAAATAGATTTATCGCCCAAGAAATTTGAACTATTAGTGTTAATGGCATCCAATTCCAGGGAAGAAATTATACAGAACAGAAACTCCTAAATATGATATGGGGCTATAATTTGAAGGTATGAAACATACTCGTTAATGTCACATATAAAATAATTTAAGGGCCAAAATATGAATCAATATGGCAAACCCTTATTTATGTACTTACTACTTGGGGTGGTGGGATAATAAATTTCAAATGAGATATAATTGTAAAGAATAAAGGAACAACAACTTACTCCTAAATTAAATTAAAAAGACTTTGGATTGCCTTTTTGCTTTGATTATCCTGCTAATGGGAGTCTCCTATGTATTTATAAACCGTTTTTATTTTGCCAATAAATATAGTATGGCTACCGCAACGTATAGATGCGCATATTGCGGACCACCTACCCAAAGAATGTTTCAAAATGACTCACCCTTCCTAGAAGACGGAAGTGTTTAATGAATCTGTTTTCAAGATTTAATGCACGACCTGAGGCCATGAAACCAAAGTATTGAGGTTATTTTGCTTGATAAAACGGAATAATCCTTTATTCCGTTGTATTAAAATCAAATTAAAGAATAGATCTGTCATAAACAAGGGGCTCTAGAGCCCATAAATTCCTTTATTGCTTCAAAGTGAGAAAATTACACTCTTGGTGATGACCCAAGAAACCCTGGTGGCAATGAGAATATTTTCCGCAGCCAAAATTTAAATTGTAAAGATGGACATGAAGGTTAATTATATTATTCTCCGCGGGAAAGGATTCCACAAAATAAGTGAAACCTTTATTAGCGCAATATTTTCCAAACTGGGGTATTGGCGCTGCCAATTTAACCATGTTGTTTGCTCAATTATTGCTTTGCTCAGCATTTGTTTCTTAACAAAAGAACTGCGATAAATGAAGATACGGTAAGCACGGTTTCAGTAAGGTGAGCTAAGTGCTAGAATAGAAAAATCCTGCAAACCTCGGACCATAGACGTTTTGCACACCTCCTTTTAATTCAATGGCCACACCATTGTAGCTAATAAGGGACAAGATTAAATAAATGTGATTCACAAAGGCGGGATCTTGTTGCCAAATGTATCCAATGATTTAAGGACACCCTTGCATTTTACAGGGATATGTTGAAACACTTTCAAAGTTCAAGGGATTCCCTTTTCCGAATCCGATAAGCAAGAGTAATCCTTCAGATTAACCGCAAGATAATATGATAACTTCAAAACTGATCAATCAATTGTTTGAGTATTCCACCACTTGAAACAGAACAAATAACTCTGTAAAGAACCTCTCATCACGAATTGTCCCATGACCTAATATGCAAAATTTTAAAAATTAATTGCGAAGAAAAAATATAATACTTCATTTAGAAAACCCCAATGAGAACAGCATGGTCTTTGCAAGATGTTAGCTTGGTTGAACGGGCGTTGCCAAAATTTTAATAGAAAAACGCATTAAAATATACCGACCTAATGGAAAAATTACGCTTATCTATAGAACGAAGTTTAGATAACATTGAATTAATATAACCGATACGGGCCAGGGTATTCTTTTCAAATGACAAGCCTATATTTTTTGATAGGTTTTAAACAAGTGAGAAAGGAACAGGAAAACAAGGTTAAATGGATAGTTTGGCGATTGTGAAAAAAATAATGATTTGCATTGAAACAACCAATTACTGTATAGAGTAACCAAAGGTACGGAAGTTCTTAATATTTTACCTTCCTGCCTACAGTGATAAAAATTAAGATCTTAGGAATGGGTATCAAATGCACATGTAATTTATACCCATTTCAGAATTCTTATAGACCTCATTATAAAACTACCGAAACATCTCTTTATTGAATATCCCTTCCATAATAGCGTTTGTTTGCTCAATTTTTTATGGGCCACCATTCCCTCACAACAGTAATTCGTTTAAAAAATGGAATCTCCTTTCTTAAACAACTCTGGTTGGTAATTTTTGATTCAGTTGTTGTAATGGGGCTAACTATCCAGCTTTCCTTTATATAACTTTATCTGAAGGTGTCCATCAATAGATCAAAACCTTCCCCGTCAAAGAAAACCAACTACCAATTCATCATATGGTCCCTTCTGAATCCTTGCGTTCCAATTGTCGATGGTTGGAAAAAACGTGTTAAATAATGGACTTTCGGCATCTTCGATCAATTATTTCAGCGACACTTTCCGGACCCTTCCTGTTCCCTCATAAACCAGTTTCTATTTTTCCTATAATGGAAGGAATAACCCCCATAATCGCTCAGCCTCCATGGGCCCGATTTTTGACCGTTTCTTCACAAACCTTTCGTTCGGCGGTACTCATCAGGTTTCTCGTAGGAAGTAATGCTCATCCTGGCACTACAACCGGACTTTTAAGCATCTACATAGTTCACTTTCCTCTTGCCCTCCCTCATTGTTCCACGGGACGTAAACGACCTCACTTTGGCGCTGAATCTAATTTTGATTCCTGTTCGTAATTTTACGTGGCTTTTCAATTCCTCCGTCGGATAGTGGTTAAATTGAGACCCGATCCTGTCCTTTAAGGGGTAAACTATACCTGCCCCTATTGGTATAATCCCTCAGGTTGCAGTAAAACAAACTGAGAATTCAGTAGTTTAAAAACCTCGTATTTGTATGTCAACCTTCTGTAGGATAATAAAAGGGAAACCTGCAATTCTGGCCTGAGTAAATCCCGGTAGTTCGTTGATAACAAAATACACACGGTTGGCCCGTGGGATCATTCCCAATGAATAACCTACGGCATAGGATAATTTAGGTTGGCGGGCCTTTATGTGGTCACGTCACCTTATTAAATCGGCCACCGTTAACGTCTGGAGTAGCTAATTTTTTCATAGAACCTTTCACTTCTGTGCAACAAGAAATGGAAGTTAAATCTCCCTTTTCTTTATGATGTTCCTATGGCAAACCTGGAAATGGGACTTACCGGGGTTCGTCATTTAATTCTGAAAAACATCTCGGAATATATTCCCATCCAGTAAATTTAATCCATAAGTCTTGGCCAGCCTTGTTTGCTTGGCCCCTAAGGCCAGTAAGTTTAATGTATGCCTAGATTAAAAATGCTCTTTCCAATTCTGGGACCACAGAGTTTTCCATAGCCCGCAAACTCCCCTTGGGAAAGTAATTTTCATTCGCTTTATTTTAAAAACTCGGTAAGATTTTCCCTTAATTCATCTTTTATTCTTTTAAGTCTTGTAATCCTGCTTTTAAGCTCCCCTAGTTTGTAATTTCTTGTAATTCAAGTTCAATCTGTGAATACTTTATTTTTTAGTTTACCCTGCCATGTAGGGTTCTAGGCAAAGTGTCCAAACACTTTTACTAATTTTTTTTTTATCCTTTTAATCGTTTTCTCCTATTTTGTTCATAGTCCCTCAAAAATCATTTCACCAGAGTCCCTTTAGCCTGTAACGGAAAGGCCCTTTCCTTTAATTAGCTCTGTAAAATGTCTTACAAATTGAGTTAAATAGGGGTCCTTGCAATCATGGAAGGTAAGTTAATGGAATGTGTAAACTTCCGGCCCTGTCTGGCCATATTATAACATTTCTAACAATATAATCATCCAAGCCAACGCTATTTTTTGGTAAATAGGTACCATCCGCAACCGTAGGGCAACTGGGTTACCAAATCGCGTTTATCATCAAAATCTGCTTGTGGTATTTCGTTTTTCTGCGGCATGTCCTGGCCAACTGTAGTCCGGCTACCGTATAGGTAAATGGTATGTCCCACTTTTTAAGTAAGGTAAGTCTTTAATGGGTATGGGCTCAGGCATCGTTTCCAAAGACCAGATTTCCAGGGTAATCTTTTGGATAACGGGTTGTAAGGAAGCTCTGGCCAAAGCCATAGCTACCTTTTTTGCGGCGTTAATACGTCTTCGCCATAAAGTATCATACTTATGGCTTAATCGATCATTGCATACAGTACTTCATTTGAGCTTTGAAATTGGGTATCCTCTACACTAAATCCTCTTCGGCTTTAAATGAAAATTCCCAATTCCATGGTTTTACCTGTGGCATTTTTAAACTTTCTGTCATGGGAAATGCCGTCTAGAACTGTCGCCAAATCGATATTCCCTAAAATTCTCCAGTATTGTAAATCCCCTCTACCCGAATAATTCCAGTTTTATGATTGCCAGAGACCACTCGTTTGATTTTCCCGAAAAATTTGATTCAGGGCGGCCTGCCCTAATAATCCGTTGCCATTGTGCGGTTATGGACAGATCTGTTTTTGGTCCCCCTGATCCGTACCATCCCCATCCTTAGGTTCGTCCTTAAGAAATCCCTTTTGCTGAGGTCTTCATAAAATCATCAATGGTGTAATTTTCATCTGTAAGCCCGGTACTCATTGTCCAGTTCCCTTAACCAAATCCAAAGCCTCATCCACAATCCTCACAGAAAGGTATGTGTAGATTAGTTCCTTAAAATATCAAATAAGTTTTCGAACGGAGTTTGTTTCAGGAGGCCCCTTCATAGTTGGAAAATCGAAACCCTTTTCTTTATTAATTTGCATACTAATAAAATTAATTAATTTGGTCTAGACCATTCCTTTAAAGAAAACTTAACGGTTACGTTATTTTGTAGCGATTTAACCATACAAACCTCTCATATTAAAAAAAAAAAGCTTTTTTTCATAAACCCCCGCCACTCTGGAAAGGGAATTGGATGATTGAAGCAGTTTGTATTTCCAAAAAATTTGATTTTGAAAAATCTAAAAACCGGAGGTTATTCCTCCAGATTTGAGGCTCGGTCATAAAAACTAGAAAACTCTTTTTTTTGCAACGATCAACTTCGCATGAATATAAAGTTATCGCCCGACAATATTCCAATAAGGGGAATAAAAATTAGTTTAGGAATTGGATGCTTTACTTCAAACACACTAGTAATTGAATCCGTTTACTCATCATATCGAGCTAACGTAGCAAGTTTTACGTTTATACGAGAAGATTCCAATCAATTATTTGAGCAGCAAATAGTAGGTCCCAATCAACGTGTTCCTTTTTGTGCCAAGAAGAAAGGATGATGATCACCAAATTCCACTGTTGAAATACCCCAGAAGCTATTCCGTTTTACGAGCATTAAATATTGACATTTCTACACTGCAGCATCAAGTATGCTTTAAATCTCCAAATTGTTGTATTCAGATATATGTAAATTGAATTGATCTGGCCCATTAATGCTGATGTATCGCCGGTAGGTGGATAACTTTCCGAAAATTTCATGCTACCAAATTTTTTCACACTTTAATCTATTATCTACCATCCAGCCGGAATGGCCTTTAGTACCCCATAATGAAAGGTAAGCATGGTGACTAACAATGAGTTCTGGCCCTATTTCAATTAAATCTGAAAAAAGAATTCCCCTTATTACTATGGGTTACAAACTGAAGATTTAAAAAATTGAAAAATTGTTTTATAGTGGTGGTGTAGATCGCCATAAATATTTAAGACCGATAAGAGGCTGTTAATTCACTGTGGCATAAGTCATAGTATTAAGAAGGCAGCAAATATTGTAAGAAATTGTTTCGTTTCTTTAGATAAATATTGAACCCCCCAATCTTATGAAAAAATTCTAACTTTTATTCTTCTCATTTTCCATTGGTTTCCTTTGCTTCGGCCAAGGATGACTGTGGAATTAAATCTATTCGAACAGCTTCCTTATGCCCTTAAATCATGCAAAAGTGCATTAAAGGCCAATAATTATGATCATCAATATTATTCAAGGGTAAGGCTGAGTCTATGAAAACTCTTTTAAGTTATTGAAAGCAGCCATGTGAAGGATTGTCGGAAAAGGTCAGACATATTTTGCGGAGCTATAAAGCCGCTGATCCTGCGAATTGGGAATAGAGGGGTTACTATAGTAAAAAATAGGTGGTTCAATAGCACCTCAAGACTTAATAACCCAATTAAGACAGTCAGTCCAGAGGTGCAGGTGTTGAAATTACTCCTTAAAGATTTTTTTTGTAATCTTATCCTTCTTATATATAATTAAAAATACATTGCTATAAGTAAACATCTATCATTAAGTTGTACTATAGGCAATGACTTTTTATGTAATATTAATTATTAGCCTTAGCTGATAAATGCCTCCAAGAAGTTTTGTTGTTTCCAATTGCCCCTAGTAAAATCGGCAACATGCCTGTGGAGCACCATTTTGGGCCACAAGAAAGCTCAACCAAGGTCCCTACTGCACTCCAATAACAGCCTTCAAATGTAATACATTTTGATCTAAGGGTTCCCCTTTTCCTCAAAACACTCAATAATCCGGTAGCCTCATTATAAAGTCATTCCGCCAATGACCGCCCCTTTTTGGTGGCCAGTCGCCCAATCGTAGGTACAATGGGTGTTGTCGTATTTCTCAATATTTTCCTGTAATTGATCCTTCTGCGTATTCATGATGGCTATCAGGACCTCCTTCTACCCCACCTTCCAAAGCAATCCTGGGTCGGGAATCCGGTCAAGGTGCCTTTTGTTCCCTGTATCAATTATGTCCTGGTGGTAGGGCCTAGGACTGGTTTCGTCCATTGTACCATTATAGTTCTGCCCAAGTTGGTCTTACTATGGATGTATGTGATATCCTCCTTAAAATCCAGCTTGTTCCATTTGTGGTCTGGCGAAAAATTTTGGCGGCAATATAGATTACGACCTTTGCCCGGGGACGAAAAGGATTAATAAATTTTAAAATTAATCTTCCTCCCCTAGCCCAATTCATAATTTGGGCAACAGGTCCCAACCCCGTGTGTAGGATACAGATTTGCGCATCGCGATGGCATATGCGAGGTACGCCATGCCTTCCACGTTCCACCTCGTTCATCTGACCTCCTTTTATTCGTGGATGTAGGAAGCTCCCATGGAGCAATTTCCCAATAACACCCCTGTCTACACATTGTTAAGGTAGAGAATAGTTCTTCCTTCCGTAGTTTTGACCATTCTCCATCATCAATACAATGCTTCGGGTTTTCTCGGAAGTACTGCTACTACTTCCCACATTTCCCCATGGTTAAGGCAAGTGCACCTCTACAAATACAATGGCTCCGCTTTTCATGGCCTCATGGCCATATGGCAGTGTAATTCCAATGGGGTACATACAAAACGGCAATCGCGCCTTTTCTTTTTCAGCATTTTTTTTCCCCAAATCGTTTTTCAACCATTGTGTAAATACTTTATCTTTTTGTGCGGGTTTCCGCACCAAATGCTCCGTGCCATATTTTAATGCGGATTTTTCGGCCAAGTCCTTCGTATAGATCACTGATCGCGAACCACTTCGGTCCTTCAATGGCGGCAATCTGCTGTGGCATGTCCCAAGATCCCGCGGGACCCACGCCTATAAACGCAACAATTCTCACCGTAATTCCAGTTTCCGGGGCGGAAAAAGCCACCCATTAGGTAGCACCGGGTTAGCTGCCGAAATATAAATTTAAATGTGTGGTCCGTTATGGAATGGACCATGCAGGCGCCATAGCCAAAACCATGTCCTGCAATGGTGTTTTTTCTTAAGAAAATCTCTCCTATTGATTTCATAACCTATATTATCTTAGTAGTAATTAATATTTACCGTTGGAGATTTTGAAGATAATTCAATTTTATTTAAAAAGAACAATACCAGTGTAATTAACAATTTGGCTAATTGAAAATATCAAAAATTAATGGCGCGCACTGAAAACACTAACGATGTCCTGAAGTTTATAACCCCTTTGCCTGAAGTAAATTAGATAATGGAACAGTAGTATCGGCGCTCTCATCTTTGAACAGTTTGATCATTATCATGCCCTTGCTCGATGACAACCTCTATAACCGCTCTTCTCCTACTTTTTGGGCTACTTTTGTTAATCCCAGCTTTTGAACAGAGTATGGAAACATAGCTGGGCTTTACTCCTTCCGAATTGGAAATTTTTCCATCGGCCTGATCTTTTCTAATTTTGAATAATATTTTTCCAAGTTCTGAAATAACCCGAAAGGAGGATTTGTTTTTTCTTCGCCCAACAAGTAATCGGTTTCCTTAGGACAGGTTGGGCCAACGGGTTGGCATCACTACAGGTATCATTATCGCAGTCCAGTTTTAATATCCCACTAGAATTAAAAATTACCGCTTTCCCTCCTTTTGTCCACAATCTGTTTTTAAGTGCGCTGTAAGAAGTTACTTTACCCTTTCGTTGTTTTTTTATAGCTCTTGGTTCATATATCCCAAGCATAAGTACATTTTTTGGTAAGCGCATCCTGTACTATTGCAGGAACGAAGCCGTGCGCTATTTTTGTTGAAGTCTATGTTCATGATTTGGATTCCGTATTTGGATTTTTAGGTTGTAAAATAAGAAGCGTTAGCACTAATTCAACCTTTGATCTAATGGTCTAATTGCATTATAGTCTAACGGAATATTATTTCTTTAAACTCTTCCTTTAATCCTTTTAGATTTCTATTTCCTTAAAATGAAAAACGCTCGCACTAAAGCTGCATCTGCTTTTCCTTTCAACAAAATGTTAATCGTAAAAAATGTTGCATATTACCAGCGCCGCCCGATGCAATTATAGATGTTCAATTCGGTGGATAATCTTGGCCAAAGCTCATTCGCAAACCCGTCTTTGTACCATCATGTTCCATGGAGGTAAACAAAATTTTCCCCCTTGCCCACGTTCCTACACTTCCTTCGCCCAAGCAAAAGATTTAATTCAGTAGGAACCTTAAACCTCCTACTAAAGCACCGATCCACTCCTCCATTAATTTGTTGGCATCTATGGCTACAACATATACATTGGGAACCAAATTTGGCTACAAGTCGTTGATCAATTGGGGGATTTTTTGACGGCGGAAATGAAAATTTTATAGATACTTTTATCCGCTCCATTATGCGAGTATATATCAACGTCCTTTACGATGAAATTCCACCACCTACGGTAAAGGGAAATATTTACTTTTTCGGCAAACACGCAGTACTAAATCTGCCAAAGTTCTTCTCCGTTCTTTCCTGTGGCAGAAGACTATCTAAAAACCAATTTCAATCCGCTCCTGTCTCGCATAGATTTCAGCCAGTTCAACTGATCACCCAGCATCCCGCAATCCACATAAATTTATCCTTTACAGTTCTGCATTTTTATATCCAAAACAAGGATTATTCTTTTGTTAACATTTGCTATTTCTATTTTTGAAATTATAGCCCCCACACTTTTAAACGTTTTAAAGTACAAATAAGCGAGCTCCATCTAATTCAACAACAGCTTTTTTAATGATGTCGAGAATAAATTTTTCCGCAATTGTTTTAAACTAAATTCCTATTCGTAAATGCTTTCCCGATTTATGTTCCTTCGCAACCCAATTCTCCAATTTGGGGAGTTCCTCAAAGTTGAAATACCTCCAGCTTGCATTAATAATATAAGTGGGCCCACAGGCCCTAAAATTTTTACGGTACAGAATCAAATGAAGGAACCTTCCAGCATGCCATCCTTACTAAGTCGGTACAAATAACAGCTCTAATACCTTCTTTTTGATAGTTTTGGATATAAGGGAATTCAGCTCCTCCTTGGGATGTCTTTCCATCCACCCCAGAAATACCTGCTCACCATTCACCTCTTTGCAATCCGCCTCCTTAAGTAATGATCTTCTCCGGACTGTATTTGTTACTCCCAAGATATAAAGGTTTCCCCTGTCCTTAACAGCAATACTCCCCCCGCGTGATTTGATTGGCTACCGCTTTCTAAGGCAAACCTTAAATCCCATCGGTTTTAAGAAAGTCCGCCGCCAAAGTCAATTTTTAAGCTGTAGTGAAGCTATCTTTTCCAACACTTTTATGATTTACGATTGTTTTGGATTTGGCACCATCCCAATCTACCAAATGCAAGGTTATCAATACCTAATGGGCTTCAAAACTTCTGCAACCCCATAAGGATGTTCATTGATAGATTTTTTTTTGGTGTTTGTTATATCGCCCTAGGACAGTCGTACACATTTCCTTCGATTAATCTATTGCCGTAATTTATTCTTCATGTTTATATGTATTAACTGGTGAACTAATCAATAAATTTTTCAAGACATCTTCTCCCCCACTTTCGCTACTCTTTCTGGATGGAATTTGAGTTCATAAAAATTATCCTTTTTTTTAGAGCCGCATATATCCTAATTCATCGATTCAAGCTTCAGCAATGGTTTCTTGCTAAAGGGGCAATAAAAACTATGTACTAATAGATGTGTCCTTTCTTTTATATTTTGAATAGAACGGATTTTAAATTGTGAAATTTTCATTCATGCCATCCTGTGGAACTTTGACCTTTTTTTGGGAGACTTGACCACATCTACATCAAAAATGCCAAGGCTTGGGTATCGCCTTCTTCCCGACAGAATGACCACCCAGTTAATTGTCATTCCCAGGCAAATTCCCAACACTGTTGTTTTAGCTTAGGAATTAATCTGGTCCAATTTACTTTCACGCAATTCTTCATGGCAACTGCTTGCTCTCCTACCCCTGGAAAAATCACTTTCGCTGTCATAATTTTCGTTTGGGTCATGCTTAATATAGGCCTCAAAGCCCAAGCGTTGAAAGCAAATTGAATGCTCTGATATTCGGCCCGTAATCAATAATTATATCTCATTTCTTTGTCCTTTGGACAGCTATTGTTAACTCCTATAAAACCCCTTTGGTACTGGAAGCACCATCTTTTTTTCTACATCGCGCTTCACGCCATTTAATGGCCTGGCAAATGCCTTAAAATAGTCTTCTATTTTTATGGTGTTCATTGATGCCTTCTTGCTTTAATATTAGGTTGGCCTTGGCCCCATCGGTGAATGATTTAAAGAATATCGATAAAACATTTCAAGTTGGCATTTTTTCCAATCATTTCCCTTGAACTTCTGGTTTCCATACCAACCAGTTTTTCGTCGCCAAAAAAGTCAATGCTACCCTGTGCCAGATCAGTCGTCATAATATTACATATCATATTACTATACCTAATTTACAGTGTTAATGAAACCACAAATAGCCTAAAGCTATGGCGTAAATCTTCAATGGGTATGATGCCTCCGTCTACTTTCCAAATCCCCATTTACCTGATTTCTAGGTTCCATTTGAACCATGACGAGCCAAATATGATCTAGCATATGAGTCAAAGAAATCAGCCCCTGTGCTTATATTTGCCTTTAAAAATTTAATTTTTATAAATAACAATCGTAACTAGTTTTTAGATATACAGAAACCCGATTCTTTCAATATACTCGTATATCTTTTCCCAATCATTGGCTTTCCAAGTAATTATAATTCATCTCTTTTTTTGACGAAGATTCCCCTGTTTGCCTAAATTGGTATTGTCATTAATGAAAATTCCTTTGGCCCCAAATTCTTGGCCAATTCAACATCCCGTTAATCGATCCCCTATGACAAAGGAATTTTCCGAAATCATAATCTTCCGAAAAATATGCCGTTAACAAACCTGTTCCGGGCTTTCTGGTTATTGCATTTTCATGAGAAAAAGTTCGTCTAGAAATACTTTATCAAAAAAACAACCCCTTCGTTTTCCGAAGGAATTTCAAATATAAAAAATTATGTACCGGCCAAAAGGTGTCTTCAGGAAATAATATCGGTCCGCAAAGCCATCTCTACTTGGTAATATTACCAATCAAATATCCAACTTCCTTTTGCCTATTTTTCCCCCAAAAATGGTAAATGCTTGGGTAAACATACCATTTTTTCAAAAGCCGTCCTGTTGCTCGTCTAAGTTTCTTTATATAATGGTGCCCATCCTAATCTATAAATAGAAACTTTTTTACTCATTTTTGTTTCGTATCCGGACTCATAATATTATATGGGTTGTTTATTTTTGCAATGCGCTTATTAATTTTCTTATTTTCTTCTTTGG
>Ga0163217_1075487_pt1 | contig 17019 bp, 10 predicted proteins | sample SynspAceP_FD_185933 | JGI IMG/M metagenome (GOLD analysis project Ga0163217, IMG submission 185933) | Saline lake microbial communities from Ace Lake in Antarctica - Synechococcus sp. Ace-P (PacBio error correction) | ecosystem: Environmental > Aquatic > Non-marine Saline and Alkaline > Saline ...
CCCCACACCAAAGAAAAAAAGAAGGAAGGGAATGGGTTTTTATAAGTAAAAAGGCAAGTTTGGGGTCCCTGGGCATTGTCTTTTGAACTTTTTATCTGTAGGGGAAATGGAAAAAACACCTTTTTGTTTAGCGCCTGATTTCTAATGTTTCACGTCAACCGTGTTGGATAAATCTTGTACCAAAGCGGATTGGAATTTTAAAAGAACTTAGAATCACAAGAATTTTTATTTGGTTTAACAGGTTTTGAATCCTTTTTGACTCCGCAGAAATTCCTTGTAGATTTTTGTCTTTCCAAAAGTAACAAAATATTGATTTTACCAACTCCATTTATTGAACTACATCCGGAAATACCCTCCGATTGAATCCGCTTTAAATAAAGTTGAATTTAAGGGCATCAAAGGCGAAGTTCCTAGGTGAAAGTCGAGTTAATTTCAACGCCAGGGTAATTGCCCATGATAGATCGAATGGGCCGGATCAAAAATGGGTGGAGATGCTGAAAAGCGGATTGCTCAAGCGGGAAGGTACAATCATGAGGGACAAGTGGAAAATACCGGAATGCGGTTGGCTTTTGGGCGGCAATAACCAAAGGCATACAAGTGTCATTTTTACATTGCGGATTAAGCAATCAAAGATGAAAAGATCCGATATCCTAAAAGCAGTAAGGATGCTGAGTTGATTAGTTTTGCCCAACAAACGTTCTCCTCAGAAAGATTCACGGGTCTTACCATACTTGCCTGTTTTGCCTAAAGAAGCTTGGAATGCAGATATTCCTAAAATTCTTTTTTAAACCAAATCAATACGACTATACCTTTCCAACACCCTTAGCTATTAACGAGCGCTGGACCTGGATTTGGAAAGATACAGATGGTACAAGTCACTCCATTATGCAGCTGGGTGTAGGTTACGGGTGGATGATGTGTGGAACGCGAAATTTTTTAAAGAGCATAAATCCAAACGTAAGGTAAACGAGTGGGAATCGATAACGTATGGGATCTGTATTCAAAAAGTATAAGGAGTACTGGGGGTATTTGATGAGAAAGGAAGTTTAACTCTTACCTCTCACGAGGGATTGGAGAAGATATCCTTCAAAGAATTGTTGATTTCTGACATGGATCGATCATATTTTGTCAAGGTGACGGATAAGGTGATGCGCAGTAATGACCCGTAATTATGCAAGGGAGGAAGCTTATTTTAGTAGGTTGGTCTTGCGGATCGCTTGTACACGTGGCTTTGGATATGGGCCAAGAAAATCTAAAAGGAGGGGTGATAAATGGTAATTATCCTTCTGATGCACGCGAACTCGGCTATTTGGAAAAGTCTACAATGATGATGGATGCGAAATTCATGGATATTCTTAGATAGACAAGACTTGTCTCAGCCGCGAGAGATATCATTGCCTGCAGCGAAACGGAAGTTGTTCTTTGTTTTCCTGCACAAAGACGATTCAGTAAAATCTTGCGATGGTTTGATGAATAAAACCAGTGTCTCACAGATTCCTTGATGGAGAATGGAGAGTTAGATAGGTTGGCTGACAATAATAAGCTTTTGGCAGAATCATTGATAATCAACCTTTGAAGGACGCCCTCGTGTCTGACGTCATGGAACCTCGATGAAATTTGTAGCGTTGGCTGCACATCGTCTTTGATGTGCTTCATCAAATGTTGGATAAGAGGAAAAGGCCTGTACTAGTAAGAGAGTACTCAAGGAACAATATTTCTGCTCATCACAAAGCACGATAATCTCTGAAGCTTTCCACGATAAGTAAACTCCAATGGATCGGAGAAAACTAAGGAGATTATAGCTGGAGGTAGAATTTCAGATCCAAGAAATGATTGGAAAAGCTGGGTTTTAATTTAAGCCCGGCTGCTTTTCATATTGGGTTTAGGTTGTGATCTGGAAGTATTCAAGCTGGTTTTACTATCCTTATTTGGAGAGTTTCTGTTCATCTCACATACTTGTTGGCTCGCCTTGGTAAGCTGGTTTTTACCTGGGCCAATCGAATCAGTCAGAAAATACTCGATTTTCAAAACTATTTTGATGGTCATACTGGTTTACTATCGTCCACATCAATCTGTGTGAGCGGAATCTTGACAGTCTTGGTATTGATTGCGCTGATTTATCCCATGGTGTTTAGTCTAGAGTAGGGTATATGTTCGCCAATCCTATTGTGGGATTTTTGGAGGTTTTGAATTTTTGGACTTATGGAATAGCCGCCGAGACTGGGTGGCATACCAATTGGTGGAAGTTTTTTGGCTTATCATGGTGTTTGGTACTTTTGAATATTCGATTTGCTAGCCTGCCTCATTGGATCTTTTGGTGACGCGTTCCAGTGCTACTTGGCGATTTATGTGCTTTTGAAGGAATTGACTAGTGCGATGTCGCTGAGGTATTGGGAAAGGTATAAAGGGCTCTATTCATCCGTCAAATATCGCTTCAGATCCTTGCGGCGCATTTATCTCTGTAAATTCTTGGATTGCATTTTTCTGTTCCACTGGAGGCATCATCGCTGGACGAAAAATATACGCCTGACTTTTCCAGGGCTAAGGGGATGGACCACCGCTTCATGAATTTTGCGGCTCCGATGACGCCATTGGCATGATGGGATCTTGTTTCGATAGACAGAGGCGAAAAGCGCCTCGTTGAAAGGGGAGTAGCGTGTCATTGGTGTGTTTCGTGTTCCTTCTTGAGCAACTACGATCGAGATGCCTGTTTTAGATAACAATAAGTGGCGCTCCACACTAATTTCGTCCTTGACTTCGTATCTGCAAGATCTAGCCCAGACTCAAAAGCTTTCCAACGATTGTTCCCGAAGACTGGATTTGAAAGTTCTTTTTTTCCGCCGATTGCCCGCACTTCTTGGGAACACATAGGGATCATGGGAGCATCGATAAATGAAAGCGAGATTGAAATGGTAGATAATAGGCGAGTGAGCTATCGATATGCCCTCTTTGCTTGGCTCAATGAATTCCAGAATAGTGCCGCCCAAATGCCCGGCCAAAGTCCGGATCAATAAAAAAGAGATTTTTGTCCTGCACGGTCACAATCAGCAAGTGGGATAATAATAAATATGGTCCAAATACTGCCATAAGTAGGCAGTAAAAGTAAGCCAGAATAGAGGGTATATAGACCATTGAAAAATTCTGTACATGGATGAATTTTATTAAGTTGAGTTTCGTAATAAATCTTTCACTCTTTGCTTGCAAGGCCCCTGTTCCGAATATCCATCAGGAGTCAGGGGCTTTTTTTTATCCTTTGTTTTATAACAAAGTCCACAAAGTCTTGCCCTAAAGGGTCACAAAGCTGTTTCTGCTTACTTCCGAAAGGGATAATGTAAGATTAATCTTCCTTTATGGTGGAGTATAATCCATGTATTTTTTTTCGTTCCAATTTTAAGCCGATTTTGGAGAAAATCACTAAAAGCAATACTTCGCAAAAAGAGTCTTGCTTCACATGTATTTTTCAAAATATCATAAAAACCTTAACTTTGCATCCTTCGAGTGATAATGGGTGTGAGTTGACGATTTGGTTTAATTCATTGATTTAACAACTAAACCGGCAGCTCGATGACCCTAGACTGTTGCTTAACTAGGGTTAAAAGTATTATTGTCTATAACGCAGAATTTACTTGGGGAGTAGGATTTCGAAACCAAAGGTTTTGGTGAGGATATTCCAAACGCAGCGTGAGCAAATGGCGGCAATGTTGAGAATACATTGAACGAATTCACTCCAGGAAGAAGTAATGTAAAGGTAACCGTCGTAGGAATACAAGACAAAGAGTAATCGTCAATATCGTTTCAATTCCGGATGGATTGGTTCATTGTCAGAATTCCAGAGATCTGAGTCTATCAAAGTAACGGTGATAGTGGAGGTTATTTATCCGAAGAGCGGAGAACACCTTGTCGTTGATCCTCATCCTCGGCAGAAAGCGAGAGCTTCGTTTCGTGCTTGAAAGTAATATCGAAGATGCACTGAGGTTTGACAACGTGATCGAGGTCTTGTAAGCGTAGAACTATAAGGGCGTCTACGTAGATATTCTACGGTGTTTGAGGCGTCTCTGCCAGGTCTCAGATCTGACGTGAGCATCCGGGATTTTCGATATCTATGTAGGTAAGAAGATGGATAGTGAAAGGGTTGAAAATCAACCACGCAAAATGCGATACGTAGTAGTACTCTCAATAAGGTGTTGATTCGAGAAAAGATCTTGGAGCGAACAGCTGAGATTCTAAAACACCTTTGAGAAAGGTCAAGTGATTGAAGGTGTGATCAAAGAACATGACATTCGGTGTATTCATACGATGTTTGGAGTGGTAGATGGTCTACTTCACATTACAGATATCTTTTGGGGACGTAATCAATGATCATCCAGAAGAAGTGTTACACGAGCTTGACCAGAAGTTCAGATTGTAGTACTTTGATTTTGATGATTATAAAGAATCGAATTTCTTTGGGTATAAGCATGACGCTCATCCTGGGCATTCTTTAGCTGCTAGCCTTGAGGTTGGAAGCAGAGTAAAAGGTAAAGATGTAGAATGTAAGCTGACTATGGGCATTCATTGAGCTTGCCTGCGGTGTTGAAGGCTTGATCCACGTTTCAGAATGAGCGGTCACAGCACTTGAGAATTCCTGCAGACTTGCGTTAAAGTAATGACGAAGTGAAGCAGTAAGTATGTGACTTTAGATAAGGATGATCTGTAACGATGCTCGCTTGGTATCAAGGCAGATGGACTGAAGATCCTTGGACCAAGCTGATATGGAATACAAAATGCAGTAGGTTTCTAAGCATAAAGGTGTAGTAAGAAAGCTGACAAACTTCGGTCTTTTCTTGAGTGGAAGAGGGAATCCGATGGTGGTCACGTATCTGACCTTTCTTGGACTAAAGAAAATCAAGCATCTCCATCTGCTGTTTTTGTGAAAGTAGAGATGAACTAGAGAATTAGCCTGTTCTTGAGCTTGACGTAGACAATAGAAGATTAGCATTGGAGAATAAGCAGTTGGAAAGAAACAACCCTGGGATAACCTTTCGAATCTGTATTCCAGTAGGATCTTTCATGTAAGTGTACTGTCAATGTCTAAGAATGACAAGGCTGCAGTACTTGGGCCCTTCCTTAGCGGGCTAGAAGGATTGCCACAATCAAAAATCTAGAGAAAGCAGATGGTTCTCAGGTGAAGTTGGTGAGTCACTTGAATTTCACAGTTTCTGAGTCTCTAAAGAATGACAAGCGAATTGTGTCTATCGCACACAGCGATTGTTCACAAAGAAGAGCGAAGCCAGCAAGAAGGCTGTAACCAAGAAAAAGAAGCTTCTTTCTCTGATTCCAGGTTCCTTCTTCCCTCCTCTCTTGCATCCGCACAACAGAGAAGAGTCCTACCTAGGTGACTTGGATGCTCTTGCTGAAATTGAAAAGTAAAAATGGAAGGAAAGAAGTAATTCCGCCTATTCAGAATCGATAATAGTAAAAAGTGTCTGCGAAAGGTGACTTTATTTGTTTTAGAATACTGAAAAAAGTCAGGTTCCCTGATTATTCAAATTGATTTTAGGTATATGAATTTTTCTCCTAAGGTTTATGGGCAAAAAGAAAGCATGGTCGCCCTGCGAATGCTTAGATTTGAGTCGAGAGCGGATTCGACCGCTGTACGAGGTTTTGCCAGACAACTGCCTAGCCACTCGGCCACTCGATACCAATCTCAATTGGAATGCAAATTGTAGGGTATTCTCTAATTCTCGCAAAAAAGAATTCGCTTATTTTAGATTGACCGGAAATAATTGGTCGGTCAAATGCGATTCCGGCTGAGAAAATATTTAATGGTTGATTCTCAGAAGCTACGTTTTAATAGCAAAAAATACTTTATTTAATAGATAGTTCTAAACTTGTGAAAAGTGCATTTTAAAATACATAAGCTGAATGAAAATGCAAATTTATATCATTCAATTTGATATGCGTTTACAACCCAATGTTGAAGGTTCGAATCATGTTTGAAAAACTAGGGCTTCGGGTAGTACCTCTTTGTCAGGGTTATGAGAAAACATTTAAACTATTTTAATTAGCTAAAATATGGTTATGAAACGCTCGTTAGTAGGGTTCGATTGAATTTTCCACACCTGGCAAGTCGGTTTTTTCATGCTGAATAGGGGACTCAAGCTTTGCGGTGACCTTCAGTATAAGAAAGTCCAGAAGCAGTGGCAGCAGGCAAAGCAATCTTTTGTTCAAGCAACTGCAGTACCCCGTGTCACAAGTTGGATGAAAGTGAAGTATCGCCTTCTAGAGAGAGAGTTACGGAAAGAAGGGATCCTGTTCTGGTAAAAGCTGATCAAAAAATTCGCAGGCTAATGATTGCTTCCGGAGATTGCTACGCAGTGCATTGTAATAAAGAGTAACAATAACCTGTTATGCTTTCGGTATGCCTTTTAAGTGATGCTGATTTGGGTGTTTATTGTCTTACATATCGAATATGGATGATAAGGTAGACCCAGCAAGCCGCTGCTGCGCTGCAGACCGCGCTGATGCGTGGTGCTGGTTGCAGCAGGGGTGGAATTCAAATGAATATCTGACCGAATCTTGCAGTATTGGTGGTAGTTCTTCTGCTGATTCTGGTAGTTCTGCTGCGGTTTGATTATTTCAGTTTCTATTGAAATACTTTGACAGTCAAGACCGTTGACGAGAAGCGACCAAGAATTTGGTCACCCAGAAGATTTCAAATTTGGAAAAATCCTAAAAGCGATGGTTTTCATCATTATTGTTACGTCCTTAGTAGTGGTTAATGGTTAGCGAAGAACCGCTATTTGGATGGATTTTATTCAGTGGGTGTGTTTCAGCAAGGCTATGCGCTCAGAAGCAGCCTATGCATACTCGCATGCACTTCATGCAGGTACTTTTGGGCGAATTGCTTTGTCAGTATTGTCATAACTGGAGTTGAGAATCGGCAATCTGGCCAATCCCTTCTGCAAATATTTGTAATGAAATTGTCATACACATATTACAAAAATTTTTGAAGGTAAAGAAGGGATTTTTCACCTGAAATTCAAAAAATCTATGATGCTGGTAGAATAATAATAAGCGATTGAAGTGGGTACGAGTGTCACAACCCTCCTGATCTGGCATATTTTCAATCATTCCCAACACTGAAGGTGGGAAGGGAGTCGAATGCCAGACTGTCACGGGTCCTATTGCAGGGAAATGGAAGTCGTAGGTCAAGCACTTATGTTCTTAACCATGGATGTGTGTATCCGGACTGTCCCACAGACAGACTGAGATTACCTACAGACGGCAATGCTTTACTATTGATAAGTTTGGTTCAATGCAACCAGATTCTAGAAGATGCTTGAAAGTAAAGGATATCGGAGGTTGGAATGTGCGAAATGTCACTATTAATTCATCACGCCCTATTTGTAAAAATTCATTCCTATGACTATAAAATGAGAAAATAAAAAACATACTGACAAGGACTTGAGCAGCTCAATAACGGCTCCAGAGTGTAAAGAACGCCGATAAGGGAATTTTGTCGACTTCCGTCAAGCTTAGCGAAGATGGAAGTTCCTCAAGAAGAGACTTCCTTAAGAATGGGTTCAGTTTAGCAGCAGCTCTTGGCGCTTGCGGAGGCTCCAGTAAGAAAGGCGATCCCTTATGTATAAAGCCGGTTGATATCAAGCCCTTCTATTCCTAATTATTGTATGCTCTTAACTTATTCTAACCGGTGGTGACTATGCTTCTATTCGTTGTAAAGAAATGAGAAGGTAGACCTAAGTCAAAAATTGAGTACTCGCTTTCTCCTATAATAAGGCTGAAAAGTAAATGCTATCGTAGAATGCATCCATTCTTCTCTATGACAGAAGAGGATTTAGCAAGTCTACATTAGCGGTGAAAAAGATCGATTGGGCTACTATAGGATGTAACCACCAAGTTAAGGCAAAGTTGCGTCTGGCTGAATATGTAAAGATTGTTATCGTAAGTACTATTCTCTCTCTCTTACCACGCTAAAACTATTTCAGTATTTTCTCTGATTGCTGTAGGTGGATGCGGGAAGTTGATCCAATATGAATCCCTATTTCAGAATTACGCTGTATAAGAAAAGCAGCAAGAGACCTACTATGGTAACTGCAGTTATTTCCAATCCTATTCTTTTGATAAAGCAAAGACCATTGTTGCTTTGGAGCAGACTTTTGTAGGTACTTGGATTTTCTCCATTGAATTTGCTGGACAATTGCTACGGACTCGGTAGATTGCAAAGAGCGTATCCAGAAAATGTCCCTAAGACATTTATCAAGTTTGAATCGAATCTAATCGATGACTGGTGGCAAATGCTGAGTTAGCAGAACCCGCCAATTAGGCTTCTTCAAGAGGTGGATGGCTGTTTTAGCACTATGATAAATCTATTGCAAAAAAAGAGGGAGCAACCCGAAGTGTTCGGCTGGAGCGTTGAAATTTGCTCACCTAGACAAAGCTGCAAATGATTTGGGCTAGCAAAGGTGCTTCACGTTGTAGTAGCTGGATCTAATGATGCCGAGTGTAACAAAGTTGTGATCAAAGTGCAACAATCGAAATGCTCGGCGCAAATGGAAAGAACAGTTGATCTTGCAAACCCAGTTCATTTTGTCAGACAAGGTCGATGATGCTCGGATGAACAATTCGTTTGCTGAATTGAAAGCCGGGCAAGTAGGAGAGTGTATGTTTCTTACAACTGTAAACCCAGTTTTAATGATTCGCAATAAAGGAGCTGTAAGTGCTAACGGCATTGCTTAAGAAAGTGAGTTTTAGCGAACAACGGTACAATGGATCGGTACTTCATCTTTGGTAAAATGGTTGCACGGATCACCATTACCTAGAGTCTTGGAATGATTTTCGAGCCAAAAGCGTGACAATTTCTCGCTTTACTCAGCCGACGATCTCTCCTTGTTTGATTCTAGACAACAACAGGAGTCTTTTCCTTGTTTGGGGTGGATCTACTTCCAACTATTTTGATTTTCCTTCAGTCAGTTTGGCAAAATGAGGTTTATACCTGGTTGAAATGACTGCAGGTGATTTCCAAGAAGTTCTGGGATACACCTTATATAAGGTGTTTTGGCAATTGATTCCACAGCCGTTGCTCCTACTCCAGTCGGAGATGTATCCTATTGCAGGCTGCCGCTGTTTTGCGAAGCACCGCAACTGGAAACACAAGTCCCTGAATTGGTGATTTATTCGAAGTAGGCAATCGGAAATGGTATTTTATGCCAACATTCCTTGGCTGCAAGAGTGCAGATCCAATCAACTAAGGCGACTTGGGGATAACTTATTTAACTGTCTCCAAAATGGGCTTGCATGGCGATGGAGTTATGTACTGAAGAAAATCAGGGTATGGGCCATCAGATAACTGGTAATGGTAATCATTGATGCGTTCCGAGTCATGACATACAGCTTCGTCAGGCAGATGGTACTTTTTTGGTTGGCGTAGATATGGAGAACCAAAGCTGGAAGAGTAAGCAAATGGAGTAGCGCGTTACCGCTTCGAAATTGCTTGATGCTTCAAAAGGGCTTTGGTAAATTTCGGATCTTACCACCGCTGGAGTAGAAATCCGCCGTTACTTGAAGATAAATACTAAAATTGCAAGAACTCAAGACTCACTCAAACTTTCATGGGACGTGAAAACGTAATCCAAGAAGCTACTTTAGGTGTAATATAAGGAGGATGCAGGAGCATGGAAGATATCAAATACCGGAAATTTATAAAGACCGGTGAATTTATCAGCCTCTCAAATTTCGCTTTTGGAACGGACGATCCAAATAGCTCAACATCACCACCAACACTGGGGTTTGCCATATGATATGAACTCCTGTATTCCGGTTGTAGCGCATGTCTATTGCTTTTGTCAGGTGGAGAATAACGTGCAGTAGTTGGTAAGCAGGAAGTATTGAATCGAAGAGAAATGGTTGGATCAGAATGATCGTTATTATCTTCAGATGCTCCGGCAGATGATTTTGAAAGCATGGCAATCGCAGCTTGATAATCCAGAGGTACTTTCCAACCGATGATGGTGTCAGCAGGACAATGCACCAGTAACAGCTAAAAATTCCAGTGGCAGCAACGACACACTCTTCAGAAGGTCTTAACAAAATGACATATAACAGATTGATGGACTATAGATATTGTGCATAACAACTGGTCCGTAAAGTCCCGTCGATTCAACTGTTTTACAGTAGCATGACAACTAAACGGACTTCGCCTGGAGTCAAATGTCGCTCAGATGATGCCTCGGTAAAATGGTATTTGAACCAGACGTCACTCGTACGAGTACGAGTGTGATGGAGAAATGCTCAATTGTGGCGCCCAGCGTATTCAGGCTGGTAAATTGACTGCCAAGCGCGAAAAGCAAAAGTACAAGAATGGCGAGATCAATGTTGCCATGTGCCATAAGGCTTGTCCTACCGATGCGTTGGTATTTGGGACATGAATGATGCAAATAGTCCCAAAGTTTCCTAGCTTCCTTAAAATTGAGGATATAATACCTTCCAGATTGAACAGAAGTTGGTGGCGAAGAAAGAGCTTACCATGTAATTGGAAGAGTCAACGTTAGTCAAACCGTATGGTACTGTTACCAAACAGAAATAAAGACAAAAACGAAGCGTAATCTTAATTTTTAAACTGATTGCAGGTTACTTCATCCGTAGAGATCATTATTACCTGGGGGTAACAACTACCACGATGTGACACATATGTGTGCCGTCAGTAGATAGGGAACCATCTTTAGGTTGGTTTCTTGCTTTCCTTAACCGCCGCTGGAGTATTAGCTCTAGGCATCGGATTGCCAATTATTGCTACTCTCTGAAATAGGATTGGCATGTGGGGTTCTAAATAAATACTGTGGGCTGGGCTGGGATATTACCAACTTGTTTGGGTGGGTTGGTATCGTCACGGCCCAGGTACTTGATCTCAGCAGTATTATTGCTTTCCAGACAGAAATGGAAGAAACATCGCATACAGAGCTGCGAGGCTAATGCATTTTCGCCGTAATCTGTGCTGCGATGGTTCCTTTATTGCACATGGGACGTCCTTGGCTGTGGAGCTTATTGGCACTTCCACTTCCAATAGCTTTTGTGATCACTGTGGGTTAATTTTAACGCACCACTTCTCTGGGACGTGTTGCGATTTCACTACTTCTCAGTTTCGTCTAGTATTCTGGTATATCGGTTTTGGGATCCTGATTTGCCATACCGAGATAGAGCTACAAGGTTTGGCGAAAGACTATTTTATGGTGCACTTTCATTCGGTTGGGATGGCGCTGCCAAACTTGGATGCGATACGATCAGTATCTTCTAAATCCTGCAGTTTTGGCTACTCCTCTGTACTGTCAGTACAGGGCACGAGTTGTGTCTTTGACTTTGCTACTCATTACCGCTGGATGGCATACCACGAAGTTTTCCGTCCATATTTCGTTGCAGGAGCCGATTTTCTCTGTTTTGCAATGGTATTGAACACTCATGATTGTAACCCGAAAAGTTTTTCAAACTCGAGGATTATATTTACGATTGGTCATAGATGAAGTTAATGAATATGGTAATTATCGTAACGAGGTTCTTATTGTAGGTGTTGCAATACATTACTGAGTTCTTTATCGCATGGTATTTCTGGAGTAGAACCTGAGTTCTATGCCTTTTAATAACAAGAGCGACTGGTCTACTTTCCTGGGCATCATTGGGACGATGATCGGACTTGTAATTTGTGATTTCGCCCACAATCTGGTTCCTGGATTAAGAAAATCAGGACTTCATTGCAGCAACATTTGCATATCTACTTGTTGGTGAATATTGGAATGTGGTTGAGCGATTCTGTAATGTATCGTGACTGTCACTTCACAGAGACCTACTCCATCATCTTGGCGATGTTCTACCCAACAGTGGGCTGACGTAGGAGTCCTATTTGTGCTTACGTTTGGATGTTCTTTCACCTTATCTTCTTATTTTTGCTTAGTTTTCCAGTGATCAACATCGGCGGAGTAAATGGCAGTATTGAAATTCTTTATATATCTCATAATTCAATTTTTTGATGAAGAAGATACGACATTTTGTTTTAGGAGTATTTGACGATGAGGACGTGTACCCACGCAGTAGAAGAGGTGAGGCTAACGGAGTGAAAATCGATGAGGGTTTATTCCCTTACCGGTCACGGATTTAGACAAGTTTCTCGGTACTAAGAGAAGTCGTTTGCCATGCGCAGCCTTCTTATTGGTATGTTGGTACTACATTGCTTTGACCATGCAGTATATACATGATGAGTTTTTTGACTGCGCCTATGATTATTGGTGGTAAGATTAATGCTTCCTTCCCCTTTATCCGCAGTTACATTTGAATGACGTTCTTTTGGCAGCCTTTTTGGTATGGTGGGTGTCTTCCATGATCATCTAATCTTAAGCCTTGGGCTCACTAGAATTATTTGACCTGAGAAGCAGCGGATGATAAGCCACATCATGGCAATTGTATTGGCGAATAATTCGCATCGATTAGTTGCAATTGAAGCAATTCTTAATCTTCTGGACGACAGAGGTTAATAAAAAAAGTTTGAATAGTAAATGCTGGAACGATGAAGATTACTTAACACTTATAGTTTACTTTCATTTGGCAATAACTGGATTACTTCTGGTTGGTTTGCAAAGCTGGAGGGAAATGACTCAGGGTCCTTGAATATGCCTCAGATGTATCCCTCGGGGAGGTGGTTATGACCATTGACACAAAGTCACAGATGAAAGGTCAAGGATGCTTGCTTTCAACGCGTGAGGATGGAAAAGGGTGAGTATGTGACAGACAGTATCTAACAATCCCAATAACATGAACCATGAGAAGATGCCCCGTAAGCGAATATTGGTTCTTCCCCCGTTAATAAACAAAAAATAAAAAAAAAAAAAATTGGGGTTTTTTACCCCCCCCTTTTCTGGCCCCCTTAAAAAAAACCCAAAGAAAAGAAAAAAAAATTTTGGGAAAAAAAAAAAAAAAAGGCTTTTTTTTTCCTCCGGAGTTGGAATAGCCTGGGCAAACGTTAGGAACCGTCATTTGAGCCGACTCGATCCAGGTATTGGCAGAAGGTGAGCATTGTTTCCTAACTATTGTTCTACTTGCCATGGGAAAAGGTGGCGAAGGGTGGACGAAGGCGGAATGAAGATTGGCGGTGGTAGCGAATCTTTACCGAGGTGCCTATTTAGGTTTACCAGAAGGACTATCTTCATGTGATCACAAAGGGAAAGGCAGATGGGAGCTCATGGTCCAGATTCCTCCCTAAGTCGTGAAGATCGTTTCGTTACGTAAAACAATAAAATTCAAGGTGGTCAAGGTCCGCAAACGCCTGTAATAGTGAGGGCCGAAGTATCAACTGAAGAAACTCGCAAAGCAAATTAAATATGGCTCACGACGCACACACTAATAACGGATCAAAAGTTTTGTTTTTGACCGGCCGCACCAAAAAAGTCCTATCTGACTTTTTGGGAATAGGTGCAGTACTTCTTTGTTTCGGTATTTTTTTTTGATGGGGATCTTCGAGGTCACGCGGAAGAAAGGTGCAGAGGCAGTGCTCATCATTTCATTGGATAAAGACTCTATGCTAATCTTTTGGATTCAACCAGATATTTTACTGGTATTGGCAATTATTGGAGTTTTTCTTTTGCTTATTCAGTAATGCTGGGCGCAAGCAGGATGGTCTGCGCCCATGCGTAAGGGTGAATGCTTTCATTGGAAATTGGATTAAGCGCATATGCGGCAGTCCTTAATGCATTGCTGAACTATTCTTTTATAGCAATCATAGTCCCTGTTTCACTGGACGCAATCAGTGCTTGGTTTTGTAGAGGTGGAGCAGCAATATGATAAAATATTGATGAAACGGCGTGTGCATCTTCTATTTGGCCAATGGCAAAGGTACATTCCCCGAGTGGTTCTATATTTTTCGATGGTTTTTATTCTTTGTTTTTGGTTTCTTTTTCCATGAGTTGGAGAGTCTATCTACGCCCGAAGATTCCTGGTGGAAGTACCCTCGTGTTATAAAATCGAAGCATGTCAGCTTTCTTTATCATTTTCTTTTGCAGTTTCCTCTCGATAGCTGCCTGGGATTTGGGTATGGTCATAGACCACACCTGGTTCCTGCTTACTCTTTTTTGATGGTAATGTGTTTTTCTCTTGGTTTGTTGCAGGTCAGTCTGCGATGAAACTTTTACTCACACATTTCCTAAAGAGAAGGTTATTTGACAATGGTGAAGAGAAGCCATATTCATGACTTGGGTAAATTCGTTTTTTGCTTTACTATTTTCTGGACCTTATTTATGGTTTTCCCAGTTTTCTACTGTCTATTAATGCAGAAACAGTACCTAAGAATCAGTTTTAACTTATTTGAGAGACTGAAGTTCTGACGTGTATGGACCGTTCCATTTTGTAAACATAGCGGTGAACTTTGTGCTACCCTTCCTAGTTTTAATGACACGAGATGCTAAAAGACAGGAGTTTTCCTAAAGTTGGTTTTGTTCTTTAATTATGGCTGTCACCTGGGTAGCCTTTTCCTAATTGGTTTCAACCAGGCACGCTTTGGACATAATGGCGGAGTAGGATTTATGGAGATTGGAATGTTTCTAGTTTATGGTTTCAGGCAAATGGCTTATGGTAGTGTTTAGGGGCCTTAGCCAAAAGGTAATTTTAGTCCCAATAAATCACCCGCGATGCTCGAAGAGAGTTATCATCATCACATTTAATAACCACGCCGCTAGAAGAAATTAAGGGTATGTAAGGATTTCCGATTGGAGTAGGTGTTCTATTATATTGTCCTTATATGGATGGTCTATGAATCCAAACGTTGTTAACAGTAGTAAGAGGGCTCTGAAATTAAAAAATAGCCTCTGGAAGTAATAAGTTATTGCTATGTTGTTCCATAGTGTTTTTTATGTTGGGAACTGGAGCTCTAAATGTTTTTTGGGTATTCGTAATTAAAGAATATGATAAATTAATCAATTAACCTATCGCGTCTGAGCATGGAATTGTTACAGATCAGTTATTCTGGATTACCTATGGCGGTTACAGGTGTTGTATTCTTATAACACACTTTATTGTTTGTCTTTTCATAATAAACGTAACCATACGGACGAAAAGCGATAAGCCTCTCTATCCTGATATTACAAAAGCTTGAAATTCTCTGGACAGTCGTTCCAGTATTGTTCTGGCTGGTTTGGTTCTTTCTGGGTTGGATGGCTTTGGTCCTGATATCACCGGCCTGCGCCAGAAAAAAGCGTTCATGTGTAAGAAATAAGGGGTGATCATTTGCTTTGGAGGTTCGATATCCTGGACCTGAAAGGTATGGGTGATTATGATTATCGTGCTTTGATGTACGCTAATCACTGGAATACGATTTACTGGATAAAAAATTCTATTGATGATTTCCATCTCGGTCGTGGTTATTCAATAGGAGAGCCAGGTACTATTAAGATCAGGCAGAAGATGTACTTCAGCATCCGTATTTTGCGCCTCACATGAAGTTGAAAATGGGATGCTGTTCCTGGATGGCCTACTAAGATTCTGGTTTGTGCCGATAAGACAACAGCAGAAATGAGGATTGAAATTAATGATCCCGTAGAGTTTAATATGAGATTCGCTTGCACAGAATTTGCGGCAAAGTACTTTTGGCATTGAAGGAAAGTAATTGAGTATGAGACCAGCGCTTATCAAATAAATGGATTCAGAGCAACAATCTTATCCAAATGAATCCGGCTTAGCAGAAGGTCCTCTTCCAGCTGAGAAAAGAACTTGCTGAATTCAGTTAAAGAAAAATAAATAAACAAAAATTATAGATTATCGGCTACTGCATACTATCGCAAATCATGTTTCAGCTCACACGATCAACACGAGCATGAGCATCTGAGAATTTTGTAAACGCATATATATTCACTCCAAGAACACAAAGTGATTGGAAAGAATTTCTGAATCACTGGAATGTTGCATTAATAGGGGGGTTTTCCCTTTCGATATTATTTCGCCTCACTTGGTTTCCCGCCGAATGGATCTTTGCATTTTCTTCGGCTTTATTTGGTGGAATGGATCACTTGAATCTGGTGCATTAGAATCCGTACTTTTATTTAGCATTGGTTACATGCAACGGTAGCAATGCATGGTAATATCTTTGTCTTGACAGCCGGATTAATGGTACGTTTTTCCTTAATACCTCAATCCAGCTTCAAATTGGGAGCTAGAGAACATGGCCTCGGGAATTTATGAATATGTTGTCCTACTGTTCTTCTTTGTATCAGGGGTCAATTATGGTTCATCTCCCTTTCATCACCAGGACCTGCTGGAGGTGGTTTGGGTTGTTTATCCTCCGTTTCCGCATCTAGAACAAGCAATCAGTTCAGGCTTAGTATGGACCTTTATGGCATGTTGCGATGCACTTCTTCATTGCACTCTTCTTTTACTTGGAGTATTACTTAATCCTACAGAATCAACTTTGAGAACAAGGGGAATGTCGTTTTCTTAGTTGCCACTTGACGACTGGGCTTCTCTTAACTGCGGTAATTGGACTAATTGTCTTTCAGTATTAATTTTGCTGCTGCACTCTTTGGTATTTGATAGAAGCTTGGAACATCTTTCTATTTGTCTGACATCTATTTGGCGAGAAGTCTTTCTAATCAGGTGGTATCCCAGTTTTAACCACAATTTGGTTTGGGGTTCTGGGTCACCCTGAAGTTATATTGTCTGGCTACAGCCTCTTGGGATAACTCAGAGGTAATAGCAAACAAATTCCAGAAGAGCCAATTTTTTTGGATTTACAAAGCAATGATTATTTCATTCAATGCGTGGAATCACATAACTTGTTTTATCGTGGGCACACCATATGTTCGTTTCAGTGATGAATCTTCTTGGTTCGATTTCTGTTCTTATTGATATCCGAGTTCATCTGCTGTTAAGTTTAATTTTGACTATTCTTGGAGAGGAAACTGATTTTCACTCCAGCAATGTTATTTCTATTAGGTAATAGTATCTTCTTTATTCTCTGGAGGTGACGTAATTCTAGGTAATTCAGCAATT
>Ga0163217_1006317_pt1 | contig 17017 bp, 17 predicted proteins | sample SynspAceP_FD_185933 | JGI IMG/M metagenome (GOLD analysis project Ga0163217, IMG submission 185933) | Saline lake microbial communities from Ace Lake in Antarctica - Synechococcus sp. Ace-P (PacBio error correction) | ecosystem: Environmental > Aquatic > Non-marine Saline and Alkaline > Saline ...
TGCGCAAGGGATTTGAAAAAAGGAAACCTCCCTAAAAAAAAAAAAAAAAAAAAAATAAAATCCCTTGCAACGGGGTTTTTTTTTTTGGGGCCGGTAAGGCTGAAAAGGAAGAAAATTTGAAAAAAAGGAATGATTAAAAGAGAAATAAGAGAAGTTTTGATCTTTTTTTTTTTCATCTGATTTATAATTTGATTTTTCTTAAAGGCCATATGGGAATCTTTCGCATTCCCTTTATAATCCAAGATAACCCCTGTGTGTCGATTTAATTGGTCAATGCTTGATTTCATAAGTATTTCGGCCTTTAAATTCCAGGTCCACCGTCAATTGGGGAGGCTATTGTTTTTTGTTTCAATTTAAAATCCCTCGTGCAATATTTACCAATTGAAGTTGTTCCCGGGCGTTTCATGTCCCGGATCAACTCCCCCCTGAACTGATGTCCAAAGCTTTATTTCAACCCCTTCCTTGACCCAAAGCATCCTAATCCCCAACAAAAAGGTCTGCCAATGCATACGGCATTTGCACCATAGCCCAAAAGCTTTTGAAAACATCGGTGCCTCTTCGGTTCCTCCGTCCAATTAAAAAACGGGGAATTCTGCCTTTAATCTCGTCCCACTATTTCAGGTAAAGCAAATTCATGGTTCCCACGATTACTTTTCCAAAACTTGGGCCGTCCGCCCATGTTTTCCGAGACAATAATTCCATTCTGCTCCTGATAATCGCGAGGGCAGCATCTTTCTCGCGTGACCAATTCTTTGATCCGAGAGTTTCATTTTGGTGTTTGCTCGAAGCCAGGTAATCAATATCCCACGTGAACCGCTGGTCGGTTGAAACTCAACTGCCTTTTGCAGAATTCCTTCAAGGTTTCCTATTATGAGCTTCGCCTGCTCGTCAGTTTAAACAGCGTTGTTGCACTTGTCTCCCCGTTTCCTACTACCGTGTATCTCACTGTTCCAGTGCAACAGACAGGGCAACCTCGCCTTGCTCAGACTTTTTCGAGAAGTGATTTTTTTGACTATCAGAGTGGGATATAGTTGAAACCAAAAAGTGGGGTGCCGTAAGCAGCAGACTACCTTCCGAAACTGAATATGTTTGAAACACAGTTAGATACCAATACGTTTGGTGTTTCTTTGGAAACCGCAGCTTTGGCTGTTGCCACTTCCCCCTTCTGATGGAAGAATTTTTTGGAAACCAACCGGCGCTAAAGAATAATGGGAGTTCAAAGGGTTTTGCCCAAACAGGTTGAATTTTTGTGGAAATGTCCTGGACATCAATTAAATCTCCTTGTCTTGATCTGGAATGTTTTTATCAGAACTGCAAAATTTGCTTCTTACTGTTTTTCAAAATCATCGCCCTCCATTCAGGTTTCCGGATGGCATCGTCTCCCATTTACTTTTTCGGGACAAACTTCTCCAAGTCCAAGACTATTTTTTAAAGGTCAGGTATTTTTCTGCCTGGTCCTGAATTGTTTTTGGCACTGCACCGATATCATCGGGAAAAGCAAGCGCTACAAACTGGTGATGTAATGGGGCGATCCACTCAATGAAAACCTGCGTCTTTGGATTCAGGTGGCAGGAAAGAATCAAAATTGTCCAGATGTTTTGTTTTAAAAAAGGAATCAACTTACTCAGGAAGCCAACTTTTGATGTATTTTGAATTGCCCATTGTGGTTGGAACTCATGCTCCACACACATGCAACCAACTTGGCAATAATTTGTTTGGTCGGTCCCCAAGGCATTCCTCATCGACGACATCAGCCAGTGTCCGTCGCTCTTCTTTGTTGCCCACTCGTTGATGGTATTTTTTCGCCTGAACTTCATTCCAAGCGCACTTAGATAGGAAATCCAGATTATTGGCCATTTTGATGTATTTTTGACGGCATCCTCCCCGAGCTTCAATGCGACCAACACAAAGCGGCTTTTTTATCCTGTTTCGCCATCATCCAATCCCAACAGTCCTTACCTTCTCGACAAAGGTAATGGACCTGATAAAACTCGGCTTGTGGCAGGCCAAATGAAGCAGCAATCGACGCCAAATGAGTTGGAGTTTCATCCACTAAAAAATCCAGCTGATTCCACGCTCCTTCCTCGTCACTGGCTTCAGAATCACATCTACGCGGCATAATACCAAGTAATGGATAGCCAAGGTTCCGGATTTGAGGCGAAGAATGCCGTCACTCTGGGCCCAATTACATTGATTCCGAATCTTCCACCGCAAAATTCGAAGGCATAGATTGGGTTAGAAACATGGATAGGCCCAAATGTTCCTGAGGTATGATCGGCAAGCTGAATTTCATGAAAATCTTCTGCGAGCAATAGGATTGATTGTCTTCATGGTACTTAGAAGAATAGTTTTATTCAAAAGGAATGCTGACAGGCTTGAAGTTTATTCTAAGTCTTTTTGTGCCAAATCAGAACTGTAAACTACCCTCAGGCTTTACTACAGGAGGTTGATATTCAGCATCAATGTGATAATCCGATACTCGGTAACTTTCGCTTGACACGAGGTAGTTTTTTTCCCATGGAGTGTTCTTTGTTGTTGCCGCTTGTAAAATCGCCTTCAGCCACATCTTCCACATCCACCAATGCCCACAAAACAATCGACATCAAGATCATTTTGGATAAATGGTTTGGCGGGCATTTTATTTTTAAACAAAAATTGGAATACCCGTTGAAGTGGAATCCTTCGCGATTTGACAATGATTTTACCCGATCACACCGGGTTGAGAACAGACGTAATTTCAAACTCAGATTAGGATGGTCCGGCGATGAAATGTTTGACGGTCCTGATTAGCGCTAACTTTGCTTGGCATAAGGAATACCTTCTTCACTTCATAACCGGCGCGCTCATTTTCTGTGATTTGGTCCTCCTCAGTTTTTGCCTTTGGGTAAAAATGGGGGAGTTTGGTGTTATAAGCCGCTACAGAGGCTATGAAATAAGCTTTCTCATTTCGGAGTTTTTAGAACTGCCTCAAGAAAGTTTTCAGTCCTTAATTGGTCCGGATCAAACAATTCTTATCTGAAGGTTCTTTTCAACGTCCCCATGGAAAAGGGTTCCTCCGTGAATTACAATTTCCAGTCTCTCAAAACAATCCCAGGCTCTATTTGTTTTCAACGTCCAATTGAAACGATTTCCAAGATGCTCGCATTTTGAAAGGGCTGGCAGATGTTGATACTTTTTCTTTTTTGGAAAGTCTGTGGTAGATACTTTAACCGCGTATCTTCATTTAAGAATTTTTGAGTGTTGTAGCTTCCAATAAAGCCTGAAACCTCTCCGATGATGCCACCTTTTTTCACGTTTTTTAATTTGAGTTTTTAGGTCGATAACTGTCCCCTTCCTAAAGGTCGAGTGGAATCTCGCCGCTGAACAGTGTTCAAAAGGAGACATACAGAAATCTTGGGGAAATTTCGATTCGCATGATGAGGTAGATTAGTAAGAAACCTGAATATGCATTAGCAATTCTAATTGCGCCAGTAATTGCCTTCCAATTCAAGTCACTAAGTTGCCTGTTTTCTGACTTCAACTAGCGGTTGCTACGCCTGTCTCCAAAACAGCCTGATTTTATTTGGGCATTTTACTGCCCTCATAACGAAACTAATGCATAACCCGGGTTAAAATTTCAGAATACGTAAGATAAAAAATAGATACTAATCCATTTTTAACTGGACAAATGCAGAATACTTTCCCAATCACTGAATACTTTTCGGAGGGAGATTTTATAGGATTCATTCCTTTCGTAGTGGAATTACAATGTCTCCAAAAAAATCCTAAGCTAATAAAGTCCAAAAAAAAGAGGCTGCTCCACCTAGTTCATAAAAGTAAGGAGGACAGCCTTTCTTCGGCAATATAATGGACTTACTTGCCGATCCCGAGTATGATTGAACCAACCTCAAAATCGGACGCAGACTTACTCATCAGCATGCTTGGTCGATTGACTAATCCATGTGAAGCATTGGAATTCGAACTCGCCGATTCCTACTCCTTGCAGTTTCAAAGCAAGCATAATATTGCTCTGCCCTCGGACTCGGTGTTCTAAAATCTTTTTCCACCTGTCATAGCATTGTGTGGAGTTTTTTACATTTCCCACAATGAAAGCCGGCGATCTTCCTCCAGTAGTTTCTGAATCCTCCCAGGCTTTTGCCCAACCAATATTTGGCAAAAAATGCAGGTTAATCTGCATGAAGGAACAAACTCGTCCAATTGATTACTGGGCTTAGCCACTACAGAGCTTTGAAGCGATGGTCTGCCCACAATCCATGCAGTCAATACCTCCTCCAACCGGAGCCTCCAGTTACAAATAGATTTTTGGTATCGATATAGCCCTTTTTCGATCACCACGCATCTACTCCAGACATCAAGTCGTCATAGCGTGATTTGGATAAGTCGTGATTTTGGGAAATGGAAAAAGTTTTTTGCCAAAATCTGTCCGTAACCTGTACTTCCACGAGAGGTGGGTATAAAAGTACCTACATAACTGCCGGCAGCGTAAGCTTGAACTTCGTAGGAAAAGGAAATTGCCATACATCGCACAAGGACCGCCGTGATCTCGAGTATGAAGGGGTATTTTTTACTTGGGTTCCAAAATTAGGAGGAGTTACAATCCAGCCTTGCACGTCTAATTGATCAAAAGAAGACTTCACCAAATTTCCTCTACTTTGGCCAATTCCCGATACAGAAAACACATCATCCTTCAGATTGAGGTATTCGCATACCGGGAGTGCCATCTACCCACACCAGCAATCAGCAGGATGATCTCCTCCACCCAAAGTGGAAAGCAAATCGGATTGTTTGCTAGAAAACTGAATAGAACCTGCATGGTAAGGGCCGGCCTAGATCAAGCCACCAAGTCCTTCTACCACAGTTCGGAATCCTTTTCCAGTCAAGCGCACATGTCGCGACTTTTAGTACTGCCTTTTCAATCGTTTGAAAATAGATTCTTTTCCATTTGCCTTCCCATTGGGGATCGGCAGCATCCCGATCAAGAATCGGCTGTAAGCATTTTTTAACACCTGTGCCATCCGAATTCATCACATGAGGTTTCTGACTTGAATACCCTTGGGTAAGTATCATCCAAAACAGTATAGGCGATCATTTTTCCCGTCAGGAGAAAGAGTAGGGCCTCATCAGGTCCTTTACGACTGGTCAATGGGTTGATCGATCCTGAGGTTAAGTCTAGTCGGTAACCTTCTGAATTAATTTGGCTCGAGCTCATTGGGTCTTCATGGAAGATTCTGCTGAAAAGACAAAGAATTTTCCATCTTTCGCCTAGATTGGTGAGCCATAGTTCTGATGCATCAAAAGTCCGCTGTCTAAGCTTGTACCGCCGGCAGTCCAATGGGTGATAAATCTGTGTATTTACCAGGCTTGGTAAATAACCCGCACCGTCACCTGCTCGGTATTGCATTCGTAATGAAGATCGGGGTCCGGCTCATCAGCTCCGGCACCTTTTGAGGCTTACCCGGAATGCAGCAAGGATTTCCTTTGCCTTGGGCACAAACTGAAGTAAAGGCTGTAAAACTTTGTCATCCCGGTGACCAGGTCACAGATCGGGAGCATTTAGCCGAAGTGGTCAACGCCACAGAAACTTTCGTGTCTAAATACAACACAAAGAGTTTTTCATTTTATCGTCTTGCTGATTTGATTCGATAGGCCACTTTAGTTCCGTCTGGCGACCAAACTGGGCTAAAAGTCACGTTGATTTCCTTGGAGTCAAGGGACGATTCTGGGGAACCATCGATGTTGACCATCCAGAGATTGCCATAGTCCCGGTCCGCTTGCATGATAACCTTGAAGTTTCGGGTGTAAATTACCTTGGGTCCCATCCGGAGAATCTGCGGGATCGGAAGATGTATTCCAGATCAAAAAGATCGGTGTTGGAGGTTTGTTTGTTTGCATGAGCATATAAGCTTGAAAATGCTGTAAAAGCAATTAAAAGGAGAATATTAAAAGTTTTTTCATGGTAAGAGAACGGTTGTTCAAAGGATATTACTTTCATTTTTGTAATTTTTTTAACTTTTTATCGCTTCATTTAAGAAGTAGATTACAAGGACAGTGCCAACAAAGAATATGACGCAGCCGCAGTTTTTTTTCATATCATTCAGATTTGAAAGGAAAAACAGGATAATCCTGCAGCCAAAAATCGGCCTACGGCGATATTCGAAGGGCAAGAGTAGTTATATTAAGATCTCAGACTCTGTGGCTGCCTGTTTTTTCCTGCAGCCAAAATGACCTGTAAAGGGAGATACCCCAGAACCAAAAGCATACTTGCCGGAAGCAATGATCGCCACGCCGAAAACGCAGACCCAAATGCAGCAAGGCGTAAAACCAAGCCCAGCGGTAAGCAAAATTGCCAAATTACGGTGTTTTGAAGCCGAGATGGCATCGCTGCCAAATTTATCTATTGGGACTGATCCGATCAACTCGCCAACCAAAATAAACTCTTGGCAAGATGCAATCTCTCGAAAAACGCTCAATCATACCAAACATAGAACCCCCAAGCCCCCACCAAATCAATCATGGTAATATCCGATAGGTCCAAAACACGTTAGCCACTGCAGGCTAATAGGGGAGCTTCTTATAGCCTGATAATTGATCCTCTAGAACTCCCTGAGCTATACGTTTAGGAATAAAGAACACTAGAGTATTAAACGAACAGGATTCCAAAGAAAAATCGCGCTTTGGAACGGTCTTCTGAGGATCCGTGATCTCCCTCCGAACCGTAAGCCCTGCAGTCCCCGCCTGAAAGCGCGAAAAAACAAAATCAAGCAGGCTTGGAACCGGCAATGATTAAATGATGGGGCGTGTCTCCCGTACGAAAAAGAAAAAAGACATCCTTCAACTGAAAAAATATCAAGAGTAAAATTGGGGGGTGAGTTTTTGCGACAGTGTTTATTTTTAACCAGTCCATTCTTGTTTTACACCCCACTGACATTGAGAACGCCAAAACCTGAAAAAGTACAAACAACAACAGGAAGTCTATTCACTGGAGCAAGTAAAAACGAAAGGCCAGTCCGATTAATTCTACCAAATGCATTGGCTACTGCTGCATCAGAAAAGACACCCCGGTAACCATAATATTGCCTGCGAGAAATCCTGTATAACGGTCCAAAGGAGTTTCCACAATAGGCATATGCTCCCTGAACGGGTGACTTTAACTGACAGCCTCGCAAAAGCAAAGCATTACTGAAAGCGATCAAATCCAGCAGAAACAGGTATCACAATAATCCCCGCAAGATCCCAATGATCCTCAGCTACGAATAGCCGGTAGGACAGAAGAATCCCTGCAACTCTACAATAATGTTGACGATATTAGCATAGAGTCCCCCAAACAACGCGATTTCTCTTTTTAAACCCGTTTCCTTTTAAATTTAGCCCATTGGAATGGTTATCCTTTAAAATTTTAGTATCCTCTCGCCGCACCATCCTTCACTCGCCGGAATCGGCAGCTCCCTACAATATTCCAACTTTGCATATAGTGATTCCATCAATACACCGATGGTTGGTCGTGGGCTCCGAAGGTGTGGCCCATTTTTTCGCACACATCACGCGTATCAGGCGAAAGTAAATTTCGCTCATAATAGAATCTGATCGGGAAGCCACTGTGGTGAATTTTCATCGCTTCGATCGCACGGTCTAAATCGCTGGGTCTAGGTAAGCCCATTCAGGACGAGTTATGAAAAACGGTATTGATAAACGTGCGTCCTCCAGGACTTCCGATCACTAAATAGGGCTTGCCATCTTCGCTACTATAGTTTGGGGTCATGCTCGCGACCAGCATGCCGTTTGCCAGGAGCTACAGTTTTGATCAGAACCAATTTGACGCGAGGAAAGTAGTCATACCCAGTACAGGGTGAAGTCACCATTTCATTGTTGAAAATAAAACCGAGCTTATCCGATCCATTGCACGCCTCGTAGCTATTTTCCCAAGGTGTAAGCATCGAGATGGCATTTCCTCCGAATCTGTTATGGAAAAATGAGTGGTATGATCCCCGACCGTAGAGTTGGCCATACTCGAAGAGTCACTAATCGAAGCCTCGGTCAATCTAGATTTTCAAACCGGTTTGCTTTGCAAATTCCTTGGAAGTCAATTGCTCGAATGGGCATTTCGGATTGAAATCTGACGCCCAAGAATTCTGCTCGATCGGGGCAAAAAGCTCGGCGCATGGGCTCAGCCACCAGAATGGACCTAAGCAGTTGAGTTAAACTTCATCTTTAGAGATATCAGGCCACCTCCCTTCAGATTCATCATCTGATCAAGGCAGCACCACCCGAACTTGGAGGGGCTGGCGATGCATCTCATATCCTTTGAAAGTGGATTCAATGGGAGCTCCGTTCTACTGCTTCATACTTGCTAAATCTATACCTATGGTAATTGACTCGCCTCAGCAATACTGGCTTGGTCATGTACACTTGAGGTCAAGCGGCTACGTGCCTGATCCTTTGTAAAAAGCCATCTCTGCTCCGATTTGCACGAAATAGCTTCAAAGATTTTGGCAAGTGCGGGCGCTGCTTCCGAAGTTCGCGGGGAGGCTGAGCGACACTTCTCCAAATTCGCTCCGCGAAAGAAATTTCGCATGATTCATAAGGAAGCAATCCATTTTGGATCGCTGAACTGCACATTAAATAGAGGCCCCATGACATGTGGAAACCATTTCGCTGATTCGATTGCAGTTGCACCAGTTTCCGCCCAAGTAATTTTTCCGTATTTTGGTGGGGCTTGATAGAGTCCAGCTACTGTCCCCGGCACACCCCACAGAAAGTAATCCTTTGTGATTTGGAATTGTCTCTGATCTTCCATTTCAATCCAAAAACATGGTGGGGACTTGCAGCCGAAGGTGCTTTTTTCCGAAAACAAATGTAGTCGCCTCTCCATCAGACTTGCATAAATACAATGAATCCCCCGCCGATGTACCAGCCTCTGGAATGTTGTCACCGCCACGAAGCCCGGGACCTGGTCGCACTGCGCATCGATGGCAATTTTCCTCCTTTTTTCAAAATGGCTATTCCAACCTCCGAGCTTAAATAATGGTCGGAAACTACATTCCCATTTCTTGCCATAGGTCTGGGCTTGTAAGGTTGTAAGGCTCCGAATAAAAGTTCGCAAACAGGAACTAGTCGTGTAAATCTTGTCTTTTTAAAACATATTTGGAAGTGAAGATTAGTCGATTTTATTGGATTTGGTGTGGGCCAAATCACCCTACTTTTTGAGACCCAGCTTGACCAACTCGAAAGCATTTCTTGATATTTTTTCAGGAATTCTTCTCGAAGATCATTTTGCTCTGCTTAAATCTTGAAAGGTTCATACTATTTAAAATTCGAGAGCAAAATGGACGTCATTGTGTGATTTTTCCATCTCCTTATGCGCCACCAGCATGGCATAATGCGGCATGCCTCCATCCCAAAGACATAATTGGTCATGTGAACTTGTTCTTTCAACCGGTCAGAACCGGTACTAGCGAACGCCCGAGAAGTGGCTTGACGTCTTTACATCTCCATTTATCAGGATAGCTTAGTAGCGGCCCGTTCATAAAAAGTAGGTGCAAGATGCCAATTAAAAGTAAAACCAATGATCATTGATGCTTCTTGATTTGCACAGCCGGGCCCTGCAATCAGATTAGCGCACATTGCATTCCCCTTCAGTCGTGAAGCTTTGTAATTATTGAGAGGCGAGAGCTCTGCCCATTGCGGCCCCATAAGCGATAAAGAGTTTACTTTTCCCCATCACATATTCATACCGAGTAATTCTCTCGAAGGAATGGGCGGTAATTCTCGTTGTACGTAAATCTTCTGCGGCGGCTTTCCGTGACCCGACATAAAGACGATTAGCGTATTGTCATATTCTCCGATTTCTTTAATGATTGATCAATCGCCCTATGTGTAATCCAAGTTGTCCACCATGGCCAGCGGTATAACTCCCCTCTGCCGAGCTTCTTTTCTGCTCCTCCGAGAAAGGGAATTCCCAAGATTTGATGTTGGGTGGGAAGCAGTAAGACCGCATTTTCTGGGATTCATTCTGCTTTTTTCAAGCTTTCAAACGCTTTTCTTTTTAGGCTCAATAGCCCTTCATCTAGCGCCCTTGTATTTTTCAATATTTCATCACGCTGAGTGGCCAGTGAGGAGACCGATATACAGCAAATCGAAAATGGGGGCCGATTTTCATTTTGGCTGTTTGGCTGATATAGGAGATCAATTTTATCCGTGTACCATCCGTAGAATATTCTCCTTCTTCTCACGTGTTTCAATCCGTCTTTCAGTGTAGGGTGAAATAGGGTTATTTTCATAATTCCCTTGAACTAATAATGGTTGCCGCTGCCCTTTCCAATAAAGCAAAAGAATTTTGGAATCCTTTGTGATGAGGGTTGTTTTTCAGGGTTTTAAGCAAGATGCATTTCCCTGCCATGAAGGTGGAGTTAACCTCCTTTTTTTTGTAGTACTGCAGGAAAAGTACAATTCTGTCTGTAAGGTATCCTTCATAAACCCGTAGTTATCCGCATTTTAAGCCCTGCACACCCATTCCCGCAATATGATTGTCATTTCGAAAGGAACATCGCCCGAGGTCGCACAAAAAGGAGAGGAATGAAACCTACAAAATCGTATACCTCGTCTTGCGCCAATTCCATCTAGGTTTGGTTTATCACGTATCTCCACCGAAGCTTCCCAAGTCGCATAGCAAGATCACGCGACGATAAGGAGGATGTTCTGGTTTTTTTAGGAAGATCCGCAGGTTTTGGGCGCAAAGCGCAAAAAATCAGAAAGACTAAAATGGGAATCGCAAAGCTTCATGAAAAGTGGCAAAAGATTTTGTTGTAGAATTTAGACGAAAATCTTGATATAATCTAATTTTTTGGGGCAGGACAATCAATCCAGGTGGAAATTATATGATCATTAAGCCATCGCGCTATGCTCTACCCAGAAATCTGTCCTAAAAAGTCAAGTCGAGGAAGACCTCCCCCGATCGAAATAGCCTACAGTAATTCTATGGAAACTTCACCGGTGCCTTCATATCTGGACTGCTACTCCTAACTGACTTGCAAAACATTTTTTGTGGATTTAAGAAATTTAGGGAAAACGAAAAACTTTTCCCCATTTTATTCCGGTGCTCATGATCCATTCGATGTTTCTTCAGGATTATCCCTCGCCAAAGTCATTCGCTTTTTCTCTAAAAATGGCAATGGATTATTGATTTGCCATTATTCATAAAAGCCGCATTGTCATAACTGCGATGATAAAATCCGGTGTATGGATTAAATAATAATGAGCCGTTCTCGTTCGAGCCCACCGATCAAAAAGCAAATAAATCTGGTCTTTTTGGAGTTTCAATGGAGACGAAGCAAGGTAGGTGGTTCGGCTTCTCATGTGGCTCTAGATTATCTATAAATAATTCTTCGATGATTAGTGGCAATGATTTTCTCTTGCTTTGAATCCAATTCGATGCTTTGATCCCAATATTCCAGTCAACCGCTCTTCGGTTTCCGGAGGCTGTCATATATCACCAGGGCACCTTCCGGCTCAGAAGTAGCCTTACTTTTCTGATCCCTAGTAAGCAATTTTAACTAGCCAAACCGTAATCCTCCTCCTTGCTCAGCGGTCGTAAATCCTGCATACTTGAGTCACTTCCACTTCGCCCGGATCGGCCTTCTCCCTTAAACGAAAGCGGCGTCATGAGTAGCTATCTCCGCTACCGACAAGTTGATAGATAGGTGATGCCCTTTCAGAATTTTAATCCCCAAATCCTCATCTTCAGCTGGATTTCCCCAGATGGCAAAAAGTAATTGCCATAGTCCCCCAATTCAACCATCGAACCATCTTAATCGTGTTTTCATTGACCTGGGCTCGCTTCAAAACGCGATTTTTCATGCAAAAAATCTCATGAAGGATCTCATCAATTGTAAGATTGCAAAGGTTTTGAGGTAGCCCTTGAACTGAACATGGTTGTCAAGCAAGCGAATGAAATTTTGACTTTACTTTTCTCGCGAAAATCTCCAAATACGTAAGCCGGGTCTAGGGGCGAGGCCAGCGGAAAATTCGTCCATTTGGTCCGGCAAATAGAGTCCAGCGAAGGTCGCAAATCGCTTGGCTCTTTTGATCTTGTTTAAATTTCAATCAGATCACAGGGGTTGATTTTTGTAAGATCCTGAATGGATTGCACTGTACCAATTGAAATCAAAGAAAAGTACAAAAATAATTTGAAAGATATTTTCATAGAATGGTTGGTATTGGGTGTAAAACAATATCTAAAAAGTAATACTGTCTACAGCATATAAATGTACTTCAAATAATTTTAAAGTCTCTTTGAAATAATTCAATTCTAGAAACAAGAAGTATAAATTCGCCAAGTTAAGCTAGCAAGAATAATCAATCATGAAAAAACTACTCATCACCCTAGTTTTTATTAAACTCTTTCTCCTCATTTGGACAGGTTTGATTCTTCATCCTCGGGAGACATAAAAGTACCCCAATGTCTCCATCGGCACGCTTTTTGTAACTCGAATCTTCAAGGCAAAACTATCTATGTCGATCCTTAATGGTGGGGTGCATCTTGTTTTGATGAGTCAGAAGAAAACCCTGACTTAGTGTTGATCACAGATATCCACTGGCGATCATCACAACCAAGAAACACTCGAATGGAATAGATCTAAGTATGCGATTCATAGTTGCTCCAAAGGCAGTTGCGGATTTGCTTCGCTGGGTCCAGGAATAATCCTTCAAGTCCATGAATAATGGCCAGAAGAATTGATTTCTGGATGAACTTTTCAGCGATTCCTATGTAACAACTGCTGAAACGGAATGAAAATAGCAGACACCCAAAGGAAGAGGGAATGGTTACATCCTCGAACTTGGAGGAAAGAAAGTTTACTGTCCGGAGATACCGAAGATATTCCCGAAATGCGTGCTTTAACTGGGAATCGATGTGGGCAATTCGTCTGTATGAATCTCCCATACACCAGGATTAGATTCAAGCCTGGCAGATGCTAGTTTCAAGCCTTCAAACCTGCCATTGTCTACCCGTATCATATTAGAGGTGGAGACGGTTTGGGCTGATGTGGAAAATTCAAATCACAGGTCAACTCCAAAGCAAACCCGCGATATGCAGGTTAGACTTAGAATGTATCCTGGGAATTTAAGCATCCAAAAATAAAAAAAGGCAGTTTTCACTGCCTATTTTTTCTGCCTTCTTTTTGAAAATATAAATTCAAGTCCAAGACTAATTGCTTACCGTCTGCTTGATGTCTTCTATCCAAGTATTCAAATGACCACGTAGCGGCCATTCGACCACTTTGCTTCCGAAAGGCCCCAATTGTTTACCTGCCAAATCCATCGCCCGCAATATCTGGGCGTACTTTTTCGGGGGTTTTCTTTGGCAAGGTTTGTGCGTTTCACCCGGATCAATTTTTTAAAGTTAAAAGTAAGTATCGTGGGCCTCAACAGCTTCATGCCTCTGCTTCCAGCATAGCCCCATAAGGGCGCTTGATCTTCAATCGCCTTCTCCGAAAGCCTCGCTGATTCTGAGAGCATGTATGATAGAAAAGGTGGTCTCCTTGCACGATTGCCATTTCAAAGAGAAACTGCCGCAGGTCCTTCCATCTATTTCCCGATGCGGAAGGAAATTTCCGCCCCGACTAGCTGCAAAATGGTAGGAAACCAATCCCATTTGAGTTTGCCAGAAAGTAGTCCTCAGTACACTTGAACCGGCGCTTATTTTCCCTTTCCACATCGCGACCGTAGGCACCGAAAAACCCGCACTTCGAAGTATATTGCTTGCCTTCTCTAGAGTTTCACCGGCCCGAACCTCCATGCTCCTTCCATCACCAGCCAAGGAACATTGTCAGAGGAAAAGACGATCAGTGTGTTTCCGTATTCTTTTTCCTCCAATTCTTTAAAATCTGACTACATCCAATCAAGTTCCTCGATCACATCACCCATAAGTATCCACGAGCAGATTTTGCCCCTGAAGTCTGGTGGAAAAGCAATAGATTCGGTAGTGGGGTTGGATTGTGCGCGAGATAAAAGCAGAAATGTTGATTTTGGATCTGTTTTGATCGATAAATTTCAAAAGCCCTCGTAATACAACTTTTGTCGTGTAGGTCTGAATTCGAGGTTGAATTCTTCGACCTTCATTGTCCCGCATGTAGACTAAACAGAAGCATGTCATTGGAATAGGGAATGCCAAATAATTTGATCGAAAGCCTTGATTGAGTGGCCCAGGAATCGCTCAGAATGTCCAAGGTGCATTTGCCAACCAGTCAGCAGTTTTTGATAACCTTCCCTTTCAGGATTTTCCGGCAAACGTGATTTCGTTCCGGAACTCCATTCCGGTAAAGCTTTCCTGGAAAAAAATACTGCATTTAATTCCGCATCCGGCTGAGGCAATTCTATCCCGTCCAAAAGACCTGCCTCGAGAAGGACTACAAACAGGTGAAGCGGAAAGAAAGGAGGTGAATTTGATTCCTTCATTTGCGATTCGGTCAATATTGGAGTCCTTGTATATTCCGTGGCCCCAAAAGGCTCCAATATCACCGTAGCCCCAAATTCATTGTAAAGTTGTATACAATATTGGGAAGGTAGAATTTTGATTCTTCGGCCTCCTTTTTCCTTGCGGAAAAAAGCAAAAAGAACCAGTGCAAAAGAGGAAAAAATCGATTCAATAGGCCTGTGGGTTTAGCCTATTAATTTAAAGGAAATTATCTAGAAATCAGCCGCATGCTCAAGATCCGAAATTCAGTGATCGTCGATCCGGCCCTTTTGTTCCCTGCAGGCAATGGCATCTACCACTTCCAAGCTGAAAACTACTTCTCCATCAATCGTAATAATTTCTGATCCAAATGGGGGGCGTTCTCGATTGTCTATGATCTTGACGATGCATTCCGGGATAACATAGGGTTTCAAAATTTGTATAGCTTTATCCACAATTTTTGACAGACCTAAATCATTGAGGGTTTTTTACTTGGATAGTATCCTTGATCGTCCTTTCGCTTTTTCAACGGCGAACTAAAGTGGCTTAATGCTCGAAGATCATCTTACGGCATAGGTGTCTCGCAGCATTTTGTTGATTCTACCCTCATTATGAATCCAAACAGCGAACTGTCGGTATGGAATGATTCCCTGGACGTGTAGAACTGTGTGGCTACTGCGAAGCTCGCTCGGGATTTCCTGTTCTTGCGGCAGCCAGCCACTCCCTTTTTTGGGGAAAAGATTCGGGACGAATTTTCCGCCGGATCTGATAATTCCATCAGAATCCTCCGAGGGCGACTGTATCAGTGGCAAATTTTTACTTTTGGTGTCCCCCCCTTGAATGCATAAACCCTTGATGACCCGATGGAAAAGGTACTAATCGGTAGGTCCTGACTCACCATTTTGATCAAATTATCACCATGGAAGCGGTGGTCTCGTCATAGAGGCGAAGGACGATCGTTCCATAGTTGGTAGTTTAATTCGTACTTCCGTTGGAAGATTTGGAAATTGTCCCATACAGTCCAAAGGTCCAATAGCGCTAGATATAAAATGGAAACAAATTTCATAAGCAATCTATAATTTTGGCGCTCTCCGGGGATGCTTCGTCCCCTTGCTCGTAGCTATAAGTCAAGGCGGGATCAAGGCCGGTTCTGGCATACATCTTCCCAACAACTGAAGCCCTGCCTGGTAGATTTTTCCTGAGCTGAACCATAGGAACCGTGAGGCTGGCTGACCAGTAGCAGGTGCAATGATCTTGTGAATTATCCCCCGATAATTCATGACCTCGATTTATCAAATCAGGCTGGCGATTATTCCAAGAAGAATAAACCAATGCTATCTAACTGAAGTTGAGTCCATAGTCTTTCTATCGCCTCGCGGTAGCAACTCTTCGTCATACTCATAAGCATTGGCCACAAGGGAATTTCAGGGTTTTACCTCTTCTTTGGGTATTTCCGGCCAAGATGCTATTGCTGTATTGCGATATAATCTGACTTCGTCCCAACTCGAATTACATCATCATAGGCTGCTCATGGTATCGTTCGCTTCACATATGTCTGGAGGAAATCTCCAAATCAGTTCGAAAAGTAGGACACCATGTGGATCTTGTCCTCAATTCCCTCAAATTCGGTACAGGCACAGAATCCACAAGGACAGCACTAAGGCTCATGTCTTTTAAGCTGGTTGAAAAGTGCGGAAATCTCAGGGTCAGGATCTTTTTTCACTCAGCGTGCGAAATACGCGATTCTTTGCTCCCTTCAGCCCATCTTATCCAAAACTGTAAATAAATCAGTTTCTGCTTTTCCCTTCCGAATAGCTGTCAATCCTCTTTAGGTCGATCGCAACCATGACTGCAGTGACTCTAGTAGCATCTTCACACTTTTTGCCCATTGGGCCTACGACATGCATTTCGGAGGTAAAGCGGGACGATTCCTTCTGCGGCTGACTAGGCCAAGGTGCTACGAAAACCTACCAAAGCATTATGCGAGGAGGGCCCCGAATGGAATTTTCCCAGTGCTGTTTCCCAGGCCGATCTGTAACCCAGATTAGAAGGAACTGCGGCAGCAGCTTCCTCCGCTCGAATCCGGCTGGAACATAGTCCAGATTTTAGGGGTTTTTCTAGTAGTTTCCGGCTGTGGCAGCTTTCGGAGTTGGCATGGCCCGAAAAAGCCATTCCGCATATTGGATTGGCTAAGATATTGCGCCAGCGGCTTTCGAGTTTTTTGGATGATAAAGGCATCGGTTTCAGGGATAAAATCGGGCCAACGCAAGCGAACCGGCTGTCGTGGGCAATTCCGATCGAATTGATGTTGTCTTTGATCGATCATCGGAATTCCATGCAGTTGGACGCAAGGATTTCCAGTTTTCTTATACTCGGCATCCATAAGCTTTGGCGATTTCAAAGGGCTCTTTGGATTGATGATGTGAGGGCATTTAATTTGGGGATTAATGGTGTCCGATCCTTGCCAAATACAGAAGCGACTAGATCCTGAGAGTGAGGTCCTTCCCATCGACTGAATAACAATTTCCGTGTATTTTCTTGAATAGCAGGTTCCCACTCAATAATCAA
>Ga0163217_1105946_pt1 | contig 17014 bp, 23 predicted proteins | sample SynspAceP_FD_185933 | JGI IMG/M metagenome (GOLD analysis project Ga0163217, IMG submission 185933) | Saline lake microbial communities from Ace Lake in Antarctica - Synechococcus sp. Ace-P (PacBio error correction) | ecosystem: Environmental > Aquatic > Non-marine Saline and Alkaline > Saline ...
CCCCTCCCATCCCCCCCCCCAAAACCCGCCAGGAAAGAGAGAGATTTAACCGGAAAAACGTCCCCCCTAAATTTTGTGACGCCCCTCAAAATACTTGAGATCGAGTTTTTTTCGGTCAAGCGTTTTTTCCTATTTGCGAAGCCTAAACGCTTGCTTTCGGTTCAGTGACCCGTTTTGGGGCCGACGGAGGTTTATGTTTTTGACATCTTCCTCGCACGGTTAACATTTTGCGGTCTCAAAACGAGCCGAAATGAGAGGCTAAGATGTGCTTCGCGATCGACTTTCTTACCGTTTTTACGATTGAGGCTTTATCCCCCTCGCCATCACGGCTAAGGTTCCGCTAGCGGCGCCGCGCTCTCGTGATGCCGCGCCGCGAAGGAATGATCGCATGGCTAATGGTCGTCGTCGTCGGCTCCCCAAATGCGGAGACGAATGGAAAAGGCAAGATTGTTCGGACTGGGCTCTCCAGCGCGCCGATGTTGTTCCGCGCGGGTCCAAGGGGGTCCCACAGGATGCGGCCACACGCTGGTCGTCCGACGACCGTCTACAAGCTCTCTCTTCTGCCATCGGGCATCGTGCGCGGCGGGCAATGTCCGGTCATCGGCAATGGCGTAGTCTCGGACCGCGTGGGCGTTTTTTGGCCGAAGTCGCGCGCATCCGTGAGCAAGGCGGTGAAAATCAGCCCGACAATCTGCAAAATTTCGAAAGCGCGCGCTTGATCCTCCCATTCCATTCGAGCTCGACGGCATCCGAGAAAACCGCGTCGAGAATTCAAGATCGCACGACCAAGCGGCGGGATGGTCATGCTAATAAGACTAAAAGTCGCAACGCCGCGCGACTCCGCGTCTGCGATCTCGATATCCGGTCCTCAAAGAACGCCGTGAGAAACCTGCATGCATCACCATAAAGCGCCTGCGAGTCGACTTGGCCACGCCGAAGTGTGATTGCCGAGGGCTTTGACGAAAAGCCTGATGAATTGGCCCGCCGAAATCGCCTATAATTGGCTCGGTCTGGCAAGGTTCCTGAAGACGCAGCAAAAGGCGAAAAGAAATCCCTGTTTTTGAAGGCGCGCAAGGCGCGATGCCGACATTGATCACGGAACCTACCGTTGTGACCACTCTAACACCATCGCCAGGACAAGCCGATGGCACTGGGCTTTGTCCAAAATCGTCAACTATGTGCTCGGCATCACAAAAGCCCTATATCGACCGGGTCGGCGAAGGACTGTTGTTCGACTGAACTGAAAGAAGCGGGTCGGACAAGGCTCGGAGAACGCGGCCATGAATTCGGAACCGTAACGGCGGCAGGGCGCTGCGGTGGTTCGGATGGGTCATGGTCAAACAGGCGATCATTAAGGGGCGGATACGGCATCGCTTGAACAAGCTCGACGTCTGGAACGGACTGCCAGAGTGGAAAATCCTGCAACCGCATACATAGGTCGATGGCAAAATCATGAGCGTCTGCCCGCTGGGGCGGCCAACAAGCAAGGTCAAGCCGATCATAACCATGCGGGTGCAAAGGCAATACGCGCGGGCGCGGAGCTGGGCTCGCTGCCCCGCCGAAGCCGTCAAATATGTCCGCCATATTGGAGGACACTGATTCGCTTTGCATCCGTCGGCATGGTAGCAAATCCCCGAACGTGAAAAGACGTCAATCTGATGCCGAGATCCGTTCAAGTCGATCTACGTCAGGATGAACATCTTTGTCTGAAGGCGAAAGTGAGTTAATCGCGATCATGGGTTTACATTCCAAAACGTTAGCCAGCCGCACTGGCTGCTTTACTCGGAAAACTGGTGAAGACGTATTCATAGCTGGTTGCCCGTGCGGGGCTGGCCTACCTGATGATCCTCGGTCTTTGTCAGCATTGACGGCCTTAACTTATACTACCTGGGTCGCCAAACATCATGTTCCCATCATAATCGGGTCGGGCAGTTGGCTCATCCTGCGGGTTTGCACACTCCTGTTCCTGTCTATCAACGGTGCCTCCTCTTTGGTCTCTGAAATTTTCGACGCTTTGCGCAGGGACATTTCGCCTGATGCAAATATTCTCCGGGTTATACGGTGACTGGACGGCCCGCAATGGCTGCGCCGTCATGGCGGGATGCTTTTCAAGGTCGCGATTTACTTTCACCTGTGTAACGGACGTAATCCTATTTGGGCCTTACAAAAACTCTCCGGCAAGTCAGACTGTAACTGAGCCTCAGACTCCAACCGAATTTGCTAAGAATGTGATATAAGCTCCCTTGGATTTGCTGAGATTCACGGCGTGCAAACCATAGAGTCACGACTTTCATCTTGCACACCGCGAAAAATTGGAGTCCCGTATTCAGCCCAGCGCGCTTGATCCACCTCTTAGCCGGGTGAGCTCTTTCCTACGGGTTTTCACGAATCGCCATCCTCAATATTGACATTATCCAGTTCGATAGAAAGCTGTTTGGAAAATGGACGTATGGCGATTCATGAAGAATGACGAGACAGTCTGTCGAGTCGGGCCGAACGACGGCAATAAAGTCTCGCCTATCCATCGTCTAATCCATGACATTCCAATCGATGCGTGTCCATTCAATGTCTGACTGTCAGTTTTCGTAACTTTTCCTCGTCTATTGAACAGTGTAGACCCGCACCCGGTAATGTCAATATCGGGAACAAATTTCATGGACGATCGAACCTAATTATTCCTAATTATAGTTTTAAGCCGGACGGTGCGCTGCCTCTCCTCCTCTCATTTCATCGGCCTGGTGCGCAAGCGCAGAAACAAGCTGCATCAAAATACCCGTGACAGCCTATACAGGGGCATATGTCTTCGACGACCAATGAAGCAGACCCATATGCATATCGAATGCATAAAAAAAAAAGATGATTATCGCCTGCAGCAATCGTCCTGAACAATGGTCAACCTTGATCGGTCTAATATATCACACCGCCATGGGAGACGGACACACGCATCATTTTGATCGGCATTTTACACGGTTGATTGGCACATGTCCTTGGGACGAATTCGGAACAATTTTACGCCATGACATAGAGGCTCAACGTCGGTGTCGTTGGTCTATGTCGCGAGCGTCTGAATGGTGCAGAGCGCCGTCGATGTTGCGACTCTATGGCGGGATACGGACCCGAATTAGCACCCTGCTGAACTACGAAGCGCTCGCGCTCGGCAGTTCGACCACTCTCACTGAGAACGGTCGAGCGATCTGAATGACAATCAAACGCTCAAAACTGAGGCGCATAATGCATACTAATGTTCGTCGAAGCGCCGGAGGATGTACGCGCAAACTCTTCAAGATTTGTTGGACGAAATCCCGATATAATCAAAGTCCTCTGCGCGACAGTCAGCGCTATGAGAAGCTATGGGCAAATGGGGAACGGCGTGGATAACCAGACCTTCTGCCGCTGATCAGTACATTGACGAACAAGCTGGAAGCGATTGGCCGTCGCCTCGTAACTCGCTGACTATCGCGCGGGCCTTGGACGTCGAGCGAACATAATCACCGCATTCCCTGTACAAGAACGGAAGAGATCCAGCGAGTGTCTATTTTCTATTGCCAAAGCAGAAAGTGCTCCTTCTAACAAGGACGCGAAAAAGCACTCAGACTCGGTTAGCAAGAACCTAAACAACGAGTTGGGAAGAAGGATCGAGCGACAAATGGTGAGTGGGAGAGAGACCAATATCGACACATGAAAATCCGCTAACGCGGACGCTCGTCGTCGCCACGATGGTTTACGCGCGACCTTACGCCCGCTTTGATCGCTGTGCGTCGAGAAAGGCTTTTTGGCGCAGAGATGTTGGCACTGGCGGAGTATGACAACACCCAAAACCATCTCCCGACGAAAGGTCGGTCTCTGCTTGATCTCGGCGTTGGAAGCGAGCTTCATTGCTTTTCAGACAATCCACGTCGAAACATCAAGCGATTGAAAGAGAATTGTCATTTGGCTTTGAAAGGATGGCCACGCCAGTTTAGCTCGAACCCATAAGTCGCGACGGTTAAACAAAAAGCTCTGCGGGTCAATATCGATCTGGATCTTATACTTGGCGGGCGACGCACTTGGCGCCGGCCACGCCGTCAATATCTTTTGAGAGATCGACGCCTGCTCATCCCGATGAACAGGCTTGTCGGTAGAGGCGCGCGTAGTCGCGCAATCGGCGCTCAAGACGGTCCCAGAATTTCTATGCCATCCGCGCGCGTGTGCGGCTTTGGTCGACAAAATCTTTGCCAGCTTTTGAGTCTTCTTCAAATCCGTCCCCAGATGATGACGGCGGAATCCGGCCAAAGGGCGGAAGGCCCAACATTCGCGCATCTCCATCTCGACCCGATGAAGCATATTACGTCCCCAGCGACCAGCGCTTGCAGGGCCTCATGCTCGGATGGTGAGTTTTGGATCAACGCCGTCCCCGCATGTCAGCCCGGCTGCCCTCTGCCCGCAACCCTGCACCAATTTGTCTGATAACGTTTCGCTCACGCCTCGCGCGTGGATCAGCCCCGCCCATCAATAGTGTCGCCATGGAGCCACGCCAACAAAGGTCAGGTCGCGGGAAATTATGCAACCCATTTACGGACCATTTGCGTGTCCGAGAGAATATCGATCTCGCCGCGTCACACATTGCGGCCCAACCGACGCCTTTATTCATCCGGAGTCGCGGGTTGTATCGGAGCTTAGGATTCGTAACGCGCGCCAGCCGGAAATGGGTCTGCGCTTTCGCGGCGATGCGTTCCACGCCCCGGCCCGATTAGAAGGTCAGCCCATCTTGCGCCCCCCGCTTTTGGACAGGCGCGCGCATCCGTCATGAAAAGCCAGTCAGGTGACACATGGCCCGGCCCGTGGCGCGGTGTCGACCAAAGCGAACTATCCGTAATCGGGACTCTTTACCGTTCAGCCGCACACCAGGCATAGGCATCTAACGGTGGCGTATGCCCGACTGGTTCATATAGAGCAGCGATTGCTCGCCGGTGACAAGCGCTTTGCGACCGCCCTGCACCATCGGCTCCGACAGGAATGAACCAGCCTCCGCTTATGCAATTTCTATATCGATCAAGCCGATGTCTGGCATGGGTGATGGCCGGGGCGTTTCCGGCAGAAGACGTGAGCCATAGCGACCGGTGCGGGCATTGTGCAGCGATTCCAGCGGACGGTGTCCGCGGACGCCAGAATAACCGGTCCGGTCTTCCCAACTGGCCCGCAACACCGCATAATCCCGCGCATTATAAATTACGCTCTCTCTTGTTTGAAGTGACGCATCATGTTCCTCATCCACAAGATCGAAGACCGAGATTGCGAAAGGGGAGGAAAAGCGCAAGAGGGCGCACCGACCAAGCTTGGCCCGTGCCAGACGCTACTTCGGCGCCATCGCCCGTCGACGCGCGCATATCGGTGATGAGCTTATGAGCGACAGGTTTCGGCCCCGAACCGCGCGGCGAAGCGCGACAGTCCCGCCTGCTCAGCGCGATTTCGGGGCAACTAGATATCACACCTGCGTCCCCTGTCAAGCGGCCTTCGGCTACGGCTTCGAAGTAAGCTTCCGTCTTGCCGGACCCGTCACGCCGTCGAGCAAGGACACGGAACGCGTCCTTACGCATTGGCGTCACCAAAACTCGCCCGCCTGCCGCTTGTCTGCGCGTACAGACAAATCACGACCTACGGCAACTCTGGAATCGGTCCGTCATAAGGTGGCTCAAACGGGGCGTTCGTCCGCGCGCATTCAGCCCAGCCTTGACATGCCTTTGATGACGCCGGAACGAATCCCAGCCCGACTGGCGATCTCTCGCGCCCGGCTGGGAATGGGGCCCGCCGTCAGTCAGCGCGGCACGGGCGGGCGGGCGTAGCGTTCAAAAGGTCGCTCAACGCTGTCGGCTCATACAAGTCGTTGCAATCGGAGTGGATCGAGCGCTTTCCAACTGCGCAACACATTGCGCGAAGCACTTTGTCCCGGCGAGGCCACTATAGTAGCGTGCGACCCACTGCGATTAAATCAAAATCGGTTCGGCAGAGGTTCCGCGTGATTTGATTCCGGCAATGTCTTTGAATCGCGCCCCGTCTCATCAGGCGCTGTCCCCATGAAAAACCCATTTCATCGCTTGCCGATGGGGGCAAAGACGAAGTCGCCCCGTCCCACGCGCCCTAGTCGGCATCCGAAATAATCGAACTGGCGCCGGGACATTAACAGGAAATAAGGATTTGAGCATTTTGTCGGCGCATCAGTTATGCTATCATTTGTCCACGTTGTCATTTATAAACTCACTAGGTCTCCGATTTGTAGAAGTCAGTCAAAATATCTTCCAGCCTTAAATCTCTAAGGACGTCTATCCAGAAATTCTTCGTCGATGTCTGGCCGATATTGAGGCACATCCGAACTCAGCCGATATCGGCCTCTAGTGGACGGTGTGATACACCAACTCCGTCAATTCATCGCTAAGCTTCTGGCCTGGACTTCAAAGGGGACGTGATCAAAACAGATTTGCGGGTCTGACGAGGTCACGTCTCTGCCGAAGTCGCGACACTGAAGCGCAGCAAAAGATGAATTCAGCGAAGGTCAGACATTGGCGGAAAATCGCCGACAATGTTGCGTCAAGCTGCCGCTGGAACCTGGGAAGGACTGAACCTGCAAACGTCTTTCCGCGAAGGCGTGCCGACCATATGTCTACGCTAATGTTTTTCACCCAATCAAAGCTTGCTCGCGGCGCAAAGTCGGCGCGGACCTTATAGTCTCCCTCAATTCGGACGGCTGGATGATATCACGCCTCGAACGGGATGGAGCTGATCCAAGACTTCGCGAATCCTTACGACATTATGGTATGGAGACTGGAAGTGCTCGCCGCCTCGATCCGCTTCGGCAATCACGTCAAGGATTAGTGCGCCTCGTTGGCGCCGAGCGTGATACCGCCGGCCCAGAGCGTTATCAAGGCCATGCGCCAATCACCGTTTTGAACCGACAAAGGCTCGCGCCTTCATGAAGGACTGGGACAAGAGTGGGCAGCCGATCTAGACAACGGCGACGTTGTGACAAAGAATTCATAAGTACCCGATGGTTTACATGCAGGTCCTGTTGGCATTTCGTTCAGGATTGATGCACAGTCTGACTATCAATTAACCATAAAGGCTAGCCACAGTTAATTGAAGCTCCATCAAAGCGACGCAATCGTTTTGGGGAGAGCCATGCGGACAGTCAAGTTTTGCGTTTTTGCTATCGGGTTATCTTCTGCCTGTGCATCGTCACCCGTAGGTAGGATGTGGCCGCGCTAACTCATTCGCGGGCCATCTAGCATTCAAAGCGGTTCCTATTACTCGATCGCGCTATATCGGATTGCGATAATCTTCGCAGAGCGCCGAGTGCGTTCGATCAGACCCGTATAATGACAATATGCCACATGGTCATCAGCTCGATCAGCGAGGGGACATTCGGATGAATTATAGAACAATGGATTCGTGATTGACCGTGAGTTTAGCAGGAGACTTTTTTCGAGAATGACAGTATATTGCTCCAGCCTCTACTCGTCACCAAATCTGATCTCCAAAAGCGCTGAAAAAACCCCAAGCGGAAGGACTGCCCCAAAACCTCAGCAAACGATGAATGTCAGAATCTTCGAAGCATCAAGCTAACAGGTTGAATTGGGTTAACTCTTTACAGTATTGGGCGAAAATACTGCACGGATTGCAAACCCTTGCGAAGCTCAATTCTTTGAAGAATCCAACGCAATTTTCCCAAAAGATATCATCGCTCTTTATCAGAAGGACGCTGCTAATACGTTTAGTCCGCGCCGCCCGCTTCGGCCACCAACCGCGTCCACGCGACGGCTTGGCAATTGCCCCTCCGCCAACTGAGGCGCACTGGGGAATCGCATTGCTTAGATGAAATATGGTCGGAAGCGGGTTCGAGCGCGGTTTCGAGTTTTGACATGTCTCGGACGGCGCGCGGATGCGGGTCCGCGTGACTCTGATCCGTGAGGCACACTGGCCGCGCCCATCCGCGGCAATTGCCGACAGCGCTTAAAATCGTCTCTGCGCCATTTATGCGGGATATCCCGATTTCGGCGACATAGGCCGATCAAGATGGCGTGCCGAAATGCGCGCGTAGCAAGGACTCAAATCAAAGGTCTCCACACCCAGTTTTATCCGCGACAAGACGGCACCGCATCAGCGCAGCCTTGGCCAGCTGCAACGCGCGCGAATATCCTGTCTGTTTGAGCGGTGATGTCCGTCGATCAAGCGATCGACGAGACTTTAACCGTCCAGACTAAACCGATCCGGTGCCAATGGTGGGAAGAACAGACCGAGCGGTCGAGCAGCCGCGCGGGCAGTTCGACCATAAATTCTGAAAATGGCCGATCGCCATAGTCCGGGCACGGCGGTGATTCGCCGGATTGTGCGTCGGTCCACTCATCATGACCAAATGATTTTCAACTTGCAGTCGAAGTGACCGGATCGGATGCGCAGACGCTCAATACCCTTCGCAGGCCCGGACCGCAGCTGATTTTCCGCGCCTCTAGCGTCTGGTCTGTGGAGAACTGCCGCCGCGAATCTTGCCGTCATGGGCTGAGCACGCGAATTCGGCGTTGGTGCCGAATCGACCAAGAGAACAGATCGTCCCGTTCCATGCGGTCCATCTGGGTCAGATAGGCTGCGGCTTGTTATCCGCGCGACCATGGACCACCGATCAAGGCAGCAGCGAGACGCGCGCTTGTTTGCGCCGACCCAACATCTAGCTGGTCACCACTCAATGAACCAGTCTTGACAGCGAGCGTGAACGGCGATTGACCGAGCAGGCGTTTGGGTCCACACCAATCAGAATGTGGTGCATAATAGATTGCCGACACAGAACGATTCGAGCAGCTGATCCACCCTGTCGGCCCACAGCCTCAACCGCTCCGCGAGCATATCGCGCAGCGGCCTTCGAAGGCGCCAGAATCGTTTTTCTTGCCCGTTCCTTAATTCATCATGACGTAGCTGACCGCGAATCATCAACAGTCTTGGCCGAGAAGCGAATTTGCGGGTTCTGCGAGGCTGATGCACGAAAGCGCGGCCGTCCGCAGAATTGTAGAGGGTAACGTCGCGACAGAGGTCGACAATGTGATGGCCGGCGGCCGTAAAGCGGCCCTCGGCGGTCTCCGGGGACGCAAAGTCATGACCTCAACCCTAGTCGCCGATCACGGCGATAATGGTGCGTCATGTCGCCAGAAGCGGCTGAAATTTTCCAGGGTCGGCGCGGAGCACTGCAGGTCTCGCCGAGCTGTTCGATCAGGGCTTTCCGTACTCTGAAGAGATGATATGCAGGGTCGGCTCAGCAATTTGACGCCATATGCAGGCGGATCGGCGGATCGAACCGGCCCGGCGATCAAAGACCGCTTTGGAAATAGCGCTTTGCGTGTGGGCGCGCATTGGGGGCGGGATATCGAGTGACGCACATCCCATGACTTGGCGCGGCAGAGAGACGCGAGCCTCCGCCAATATCGCCGTCATGGATCGCTTTTTTCCTCCGGCCCGGGCGCAGCTTGATACATGCGCGTCCTTCGGGCACCCAATCATAACGCAAATTTCGAGTGTTTGCCGTTGGAGCGAACATTGGCAGCGCTTTGCAGATCCTGCCCACCGCAGACCGACTTAATGTCCATCGCCAGCTCGGCGAACGCGACTTCATAAACGGTTCTCGCCCGCCTCACCCGTCGTTTGAAACACGACGGGGTGAAATTAATTTATGGCTAGCCACGTCGTCCGACGTCCACCGCCGCCACGCGAACGCGCCTTCGCCCTGCGAGGGCTAGTCGGCTTCGAGCGATCCAATTGGCGCCGATCCGGATCATTCCCGGACTAGCATATCGCGCCGCCTTGTAATCGCTGGGAACGAAGAGACCCTCATCATAAATCGTTTGAGGATCGGCTTGGTCATGCCCAGCGGCCTGCAACATCGGCAGGAAAAGCGTTTGCACGGCGATGGCGGGTTAGGGCAGACCGAGGCGACATTGGACGGGCCGCAGGCGTGGTTGACTACGCAGTTCGTTGCGCAAGCGTCGACGAGGCGAACGTCCTTGCCCGCACTGGTTGACGCGGCACCAATGCGCATTGACAAGCGGATCCGACAAATATTTCAGCTTGAATGCCTAGTCCAACGCGCGATTGACGATGCGTTTGGCATTCAACGAACGTCCGGGTCTTCGCTAATGGCCGGTACAGTATTGAAATGGCGACGACGCGCAAGTCACTTACTTTTTGATCAGCGGAAGCACGAATTCGAGCTTTCTCTTCGCCCGTCCACAGTAGTTAACGAGCGGCGGCCCCTTATAAGGGCAGGGCCCGATTCAGTGCGGGCTTGACCGACTAGTCTATGACAAAGGCGCCGTTCCACGACGCCGTCCTGCAGTCATAGTATGAACTTACTGACATGATTTTCGTTCGTCGGTCAGTGGCACGCCCGACATTGACGTCAAGCACTTGCGCGCCCCCGCCTCGACTGTTTTTTTGGCTTCCATTCTCCCACGCGCAGTAATGCCATCCTTCAGTTCTTTCGAGAATTCGGTGATTGGTCGCGATTTGATGCGTTGCGCAATCATTACAAACGGTTTGGTCAGAAGCCGATAATGACTTCTTTGTCGGGGATGTTGAGAACTGTGCGGGCCATTGCGGGCTCCTCTAATGCGCCAAAGGGGCGGAAAGGCGCGCGGATCGCGCGCAAGACGGGCAAGCCGATGGGCGGTTGTTCAACTGCAAACTCCAATGTCCCGAGCGCAGCTCGGCCCTTGCCAAAAGAGTCACGTCGAGGTTGCGACATGAAAACGAGACGTTTTGTAATGGCCCGTAAATACAGTATTTTGCGCAATTCTGGTTCCGTCGGACCTGAGCGGGCGCATGACCATACGGTCAAATTGGCGGTGGGCCAAGAAGTCCGTCAGAAAAAACGTCCGAAGTTTTCGTTCATCATCGTGTCAAAGACGGGTGGACAGCGAAAAAAGCGTAAGCATGCGCTTTCGGTAAACGCTGCAAGCCGGCGAAGTCGCAAGGCGGTCAATGCTTCCGCCTGTCGAAATCGCGAAGGCGAGGAGTTTGTTGCGCTGCAATATTGCCGTTCTGTAATCGTCCAGAATGGTTTTTGATCGCTGGGACCGAATCTGCTCAGGGTCGGTGGATCAGGCGTGGCAAAAGGAACAGTGCAGCGCAGATCAAAGGCGGAAGTTGGTCAGCGAACGGCGCCGACTTCGCGCGCCAGCGCAAGCCACATAGGATGGATGAGAACCTCATTACCGTCACTATCGATTGACGCCGAGTGTCTTAGCGAGTTCCGCTGTCGTTGCTGCATCGGGCCGCAATAAGCGTTTCGCTTTGACCGCGTCGGCGGGAATTTCCTGTTCACAGGCGACACCGCGAATCATCAACAGGTAGAACTTTTTGAGGCATGTTGCGCTTTCCGAAGTTTCGATGACCACGGCCATATGGATGGTGGTCGTCAAGAAGCGACCATGCAAGGATATGGTGGATCATGTTTGTCGATAGCTTCAAGAATTTCGTCAAGCGAGGTGTTGATTGCTGAGATCGAAGACTTCAATAGCCAGCCCTTCCAACATCACCCGCACATGTCTTTGCCAATATCGTGAATGTCTCCCTTCACAGTGCTATGGAAGACCCGCCCTCGACGTTTGGTTATCTGATTCGCGGCAAGGATCGGACGGAGCAACTCAGTCCCGCTTTCATCGCATTGGCAGAAGACAGAATCTCGGCACAAAATAAGATACCTGTCTGCGATCGAGTGACGACGATACGCATGGCTTTCAACCAAGCTTTCAGACAGGAGCGATTTGCGTCCAGCCCGCGGTCCAACAAGATGGGGTTACCGTCGGTAATTTTCCCGCGGCCATACCATCATAATCACAATAGTCTTTCATCTGCTCGACAGGTCATCGTCAGACAGGTCGGCAAGATCAATTTCGGTTGTTCGCTATTGATGGCACTCATAATCGAGACCTCTAGGTGGAAGTCGAATAAAAAACCTTAATATGTTTTTGTAAGCGCCCTATGCCCACTCATGGCCATGAAATGACCGAGAAGAAATAGCTCGCTGAGAGCCCGTCGAAGAGCCCTGCCGTGCTGATTTGTTCGATGGACCGTGAGAGCGGCATTGTTTTGGTGGCCCGGACGACAGACGAAATCGCCTATTGGCGCCTGCGCTCCCAAACGAACGCGACGCTATCACATGGCAGAGCTGCCCGCCCGATTACCGCTTTGAAGAAAAACCTCCGAAAACGCGGCGCCAAACGACGCGCATCGCGAACCGGGCTAAGCCTTCTTTTTCAGCCGCCGCGTTCGCCTTGCTGCAATAGCTTCAATGTTACGCTGTTCGCGTGAGGTCTTCCAACGTGTGCGCTCCGGCCGCTTGCACGGCGTCTTGCGAGCGGGCCGTTCGCTGCATCGACATGACCGCGACCCGACACGTCCGCGACCTCTGCCCCATCAATCAGGAAGACGCGTCGAAGCCGTCTGCTTCAGTCGCAGCATTCGCCAAGAGAAATATGGTTGTTGCTCGCGCGACCCGTGCATCTTCGCGGCCATGCGGGAAGAAGCTCTGATCCTGATAGGTCAGAGATATCGTCCAGTTGTGGATCCATATTCGTCGGGGAGCGTCACCATGGCGCGCCTATCCCGTGGATAGAGTTTTCGTCAGAAGACAGGCAGGACGCTTTCAGCGTCGAGCTCCCAAGTGATAGAACAGTATTCCCGGCTCTGAACTCTCCTTATCTTCGTATGTGTTCGGCACCCAACGGTTTAGCTAGCCCGCACAAAGCCTGTGCCTGAACGTCGTTTACGGGGTCGGTGCGATTCTTCAATGCCGTCCGCGATGTCGAGATGCGCCACGGCGTACTTGCCGACAAAACGTTGAAGGAATGGAGCCGCTGTAATCGAGCACCTGGCAGCCCGGCCGCAATTATTCTTCATCCGCGTTTGGGCTTGTTGAGGCAGTTTTGTCGTAGCTTTTTGCGCGAGCGAGACGCCCAGAAAACTTGTCCGAAACTGGCTTCGCCCGCCAGACTGATTTGTTCAGCCAGCCGTCCTATCATTGGAGAACATACCCGCATAACATGGCCCGCAGGCTGTAATGAGGCGCCTCGTCAGCGGTGCCCAATCGATCACAGCGAAGGTCAATTTAGTTGATCCCGTAATGCAAATGCATGCGCAGCACGAGGCGACCTTCGGCATCCGTGTTTGAACTTCGATCGTCTGCCCGCTCATGGATGTGACAATGTCGCCCCGGGTTTTTGCGCGCGAGCCATCTGGCATGTTTTGCGGACGCATGCCGAACGATACCAATACACTTTGGCTTGGCTTTGCGTTTCGGCCAGCGTCATCATCGTGCCCCGAATACAGCAGCGGAGCCGGCCCATATGCCTTCATGTCCCACAATATTGGCAGCAGGTTTCAAGGCTAAATCGCCCGAATCAAGGTCACAGCTTGCCACAATGCAAAGCCGGTTTTGTTCGCGTCCTTGCCCGCCATTCCAATGGCATGACAAACCAGTTGATCTCGCGCCTTCAGATCGACCCAAAACACCCAGCAATGGCCCATGCCTAAAGCTTTTCCCTTTCCGGCTTCCCGAGGACTTCGACTGAACCGCCCACTTCAAGACAGCGTATTGCAAACGTTGCCCGCGGTAATTCGCAGGGAAAATGACGTTCGCGGCTCATCACTAAGGTCCCGCGCGAAAATGATGCGTCGCCAATCGGGCCATAATAATTGTCAAGGGCTTGGCTGCGCTGCTTGGGAATTAAATCCGTCGAGAGCGAACAGCATTGAGCGGTTTTGACCTTAGAGAGCGTTGGCTTTGCTCTTAATGGCGATTGAACACCATAAGGTCGCGAGACGCGCGCTCAAGGCCGCGCGGGCCGCATCGTCAGCGCTAGCGTCGGATCGCCGAGATGAAACCCATCAGCTCACGGACGCCAGAGCCTCTACTCTTGCCGTCGCGAGCGACCGCCTTTTCGGTAATCGAATACATTCGTCTTTAACACGCGCAACGGCACGAAAACCTGAACCGCGCGTCACCACTGCGAAAATGTCCGAGATGTTTTTGGCCTGATTTTTCTCCTTAAAGTCCGTGGCCGCTTTGCAACAGCGTCTTAGGACATTCGTCCGGATAAAGCCGGTCGTAGCCTGCCGTTTTCGTGATCAGCGATAACGAGCGCCGCGCCGCTGGTCGCGGGGCCAATTCGTCAACAAGGTATACGGTGACGGTTTCCTGTCCAGGGTCTGCGAGTGTTTTCGTGAGTGCCATGTCCTTCCATTCATTAGGCATTGGAATCGGTAATAACCGGGTCCCTATCTTAAGCGGCGCGATTGGAATTAAAGCACCATACGACGGTGGCGTGGTATGGATCGCAAGCCATCAACCCGTCAAAATAAGGGTTTGCTATTCATCATCCATGCGCTTCTCTGCAGCGGATATCTGCTGGACGCTAAGCCTTCTTGGCCAACCGTTTTCTGACACTGCCGCGCTCGCGCTGCTGGCGTTGCGCTTGACTCAACTCTGGCAAACGCTTTGGAATATTATTGTTTGAAATAGACAGAGGCCCTGAAACTTCCTGAAACTCACAGATCGCCTTACGCAATTGAATCGGCATCATCCTAGCGCTCGCTCGTGTTCATGGCAGCCTCAAGCGCTCAATCCGCAATGATGGTGAATATCTGAAAATCATTGTCGCAAGAAGCCGCGCCGCGTCCGCTTGGCAGATGGCTCTCTCCTAGTTCGCGTCTCGGCATTAATGGCAATTGAATTGCTCATCTTGTCATCAACTATGGCCCTGCACGTATCCTTCCGGGAATGCGGCTAAGTCTCAAGGTTCTACTGAATCCTGGCGACAACAGCTGGTTGCAGGCCGCCGGCGAGTTTGTTAGTCCGCCCGAACACGCTGACACTCTATGCCCGCGAAATAAGCGCCCAGCGGGTGAGCCTTTTTGGACATCGCTTATCATCGTCCTCGCGACGCCGGAGGATGTTATTAACGCAAATATCCCGCAAAGACAGGCGAAATCCAGAGACGCCAGCTGGCGCGGCCCTTTTTGCTTCGCAAACGGAGCTGTGCAAACAGACATTGGTCGATTGGCAGTCTTGAATGTCATTGAGTTCAAGGATTACACGGCTGGATCTGTCCCGACGCCTTTTTGGCGTTCGATACAGCTGACCTCAGGCTGAAACCCTCAGATCTAAATATCTGCATGAGTCCTCCGGCTGACCCGAGAAGTTGTTTACGGAACTCAGAAGCAGAGTTGCCGCCAGGGCCATTCGAAGACTGGCGAGCGCCGCTTTATAATGTCCGCTCTGTGGATGATCGCGCCTTTGCTTCATGATCCCGCGGCGAAAACATTTACGGATGGGCTATGGTCGAGATCGCAATTCTCGCCTGCCGCAGCAATGGATTTTTTGTCCGAATACTCGGATTTGTTGCGGCTTCATCTGCGGAGGCCAGCCTCAGCATCAATATAATTCCCAATATGCCATATCCTGGCCCTCACTCTTGATCTGTGCGGGGTCTACTCTCACGCCGCCGCAAGGTTTATCCGTGGTTCGCAGCGGACGTGAAGCTTTACAAAGCGGTCGATCGCGGCCATGAACGATCGCTGTTGGGGTATCGAGTTGATGCACAGCACATTGTTTCGCTATGTTCCTTTTTCCGCTCTCTGCGCAGCCTAGCTGATTGCGCTATTCGTTGTCACTCAGCAATCATCATGCTCGTCGACTCTCGTGGAAGCCATCGGATCGTCGCGCGGATCATAGAGTGTCCAGATTGCCAAGCTTTTTCCCCGTCACCGTCCTAGAAAACACAACCTGATTGAAGCAGACGACCCCTTCGTGGTCCTGTTGGAATTGTTGGGGGCGATTAAACGGCCCTCAATCGCGAATCTGGAACTGATCGTCATGCGCGCGGTCGGTCAATCGCGCTTTGGGTCGATCCATCTCCGTACCTCGGCTGCTGTGGCTGAGCGGCTGTCGTTGGCGGTCGCTGTGGCGCTCATATTCAAATCCTTGTCGTCACGCATGTATGACCAATTTGAGGTTCAATTCGGCGAACTGGCTCGGCGCGGGTCCGAAGATATTCGACAGTGATAATCTGCTGGCGCGGGGGGCGAGTCGGAACAGCAAACCGTTGATGCCGCGCAAAAGAATGTCGAACTAGCAAGCGAACGATTTTCGACGTCAATTTTTCCTGATGAATGTCCAACCGGATGGGCAAACGACCTTGCGCACGAGGATTGACGCTGAAAGCGCACAGCTGATTACGCAGGGCTAATGGCAGCATTATCAAGTCATCGAAAACGCGCCCGGCGAAGCGATGCAGCGCATGACGCGATATCTTGCCACATCCCATCGATACTGACTTTTGAAAAGACAGACAATCGAAATTCGCCGGGCGAGTTTCTGTCCATGCCCCAACCCGATCGTGAAAATGATCCGCAGGCTTCTCCGCCCGAGAACTCGCCTTCGGTTAAATCGCTTTTTATCTTGCCGCTATGCTGATCCGCTATGATCTTTATTGCTGCGGGCGTGTCGATGAAGTCTGACCCGAGAGGGTGGTACGCTGAAATTACTGATCACGGTGGGGCCTTGCTTGGCGTTTGCCGTGTTTTTCGCCCGACGTCGATGGTCTGGCGCGTTTCGGGAAGTGCTGTGCGTGCCGATCTATAATGGCGTTGCTTGGTCGATCCCGCTGTCGTTGCTGCTGCTCGGTAAGTCAGTCACTATGGCAAAAATTGAGATGGGTAGCCCTGTCTTATGACTGTAATTAAGGCCCTACGCTGAGTTCGATACGACTATTGTAATGCCGGATGACTGGATTGCGACAGCAACAACACGTTTAAGGCGGCCGTCTGATTATTGAACGGCCAATGCCGATGATAGCCGCAATATGGGAAGGTTTCATCCATGGGTCATGTGAGACTAATCGCTGAAACAAAGTCGCCTTGCGCCTTAGCCTGCTGCTGGCTCTGCGCTCGTTGCGAAATGCCCAGCCGTCGTCACATAAGGACGGCGCCTAGAAAGCTC
>Ga0163217_1025939_pt1 | contig 17008 bp, 25 predicted proteins | sample SynspAceP_FD_185933 | JGI IMG/M metagenome (GOLD analysis project Ga0163217, IMG submission 185933) | Saline lake microbial communities from Ace Lake in Antarctica - Synechococcus sp. Ace-P (PacBio error correction) | ecosystem: Environmental > Aquatic > Non-marine Saline and Alkaline > Saline ...
CCCAGAAAGAAAAAAAAGAAAAAAAATTATTCCCCGGGCAAAAAAAAAATGGGTTTTTGAAAAAAATGGTTGGGGGGGGTTGCCCCGGCCCCCTGTTCGGGGCCCGGCCCGGATGAAATGAGCGGGGCAAGCAAAACGGGCCCGTGCAAAGCCAGGAAAAATCGCTTTTGGCCATCTCTCCGAATCTGGGATTCAGGAAGGATTCTCTTCCTGGAAATCAGCGCCCATCAAAGATCTACGGCCAGGAGAAACAAACGAGCAGGAAAGCCTTCGCCGAGCGCAATCGCGGGACTACCGCGATTTCGGCCCCTCCTCCCTGGCCCCGCAAACCCGCAAGCACCCTGGTTTTTTCCCGCTGCTGAAGGAATTTTTCCCTCGATCCAGCCCCCTGCCCTGCTGCTGCTCGCACCTTTCCCCCGGGCAAGCCGGCAGCCTCGAGAAGCGGCCGGCTGAGCCATCGGGCAATCTTGGTGGCCCCTGATCCCTGTTTTTTTTGTGGAGCGGTTGTCCCCTTCCCCACGCCCTGCCTTGGGCTTCACCTGGAACACCTTCCCAGACCGGCAGGTGAGCCTGGATCGGGTTGGAGGAGCTGCTCTCAAGACGCCCCGCGTGGTCTCCCGGATCAGCCGTTGCCGCTGCGGTGGCAGGGCGCGGGGTGGCATCGAAGCCGTGGCCTCACCGTTCGCTAATACGACGGCGCCCAGCGCGAGGCCGCTCAGTGTGTGAGCTTCAGCCTGGCATCCCGGCGAGCTGGTGGCCCGTGGGTGGGGGCCCGTGGGGATCCGGCAAAGACCACCCTCGCCGGCCCTGGGCCGCATGGTGGAGGTGCCCGCACGGGCGCTGTTCATCGATGGTGTCGAACGTCCAACCGACCTGGCGGCTCCATGACCTCCGCCGCCTGGTGGGCCCTGGTGGCCCCAGGAGGGCTATCTGTTCACCGCCTCCCTGGCCGACAACCCTGCCCTTACGGCGATCCAGACGCCGACCTGGAAGCGGGTGGAATCGGTGGCGCGGGAAGCGCGCCTGGAAGGCGACATCCGCGGCTTTCCCGGACGGCTATCAACTCTTGTAGGCGAACGGGGGATCACGCCTCAGCGGCCGCCAGCGCAAACGGGCCGCCTTCGGCCGCGCCCTGATGGTGGACGCCCGCTGCTGGTGCCTCGCGATGCCTGGCGAGCGTGGACAACAACACGCGCCGCGCGATTCTGAGCTCGGATCCGTGAACAACGCGCACGCAACGAATCCTGATGGTCCAGCCACCAGCTCTCGGCCAGCGGCGGCCTGTGATCGGTTGCTGGTTGCTCGACGACGGCCGCCTGGTGCAACAGGGCCGCACCAAGGGCTGCTCGCTGAACCGGCACCTAACCGCCGCCTCTGGGAGCGGCAGAAGGCCGAAGAGGCAGCTGCAGGTGGCCTGATCCAAACCAAGACCAGCCGATTCCGGCGTCAAACCGATAGGGCCGAACCAAACGGAGTTGTTGAACGTGGAGCGATCAGAGGCCCCCAACCGGCGGCTTAGCTGGATCGATCCCGTGTTCACGCCATGGAGACGCAACCAAGGCCTACAAATTGCGGTGCACCCTCACCTACGCGACATCTACGGCCAGGGTGCTTGATCTGGATGGTGGTGATCTTCCGTGAAGCCTGGCGGCGGGCCTGGCCCCTGATGGGCTCGAGCAAACCATTGCTTTGCCTGGTGGGCGTTGGCATGATCACCTGGTGGCTCGTCGCATGCCGTTTCTGCTGTTGCGCCCTTCCCCACCAACCCTGCTAACCAACGTTCCTCCCTGGAGTCGGCGCACAGGTCGAAACCCCTTGCCTAGGGTTGCGGCAAGCAAGCCATTTTGTCGTGTTTCGGACTGTTTCACAATCAACGGCCAGCCAGCCCCAAAGGGGGATCGTCAACGGCCGAAGAAGCCCTGCCTGGGCGGCCCAGCCCGATCGCACGGAAAAGCCACCCATCAGGTGCTGGGGTCGGCCCTGAAGGCTGAACATTGGAACCCAATCAACAGGAGGTTCCTGTTCGCTGCGCTGTTTCCTGGGGGGCAGAGAAGGGATTCTTGGCGCCCTGCCCGGTGTCGTGAGCAACGGCGGTTGGTTATGCCGCCGCCATACGCCGAATCCCACCTACGACGAGGTCTGCTCCGGCCGAAACCGGCCATACCGAAGCGGTGGCGGGTGTCTGGAACACACCTGAGCAGGTGGGCTTCAGCGATCCTGCTTCAAGCGTTCTGGGAATGCCACGACCCACCAGGGCAAGGCCCACAGGCCATGAACACCGGCAGCCAGTACCCGGCTCTGCGATCGTGACCCGCAACGCCGCGACGCAGCTCAACCTCGCCCAGCTCAGCGCCCGCCACTACCAGGCCAGCTCACGGCCGCAAGGTTTTGGAAGAAATCCACGCAGACGGAGATCGTGGCGGATCGCCCCCTTCTTCCTTTGCCGAAACCATTCACGCAGCATACCTGGCGAGGCCTGGCGCAGCCGCCCCTATTGCTCCGCCCGGCCCAGCGGAGTGGGCGGGCTCACGCCTTTTTCCAGGCAGTGCCTTCCTGCTGGCGCCAGAGGTCTGGAGCAGTACGACATGGTCGGTGCAGCACTGCGTGCTGCGCAGTCTAACCCCCGATCCGCCTCTGAGTAGATGTCAACCCGGTTTTCAAACAAGCGGCCTCGATCTGGCCTGCACGAATTTCAAAGCTTCAAGTCGACCTGACGGCCGCCCCACATCAAAGCGAGCGATGATGCTGGTGAGTTCGGGCGAGGTCGAGGTATGGGTCAATAATAGGCTTCGTGGAAGCCTCTGCTCCACCTGCCCCTTAAAGTCCTGATCGTTCACGTGAATCATCGAACCCTGTCGGCAGGGATGTCAGCGTTTTATGGGTCGATTGAGTGTAATAGCGCCGCAACCCGGCGCGTTGGGCGCAGGGATCAGCCGCGTATTCAGCAACGTTTTTCGTCGTCTGCGCTTCAGCTCCTGCCTGCTGCTTTTCAATAGGCGGCGCGGATGAATCGTCCGACTTGAAACGCAACACAGCAGCGTATTGGCGGCGTTCATGCCGGTACACGCTGGCGGTAGGTCGGGTTAAAGGCGGCAAGGCAAACCAACGCCCTCGTCCCACAGGAAGATCAGTCGGGCTTGATCGCCCAGACACTTCCTCCATCACCCGCTCGAGCGTTTAAATAGGACCAGCCCGTCGAAACGTGCAGTTGGTCAGCAAGCAACAATGCGCAACCTGGATTAGCTTGCCGCCGCTTGAGCGCCAGCAACTGGTGCTTGATCTCGCGCCAGCGGCCATCAGGCACCAATACATGAAATATTCGTTCAGCGGATAGCTATGAGGTAAACACACCTTGCGCACAGCTGGCCAGCACCATCAGCGCGTAGTGGTGGGATTTGTGGCAGTCGCGTCCACCAGCAACGATGTCACCGGGGCCGGACCAAGCGCCTGCACGACGATCTTGTTCACAGGTCGACGTCCCGTTGGTGCAAAGAAGGGTCTGCTGGATCCGAAAGCGCGCTTGCCAGTTCCTGCGGCCCTCTTTTGATGGGCCCATGGGGGTTTCCAGAAGCTGTCCAGCCCCTCCAGACGTGGGCCGAGGTTTCCGCCAAGAAAGATGTTCGGGCCCGTAAAACGCCCCATGTCCTGGAATCAAGTGCCGACCCGCGTGATCGACTTGCCGCGGCTGATCGGCAAGGCGTGGAAGACACCCGTGGGCTGTTTGGAATATTCGACAAGCGCCGTAAAGAATGGCGTTTGTTCCCGGGCCTGCACCCCGCGCAGAATGTTCAGGTGCAGCCTCCATAAAGTCCTTCTTGGTTGTAAAAGACCCGAACGGCAGAAATCCCCAGATCCAGACCCGCGATGTCTTCGACTGACGTTTCCGTGAAGCCAGATAGGCATCAAAGCTCGGGGCCGTAGCCTTAGCGAATCAATCCGGCATTAGTTCGGGGCCATTAGTTTTCGGGCTGGAGCTGTCGATCTCCTCCTGCCCGCCGGCGCGCGCGGAGTAGCGACCAGAATTGTCTCGTCCATTTGGTTTGAAGCGTCAGGCCGGGCGCCACAACGAAATGGTTGGGAATATTGGTGGTTGAAGCAGCACCCGCGATCAGCGCGTCTTCGATGGATTTGACCACCACCCGCCTCATAGTGGAACGGGGTCTTCGGGGCGGCGCATCCGGCTGACGTTGGATTTTCAGCTCAGCGTTTTCCTGCTGGTCATTCACGTCAAATCGAACGATCAACACCATCGAAATACTGGCTTTGGTCAGCGCCCGCGCTTCGGGGGAACAGCATGGCCTCATCGTCAATGTTTCGTCTTGGTCGATGGCTGTCGCGTTTCCAGCCGGGATGTGCGACGCGATAGGCCCCCGTTGTCAAGCGCCCGCCGTGATGCGGTTCACGGCAAAGACATATCGGCCAACGCTGTTTTTGTTGTTCAGTCATCCGCCTGGCAGGTGTTCGAACGCTGCCATGCCCGGAAAAGGCCCAATAGGGGTTCATCAGCGACAGTGATCAACAGGCGTTGCGCAATTTGGCGCGCAGGGTGTCGGTTTCCTTTTCGCTTGTGGTGCGCGGGTGAGCCCGCTTGCGCTTCACGCAGCGCGCTCCATCGGTCGGAACCGCAACTGAATTGCCCGACAATAGTCGTTTCAATAGAATGCATCAATCGTACTCCGCTTTGGCGGTCGACTGCTGCATCCCGATGTCCGGCACTTTTGAAAAGCAACCGGGACCTGAGTGCCGCAGGCTAGCCGTAGATTGTCTGCCCGCTGCTCCGGTAGATCACCGAGCTTTTGCGGTGGGTTTTTGGTGTCGCTCAGCGGAGCCACAGGCGGGTGCGACGGGCGCCGCGATAGTGGCCAGTCCCCGCCGTAGAATTTTTGAGCAGCGGTTCGGGGGCAAAGCCGGTTGAACCGCAGGGTATTGTTTGTTTCATGCCCCTTGAACGCAGGCGCATCGGGCACAGCGCTGTGCGGGCACATCAACGTGCAGACCGGCCGCGGGTCCCCTGATGCGGCACCTCAAAAAAAAAAAGCCCCGGGCCCCCCCCAAGTGTGTTCAGATAGGCGTCCGTCCCGCTGGAGCGGGTCATAGATCGAGAAATCGGTAGACCGGTCGCGGAGGATTTAAGCAACCTGCCCCAGACCTTTCAATGCCGGTTTCCGCGGCTGACGGCCGCACCATCGACAGGTTCCCGACTTCGATCCGAAGCATGTCTTCTTGACCGGGCGGAACTGGTGGCAGCACCATCGACGTGGGATCAAACGAACCAGCGATTTACCAGACGCCACCCGCGGCCCAACCGTTGACGGCAAAGACATAACACTGGAACTGCGCCGGGTCGCACGGGGGCAATCCCAGCTCTGCAATCGCGGTCCGGTGGTGCCGGTCAGAACCGGTGTCAGCAACACTTCCCGAAGACGCCTTGGCTGGTCAGCTGGCGCGTGGTTTCGGGGACCAACCAATGTCCATAGCAGATCGACAGCCACCGAAACGCCCGACACTTCTGGCACGTCAAAGGACGCAGAATTCCAGGTGCCCGCCGCGATGCCGGATTCATAAGGCCGGAACGGGAACATTTTGGCTAACGGCGGGATGATCTCGCCCTCGGGGTTGATCACGCACCGGCGGTGTTTTGTAACACGCGCCCGTCCTCGGGATTTTTTGAGGACATGGGAGACGGGGATCAGCAGACACGGTGCCTTGCGTGCAGCAGCCTGAAACACTCAAGGTTTTCATTTTCGGGGGGCAATGCAAACTGGTCAAGGCGGGCCAAAAGGCGCAGCTCGGAAAACAGGAACATCTGGGGTCTCATGGAAAACGCGCCATCAAGGATGTCCAAGTCGCTGGATCATGCCCATCAACGTTGGACTCCAGCGCGTTTGACGTACATCTGTAGCCTGCAATCGCAAAGGTGTTCATAACTTGTTCACTCCGTCCAAATGGGCGGAGGGGCCGGAAATACTCCGCCCATCACGCCCAAGGTGACGAGTCCATACCCCATTGTTGGAATATTAAAACACGTGACGTGATTGGTGACCCCACCGGCATTGCATGGCTCTATGCGTAAAACCTGCACAAACTAATTTTCTACACAACGCCTTCTTCTTTGCGCGCCGCACGCGGCTGTGCGACCCGTTGCAAGCACGTGTACCACGAGGGCCCAGCAGTAACAGCGCGGGGATGAACATCCAATATTTACTTGGGGTTTGGGACCGGTTTCAGGACACGCAAGCACCTCTTGATCCCAAATTCGAGACCGGGCAGCTTGCCGCGCTGAACCATAGAGGCACATCGTCCGATGAACATCTTATCGTCCTCGGCGACACGGGTGATCACGCCCGCTGCCTCCAGCCGTTCCTTCGCCGGTGGTGCTTCCGCTGATTGCAACAAGGCGACAAAGTCGATTCGGATTCGCCCAAATCATTGATACGCGGCGACCCGCAGACGCAGGTCTTACGCCCCAATGGGGTATCGGCGGCGGCCTGAACGATCGCGGGCTGGTGCCTCTTCGGTATAGGGCGGAAAGACCATATCCATCCAGAAACCGGGCCGGAACAGGGTGAAGGCAATCAGCAGCAAGCAAATACGTCTCGTAGAAACGGTTTGCGGGCCATAAACCACCCTTGGGTCCGCGCGCGAACAGCAGCATCGCATGGGTCGCGACAAATGAAAACAAAGATGCCTGCACCACCGTCACATCCGATCAACAGAAGTTCGGTGTTGAAGATGAACAGGAATGGCAGCGCCGCAGTCCGCAAGCCTGTAAAAGAACGCAACCGACAACCGGTCTTGATCGGGTCCCCACCGACACTGGCGGCGGCGGCAAGCTGGCAAGACCCAGCAGGGCGGGGTGTCAAGTTCAGCCATGGATTGCCTGGGAAGTAGAACACAAAGAGATGCACCGGCGATCAGCGGCACGATGCAAGCCGTTCTGCTGGCCAAGCGTCCAACGATAACGGGCGCAAGCAGGGCCGATACAACGATAAGTTCGCCGTTGTCGCAACACCCATCCCAAGGAATCAGCGACAGGATCGCGGTCAGGAACAGGATCGCCAAGGATATTTCCGCCCGAAAGCACCTCGACCACATTCTGCCAGCGCAGAGCCAACGCCGGTTCTGGGGCTCACGACACCTACGATCACGCCGGCGGTCGGCCCGTAAGCGTACCGGGATGCCGATCAATTGCGGCAGACCCACGACCAACCCATCGATCAAATCACGGATACGCCGCGACACATCATTGGCGAACTGGCTTTTCCACCACGGAACAACGCCATCACGGGACGCCTGTGGTCACGAGGAAATAAAGCCATATAGGTCGTGGCCCAGAATGCCGTTACAGTCCGCGACAGGCGATCCACCATCAGCGCCCAAACAGCACCGACGATGGGCAGGATTAAAGTGCAAACGCCGACCGCACCGTGGGCCCGGTAAGGGCAGACGGCGTGACGGGTTTCAAATTCGGATCATCCAGCACCAGCGGGCCTCTTTCTTTCGAAACGATATACAAGCCAGACCCGGCAATAGACCTGCTCGTTAAGCAGCGCAAAGATGATATAGCCCCGCAGTGGTCGGGGAAGGCCGGGCGCAAAGCCAACCCATGCCATAAAATAGCACAAGCTCGCAGCGCGCAGATACAGGCGATGATAAAGGCAGAACACTAGGCAGACGTTTGCACAATCGGCTTGGGCGTATAGGGGCGTTTCAAGGCCCGACATACCGGCCTTCAAACGGCTTCGAGGGTGCACGATTAATAGACCAGCGCGATGTAGGAATATCAACGGCAGGCAAAAAGGCGTGTTGACCGACGTCGAAATAGGGAATGCTACATATTTCAACCACAAAGAATGGCCGCAGGCGCCCATCACGGCGGCATGAATCTGCCCGTTGACCCGACGATGCCACCTCTACCGCGCCGGCTTTTTTCAGGCTGAATCCCACCTTTTTTCATCAACGGGAATGGTAAAATGTCCCCGTGGTCACCACGTTCGCGATGGAGGAACCCCGAAATCAGACCCGTCATCGCAGAGGACACAACGCAGCCTTTGCCGGCCCGCCCTTCAATGTGGCCCATCAGGGCTGAACGCACCTGGATGAAAATGAAGTTACCGGAACCGCCCTATCCAGCAAGGGGCGCCGAACAGCACAAAGAGGAAAGACAACGAGGGTAGAAACCCCAAGCGCGATTCCGAACACGCCTTCGGTGGTGATTCCACTGGTGGTTCAACAGATCTCTGACAAGGAGTTCCCCTTTGTGCGCGATGATATCGGGCATACATCTGCCCCAGCACATTGTAACACAAGGAAAACCGAGGCGGACGATCATCAAACGCAGGCCCGAGTGCGCGCCGCGTTGCTTCAAGCAGGATCATAATGCCGATCACAAAGACGACCGTATCCTGCATGTTCGGGTGCCCCGACCGCCACGGCCCGATTTCGCGGTAAAGACAAACAAATATAGGGCCGACGCCGCAACCGACCAGCGCCAGGCCCTTCCCCAACAGCGGGATACGATCCTTGGGCGACCCAAGCACAAACGGTTTGCGACATGGCGGATGGCGACCAGCGGAATCCAGCCACGTGGCGTGCCGCTTTGGCCGCAACCATAACAGATAGGCCCAGCATCACCGGCACAAGAATGCCAAAGCCCCAGCTCAACCTTTGTGCGCGCTGGCAGGGAAGCGCGCGCGATGCCAAGGAAAATAGCAAAAAAGCCAGAATGGATCGAGCGTGCCTCGGTGTCTGTTAAAGACGCCCCAGCCGAAATAAAAGGGAAGAAGGGGATGCGAAATCCACAGTTGGAAAGCGACATGCCAGCAGCAGTTAGAGGCAAGAAACACCAACGCTGCCGGTCGCAGACCTTGCCGCCCGTAATCCGAAGAACGCGACAAGTTCGTCGAGGTCGCTCGGCTCAGCCCCGGCTTTGGCCGGCGGCTTCGCTTCCACTGCGGCGCCTTGGTGTTGGTATTTTTTGTGGACATCTTTCGTCCCTTGTTTGTGGCCCGTATCAGGACAGGTGCAACGTTTATTGTCTTACTGCTGCGGTTCGTTGCCGCAGGGTACGAAAACGCGAGGTCTCCCCCGCGTTCGAAAATGGTCCAAACGTTAGGCTTATTCAATCCAGCACGCTCTTTGTAGTACTTCGCCGCACAATCGGTGGCAGGAGGCGCAGACAGGCCGTCTTTGATCATATCTGTTCTTTGGTTCTCAAACGCGGGGTGGCAGGCTTTTTGAAAGCGGTCAAAGGTTGGTCGAACACGGCTTTGACACTTCGTAGCACGACTCGTCATGCCACGTCGGAAGAGGTCACAAAAGTCGCTTCACGCCGAATGTTTTTTAGCATCCGCATCGGTGCCCTTTGTACATGCCACCGGGGATGGTGAGTAGGCGTAGAAGGGGTTAAATCGGCGACCAGCTTGTCGATCGCTTTCGCCTTCAACCGGACCAGCTTTGGGCGTCTACGGTGGATCACGGCTTCCTGGATCGACCCGTTGGGGGGCCCACGGTATAAGATGATCGCGTCGACCTTGTTATCGCCCAAAGCAGCAGCTTGTTCGGCTGGCTTCAGCCTAAGGATGCCGAGCGCGAAATCAATCCAAGGTCCAGCCTTTGGCGTCCAGAACGACTTCCATTGTGGCGCCGCTGACCGGAACCGGGTTGCCCGATGTTGACACGTTTGCCTTCAGGTCGTCAAAGCTTTCGATGCCGGAGTCAGCACGCGGCGATCACGTTGAAGGGCTCGGCGTGGCAAAGAATACCGCCCGCTCTTTGTCGAACTTGTCGCCTTCGAACTGCGAAGACCCCGTGTGGCGTGGGAATCTGCCAGTCGGACTGGGAACCCCATGTCCATGTCACCCGCCTTGATGGGCGTTGATGTTGGCGATGAACCACCGGTGGCGGGGCGGTACATTTCAGGCCGGTCTTGGGCGCCTGTACGGTTTAAACTAAGCGGCAGATCGACTGACCACAACAAAAGTATACCCGGTCTGGCCGCCGGTCCCGATAGTGATTGAATTTTTCCTGCGCGGTGGCTGCGGTAACCCGCGACAGGTGCAGAGGCGATGCGATGGACTTGAAAAAATCGTCATTTGAAGTCTCCCAAACTTAGTTTGTCTGAACATACGTCATTGATGGTATGCCTTCCGTTATGAATTGATAATGAAAGCGCGATATTCCGAAGCAAAACAGAGCGGATTTAAATCCGTTTTCCTTCCCCGAAAACATGCTCTGGACCCCTATAGTTTCGCGTGATGAAACTGTGTTTTAAATTTTCACTATGCGGTACAAAAAGGCCACCGTCATTTAACGGACGCCGGGCAGAAATAACAATGCGTTAGTCCTGTAATCAAACTGATTTTTTCAATAGCTTAATTCTATAAGCCCATTCCAATATCAGACAAATGAATAGCGCGGATTGGCGAAATAATCCCCAGAAAAAAAAAAAAAACTGCGCGCCGCCCAGTAAGGACGGAACATCCGACTGTGCGCAGTAACATTGAGGTTTATCGTGGCTAATACCTCCAAAAAGGTGCATTTTGGAACCTTCGCCATTCCAGCAGGACCTTCCTCCCTATGGAAAGCAACTACAGTCCCCTCGGCCGCTTTGGCCGCTTTTGCGCTAATCTCTGCCGCTTTTTCGTCCTGTTTGCGGCGCTTTCGGCCGCTGTGGTCAATTATGGAATGATCCTACCGGCGTGATCTTGGGCAACCCTCATGGCGATGGGGATTTACGATCTGATTCCCAAACCAAGAACATTCGAATCCTGCGCAACTATCCTGTTCTGGGATCACATGCGGTTCTTTCTTTGAAAGGCATCCGCCCGGAAATCAGGCAGTAACCTGAAATTTTGAATCCGATCAGGAACGAAGAACCCTTCAGCCCGGAATGACGCGGTCCGTTGTCACCAACGCGCCAAGGGCGTTGAAGACGCGCGAACGTCGGGACGCGGATGCGGGTCTATGATGCCGGATATTCATGGGTTCAGCACCTCACTCGTGCAGCCTGTGCATATACCGATACGGATTTTCGGCGTGACCATGCGCAGACAAGGACTGCAAGAAACCCTACGATTCGTCCGATCTATAACATCTCCGGCATGAGCTTTTGGGTCACTGTCGCCAATGGCGAAATCAGTGCGACTGAAACAAAGGGGCCAAGGATGGGGCAGTTCCGCATGACAACTGGCGAAGGCGGGATCAGCCCGGGTATCACCGCGAGGAGCGGCGGCGATCTGATCTAGTGAAATCGGGTCGGGCTATTTTGGGTGCCGCACAGAAAGAATGGTCAGTTTGACCCCGATAAGTTCAAAGAACAGGCCGCCAGCGACCAGATCAAGAATGAATCGAGCTCAAGCTTAAGCCAAGGGGCAAACCGGGCCACGGGGGGATGCTGCCGCGTCAAGATCAGCGCCGAGATCGCGGCAGCACCGGGGATTCCCATGGGGCAACGAATGCAAATCTCGGCCCGCAAGCCACTCTGCCTCACCTCGCCCGTGCAGATGATGGAGTTTCCTAGGCAAGCTGCGGATCTGTCAAGCGGCAAACCCTCGGGTTTTCAAGCTGTGCATCGGAACCCAGCGCGAATTCATGTGTATGGTCAAGGCGATGCTGGAGAACCGGGATCGTGCCTGATCTTTATCGTCGTGGATGGGGACCGAAGGCGGCAACCCGGCGGCCGCCCCCGTTGAGTTTGCCAAACGTCGCAATGCCGATGGTCGAGGGGCTTGACCCTTTGTGCACAATTACTTTTGCGCGGGTGCCGGTTATCCGCGATCCAGGTGAAACTGGGGGCAGCGGCAAAGTTGGTTGTCGGCCTTTGATTATTTTCCCGCAGGAGCGCTGGCCTTGGGCGCGGGATTGGTGCAATTAGGGGCCCGGTGGGTTCATGTTTGCGGTGGGTTTGGCATTCAGGCGCAGGCGTGCCAACACCAAATCAGTGCCCCGTTGGCGTCGCGACCCAGATCCCACGCGCACGCGCGCTGGAATGTGGACGACCAAAAGCCCACGGTGTCGCGCCGTTCAGCCGCAATACGGCTGATGGCCCCTTGGGCGAGAATGGCCGGTGACGCCGGTCAGGAAAGCCCCAGCAATTCCCTGCCCCGCCATATGAATGATGCGGGCAAAGCGATAACACATGGTTGCAGGGGGATCAGGTCTATGGCTACCTGCCGCGAAGGCTATTTGCTGGACGATTCATCACCCGATTATACGGGCAACAAAACCCGTTTGGGCACGGGCACAGGCCCGACAGCATTTGTGCCCTTCGACTGAATGACAGCCAAGGTCAGAAACACAAAAGGGCGCGCCAGGTATCCCGGCGCGCCTTTCATTAAATCGGACAGTTTACTTTGCGTCTTCGGCAACCGCAGGCAACGACGAGGCTCGAAAATCTCGAGCGCCCTCTTCCGATGATCGCATCGGACGCGTCAGCGGCATCCTAACACGCACGGCGTTGCCCAGCATGCCACAGCTTAGCAGCAACAAGGGCCCGGCTTGAGCGCATGCGCAATGACAGTTTGTAAAGTCGCCATCAGGGTGTTGCGGTGTCAAAGTCGGTCACAAAAATTCGACTGCAAACCATCGCCACCCAAACCACGGATATCCCAACATGCGGAACGGCGCGGAGCGTGCAACCGATCTGCGGCAAAAGCGCGCCTTGAGGTGTTCGCCCCATTATCCAAGGAACGCTGAAACAGGCCCTCTTCCTCGATCGCCCTCATCGCGCCAAGGCTGGCGGCAACAGGCCGACGGATTGCCGCCGTTAGTGCCCCCCAACGCCAGGGATCATCGCGTTCCATAACCTCGGCGCGGCCAATAACACGGACAAAGGAATAACCGCCCGCCATGGATTTTCGCGGACGGTGATCAAGGTCGGCTCTACGCCGGAGTGTTCAATCGCGAACCATTTGCCAAGTCCGACCAAAAGCCTAGGCCTGAACCTGCGTTCTGCAAATCAGCATAATTCCGTGCTGGTCACAGATTCGCGGAGCTGGCGCAATCATGTCGAAAGGCACTGGGGTTAATAGCCAACCCTCGCCAGAACGGGTTCGATGAATCGATCGCGGCCACACGTTCGGCTGCGCATCGGTCTCAGGAAACAAGGTTTTTCAGGACCCGGTGATCGGCGTCTCAACGTGATCCGTCACGGGCCTGATGGGAAAGGGCGCGCGGGAAAGATATGCCGACGGGAAAGGGGCCCACATCTTTTTTTTTTGTGGGGGGAAATTTTTACCGGTCATCCCAAGCGTCCAACAGCGTGCGCCCGCGTGAATAGCCGCCGGTAAAGGCGATCACACGGGGCGGCCTGTCGCGGCGCGCGCGATCTTAAAACGCGTTTTCCAGCCCGCTTCGGCACGTTTTGTGACCAGCAGGGTTTTCTTGGGTGTATCCCCAGGGGCCAGCGCGTTCAAGCTTTTCCGCCCAGATCGATATAGGGCCCCATTAAGGCACGACCTGAAAGCTGGTGTGCGTGTACTGTTTCTTGCGCCTTTTTGCCGCGGCGATCACCTTGGGTGACGGTGGCCGGTGTTCAGCACACCCAATTGCCGCCGACGAAATCGGATATAGCGGTTTGCCCCTCTACGTGAGCTCTGCGTTCTCGGGCGTATTTCGCCAATCCGATCGGCGCGCAGACGCGACACCACGTGGGGACGGCAAAGGTCACGGCGTGCAACAGCGCTGTGGGCATATGGTTTCGAACAGATAACCAATTTGCATCAAGCTGTTCGGGCAGAACGCGCTTTTTGCCGGTTTCTTTGGCAGGGCATTGCGCGGTTCCTGTTTTTTTGACAGTGCTAGGCATTACAAATCCTCGCTGTTTGAAAACGCGACCTGCGTTTTAAAATCCTATATTGCGTTTAATTTAATTGTCAATAAATAGATCTACCGTGCGAAATTGACTTAAAGTTTCTGCGCCAAAAATTAGCCTGTGATCGCACCATGATACGGGTTATGCAGCACGATAGAATAATCCGGGACCGGACGTGGATATAGGTCAAAGAACTAAGATCGATAAGAGAAAGACCGCGGCCCTGTCTCGCGCGAACTGGCGACCAAGGCGGGGCTGACAGGCAAACCAATCTCCCTTCATTGAAAAGAACAAGAACATAGCCCTTCGTTGCGTCTTGAAAAGCTTGCTGGACGCGAATCCCGAATTCAGCAATGGCGGAATTCTTGTTCGACTTTTGGAAGAACACCCAGACCCCAAGTGTTCTACCGCGAGAAACGGAAATTTACAAAAGTGTCCCCGACCCAGCGACGGTCAGGTTTTCGCTTTCGGCAGCTTGGAAACGCCGACAGCATTCGCTACAGGTGTTGCACGAACCTACCCCCCGGCGGCAGATACGGGGCCCCGAACTTTTGGTGCAGCGAAAGGCGAAGAAGCTGGCGTTGTCATATCGGGGGGAGATTCGAGGTCACGGTAGATGGTGCTTGGCTGTTCTGAGCCCGGCATGGCTACCTGTTTGACAGCCGGCTGCCGGCACCGTTTTCAGAAAACATCCGGCGACGTTCAATGCATCGTCGGTAAGTGCATGTACGCCGCCGGAGTTTTTTGAATCCGTTATTTGTGGAAGGTGCGGATGAACGGCCCGCAACTGCAACGTTGATTATCGTTCGTCGTCGCGCCGGATAGGGCGATGCAAAGACGATCTTTGGCGCTTTTTCTTCCTTCGCTGCCCGCGCTGCGTGGTCAAGCGAAACGATTAGTCGATTGCGGCCAAAGCGAGAATCAAAAAATGATGCGATAAACCAGTCCTGTTCGTCATTGATGCCTCCTGTACGCTTGGTGTGGCTCTTTCAGGAGAGTAACAGTCGGGCCGGCCCCAAGGTTTCCAGCCTTGAACCCCCTAAATGCTGACCCAAAGAAGCATGGGGCTATAATCTGCTGCGACCAAGAATGTCGCCTGAACATAGACCTAGAGAGCTGCAACGACGCGATATCGGTAAATGCCCCTGAATCCCGATAGTTGCCGTCAGAAATGAGCACCTGATAGCTGACCGGCCACCAGAACATCCGCGACAATAGAAAAATAAATCAGATTAATTTTCGGTTTCGCGACGGTCACCTTTAAGTAGCGTAAACTTCTTTCGCTTGCAGGGGGACGTGGAATTCTAACCCGACAAGAACATAGAGGGCGTCGTCCTCTGTAATTCTCTACCTGCCCGTTTTCAACTGCCGCGAAAACGGCGTTTATCAAAAGCGAGAACCGAGCCCTGTGCGGCTTCGACTTCCGGCCTTGCCGAGGGTGTTCTGACGCAACAGCAGCGCCATTTCCGGTTGGGTTGTGGGAACAGGGCTCATTCAATCTGCCCCGGACGTCGCTGTCGGCAGCGACGTATTTCAGCGCGTTTTGTAATTCGCTCTGGACACCAGCAACGTCAAAGGGCCTGCGGTCATCAAGGGTCCAATTGCACGGGTTCGTAGTTTCTGTATCACTTTTTCACGGCGGCCGCCCGAAAGGCAACCAAACGCTAAGCAGCCTGGTTCAACGATCTCATGCAACAGGCGCCCTCCGACGCGGGACAGGTTATCGTTTTGAATACAGGCCTTTTGTGGCACGGTCCGCGAAGGCTAAGGATCCGGTCTTGAAGGCGCTGCAACACGCGCTTTGAATCGGTGCGTGGCAAGCCTGACGGATCTGCATGTTCATGATCGACGAGATCAGCTGAAGATTGTTCTTAACCCGGTGGTGGCTTCCTTTCAGCAAGATATTCTTTTGTCGCAGTTGTCTTCCGAGCGCGCTCATCCCGTAAAAATAGATTCGTCCATGCCTACGAAAAGCATTTTTCCATAATTCACGATTTTCCGGTTGGAACCGACACCGCCGAGCGTCGTCCGCGGCAAGAGTCGGTTCAACGCGAAAATGGTGCATTGTCGGCCCAACCGTTTGCGTTAATATGTTTGGAATTGCCAGGCGGTTCAGCGCCCCAAAACGCGACGATTAAGGCTGGCAGCCACATCGGCGATCGGAAGCACAAAAGGCTTAAACGGGTCATGTGCGCCAGCTGTTCAGCAATGGGGGAATTCTTGGGGCCAAACGCTCATGGCATAAACAAGATCACACCAGACACATCGGCAGCACCGCGTATACGCCGCTCCTCACACAGCTTGGTTTGGTCTCGTGGAAAGACGCGGCCAGACTGCCCCGCAACCATTTCAACGCGGCCGGCCAAATGAGGGCAAATTCTTTTTGCGTGGTGGCCCCAGCTCGCCTTTTTGCCGGTCAGAATATCGCCCTGCGCATTGAGTCAGCAATGGCGATCGGTGCGCCGATTGGCCTCGGTTACGGAGCCTCATCGAAATTTTTAACGGAACGGACAGGTTGATGAATCCGATTAACTCATCATCCACCTTCAACGGATTTGTGAGGATCATCACCGCTCGGAGCTTTGCGGCCGGATTGGCAGTAACATTCGCCATCCGGGTTTTTGATTGGGTCCATCTTTTGAAAGACTTCCGGTCCGAACACATTGCCCTGAGACCCCCGGTTGAAAACGCATCCATGCTCCCGTCGGGCCGTAATGAAGCTCACGACGGGTTATAAAGCTCGGATAAGTTCTTGGTATCGCGCAGAAAGGCACTGCACGACACGTCGTCGGATTTATCAGATTGACCACGGACCCAAAGCGGCGGGCGCGCCCAAAGCCTCTCTGATCGTGCATTTTCCACGGTCGAGGCCTGCTCTGGTTATCGCAAGCAAGGAAGCTCTGCGTTTTTTCAAGGCTTTGATCGGATATCTCGCGGGTTTGTACGACAGCAATCAGACCAATTGGCACAGGGCGGAGCGATAGGGAAAAGCAACACGCGAAACGCGAGGCCACGAAAAATTATTCGTTGATAGAACCCCGACGTCATCGTCAGAAGGAGAAACTTGGATGCGAGAAATTACAGACATTGTCGCATCATCCGTCATTTCGAGGCTCTCGTCGTTCACGCAACCACATCAACTCTGCAAGGCGCGCCGGCCCGCACGGTTGGTTCGGATTTGATTGTACCTACTCT
>Ga0163217_1013068_pt1 | contig 17006 bp, 25 predicted proteins | sample SynspAceP_FD_185933 | JGI IMG/M metagenome (GOLD analysis project Ga0163217, IMG submission 185933) | Saline lake microbial communities from Ace Lake in Antarctica - Synechococcus sp. Ace-P (PacBio error correction) | ecosystem: Environmental > Aquatic > Non-marine Saline and Alkaline > Saline ...
CGGTTCCTCACGCAGCCTTTCAGGGCCTGGCGCCGGCTCAGATTGCGGGAGGACGGGTTTCCATTTGCGGAATCACCCGGGGGCCGGTGCGCCTGAGGCTGGTTGCATGCTTGGCTCCGGGCGCTGATGGGTGGGCTTCGGCGCCAAGCTTGGGATCCGCTCGATCGTTTCCACTCAAATCGGACCCCGCATTTGCGTAGGGCGGCCGGTCACCGGCTTTCAGCGGGGGCGGGTCCGATGCGACCCCGTGCTCAGTTGGAAGTGGTGATACGCGATAAGGCAATGGCTTCCGGCCACGGTTTGGCGGTGTTGCCGGGGGCCCGGTGTTGCCGATCGGCGGCCGGTGTTGTGGCCCGTTTGGTGTTGCTGGGTCGTTGGCCCGGGGTTGCCTGGACGGCCTGGGGTTTCGGCTCGAGCTGTTGCGAGGGGGAGCCGGGGGTTGGGGCCGGGTTGTGGCCCGGGAGGCTGGCGACTCGAAGCCAGCCGCCAGCTGTTCAAGCGACGGTGGTTTTGCCGGCTGCAACCGCATCGAGCAGGGCGAGCGTCAGCGCGCTGCCCAAGGCGCATCGGCCGCGGCGCGGGCCGGTCATCACTTCGAGGCGGCCTTCGAATGATCCGCACCGCACTGGCCCGGGGCGGCCTGTCTTGCTGGCGGGAGTTTGGCGGGTTTTGGCGCCGGCTTTGTCCGTTTTTGGTTTGCTGCCCTTTGGTGGTCGTCGGCTTTGGCGTCAGCGAGGCTTTCTTGGCGGTGCAGGCTGCGGGGCCTGTGGCCTTGGCTTTGCCTGTGGCGGCCTTTGGCCCCAACAGGGCAACGCTTCCTCGAATGGTGATTGCGTGTCCTGCCGTGGTGCCTTCGGGCAGCGACGTCCGTTCCACCATTGCCACCTGCCTTCACATACAGCCGATAGGGGCGTCCGAACACTCCTCCGATCGATCTCTCCTTCTTCTCCCCGGCGTGCCGAAATCCGTTCAAGGCGGTGGCCGCCCGGCCGAGACCACTTCTTGGGAATGGCGGAGCAGCTTCGATCGCCCGGAGGCAGGGCTCCACCAGGGACGCAGCAGTGCGTCGTTCGCCTTGAGCGAGCGGATAAGTGCCTCTCGCCTTTTGCCCTTGTTCATGAACGGATGTAAGAGGGCGAGAGCGGCCCAGTCTAGCCTACACCTTGCTCGCCAATGAGCCAGCGAGCCGGGGCAGGCGGCAGCAGGCCCGAGGGCCGGGCCTCAGGGCTGAGAGGTTCTTCAGGCTTGAGCGCCCTTTGGCAGTGGACCCTCGCGCTCTCAGCGGCTCTGCGAGTTGCTCCTCAACGAGCACGGGCGCATGACTCGCTCGCGAACGACCCCGAGGCCCGCGTCGGGCGGAAGGGTGAGGGGCCGGAATGTAACTTGTTCCCCGAGACAAGCAGAGATAAATGGGCTCTCGCCTGAGAAAGATCTGACGCCAGAATGCCTGCTCAGGCCCTTCCGTCTTCTGTTTTGAGGATCAGCTCGGCGTGCTCGGTAACCCGGAGATTCGCCGGGGGTGATTCGACACCATAGCGTGGCCTTTGATGGGCAGTTCTTCGACTTCCGTCTTAATCAGCCTACGCGCCTTGCTTCCAGAATAGGCCCCGAGACCGGCCGATCCCCGCACCACAGACAGGGCACGACCTCTCATGCGAATGGTACGGCGACACGCGGTGGGGTCCGAATGTATCGCGCCCTCGCGCATGCGAACCACGGTCTCAAGCCCCTGGTCTCCCACTTGTGAGGAAAGTTGTTTTCAGGTAAGTGGAGCATTGCTCCTGAGCGAAGATCGTCATCAAGGCTGGTTCCAGTCCGGCCGTGAAGCGGATGTCCACAGATCCGGAAGTGCTTCCTTCCAGCAGGCGCGGTTCACCGCAAAGGTTATCTGGTGGAAGGCTGGTGTAATGAGTTCTGGGTGTGTAACGCAGTGAGCGTGGTCGTAAATACGAGCGATCGAACGATGGTGGCCGATGATGCTGCTATGTAAAAAAGGGTCCGGCCAATCCCTTCTGTATTCCAACATCTTGACCAGCGCGGCTTCGCTTGTAGCGGCGCACCGTTCCCTGGTTGGGCCGAGGGCATCGACTGCTGCAAGCGGGGGTTAATCGCCCACAAACGATGGGCGGCACGAGCAGCACCTCCTGGCCTTGCGAGGGCGGCATCAGGGTCGTTCGCTGCTTCTCACATACGGCGCGGAGAAGCGCGGCAAAATCAATCGTCTTGCCTGCGCGCCCGGAAAACCGGGCCTTCAACCGCACCTGCAGCTCCACGCTGGAGCATGGATCCAGCGGGCGTCGGCCATCTGACTGGCCAACCTGTGGCGCTTCCAGAATAGCTCGAGGAGCGAGAAGAAATCCTTGCTCGAGCCCGTGTCCTTGGGCGTAGGGGCGGAGGAAAGCCTGGTCACCGGCCCGGATCGCCTCATGGGCCTTCTGATGGCATTGCGGCTCTTGGTGGTGAAGCGAGGGGGGCCGGGGAGAGTAGTCCTGGCCATATTGTATCGAGCCAGACATTCGGCAACTGGGACGGGGCCGCCGTGAATCGCCCTGATCGGAGGGTGCACGCGAGTCGGTGCCGGCATTCCGTCATGATGGGATGAAAGGCCTTCGCTCCGTCGAGATGCCCCTGGGCGTGCGCAATTTGCTCAGTCCGCGGGCCCGTAGAGCCGCAACTTGCGTTGGACTCACTGCTGGGAGCAGGGTGCTTGGTGGTGAGGGAGGAACCGGTCTTGCGTACACGGTTGGTTATTTCCCCCACGTCCGTCACCGTCCAGGGAGCAGGGAGCGGAGCGTGGCTGGAGGTTCAGGGGCCTCGCTTTCGGCCAGCAGGCGCACTCTGGCGCCTGCTTTGAGTGCGCCGGTGGTTCTCATCGAAATTCGCTAAGCGCCGGCGATCGCGTTTCCCCTTGACGTTGGGTCAAGCTTGGCTTCAAAGCCGGCCGTGCCTTTGGCGAGCTGGGCCTTGAGGTCCCAGTAGCCTGTCGCTGCGGAAGGCCCGCCGGGCCCGCTCACGCTCACCAGCAGCCGCACCGCCACCGATTGCACCCGGCCGGCCGGAGCCCCCCCAGGCCCCACCTTCTTCCAGAGCAGTGGCGAGAGGGGTTAGCCACCAGCCGATCCGGATCCGCCGGGTTCTCCTGGCATGGACGAGGCTCCAATGTCGGTTCGCGGTCTGGTCCAAGGCCCGGCAATCGCTTCCTTGGTGATCTCGTGGTAAGACCATCCGCTGACCGGGAACCTTCGCGAGAGGAGTTGAGCATGGTGCTAGCTGATGCTCTTCCCCCTCCCGTCTTCGTCGTGGCCAGCCAACACACGCTCGGCGCCCTTGAGAAGCGTCCTTGAGCCTCCTTGACATATCTTCTTTTGTCCCTTCGGCACCACATAGAGCGGGTTCGAGTCTTTGGGGGTTGTGTTTTGACGCGAGGTTGGCCCACTTCTCGCCCTTGTAGCGCCGGAATTCTCGCTGGCGTTGTTGGGGAGATCGCGCACGTGTCCGCAATCGACGCTTCGACACGAAAATCTTTCGGCAGGAACCGCGGATGGTTCGCGCCTTTGTGGGGCTCTCTTCGACGATGCCAGGGTGGTGGCGCACAGGCAGCGTTTAAACCGCTCCCTCTTTATCGTCAAGGCGGCGGGCCGGGCTGCGCCTTTGAAGCAGCCGAACGCCGCTACAGTCCCCGCTGCACAGGCGGTCTTTTTTGCAGCTTTGACCTAACCCGCTCGACGCCCCTCACCTTGCTCGCCGAGTTGGGTTCTGCCCGCCACCTTCCGCCCCTGGTTTGGCGTCACGCTCTTCAACTCTAATGCCGGTGCGTTGCACCGGAGAGCGCCGTTCTGGTGCCTTTGCTCCTCTGCTGCTGGTTGATTTGGCCGGCGAAAAGCCGCCAGCCCGTTGGGTACCCATCGATCTGTTAGCGGGCCTGGGCAGCGTTCCTCCTGGTGCTTCTGGCGCTGCAGTGGGGATGCCCCGGTCGAGCCAATCCTTTTTTAGGCTCGTTCCTGGCGGACAACCTGGCGGTGGCCGTTGCCGCGCGGCGCCTGCCTCCACCCTTCTTTCGCTGTTGATCATTTGGCGCTAATGTGGAGCAGAGGCGGCACGCCCCAGTGGGGGAACGTAACGCGGCGATTTTGTTTGGGCCGCCACCGGCTCGGGCCATGTTTCCTGTGCGGTGCCAACTGATCTGGTCAGCATCTTTGTGGCCCTGGAAACTCTCTCGGTGTCGAGCTACCCTGCTCTCGGGCTTACATGAAGCGGGATGCCCGCTCCGGCGAGGCCGCACTGTAAATATCTGTTGGGTGTTCCCCGCAAGCCGCCTGTTTCACTCTACGGAGCTTCGCTGCTCTATGCCTCACCGGTGGCTCCACCAGCCTGGAAGGCTGTTTTGGCCTGGCCCGCAGACCAGCGCCACCGCCCGTCACGGCCCTCGCCTGTGTTTGTTCTGGCCCACGGTGGCGTTCAAGGATCTGCCGCTGTGGCCTTTCACCAGTGGGGACCCGCGTCTACGAGGGCTCGCCGACGTCCGGTGGTCGCGTTTCTTTCGGTGGGCTCGAAAACAGCAGGCTTTGCCTTGCCCACGTTTGCTGGTCGTTGTTGTCGACAGCTTGAATGCCCAAGTGGAAAGTGCTTTCACCGTGCTGGCCATCCTCAGCATGACCCTGGGCAATGTGGTGGCGCGCTCAGACTTCGATGAGCGCAATGCTGGCCTAGAGCTCGTATCGGTCCAGGGCCGGCTTCGTGAGAATCGGGCTGGTCCTGTGGAACCAGAAGGAAGGCTTTCGCCGCCATGGTTGCTGTATCTTGGCCCGCCTTCTGTTTCAATGAATCTGGGCCGCCTTCGCCTGCATCATCCCCTTTTCTCGTTGCGCAACAGGGCAGTGATCGCAATCTCCGGACTTGCTGGTCTGTATCAAGAAAGGATCAGCTGATCACCTTGGGGTGAGCCTTTTGTTTGCTCTCGCTGGTGCATTCCGCCGATGCTGGGTTTTCATTCGGCAAGATCGTACCTCTTCTTGCCGGTCTTGGGCTGATCAAATCATATCTGCTTGTCGTCGTCGGTCTGATTACTTCTGGTGGTCTCGACTACTAAAACTACATTTCCTGTGATCAAAATGATGGTGGTGAAAGAGCCTCAGGAGCACCTCTGATGTGGTCCAAGGCTATCCCGCGATCACCTGAATCTCGCTGGATTGCAGCCGCGGCGGGCTGCCCCTGGGGCCTGCGTGTTGATCAAGTCTGTGGGCGGTGTGCTCTCCAAATCCCTCTTCACTGCCATGGGGCCGTCGCCGGTACGCGCCGATGCTGCAGAAAGGCGATCGCACTCCCGCGGTTTCGGCCACTGGTTGCTGCCCATGGGATGACCACTACCGCCCGGCTCCGGTCCACCACGGACCGCCAATTGGAGCGGTGGCCCCACTCAGCACAGTCAGCAGGTCCTAACGGACAGGCGATACCGAGGTTCGCGCAACTCGACGATCTCAGGCTTGACCGTGGAATCCGGGTGAACTACCTGGCTGTGATGGGGGATTCGGATCAGGTAATAAGCACGGCGATGAAACATCATCGTTTTGCCTGGATTCGGCCCACCAGCGGCAGCTACCTGACTCAGCGGCACCCCGGTTCAGGATCGTCTCTGACGACGAATTGGCCGACCTGCGCAAGTCCGCCGCGGCTGGGCTTCGTCTTTCAGCAGTTCACCTGCTCCCAACTATGAGCGCCCTGGACAACGTGATGTTTGCCGATGGTCTACGCCGGCTTGCCCGCTCGCCAACGGCGAGAGACGGGGATCAAGAGCGCCTCGGCGCGTGGGCCTCGGGGCACCGGCTCGAGAACAAGCGACATGAAATTCCTCTCGGCGGGCACAGCAGCGGGTGGCGATCGCCCGGGCGGATCATCAACCAGCCTGCCTTGCTGCTGAGCCGACGAACGCGACTGCGCCTTGATTCCCACAACCACCCAGGAAGTGCTGGCCATCTTCCGTGAACTGCATGAATATACGGTATGACCGTGGTGATGGTCACCCACGAAGAACGACGTGGCGCTCAGGTCTGGGCGAATTGTTCCACTTCCGCGATGGCCGTGTGGGCTGTGAGCCGCTGCTATGCCCGGCCCCGCCGTAAGGCGGCGTCAGCCGCGCCGCCGGGCTGCTCTTCGGCTTTTGGCAAGAGCCTTGGGGCCCGCCTCCTATCTCTCCAGCAGTTGCCCATCAGCAAAGCGAGTGGCGGTCGCTGCCTGCGGCGAGGTTCCGGCCCGGATCCATTTCGCCAGGATCCACAAGCCACCCAACCTCCGTTCTCGGGCCTGGCGCAGCTCGAAGTGCAGATGCGGGGCCCTTGTGCTCCGACCGGTGCTGCCCACGCGCCAATCACCTGCCTGCTCCACCCATTCCCCTTCTTTTGACGAACAGCTCGGAAAGGGTGGCCGTAGAGCGTGCGGCGGTTTTGGGCTCTGGTGCTCCAGTTTCGACGGCCAAGGCGTAGCCCGCCGCCAGGCCGCTGCTGACCACCCGGCCGTCAGGGCTGCCACCCCACCGGGTGCCTTCAGGAGCGGCCAGGTTCGCTGGCCGGCATGCCAATCAACTCGCTGCCCAAGCCACCGGGTGCAGGGCGCCAACGCGAAAATCACTGCGTGACAGCTGAACCGATCAGGGGAACAGCAGGCTGCGGTGCCGTTGCCAGCCAGGGGGCCGGCCTCGGGGTCCACCCGGAAAACAATCGTGAGGTCGAAGCTGCCCCGGCTCCAGTCAAACAGGGCTGAAACCACGGGGCACGGTCAAGCGGGGTAACGGGGTGAGGCCCGCAACTGGCACGCCACGCAGCGAAGCCACCTCCAAGCAAAGCCGCTGCCGTTTTCAATCGCCACTTCCCGGCAGCCAACGGTCCCGAGCCACCTGGCCAGCGCACCTCTGAATCGCGCGGGCATTCGCCTGCGGAGAGGGCCCCGGCCGCGAGGCCTTGCGGTGAGCCAGGGGGGCACTGGGTTGGAGGAAGCGCCCAGCCGACGGAAACTCTGGCCCGCTCGGTGGACTGACGGTTTCGATCTCCTGACAGTTATCGAGGTCGCAGTTGACTCGAGGCCCGGCAGAAAGGACTGGGTTTCGCCTGCCTCAGCTGGGGCTTGGTCTGGGCGACGTGGAGCCGGTGGAATGCCGGCTGGGACCGCAGGGATGGGCCTGCCTGCACCCTGCTTCAGGCTGCCTGGGCGGCGATCATGGCCGATGGGCCGCCGGTTGCGGGGGTTGCCCGGGAGGGCGTAGGGGCTTTGAAAGGTTCTGTCGCCGTCGTGCAGGGCTCTGGGATTCCTTCCCGAGTGGCCTGCACCGTGGCTCGCCGGCTGAGCAAAGGCCAACGCGTGACCATCGTCCCGAGACAGGCCCCAGCAGCAGGCCAGGCCAAGGTGTCGGTAAGGCTGGCGATGAAGGAAAGCCCGCTGCTAATGGCGAAAGATGCTTAAGTGACTGAGGTCAAGACGGCTTCAGAAACAACACGCTCTTTCAGAATCAAAACGTGCGAATGCCAGGCCAGGCGCCGCTCACCGAGGCCAGCGCGAAGGCTGCCGTCGGTTTCAGTCCACGCCTGCCACGGTTCTCCCCGTATCCGCAGGGTCCGGCGGCAGGTGGTAAGCCGTTGATCTGGCTTTCGATCCAACGCCCGTCCGATCGCCGGCATCGCCCGGCCGCCCAGTCCAGGGCCGAGAGGAATGCGGGCGGAGAGCCTCCCACCGCGCTGGTCTGGCATCGACGTCCCAGCGCTTCGGCCAGTTGAATCGCTCCTCGGGTACCCGGTGCGGCCATTGACCCCCAATCCCCCTGGGCCCAGCCGGATGCCCGCCCCGGATCTCAGCGCAAGCGCGGCCAGCAACCCTGCCAAGCCTTGCGTCCGTCGAGCAGCAGGTCGTGGGCCCTGTGATTTCCCGCCTTCAGTCCCGAGGCTTTTCCAGCTTGCAGGGCCAGGGCGACAGCCACCGCCAGGGGCCGGATCCATGCGGCGGTGGCTGGGTTTTCCTGGGCAGGCAGGGCCGGCGCCAGCCCACACGCCGCCAGGGACGAGAAGCCAGACCCTCGCCCGCTACAATGGCCATAGCGCTGCCGCCGGCTTGAACACGGCAAGGGGCGCGCTGGCGCAGGCGGCAAGAAGTTGATTGAGAACGACCTCGGTACTGCCACAACACCGGCCAGGCGCATGCAGCCGCCCAGGACAGCGCCATGGAGCCAGTTCCGGTGAAATGACGGGCGTGGAGCAGCCGCTGCGTGAGCCGCAATCGCCCCGATCCACGGCATCACGCGAGTAGCGTTTGCAGCCAGCGCCCCGATTCGACTGCACCGGCAGCTCAGCCGCCCTATCTGGATGACAGCGCCAGCCCTGACCCAGCTTCACCTAGCGGGGTCCGAAGCCATTTGCCAGGCGTAGAGCTGCCACGCCGGTGTGGCTCGAGTAAGGCCGGCGCAGAAGGCCTCCGATGCCCAGCCCCTGCGCCCGCCGCCCGCCGGTGGCAAGGGCCAGCCAGCAGATAGAGGGCCATCGAAAGGCATGCTCACGGGCCATCCTCCGCTTTCCAAGGCACGCCATGCGGTCGCCGTTGCCGTACACCGCCTTGAGCCGATCGGGCCACTCGGGGGCCTGCTCAAGGGCGGCGATCGCGCCGGGCCTGCAGGGCCAGCGACTGGTTGAAATCCATCACTCTTCACCTGGCGCAAGGCCAGGATCAGCGGGGCTGCTCCGATCGCGAAGGCCCAGCCGGAATCCACCCAGGGCACCAGCCTCTTTCGAAAAGAGAAGAACTCATCCGCACCGGCGCCAGTGCCGGGTTTCGTAACAGGGCGGAGCCCTCACCCTCCAGGGCTAGATCCAACGTAGGATTTGTCGTGGCGAAGACGATGTTGTGACGCGCAGCCAGGTGCGCCGCCTCAAAATCCCCACTCCTGGCAGCCCCACCGTGGCGGTGGGTTTGTGGGGGTACCCCAGCACCATCAAGCTTCAGTTGATCCACTGGCTGCTGGGAAAGACGCCGAAGTCGGCCGCCAGCCCCGGCTTCGCTCTGGCAAACCGGCAGCCGCAGGGGAACGGCCGAAGCCGAGCTGCAGACTCGCGAGGTGGGAAGGGGTTAATAGGGATCCGAGCAGCAGGCCGACTCGCTCTGGTTGAGCACGGCCAGGGGCAGGTGGGCCGGGTGCCTCCTGGATCCCACCAGCAGCAGCACCTCCGCTCCGATCCACCGCCACCCGAAACGCCTCTGGGCTCCAGTCGCCACGGCCCGCCGAAACGGACCTCGTGCGTCAATGGAGGCAGTAGGTGGCCGCTGCTTGGGCTGGGTCGAGGCGGCGGCCATCGCCCCGCGATCGCTGGCCGGTGGTGCAGCAGATCGGTGGAGCCGAGGGAGAGACGGAAGCAGGCCGCCTGGGGCTTCTCCTGCAGGGCAGCGAGGCTGCTGCCGTAGGTCCGCCTTGCGCGCCGTCGTTGCGGGCGAAGACACCACTGCCGAGTTGGCTGGAACGCCGGGACCTTGGCAACGGCCATGAACTTCGCCGTCAGAACTGCCATCAGCGGCGGCCTCACTACTGCGGCCGATATGGCGGGTCGCGTCACAGATGGCGTCGAGGAAGGCCTGCAGCTGGGGTTTCGGCCAGGGCACCCTCGTGGAGGGCGCAGCTCTTTGCCGTCCCGGAACAGAGAATCAGGGCCGGGATGCCCTGAACCTTGTAGTGTCGCGGCTGCTGGGGTTTGGGCGTCCAACCTCGATCTTGCCCACGAGACCGACCCGCATAGTTGCTCCGCTTCCAGTCCATCAGGGGAGCGAATCAGGCGGCAGGGGCACACCAAGTGAAGCCCCAGAAGTTCAACAAGAACGGTGCCTGCTGGCCTCCAGCAAGTCCGAGCTTGGAAGCTGGAATTCGGTGAAGACGGCGACAGCCACGGGGTTGGATCAAGTGCGCGCGATGGTAATGAATCCGCTGAGGCCGGAAGCGGATCAGAAGGAGTGGGCGACCCGGGTTCAGAGCTTTGTCCGATCGAGCGCTTGAGTTCCTCGTAGTTCGGCATTCCTTCGGCCCCCTTGACCGGTTCGAGAACCGGGGGTGGGGTGTCTCGGCCGGAGAGCAGGGGCAAGGCGAGGGCCGCCTTCCAGGCGGATTTTTCAACGCCGCGAGTTCGTCGTCCACGGTCTGAGCGCCCTCCAGGGAGGCGAACTGACTTTCCGAGATCGGCTCCGGCCATTCGGCAGCCGCTTCGCCTGCGCGCCTCCCTGCCGGAGAACCCTTCTCCTCCAATCGATCGAAGGCAAGCCATGGCCGAGTTGGTGCCCATGCTGCTGACGGCACTCTGGCAGCTGTTCCCTGCCTGGGCACGCCTGGAGCGGCTTGAGCATGTCCTTTTTGGTTTTGGCCTGGCGATCTTCCTCGAGGCCGAGCAGGCTCTTTTTTGAGGTTTCCACCTGGCCCGACTGGCTGTTGAGCTGGCTGTGGAGGCGGTGGCGGTGTCCTGGTAAGTCTAGCGACGGCTAAAGGGCCTCGCGGCCAGGTCTTCCTCGCCTTTCTTCACGCAAGCCTCGGCGCGCTCGTACCAGTTGCTTTGGCGTCGCCTGCTCGCCTGATTCTTGATCCTTCTGCTGGCGATCGCCTGGCAACGGCCTGGGCGAAGTTTTTCACGATCGGCCTGCATGTCGGTGAACCGACTTGGTCCCCAGGACTTGCCGGGATCCTCAAGCCTTGCTGACCAGAATCGTTGAGGTTGGCCGCAGCAGGCGGCTGAAGGGCCCGATCGAGAAACCCATGGATCACTGTGGAGGTCGGTCTGAGGTAGCGGCGGTCATAGCGGTGTGGGCTGGGTTGGCCGCCACTTCGTGGGCCGCACCTAACATTCGCCATGGCCATCGTCGCCCGCGATCAGACCCGGCAAGATCGGCACGATTCAGTGCTGGCGGCTCCCCCCCGGGCCTGCCGCCCGTCCGGTCTGGGCGACTGGCCTGCCGTCTCCAGGGACAGTGGAAACGGATCGGCAATCCTTGGTCGCTCTCTGGCAGGCTGGCCGCGCATCGCGGCAGCCAGCTCGCTCCCCAACAGTCACAGCTCTCCCATCTCCCAGGCCGGGGTGCTCAAGCGTCGGCGCCCAGCCACCCAGTGGTTAACAAGCCCTGCGCTATCAACCGGCCACCAACTGCTTGAGCCTGCGCGGCGCTGGTTTCTCGGTTGCGCGATCTCCGCTTTCAGCAGCATTTTCCCGCCTGGTGCCACTCCGGGGCCGAGCGGAAAGGCGCTGTCTGGGGCCCTTCACCCCAGCCGGGTCGACGTTCACGTGTCTCCGCTTGTTCCGCGCTGCGGCAGCCCGGCGCCAGCATAGGAGAACTGGGCCGCTGGGGGCAATGCAGCTTCTTGTCATTCGCCAGGGACGGCGGCCCTCAGTACGCTCGGGGCCGGGGATCCTCCAGCTGATCCTGGCGTTGCCCGCAGCTTGCAGACGCTCGGCTTCCTATCCAGTCGAGCGCGCTCCACCCCGCCAGAGCCGGTAGATGCCGTTGCTGGCCAACGGCGTCGCACCAGGTTTTTTGCCAGTAGGGCAGCTGGCGGTGGAGGCGTCGATCTACCACCAGCACGTCGGCGAGCCTCGTCGCCGCTGCGGGCCGCTGCCCTCGCGCGTTTTCGTTGTCCAAGCCGGTCACTCAGGTTCACATTCAGACCACTGGCCCGAGAGGCCCTCATACAGCACCAATACTGAACGGCTGTAGTAAGTGCAGCGATGGCTTCAGCACCCCGACCAATGCCAGGGATGTCACCGGCCTGACTTTCCCGCCCGGGCTGCCCGGCCATTTCCCGAACGGGCAGCCCCCGACGCCATCGCCTAATGCTGGCCCACATCGGCAGGACGGCAACAGGTGAAAGGCCACGAGGGCAGTTGCAGGCCAGCACCAGCCCCGCGAGCCCCCGGCTCCAAACCAGTGGCAGCCTCCGCCCCGCAGCCATGGCCAGAAGCCGGCACTGTGGCGATCGAAGAAGAGAACGCTGCTCGGTAGACCAATCTGCTGCCAGCAGTTCCGCCGGAAGGTGGGCATCTCCGGATCGTTGAATCACAGGGCACCCATAGCGCTGACATCCAGAGCCCAACAGCCCAGGGTGGAAGGTGAGCGAAGGGTGGATCCCTGGGCAAGCCACAACCAGGCCGCCTCCGGAACAGCGCCCGCCGCGCTGTCCTGCGCTAGGGCTGAATCAACAGGGCGGCAGCCGGCGTGGCCGGCAACCAGTAGCTGGCAATTTGGTGCGCCAGGGTGAAATAAACCCAGCACCGCCAAACCAGCAGCGGCGAAAGCTGCGCCAATGAGGCTGAGCAGGCCGGCGCCTCGCTGCCACCCTCTCCCCGGGGGTCCCTTGCCGCGCTCCGTCCCTCCAGGCCCCTGGCCAGGCCCAGACAAAGCAGGGGGTGAAGGGCAGGCTGGGCCCCACCATCAGCCGGCAGGAAATACGACCAAGGCTGTCAGGTGGTCGTTGACGACCGAGCTGAAGCGCTGCAGGTTGTGGATAGCGAGAAGGCTGTCCCAGAACGGACGCCCTCCACCGACGAGCATGGCGGCGTAACCAGGGGCAGGGACATCCAGCAGGCCTGAGGCCCAAGGCCTCTGCACGGCCTCCAGCGCGTCGCCACAGGCCGCCAGGGCCCCCTGTCTCCCAGCCGAAGCCCAGCAGAGTCAGTCCTGCAAGCAAACCCAAAGGGCGACTGGACCCTTGCTGAGCACGGCCGCAGCCCCACACCACCTCCCGGCCACCCAGGGCCGGCGCGTCTGCCCAGCACTGCCAGACAACAAACAGCGCCACCGAAAGGTCAAGCCGCTGAACAGCGCATCGCTGACGGCAATGCGGCTCCAGAGCAGCGTCAGGGGAGAGCGCGAAAGGCAGGGCGGCTTGTTCAAGTGGCGGTGAGGGCCACCTTGTGGCCTCGACGGCAATGGTCCCCGTTGGCTGTTCCCCTGACTGATCGCCCGGCTGCGGGCTCACGCAACAGCGTGAAGGCCAGGCTAAGCATCCACCCCGATCGAGGGCCAGGCCAGAGGGCAGCCGTGCGGCCCAGGTACCGAAGCGGATTCCCACTGTTCCTGGCCAGGCAAGGGCATATAGACCAGAGCCATCAGCCAATAGAACAGCGGCCGGCTTGTCGTAGCGGGGCAGGCCCATTGAAACCCAATGGGTCAGCCAGTTGCCGTCTCCGCCATGGCCCCTGGCTGAGCCAAGCGAACAGGGGTGGGTCTCATCGACGCAGCGCCGTTGCCCCGAGCTGGCAGCAGGAACAATGGGATAGCCAATCGCCAGAACGCATCAGCAGCACTGGCCCGCTGGCTTGCGAAGCCAGGGGCGCCCGCCAGACCGGGGAGCTTGGTGGTGCTGAGCGCGGACGGGCGACAGGGCACGCAACAGAGATCAGGCGCCCAGAACCTACAGGCCGCTCGCTAACCAGGCCCTTCGATGCCGGGCCGCGAACGCCCCGGGAGCAGTGCTGCTCACCAGCCCGGCCGGCAGTCGCGTAGCGGTTGAGTTGCTCGTCTGCCGCGACGCCCCCGCCATGGCTCGCCGTCGTCAGGGGGCAACCAACGCACCCGGTGAGCCCCGACTGCACCACTACCAGCTCCGGCGGGCCGCCCCGCCGGTAGGCCCACCAACCGCACCCCGCAGCCATCGCCTCGACCACCCGTTGCCGGTATAGCCTCGTTCCACTTGGGCGTGTCAGTCAGCACGCCCGCAGCCCCCCAGTTCGGGGCCGTGAAGCCCGTTCGCTGGGAAGGACCCCGCCAGTCGATGGGCCGCGGGAACGGAAGCCTCCACCGCCAGGCCATAGGCGGGATCCGCCGCAACCCCAGACCGACAGCCGGCGGCCCCAGCTGGGCCCGGCACGGCGGCCGCCATCTTCCAGACCCTTCCCGCGATGCGGGTCCCGCCCAGCCCGCCCGGCATTCGGATCGGCCCGGGGGCGGAAGACGTAGCCTCGCCAGGTCAAAAGCCGTTTGCCACCACCTTCGCTGCCTGCCCAGGCGAAGTCAACCGCCTGGGCGGCGCTGTGGAAGGCAAGCCCTGCCCGGGTTTCCAGCGTCCACGGCCCGTGATCACCTCAATCCATCAAGCCTCCCCCCGCCCGTGGCCACCGATCCCAATGCTCACAGGTGGAACAGCGGCGGTGGCCTAGATGGCGGCGTACAGCCAGAAGGGAGCAAGCCAGTCGTAGCCACAGGTTGAGAATCGCGTCGAAGTCGCCCTGGCGATTCCAGCGCCGTTTTCCCAGGGCCGGCCAGCCAGGCTGCCGGCCGGCAGTTGAAACGCCCCCCTGGCGCGGCCGGTGGTTGCCACCTGGGCTGATCCACCCTCCGGCTGGCTCCAGAGGGTGGCGCTTTTCGCAGCCTGGCGGCAACTTGGAACCCTCGGCAGCCAGCACGGTGAAGGCTGTGGCCCCGGTCGGATCAAGCCCCGGGCGGACAAGCCCCGCCAGGGTCACTTCCACACACCACCCTTGCCACTGCCAGGGTTTCACCGCGTGCTCACCACCGCAGCCTGGCGGGGCGATCGGCTCATGGCTCGCCTCCCGCCACCTTGGCCCTTCCCAGAGCCGTTTGCTTTGGTTGGATCAAGACCACCCCCCAGGGCCCAGGCCGGCACCCAGCCATTTGCAGGGAAACAGCCGTCATCAGCAGCAACACCCCGCAGGCAAGGCAAACACGGGGGTCAGAAAGGTGAGCGGCGGTGAAGCCGGTGAGATTCCCCCCTGGCGGCAAACCAGAAGAAAAGGCCATAGGGCCAGGGCGCTGCCCAGCAGGCTGGCGTAGGTCATCAGCCAAGTCGATGCGCTCCAGGCCGGCCAGAACGTGCGCGGCGCCGGATCGAGAACGGTGGCCATCGAGCCGAGCCTCCCAGTAGAGGAACAGCTGCCGATCAGCATGTGCCACCGGTGATCGCCACCGGATCGCTGTGGGCCATGGCAAAGCGGCAGTGTCACGGGTGCCCACGCATGGCCACAGGCGGCCCCCAAGCCATCCAGAGTTTCGCCATGGCTTCAGGGCCTCGACGCCCAGGGGTGGGAGGGGCCTTCCAACCAGAGGTGGCTGCAGCAGCGGAGCGCAGCGAGGCAGACGAGCGGCGAGCCCACCAGCAGCCCCACCCAACCGACCGGAATTGATCGCCTCGCCGAACAAACTGCGCGCCAGCAGCGCCAACCAGCAAGGGCTGGAAGTACGATCAGAACTGGCCCAGCCAGCGCCGTGTTTTGGCCCAACCCCCGGGTCAGCAGCCCCTGGAACAGGTGCCGTCGATCAGGGCAAAGGCGAGCAGCCAGAGCCGGTCTGCCAGGGGCAACCCGCAGAAGGATCGGCCCATACCACCAACGGCGGCCGAAGCACGCCAGCCCGGCGGGCAGCAGGCGCAGCCAGGCCACGCTGAGTGGCCTGCGCCGGCCAACAGTGGCTTCATCGCCGCCCATCGCCGGTACCCCAAGCGCAGAAGGCAGGAGCATCAGCAAGCCAACGTGAAGCTGGGGTCATTGGAGCGCCGCCTCAACACACCTTTTTTAAAGAATCCAGCGACTACGCCCGCAGCGAATGCCCTGGCCTGCGCGCGCAAGTCTCGGCTAAGCATGGCGCGCATCGGCGATTCGAGGGGGCGATCGCCGGGGTAACGCGCCGAGCGGTGCTAAGGCCTGCGCCAAGGTGGAGGAGCGGGAATTACCCGGCCCTGCTGCTGCGCATCGACAGCCCGGCGGCACGGTGGGCGACAGCCAGGAGAATCCATGCCCCGGCCGTGCTCGCGCCTTCCGCGAAAGGGCTGTCGGCGTGGTGGCCAGACTTTCGGCAATATTTCCGCCTCGGTGGCGTCTACCGTGGGCGTGGCGGCCGAGTAAGATCGGGCCAATTGCCGGGCACGATCACCGGCTCGAATCGCGTGATCCTGCGCGGAACAACCTCTCGAGGTTGCTGGAGCGGATCGGATCCATTTGGAAACCGGTCCAAGAGCGGGCCTACTACAAAAATTCTCTCGCCTGGATCGCGCCCTCACCGAGGCGGAGCGCCAGCTGCTCCCAGGCGTTGATCGACTCCAGTCTACGGCCAGTTCCGTGGGCCGCCCGTCGCCACGGGCCGCCGCCTCAGCGAGGAGGAGGTACGAGGCTTCGCCGATGGGCCGGTTCCTTCAGCGGCGCCCAGGCCCAAGAGCTCGGCTGGTTGATGAACTGGCGACGAGGATCAGCGCCCGCCGCCTGCCTGGCTCCGTACTGACGGGATTGGACGAAGACACGATAGCCCCCCCTATGGCATAAGCCGCCGAAAGCGAACTGCCTTTCCTTGAATTCTGGCCCGCAACCTGCTGGGGCCAGCTGCACCCAGTGCCCCGTCAGCCCTGGAGCTGCCTGGTGCGGCGCAGCCGCTCTGGCTCTTGGCGGCGCCATGAGCGAGGGGCAGCATCTGGGGCCCTGCGAGGTGCCCACCGAGCCGAAGCCTAACACCGTGGCTGCCATCGCGCCTGCGGTGGAAGAGCTTCCTCGATCCCTTGGATCGAGCAACAGCTTGTCAGGGAGCCAGGTGTTGTCGGTCACCTTTTCGGTGACGGCGGATCCTGAACGGCCTGTTCCCCGCGCCATTGCCCGCCGCCACACCGGCCCTGGGACGGTGGCCCGCTTGATTGCCAGCAATGGCCGTCGATGGAGACCTGCCCGCTGCATCCGGCTGCTGGCCCCATGCCCTGGATGGAACCCGGCGTCCGCCCGTGCATCTATGTTGCGCCAGGCAGCCCTTCCTCCGCCGGACAATCCGGTCACATCTGACAGCTGGGCGGCCTGCCCTCCCGCCACTCCCCTGTTGCGGGTCTGGCCAGAGAATGGGGTTGCTGCCTCCTTCCACCCCTCCGGCTCCGATTCCATGCCCTTCCCAACCTTCTTCGCCAGCTTCGCCGGCGACGCCTTCCGGCGGCCCCGGCCCGATCGGCCAGCCGCACTCGCCGTTGCCTTGCGGCCGGCTGGCCCTGGGGGGCTCGGTGCGGCACTGGTGGTGCC
>Ga0163217_1105901_pt1 | contig 17006 bp, 19 predicted proteins | sample SynspAceP_FD_185933 | JGI IMG/M metagenome (GOLD analysis project Ga0163217, IMG submission 185933) | Saline lake microbial communities from Ace Lake in Antarctica - Synechococcus sp. Ace-P (PacBio error correction) | ecosystem: Environmental > Aquatic > Non-marine Saline and Alkaline > Saline ...
CCCCCACGGGGAGAGAGGAGAATATCAACGTCGGAAAAAAAGTAATTTTTTTTGCCATAACAACGCGAAATGGCCAAAAACGGCCAACACCGCCCATCACGGCGAAAACAGCACCCGGCGAAAAAACATCAGGTCAATTTTTCGGGGGGCGAACCGGTTTCGAGCAACGGACCGGGAATATTCCCAAGGGGGGAATTTGAAGAAAGAGCCGGGTTTCGCGTTCTCCGGCGGGTTCTTTTTGACGGGCGGCTTTGTCCAGCATCGACTTTTTCATACACCCGACCGGCCGGTTACCGCGACGGGGTTTGCCCTTTCGCGCACATAAAACGGCGAACGACGAGTTTTGGGGAATCGACCAGATAACAGGGCGGCGTGTTCGGATTGCGATGAACGTGAATCGCGGCGACGGCAACTTCGGTGCGATTTGGCGCGTGGATTTTCCGCGAGCGTTCGTTTTGGCATCAGATCGCCAAGAATAACCGCGTCAACTGCAGCCACACCGATTCTGGTGATAGTGGCTAGCGTACTCCGTCCCGCAACGAGATACATCACACCTCGCCTCGGGATTCCGATAGCGCATGAACCCATGCACGATCCGAATTATCAAACGCAGTGTTGGCGAGTTCGAAGGATTCGTGATCGTATTCCATTCGCAGTAATGTTATACAGGCAGCAAACCGCTAGACCTTCTCGACCAACCCCACCGCGTGATGAACACGATTTCCATGCCAACGCTCGAGACGTCCGCGTCGACTTTTGCTCCGCGGCAGGCCATAAACCGGTCGGCAGCCGACGTCCGGGTGTCACGAACGCCTTCGCTCGGCGAGAAACGTTTGCCGGTCGTTGGCGGACCGCGAGAATCGGCGAATATCTGGTCAATGCCGTCGGGAAAACGGGATCGAGCAGGGTTGCCAAGTCGCGATTAACCGGACGTTCATCCCAGGCTGAACGATAGAGCGAGATCTTCGGCGAGCAATTTTCCCAATCAGGCGCGAAGCGATTTTCAAGGGAGCGCACCTGCATCAACACGTACCCGGTCACACCACGGGCACACCGGTGCCTGTTGACATCGCAATAGCCAGATAACGATTCCGTCCCGATGCCCCGCTGATGATCACGCGCGGTTACTCGGACATGAATCGCACCAGGTTTGACCGCTGGGCGCTCAGTCAAACCAATTAACTCAAAAACAACACTGAGTCGCTTCAAATGAGCGAGCTGCGTGGCGGCGGCGTCTCCCTCGGCACGGTGAATTGTGCAGTCTTCTTTTCCCGGCTCGTTTTTTTGGGGCGGCCAGGATCAGCGATTTGTAAACGTAAATCGGTCGGTCATCGAGCGAGCACACTGCCGGCGCGAAACGATTCAACCGATCGAACAAACGTCTCATCAGGATCCGTCATGCGGCGAACGAGCGAACGTTGCGAACGTGGGCTTCGACACGGACGGGCAATGCCGAACATACGGATGCGGGATAGGTAACGCCGCGATGATACCCATCAACACAACCACGATCGCGATCGGATCTTTCCGGCCGAGACGAGCGATACTTTTCAGCGCTCTCAGCGATCTTTGCGCGATCACGCCTATTCCCGGCCATAGGACGGCGGACGTACGAGCGAGCGGCGAGGCGAACGTGTTTGCTCGATTCGGCAACCGGATGCAGACGCGGCACATGGTCCATAGGCGAACGCATGATAAACCCGCTGTCCAAAAGCAACGACCTCGTCGGCCCGGTTGACGAGGGGCACGCACACCGAAACTACGCGCGGTCTCTACACCACAAAAAACGCTCGTGTGCGACGTATGCCAATCAACAGCTCGCTATTGCTGATAAACTCGGAAAATTACGATTATAGACGCAGAGAGAGATCGTATCGTTCTCTATGATGAATGATAGCGAACGATCGATTCGAAAGGGCGGATATGCTGGTCATCGAGCGAGTGGTCCACCGAGGACATCCCAGAAGACCCAACAGCATTGACGGCCCGAACAGGATAACAGAGGAGGGACGTGGGATCGCCGCGCGCGGAAGATGTCGGCAAGCGAGATTAAGCTCAGCGGCAGAATTGACGACAACCAAACGGGCGTCTTAAGATGAGCTCCGACGCAGCGATTCGAGCCATCAATAGCGATCGCGCAGTCGCATCGAGTTGCCAGATGCAATCAGCGAGTTCCATCCCGAGTGTCTTGACATGATCGACAACGTGACGCGGAGGCTTGCCCGGCAAACGGTGGGAATGAGGTGACTCGTCTGGGAACAAAACGATGGGCGAAGGAAGGGGCGGAGTGACCGGTCATTCGGGAGCGAGCAACAGACACCGGCACCCCAGCCGGTATTGACCGCGTGTTGTCGATCAACAAATTCGTAGCACGCACGTACCGCTGCTGCTGTCGGTGGTCGGTGCGAGAAATCACGAGAGCGAATGTACGGCGTTACTGTCCGAAAAGTAAATCGTTTGGGTTGTGCCTTTTTTTTTTAATAGGCAGCTCGGCGGTGGGCAGCGTGATAAAACAAACAGAACGCGGAGTTGGATGCAAGGACACGAACCGGGCGACAGGGCGCGTACGGCAACGATCCGACAGATTCCCGATCTTGGCTGGCGTTTGAGCACGATTTGCCATCGATGGCAGAAACGCACGTAATCCTCAGTCGCGAATATTAGAGCATACGATTTGTTGCAGTTTGGATTGCGCACAGCTGCGAATCTCCTCACCACGTTTGGCCGTTGGGGAAAACGCGGGCGATGCGGACGTTGAGATTCCCGCCAATCGGCGACTTCTTTGTTCGCTCGCATCAGAATCTTACGCGCTGCAACGCCAATGCAATGTGCTTTCGCAGGATGGCTTTTCGCGAACTCGCGCTAACGCTCGCGCTAGCCCCACGCGGCGGACAAGAGTTTCCCGGTCCAGGGACAATCGTGTTTTCATCGACATACACGTAGTCGCTCGGAGTACGTCATTCGCACGTGCGCCGCCGTTCCACGGACAAACTCGACCCCCGTCGCACAATTCCCCAACCGAAAATCGTCGCGATCACTCGGACTCGGACGAAGCATGTCGATCCGTCCATTCGCTACGCGGTTCGCGTGAATACCCTCGGACTGGACGAATCCGCGATCGCGGGTTGTTTGGCTATCACCATAAGAAAGCAAGACAAGTAGCGGAACCTCGCCAAGACGTTTTCGAATCCTACCTGAAACGACCAGTCTTGAGGACTATCCACATGCAAATAGGTCGCCAACCATGGTACAAAGTCTAAGCCGACGTGTTTTGAGAAGTCATATGAGCCACAACTCCCTATTTGTTGAAGCGATTCGTATGCACAACCAAAAAATCGCGGTTTCATGAAACGTTTGGGACTACAGCGATTCGTTGTCGGTTGCACAAACGTTCGGATCCCAACGGAGACGGTTCATCCGGGAGCGGGGCGGTCAAGCCGGTCAGTTTGCGCCCAGCCCGGCGTATCGCTGCCGGATCAATTCGTCCACTCCGGACGGCGACAAAGAACGACCGCTTGCCGGGTTGGCCTTGCCGAGCGCAACGGCGCAGCAACCTGAGATCGAGCGGGTGGAAAGGATTTGCGTCCGATCCGATAGCACAATAAGCACCGCAGCGGGCAAGCAGAGGCGTCATCCCCCGCGAGAGAGATGTCGCTTTCCCCCGTCCGGCCAGTCGTTTGCCACCCCCGTCGATCGCTCGCCGCCGACCGCCCTGCGCTCAGGTCAAGCTTTCGATTCGTCTTGCCAAACAGATGAGACAACCACGATGATTCAACCCCAGCCGAATCAACGCTCGGGAAATGCTGCGGGTGTGATCGTTTCGTCGTGCCGACTCAAATCGGTTAGGCGTGAGCGTGATGTTGCGATTGAATAGCGCAGCATCGCTTGACTTCGGCCTGGATGCGACATAGATCGTCGGCAATTCGTTACGGCGTGAAGGGCACCGAGTCGGAATAAATCGATCCGAAGCGCAATGTGCGTTTTTCCATTCGCGATCAAGTCGCCGAGCCGGTACAGTACATACAACCCGAACAACGTGAGTAACGGCACAGAAACGTTGACGCGAATGCGTGCGAGCGTTTTGGACGCGTTTCGCTGCGGGGTAGTTTATTCTTCGTCTCAACGGATTGATAGACAAACCGTACACTCCGCAACTGCGTCCCGGTGCAATACGTTCCGGTCGACGGATCGAACAATTTTGGACGTCGTGTCGCCTACGACAATAGTCCCCGTTTCGACGCAAGCAGGTGTTCAGCCCCCCGGAGTGCGGATTGCACCCGTACATAGGGCCACCGCGATCTCCAATCGCAGACGCGGGTGCGTTCGTTTAGAGATCGCACAAAACGTACAGAAAATTCAGGGTAGAGGAAATTTCATAGGAGCCCCGAGACGAATGGCTTCGCAATCGCCTCAGTCCGTTCACGGTTTTGGCAACGGACTCGATTAAAAAAACTCGACAATCGACTTGCAGTTCGGCAATGCCCACTGCCTGCGATGTCGAAGGTGTTAGGTGTTCGAGCCGTGATAAACGCACTATCGCCAGTGCGTGGTGTTGTCTCAGCTTCCACTGAGCAACAACGGCACGTGCATGGCCTTCGTCAATACAACAACCAAACGGCATCGATTCGTGATGACGCGCAACGTAGCTGACCTCTCTGCAAATCGTTGGCGCCGCGACGATATTAGGAATCGGAGAGTTGCTCAACGAGACGATTGGCCGGTCGCGGGCAGTGGTCGGACGGCGGAGCTGGTTGGTTCTCGCACTAATCGAACCGAATGGTACCCCCCACCAACCCGGTCGCCCGAAGAAGACACAAATCGGCCTTTGGTAAGCACGACTGTTTCCTCCGAAACCGAATAGGATCGTGATGACAGTACCGTGGTCAACGGAGTAGATGAATGGGGAGAGCGTTTGCCAATGCGGCGGGCAGGTATTTCTTGGCTGTGGGCAAACGTGAACGTGTTGGTCGTGTAAGCGTCGAACGATCGCCGGGCGATGCAACGGCAATCGTCTTGGCCTTAACCGGTCGGGGTCATTTCCCGCAATAACGCCAGAATCAATTGCGACCCCAGGTGCTCGGATTTTGTTTCGTACATAAACAAGCCCGAGTCGCCGCGGATCGATTCAATGGCGGAACGTGATGCGTGCGGCGCTGATCGTGAGGTGCACGTAGATGTTCGGCATGATTGCGTGCCGCCGCAACAGAGCACGACCCATTTAGTTTTTGCTAGTTCGCGTGGTGGCTCAGAGAGTTGTTCGACATCGAGTCGCTGATTTGCAGCCGGCGAGTTGTTTCGATTTCTTCACGATTCGCATGCGGTGTTATGCGGTCTTGCGAACGGTAGAGTGACGAGCGCGAGGCAAACGGTGAAAGGAAGGATGCGAGCGAACAAGGTGCAGAGCGAATTTTGAGAGGATGGCGGAGTGATGGGCTGATGAACACTTGGTGGTGAATTATTCGCAGGAAATCCTGAAGGAACATCTCGGTTCGGCAGTCCAGCCTTTCAGGAATGACTTTGCAAACTGCCGAGTCAGAACTCAGAAAATGTGGCTAACGTACGTGATTTCGGGACACGATTAAACGCGAGCGGATCACACCATAGGGATGGGTATACTTTCGATTCATTTTATCTCCCAATGCATGTTGAGGGCGGGGGACGCGTCGACGCACTAACGCGTGGTGATCGACAATTGGTTTGCTTCACAAGAGATTGGGTGGGACCAGAAACCCGCAATTGGATCGTCCGCACATTCTTCGGTCACATAATTCGGATAATCGAGCAACGCGTGACCGCCGTGGACCGTTTAAGGTTCATCCCCCAGCGACAGGTCTGTACAGTCGTCAAGAGAACGCGTGGAAATCAAAATTCCGACTCGGCTTAATTGCGATTGACAGCATCGAGCAGGTTTCAGAGATCCAACCCGACTCGGATCCGTTTGGCGGGCAGGTGATTCACACGTTTGCGGAATGTTTGTCCGGCCGGGCGTCGGCGGCTTTGGCTACGCAATGATTTGGTTGGAACTCACGTCGGAACGTGCGGAACTCACGGACGGCGACTTTGATTTCATCAGCAGCGTTTCGACGCGTCGCGTCTGAATTGGTTCTGACCGTTTGGCGGACTTCTATTTTCACTAAACACCACCCACCGGCGTTAGCAACCGGGGCTATTGCGGCGCGCGGTTACCGATCGCATTTGATCGGCTGAAACAGATCACCGCGCGGCTAGGAACGGCTCGCCTTCGTCCAATTGGTTCTCAAGCCCGAACCCGAATGTCACTGCGACCACTCAACTTCGAGACCGAGGACGGAGGCTTCGCGCAATGAAATGAATTGTGGGCAGCAGTTCATTCTTAGGACTGCGAAGCCCGGACAACTCGGCGGCCTGGATCTGTTTGATGCTTGTCGACTCCGGGCGTTTGCTCTAAGCGTTGAAACACGTAGCCAACTTCCAGATTCGTCGAGTAACGGTTGGATGCTCCGATCGGGATCATTTCAAATTCATCCCGCATCGCGAACGCAGAGATCGTTGAGAGAAGGTAATAGGATTTGCAGAAGTCCTGAGGTTGCGAACGGCACTCATCGGTTCGCAAATTCGGCCGGGCGGTTTCGTGACGAGCCGCGACGCGCGGCGAAGTTGCTGCGACGAAACATCAGACAACCGAACGGGCTGTGGACTCGACTTGAACTCGGCGGCACGGTCGAGCAAGGCCACGGCGCTTCACTCTGACCCAAGACGGCCGTTCGAGATACAACTGCATCAATAGGCCTCGCGGTGACTTTCAGCAAGTGCGATTGCAATTGACGTGAAATTCGTCTTTCGCGATCGAGGTATCGACATCGTACCAACGACAATAACAGAATACGTTTGTAAAAGTATGCGCGCCTGCATGAGTACGTGGACGTAACTCAACCGAGCCGCGAGGTGCTATGGTTGTTTAGGCCCACCAACCACTGAAAAACTGGCTGTTGGTGTTTTGATGCCGAGGTTCTTGGCGGACTTGACCGAAGCCGTAAGTGATATACGACGTGCAAACCCGGCACTACGCCGACCATTGATTATATACAGCGATCAACAACGGTCAGCGCGCGACGTTTCAAGATGTTGCCGACGGAATCGGAGGTGTCGTCCAACGCGTGTTTCATGAGGTTCAATGAATGCGGCACAGGCTTGGTGATTCCCGGTTTCACGAATCAGCGGCTAGGTTACTGAAACGCGGATTGAGCGGAGTGTTCATGCGTTTCGATGAGCAGGCGTCTCGACCAACGGAGGTGGTGTTGGAATCACCTCGCATCAGGCATCGTCATACTGCTGCACACACGCAAGGCCGAATTCGCTCGGGACTTGACGAACCTGAGGCAGGATGCGAGGCTCGGACGCGTCCGAATGGCCGCGACCTCGGAATCCTGCGAGAGCGACTACGGAATGCACCGACGGGCGAGCTAGCGTCGCTGCGCCGACGCGTGGAAACACCGAGCCGAGGAGGCGGCCACACAGTCGGTGGGGAGTCGCCAGAGAGGCGAGGGCGCGGCGCAAGGTCTTTCGGAGATTCGGCGGATGTCGTCCAATGGCATAAGAAACTGTCCCGGATCTCAAGAGAGTGTTTGGGTACCTAGAGTGATCGTCTGTTCCTACGAACGGGAAATCCAAGACTACATAAAAGCAGCTCGTGCTCATTTCAGTATTCATGCGATGATTCCGAAAGCGAGAGAACACTCTCATAAAGAAAATAGCCGCATCGACGAGAAACAATAATTTGATACATCGTAAAACGCATTTTCGCAAAATCTCCATACACCCCCAAATCATCTCCAAACCAGACCGCTATAGGGTTCTCGAAGAGCATTGTTAGTTAAAAGGCCCTCTCCGAGTCGAGCACATACCCAGCTCACGTAACGATTCGTTCGGAAGAACCGAGCGACAATCTCCGAGACCGACAACGCTTCACAGCGCGCTCGTAAAGACATATAGATTCGGAGAACCAGAGCGACAATCTCCGGAGAGAAACGATTCACAGCCGCCGCTGCGTAACGCATTCGGTCGGAAACGAGCGCATTCTCTGGCGATAAGCTTCATGCGCCGCTCCGTAAACGCTACACCGGTTCGGAGAACCAGGAGCGACACTACATCTCCACAATCTCAAGCGACGACACGTTTCGCTCAGACGCGGTAAGTGTAGAAGACTAGAGTAACGTCGTGCCTCTCATTGCCGCAGTTGCAAAACGGGATTCGTTGTGGGAATTGTGCATAACCTCGAATCGTTTTCAGTACGGGTTTCTTCGCAGGCAGACTTTCGCAAGGTCGCCGGGTTCGGTCAATGACGCAGCGAGGCGTGGTTGGCGAGCATGGAAGTAACGACGCAAATTGAACCGGCAATCGTGATTTGAGTTTCGATCGACCGAACTATGCTCGATCTCCATGCGGTGCGGGTTGTTTCCAAATCACACTAACCGGGACGAGCAACAGTTCCCGCGTATCCGCCACGACTATGACGGTCCGATCAATAGACCGGTTTTCATCATAGATAGAATGGCACAACGTGTTCCCCAGGTCAGCCAATCCATGAAAATCGGGTCCACCGCGACGGGGGAGTTCTCCAGCTCGATCGATGAGCAGGGAGAGCCCACCAACGTAAACCGGCTCGCGTCACGCAAAGTACAGCCGCTATAGGAGTTCTGATAACCATTACTCGGCCATTAAATTGGTGAACGACGTCGAAAACGTGAATGTTGACGAGTCGCATGAGCCGCTTTCTTCGGAGGCCGAACAATTGGCTACTCGCAGAAAACGTCGCAATCTGGACATTGAAACGTGTCATGAAACTCGCTGCAGTCGTGAATTTGAATCCGGCAGCGGATAGAGCGGACACGCCGGACAGCACGGTCAGATGATGTTTCGGATTCAAACCGATATCAGAGGTCGCCCACTACACCACCACCCACGGCTCAGATAAAGAAGTTCACACCGCTCACCGGGACGATCATGCCCATCGCCAGCGATACGAGCACGTCCATAATGGACACGTAATCGTACGACACACAATCACCGTTCCTCGAGTTTCACCTGGTTGGTAAAAAGGTGACTTCATAGGTGAAAAAATCGGCGAATCGGGCAACATCCGTCATGACGAATAGGTTCGTGCGCGCGTATTCGACCGATTTACCCGGCGTAACGGAAGTCAGACGACACCAACATTCGATCAACGTATCCCATACCAAGCGAGATAAGTGGGTTTGATCATCCCGTGAAGCGGCGTCAACGTATACGTTCGTCGTCGTTTGCAAAGTTGTCACCCAATCCGGAACGAAGTTCGCTGCACGCGGGTAGTCACGGCGATCAGCGGTATCGACCGGTTACAACCCATCGGCATGCTTCCGTCTCGTGAGTGTGTGATGAACGTGCCATCTCGCCGTCGTAATCGAATGTGAGTGAGAAACGGAAACCGACCGCAGCAACTCGGTCACCAGTGGGAGGCGTCGAAATATAGCCGCGTTGCGCTCGATAGTCGATAAGACTCGGTCACCGATGACAGCGGTTGCCCAAAAAACGAAGTAGAATGTCGTGGTTGATCTTAAGTAGTGGTTAAGTCCGTTCGCCGTCCCCAGCCGGCAATGGAATCCGACACCACACCACGGGATCACGCGAACCAAGGTCGGTCGGCATTTGCGGGTCGGCAGTATCCAGACGTCAACGCGGAATATCGCCGGCAGATTATAGAACGATAGACGCGCCGGCCGAATGGTGCAATATCGTACCAGCTCAACCAGCAAATAATCCGGTCAGTGCTTGAACACCTCGCCACGTGAAACGAAGCATAAACCCCCCACCCCCCAGAAATCGCATCGGCTGTCGCAATCCGCATACTCACCGGCTTGCACCGGCGATATACAGTCCGCTTTTGATATCACACCAAACACGAAGCATCTAACAAGCCGATCGAACCGGTAACACCCACGATCCGAAGTCGACTGATCGGATCGTCATCAACGAGAATTGGTGAATATTGGATATCCCCGCTCGATCGAGCGAAGCACGTCATCGAGTTTTCTCGCGTCGCGTATCACCGGTGGGCAACAAACACAGCAGTCGGGGTCAATCGATAAGGACAACGGTAGTTGCCGGTTGAATATTCGGTTGAACTCGGTAGGCTTCCCGTGGCATGGTCATCAATGTGAGCGTCGTTTTCATTGCCGGTACCAGACACCGGCCGGTCGAGTCACGCAAACGGTCAACGTCGACAGAAACACCAACCACACCCACCACGCCAACCAACACGCCGATTCAACGGTTCGGTGCCATCCTGGACGATTGTTTGCCGTAATCTGGTCAAAATAGCAAGTAGTGCCAATCTCCAGAGGGCTTCAGCGAAATTTTGTCCGCTTGATGTGGTCAGGGTGTGGTGACGTTCAGCGTATTGATGACGTCGTCGTGCATACTCCACCAGGAGTTGTGCTTTGCACGACGACATACAATCGGCGGCGGGGTCGTCGGTGAACAGATACGTGCGTCAGTGGCGGTTGACTGACGTCCCTTATCAGATGGGATCGTTGGTGGCGTGTGAGGTCGATTCGAACGTCTGTTCCGATTTTCGTCACGTTTCACAGATATCAACAAAAAAACCGTCACGATGGTTGTCAGACGACCGAGTGCGCCCGATTCGATCCTCGTTCCGGAAGAAGATTCGCTAATAGGTACCCGTCGGTGTCCTTGTTCAGATTAGCATCGCTAGTCGCGGTAATTGCTAGCGTGATACTGTCACGTTAGCGCGAGGGAACGTCGGAATGGATCCGTCGTTAATAAGTCAAGCGGCTGGGTCCTGACGTGATCGTGTATCCCGGCGGCGTTAGACGGACGCAGATACTCGTAAACTCGTAGTCCCGTCGGCAGCGCGTTTGCACGGTCGTGTTGAAGGAATTGCCCAACATCATCTGAGCCGGTACAAACGTCACAGCCCATAGGAACCGCTCTCTCACTCGGTTCGTCGGTCCGTTTGAATAATCCGTCGCTATTTTTTGTCATTGAACCAAGAGCCCCGAAAGATCGAGGCAAGCACTTCGCGAGTTGTTTTCGTACGTCTGAAGTCGACAAACAACGCTGGTGAAGGTCGTTTGGCCGCGAACCGCCTGCGAACGAGCGTGTCGAAATCCGTAGAGTAGCCGCTCGGTGTCGTTTTGAGCTAATGCAACGTAACCGGAACGTTTGCTAGGATCCCGAGTTCCGCTCGAATTCGTAATAGACCAGCGTCTCCGAGAATTATGTGGATGTGGGTCGTCCGATTCGTTTGAAACACTGGATCCCTACCCTATCCTCACGACAACCCGTCAAAGTAAGGTGACAGTAATCTACCCAAACCACCACCACCGCCCCGCCGAGAAACCTTGCATACGGACTCCCATACGTTCTACGTACTCGTGAAAGACGTAACGGAAACCACGAGATTACGCACTCTGGCAACGTTGTAGTCGTCCCCGTGCTTAACCCCAGACCGCAAGATTGATGCACTTGGAGTTTCCTAAATAATGTTGACCGTGGAGTTTCCGTTCCATAGTTCCGTTCGCTGGTCTCTAGAGGATCGATCCAACGCAGGCCTGAAGGGGCATTGCGGTGGTCTGGTTTGCGTGAGCGTGTACGTGCCTCGGACGCAGTTGATGAACGGAGTAAGACTCGTCGGCGTCGTGCTCAAAACGGGATTTGAGTGTGACTCAGCGCCGTTATCTATCGGTTCCGGCGCTCAGAGGCGAATACGTACGCACAGCCCGAAACGATGGCCTAATTCCGCCGACGTCGTTCGACTTCCATCGTTTAATCCCGAGATCGTCGATACGGACAAATCCGGTCAGATCGATTTCTTCGAGTTCACCAAAATTAGTAATATTCCAAGCGCGTCCGATATACGCTGGTCAGACGCGGACGATGTGGGAGAGACAATATTGGCGGTGTCCTGCAGCCGAGGCGTCCGAATGGTATCGGTGCCGTCGAGGTAGTCTTTGCTCGTTAGGCCGACGCAGCGGTTGGGTTTGAAGTTTGATCTGTAGGTGGCCGGTGTAAGTCCATAGAGAGAATAACACACCACTCGCGTTCGGTCTTGCACGGTCGTGTTGATGGTGTTATTCAAATGGTCGAATCGCACGTTCAAAGTCACGTCGACTTGCGATTCGGTTTCGCGGCCGTTCTGGATGCCGTCGTTGTCGGCGTCGAGTTTAAACGAACCACGAGACTGTGCTCTCGCGAATCCGACAAACAGCTGCTCGTTATCCGTGTCACTGCGTCAGCCGTCGAGACATCGTGTTTCTCTCGGTTCTCGTATTCGCCCGCGACGACGTTTATTTATCCTATGGCAGCGAGCTCGCTTGGGTGATCGTACGGCGGTATATGAGACGCACCAGCACGTGGCGAAGGTTTTCCCCGACAGCAGGCTCTGCCGGTGAAGGTGAAGATTGCGTGGTGCCGAAGCGAGGGTGCCAGGTAGGTGGAATTCAACGCGACACCGTGCGAGGCATCGTAACTCCGTGTGACACCGGCGGCGCTCGACGTCACCCGTGAACCGGTGCTCAGGTCATAGCTCGACAGCTGTGAATCGACACCGCTCCTCGATTATGACTTCGTAAGCGTCGCTCAACCGTGTTGGTAACGTCGGATTGATCGTCATCGTGGTAAGACCACGAGTTTGGCTGTTGCGCCGACGCATGTTTTTTGGTGATTCGCGAGGTTGGATTCGACGACGTGACAGCTCTAAGACCGGGGTTCCGCGTTGGCGATACGCGGCCCGCGTCGCGATTGACGTCGATCGTGGCGCGTTTGGCCAATGTCGTTTGGTGGCGAGTGATGGCCCTCGTTTTTCTGGCACATCGAGTAGACGGTTTTCATCAAGATGACGAACGAGTCGTTTGGTCCCAAGTTTATGACGGCGTGTCGTGGTCGAACGTAAACGTCACGTCGCTGCCGTTGCCAGTCCTCGGTCACGGATCGCGTGGGCAGGGGGTTCCGTTGTAAATACGCCGTCAAAATGCCGCCCAGGAGCAGCATCGGGATGATGCATACTAAGGTAGTCCTAAACCGCAGGAATGAGATCGGTGATGATGATGTTGAACTCGTTCCTTCGGGCTCATGACGAAGGAGGGCCGTAGGTGACCTGCTCGCCGGGATGTGACGTCGGCTGCCGGTGGTTCCGTTTGTTGGTAACCGACGAGAGTTTTCGTGAACGTCGGTGGATCCACTGTACATGCAATCGGATCCTCGGCGATGTAATCGGTGGGTGTTTGTCGGCGCGTGGTTGCGTTCGTTCCGCCGGTGTCACCGTCAGTGGATCGTTTTGATCGTTTATATCGCCGTCTAGGTCGTCCAACTTACCGGCGGGAATCGATACCGAAGCGTCTGGTTCGGCGTGACGGTATTGGCGATCGTTCCGTCGATCGTGATCGTGTCCGTTCGCCCGGCATCGGCGGCAACAGGTCAGATCCACGCCCGAAGCATAATGACAAAAATCGTTAGCGGGTGGGATTGATTGCCCCGCGTTCCAAAATCAGACTAGAGATCGCCGAGCGCCCGCTTGCGAATCGCACACCATATTGAAGATCGCGCAACACGATTCGCGGACGAACCATATCCGCGTTGACCCGGCGAGCACATCGGGCTCGAAACAAGAATCGACGCTTACGATCGTGCCGGTTTGCGTGATCGTGGTGACGTGTTGGCAGTGGCGTCGCCCCGGCATCGACTGTTTCGTTTCGATTGTGCGACGCCACGCGACACTGGGGTCGTATCAATCGGACGGTGGGTTCGATGACGTTGATTTCGATTGGTCCGCCGAGACATCGACGACTTCGGTACCCGCCACGCTCGCCGCGAGAACCAGCACAACCTCGTCTTACTGGTCGAGTCTGCGTGCCGGCCTGATTGACTGCTCCGATATTGGCCAGAGAACTTCGTAAACGTGATTGTGACGGTGCCATTTGACTTCCATCGGCTAGCTCGTAAAGAGCCATTATCAAGAAATCGCAGAGATTACCACGTGAAAATCGTAGCGTCGGCTTGGCGAACGGCTCGGGCGTGATCGTGTTCTTAAAGACAATCGAGCCATTTGAACCAGCATCGTCGCTTGATTTGCCGAACAAATCGAAATCAGCTGCAGAGCGTGTCGACGATAGTGGTATTCATTCGGACGGATAATGCCTTCGGGGATCGTGGAAGGTGACCGTGGTAGGTGGAAGTTCGCGATCACGGCACCTCGACATTTTCGCGATTCTAGACGCACCAACAATTAGATTCGAAGAAGGTGGAAACGAGACCGACTTCGTCGCAAGTCACGTTGTCGGTGAGAACGAGGAAAGCGGGCAATCGGGTCAAGGGGCGAGCGAGATGAATTCGCAACACCTTCTTGACGGCGAATCAGTAACAATGTCACGTCACTGGACGAGGGTCTCCATTGGGACCCGACGTCAGTGTGGCTCGAGTCGTAGAGAGGTACGATCAACTTTTTCCGCGCTGGTGGCGTTGTTAACTCGGATGCACTTGGCCGCCGCCTGGATCGGATGAAGTTTGGATTCGTGGTGAACAGGTCCGCATCCCGCTCCGGTGTACGCGACGGCATTGCCGGGCTTGACGACCTGCAACACTTCCGCGACGTAGCTCATGCAGTCGGCGAACGTCTTGTAACGCGAACCTCGAATGCTCGGCAACGCTCTCGACCAGACGAGGTGTTATTTCAATCAGCGACGACGTAACGCACGGTAATCCGCCGGCAGTCAATTCACCGACGGTGATGCTATCGCGTGATGGGTTCGGTGCTAAAACGTGGAATGAAATCAACCCTGAGAACGGCGTTCCGCTTGGGGCGGTTCCAGCCGATTCAAAGTCCCAGATCCGTCTGCGATCCGGCAGCGCGTGAGTACGCTTTCCAGTCCCCCGCATCACTGAGTCGACGATTCCCCTTGCTGTCGCGCAGCACACGGTATTAGACGTCCTCTCCGATTTGAACGACTTTAATCAATCGATACTGTCAGAAGATTTGTTTGCGTGGAATGCCTTCATCGCACGCACGATGTTGGTCAAGTCAAACGTCGCGCCGACTCGTGCGTTCTCGCACACAGCACGAACAATTGTTCAAAGAAATCTCGGATCGTGAGGGTCGACACTCAGCTATCGATATTCATCATCAGCTGCAACATTGGATCTCAACCGTTGCACTTGGAATTACCACAACGCTTGGTGTGATCCGGATTCCGGCAAAAACGTATCATTCACACCGAGTTCAATCGTTTCCGGGCAAACGGGCGTCGGAGTGTGGTGTCGTCAACACAATACGACAGCGTCAGCACGATCCACCCCAGACACCGCTCGCGCATTGAATCGCCGAGCGAAGAAAATCGGCAGCGGTAGAACTCCGGTTAGCACGAAGATATTTTCGACATCAGCTCGCTCGGCATGAGTAGTGATTTTTGTAGGATGAATGCCCGGCTCCCGGAACGAGCACGGGCAACCGTTGTACCCATAGGGCACGTGGTGTTCCGTTGCTCGACACTTTTTGCTCTGTACTGGTGAGAAATAAGTGAACGCTGGCCGAAGAATCGTCGTCTTCGATACGGATGACGCGCGTGATTGTGCCGTTTCCAAGCGTTTCTTCGGGTTCCTCACGACGGTTCGTCGATTCGCAACTCACTATTCGTATCGGTCGCCTTGATCGACGCTTCGGTCGCCCGAAACGAACGTGTCGGTGTACAGTTGTCGAGAATGATGGTACGAAACCGCATCGTGCACGTAGCTGCGGTGCGTCTGCTCCGGAATCGGTTGTCGTGACGACAGGACCGCCCTGCAACACAACCATGCGGGGCCGATCGGCGTTGATCATCCAGAAACATCGAACACCCCGCGAGCGTCGTGCTGCAAACGTGTGCTCGTCGCATCCGGTGACGCAACGTCCTTCACCACCCGCCGACAACATTAGTCGCTGTTAGTCAATCCTGTCGTACTAGATCGAAACGACGACGACGCTTGTCCCCGTGTCGATGTGTCAAACTGCCGACAGTGAATTGGCCGAGACATTGCCACCGACGCTATCAATCGATGACATGAACTCGTCGTAGCGAAATCGAAACGCTGTCCGTCTTTTGGAAAAATTCGGTGATTGACGAGGTACCGAACGTGAAGTACGTCACTGATTTTGAAACGTGAGCACCGCTTATTCGAGCGTGTCGCGAGAGCGTCGGCCGAACGGGCAGGTGATACGGGTGACCACGGAACGGTTATATTGAATCCGCGATCACGACCTTAGTCATCGAGTGTGTGTTCCGAGATCCGAACACCGGGTTGGTGACGGCCGTTGTCCGTCGGTTTAACTGATCAACATCTCGCGTGTGATCGGGGTCAATCCCGACGAAGCATTCCGAGAGCCGGCGGCGTTGTATAGGATCGATTTGAACTCGCGGCGTTGTCATCTTCTCCGCTGGTGCTGGAATCACTTCGGCGGGTGGCATCGAACTCGAAACGTAATAACTGGAACGTGAGGAGAAATCGTGTCTCCGGCGGTTACCGAACCACAATCAGCTCGCAAGTGACCGATGAGTTTTGATTGTATTTCGCCGCCGAAAGGCGCTCCTCAACTGTGAATGTCTTGCCTTACGAATAGTAACGAGATACCGCTCAGCGTGACAACCCGCAAGACGACAACGCGAATCGATTCCGTCAAAAGAGGATTGTGGGCCAACGATCGATGAGTCGAGCGCGGAAATCGTTATGTCCTCGCAATATCAACAACACTTTGAATATTCGGCGTTCAACAATTTTGGGCGTCGGGTCTTCTTCGTTTTTCGGGACGACATAGTTTTCTTTTCGATCGTCATCAATGTCGGAGTGATTCGCGAGCTTGTTCGTTCAATGTTTGCTGGAAGTATCGGGTCGGTCACGTGCTGCCGGCATCGCTGAGGATCGACGCGACGCCCCACCGGTGGGACTCGTCGCCCATAAATCGGAATCCCGCTGCGACGGTAATATGAATTTCTTCAGGCAAG
>Ga0163217_1021549_pt1 | contig 17004 bp, 22 predicted proteins | sample SynspAceP_FD_185933 | JGI IMG/M metagenome (GOLD analysis project Ga0163217, IMG submission 185933) | Saline lake microbial communities from Ace Lake in Antarctica - Synechococcus sp. Ace-P (PacBio error correction) | ecosystem: Environmental > Aquatic > Non-marine Saline and Alkaline > Saline ...
GGAGAGAGATAAAAAAGCCCCCTTTGGTCCCCAAGCCCCTTTTTTTCCGGGGGGGTGCCGGGGCCCCGGGGGGCGGGGCCCCGGCCGGGGAAAAAAACCCTTTGAAAACCCCCCGGACCCCGGAGCCCCCCTGGAGCGGAAAAATCGGACCATTTAAAAATCAAAGCCCCACTCCGTTCCCCCTGGGGAACAATCCGAGTTCGAATGACGAACCGAGATCGGGGTTTTTTTCTTCTTCCCAGCGTGGTCAAAGAAAAAATATCGCGCAGGTTTTTTGGGGTTTTCGGCGGCCCCAGCTGCACAGAGGCCATTCGCCCAAGCCCCAACCGCTTGTGGCGGCGCAAATACGCAAAACCTGGTGCCGGGTTGGCTTTCCCTCGCCGCTTTTGAAACGTAAAGTCCGTTTTTCCCAAAAGCCGTTGCGGGCGGAAAATGCGGGCGGCCTGCCAGCAAAGAGTGTGGATTTCCCGTGCCCGGATCGCCGCCAACCAGAAAAATGGCAGAACGCCGGTACAACGCCCGCCCGCCCAACACGCGGTCAAGCTCGGCAAATGCCCGGACTGGCTGCGGGGGCGGGGGGGTTTCCTTGGTCGTGAGGTTGGTCAGCACCAATACGCTGGCGCCGCGGCGCGTGCTCAAGCGAATTACTGGCCGGACCCGAGCCCCACGCCCCTTGTCTTGCTGGATCGTGGTTCCACTCACCGCAAGGCGTCTCAAGCGCCCGGACTCATTGGTTGTAGGTAGCACCGCAGGCGGCGCAGGAGAATGTAACGGGAGTTTAGCCCATGCGTCTTTTCGGCCGAACAAACGAGCACGTCAAGCAAAAACCGTGCAGATCACGCAAAGAGTTAAACTCTGCGGCTTTTGGGGGGCAGTTCGACAACCCGTGAATCAACGTCGCCATATCATCGGCGGTGCACCATGCGGTCGATGCCGAGCTCTGGCATGAATCTCGGCATTTCGGCGCGTAGACGGTCCACTGTGCCGCAGCAACGCTGTTCTTCAAGGCTCGACCATCGTGCAGCCAAATGCTTCATCTCGTGGTGCATACCTTTGCCCTGATTCCAAACGGCTTTGTTGACAGGTTCACCTCTTCATAGAACGCCTCTTTCAGGGAAGTTGCGCCGCGCGCTTTTCGATCTTTTCGTCGGCATAGACCGTCGCGAGCTCTCTGGAGATATGGCTCAATCTGTGCCGCAACTTCCGAGAAGGGCGGGGCTCAAAGCGTGCCCTCAGGTCAGGGTGGTCAACGCAGATAGGCAAGACGTTCACGACGGAATCGAAGCTCTGACGAAACATCTGAAAACACTTCACCGCGAATCCGCCGCAGCAACCGCAACCGTAAGCCGCGGGCACGTCATTCATATCATAGAGAACTGGCGTGTAACGTTTCAAGCCTGCAAATGAACACGGCGATTGGTCGAAGGAAAAAGCAATGCCCGACGGCCAAAAAAGGTCAACCCGATTTGTGCGTACATGCCCGCGTTCCGTCGAACCGGTTCACCGGGCATACCTGATGGGCAGTTTCGGACCCACGCCCATAATTCCCAGGCCGCCCCCTCACAGTCGAGACGGTAATCGCCACGGCGGCCACAGCGAATAGCGCGACTGCGAGCTTTTTGAAAGATATACTGGAATAAGTGCCGTCAACGCGTTTCATACCTGTCTGCACCTTGTGCTTATGTGTCCGTTAACAGCCAAGAATATGCCGGGCGCCGGCAAAAAGGGCGAAGAAAAATCTTCTATTTTTGGTAAAAGAATCGATCTAAAAGGGCAAAAACCCTATATTCCAACCTTTAAACGGGGAGGTGTGGTGAGACTGGTCGCCCCCCGATGTCGGCGAATTTTGCGTAAATAGCCCTATTAAAACAGACGCTAGAATCACATGCAGTGAAAGATAAGAACCCAGGCCGTTTCTATCCGACCGATCCCGACTCCTTTGACCAAGGTCACATAGAGGGCAATTAAAAAAAACGTCCGCCATCGCCAGTTTTGCCAACTACCTGCAAGATTAGGTAGGGGTGGCCGCGGGCCGTAAGATCAAACTGCACCAGCGCCAGCCCGACAGTCTTTACATAGGGGGCCGCCAACGCAAAAATAGCGGCCAACCACAAGCGCTAGAAACATGTCGGTTTGCCAAAAGCGATTTCAAAACCCGCTCAGAACCGAGATCTCGGTCAGTCCGAACAGTGGCAAGCACGCCCGCAACGCAACTAGCGGCGCAACCCCATGCGACGGAATAAAAGGATCAGCAACGACAGTTTCAAAAAACCGCAGCAGCCGTCTTTGCGCGCCTACGCCCTTTTGCGGTGGCTCATTCGACATAGACCCGATCATAGCGGGCCCCAAGCGCGGTCAGCACCTCGTATCCGATGGTGCCCGCAAAACCCTGCGACGGGTATCGACCGATTGATGGCCCACCGATCAAACTGCCAAGGTGTTTTTTTGGGCACCTCGGCAAAGGCTGGTCACGTCGACCGTAACAAATCCATGAGACACGCCCGATGAACCGGCAATCTGCGGCCCTCGTGTGTCAGGGTCGCCCCCGTGCCCCAAGGCGCGGAATCAAGCCCAATCCGGCAATAGCCGCAAAGCGATGGTGGCGACCTGCACGGGCGCGTGGGCAGTCCAAGCGCAGCCATAGCCGACGGTGGCCCTGTGCTGACCTCGCGTAACCATGAATAACGGGCACATCCAAGCATCACCACGGCTGGTGCCCGTCCAGAAAGGGCAGCCCGGCCATAAAGCCCGATTACCCGGGGCGGTCCATATCAAAGTGGATAAGTCACGCCCGAGCAGCAAGCCACCGCTGGCCGCCAAGTGACGCGGTAACTCCAAGCCCGTCGGTCATACTCGCGGAAGGTTTGCAAGCTGGCGGGCGTTCCATTCGCGTGGTTCGTTCGTCTGCGCAGGCAGATGAAGAGAGTAATAAGCGTCGGATTCTGGGCCAGTGCGATGTCGCGCAGCGCGCCTCCATTCGGCGGGGTCCATGCCAGACCGGTTCATAACGCTGTGAGCTTGAACGCCGAAAACGATGGCCGGAAGGGTCCCCCTCGACGTGCGCGTATCAGCTGGGTCGACCCGAAATTGATCATCGTGCAGCGCGGGCAGAGCGGACAATATCGGCGTCCTCCGGGCATTGCCTGCAGAAGACGTTGATCGCAAGGGCCCGGGCCCCAATACGCGGCGCAGCGCTACGCCCTCTTCGGCGACGGCCAACAAAGAACTTGCGCGCCCCTGGGCTGCCCAGAACAGGGGCGACGCCGGTCCGATCCCCAGACGGCATAGGCGTTGGCCTTGATCAAAACGGCACCGGTTTCGCAGCCGGTCATTTTCAATTCAAGCGCCTGCCAGTTGGCGGCAATCGCATTGAGGTCGATGGAGGAGGGTCGCTGCTTTGTCATAGGATTTGTTTTCGACCCCGGATACCCCGCGAAGGTCTAAGCCACCAGACCCGCGCGTTCAAATATCCGTCCCCTCTCTGGGGACCACCGGCGGTTTATCGAACTGATCTTCCCTAAACGTAACGAAACCTTCGCAAATGACGCTTGCAAGGTGGGGCCCCGCGAACGGGGTAGCCTGTGCCTGCAAAAGAACAGGCCTACGATCAGCAGCCAGAATATAGGACGGGAGAAACATCATGCGAATTGCAACCAAAAGACGAACGGGGACTGCCTTTGGCGGTGATCCAACAGCAATGGCCCGCGCCCATGCGCGCAGGCAGAGAACCGGAATCGAACACACAGATGCCGAACGCGACCGGATATGGCGGCCTACGGGGGCGCTGCATCGGGGTCGCCAGCTTGATCCTGGTGCATAAGGACCAGATCGATATTCTGTCGATTGATCCGGCGCCTGAATTAAACCCGACACCCTGCCACGCTATGAACCGCCCCCTGACCGTCGAGGTCTGGTACCTCTCCCGCACAGAGGGGGCCACGGGCGACCACCGCGATCAAAGGCGTTCATTCGCGATGGCAGACGAATCACCCGCAAGGCAAAGCCATGCGCGACGGTGGATCCTGCCCAACTGACGCCGCCTATCCGTTGGTCATCGTCTCTCACGGATATCCCGGTAATCGGTTCCTGATGTCGCCATCTGGGCCGAAAATATCCGCTCGAAAAGGCCCTATGTCGTGGCGTCGATAGACCACACGGATTCGACCTAATCGCCACGCCAGCTGCCTTTGGTTCCAACGTTGGTGAAGCGTCGCTGGACCAAGCTGTTTCGTTTCTGGATGAAATGGGCGCGTCTGTCGCAGGATGAAGTTCATTCCCTGAAACGATTGGTGAACGCGGATAACCCGGTTTGATCGTTATCGATGGGCGGCTCGGCGCGGTGATTACTGCAGGCGCGGCGTGACGGAAGCTTCGGTCGGATATGGCTGGGCGGACCGCAACGGCACCCTTGGGTATCCATCAAGGGCGGGATCAGAGACGCAATACCAAACGCTGCCTGACCCCGCGATTCAAGACCGCGATTGCATCGGCCCCTGGGGTATGAAACACAGGCTTTTATTTTGGGACGCTTGAAGGGCTGAAAGGCGTACAGATCCGATGCTGTTCATGGCAGGGTCGGAAGAACATGTATCGCTCTACGAAAAAAGGGTGCGCGGAAATTTTGGGAGAACGCAAGCAGCGTCCGACCGTGCCTTGCCTGCCTTTGAAAAATGGCGGCCACAATGCGGCGGCACCCATGCCTGCACCGGCAAAGAAATCCCTCCCGATGAACGCGATCTGGGGTCAATGTCCTCGAGCCACTACAACTGAATTCCAGGTCCTGGGACCGGCGCGTAATGAACATTATTGCCCAGCATTTCGCCAACGGTCTGGATGGGGCAGCACCTGAAGGCGACGCCCGAAAATGGACGGCTACTTGATCCCTCGTCGAAAAACTCCAAACGCACGGGTCTGGTCGATGAACCGAGGACGGAACCCGAAAGAGACCACAACTATGGAAGGGTTCGACAAGGACACCGCCAAGGGGGTTCGCCTATGAAAAAACCATGTCTCCTGAATAAGGAGGCACGCCGCATGATGCGTCTGCGTATCAAATGTTCTTCGGCATGCAGGCTGTTCCGCGGTATGGCGGCCGCATGCGTGGCAGGGCTTATCGCTTGGCGCTTGTTCGCAGTCGTGTGGTCTGGGCGTTGGTCCCGTTGGGGGTCGCGCGGCGCAAGATGCTGAATGAAACAATCTGCAATCGTTATGTTTTTCCACCCTGACAACCTCCAGGGCGCAGTGGGCGTTTTGACCTGCTTTATTATGGCGCATTACGGCACCAAGATTTCCGACGAACACCAAGCTGTTTTTCGTCCGATCTGGGTAGCGTTGCCGATGCTGGTGGTGAAACGGGGGCGTGCTTTGGGGTGTGCTCGCGCTGATCGGGGTGCCGCCAGCGGGTGGGTTTTCGGTGGCAGTGGTGCCTGTAGGTCGGCGTGCTGACGTTTTTTGAATCTAATGAGTGGTTCCACATGACAGCACATGTGACGTGTCCCAAAACGCGGGTAGAGCGGTACTGACCACCTGCACAACCAGCACGCATTTCCGCGATTTCCAGTAAATGGTTTCACGTGCCATCCCCGGGGGAAGGATCGATCGCGTGATGGGGACATCAAAATCAAAAACCGAGAGGCGCTGAAGCCATCAACAACGGATCGAATTCATTCGACACGTTGGGATGCGGTTCCCGATGACCAAAGGCTGGTCGCGCACGGGATCCCGCTTTTGCCGCGAAAAATACAACCTGTCCAGGGCAAGATCTCACGCGCAGCAGTCGTCTAAACGCTGCGCGGTGAATGTGAATGTGTGGGGGTGATTTAGAAATTCCTGATCGCCCGCCGCCGTTATCCAACTTTGCCCAAAAGGTTTCACGAGGTTGCAAAACGGGTGAAGCGTCCTTCGAAGCTTAGTCGAGCAGTGAATCGTCCGTGACCGCTCTTGCCGATCAACCACCTCGGCGCGACCGTGCAGACGCTCCATTCTTCTTGCCTAAGATCGCCAATTTTGTCCAGCTCGTGATCCCCCGGGCTTTTCGCGTTCTTTATAATATTCTCGCGGAACACGAACATCCGACGTCGGCATCACTGTCGATCGACCCGGATTCACGGCAATCGAACAGCTGCGGGCGTTTGGTCTCGCGTTTTTCCACCACGCGACAGCATGAGACCAAGCGCGCGAATCACGGGGAATGTGCCAGCTCCTTGCAATGGCCTTGAGGCCCATGGTGATCTCCGAGATTTTCGTTCACACCGGTTTTCGCCTTTGCCTGTCCCGCGGACCAAGTTTGAAGGTAAGTCGATGATCACACGTCACCCGTGGTCCGCTTGAGCCGCCGCGCACGGGCAGCCAGCTTGGCTGATCGGCAGGGCAGGCGTGTGTCGAATATACAGCGGGCAGGCCTCGGCGCCTTGGCGCGTCCACAAAGCGCCGAATTCAACGGTTTTCGTCATAATCACCGGACCGGATCTGCTGCGACGGGATCTCTGCTGCTTCGGACAGGATCCGTGCGCCAGCTGTTTCGGCGCTCGATTCTCGAGGCTATAGAAACCCGACAACCCCGCCATCGACAGCGCCTTCCGTGCGTCATGCAGGGAGTGCCGCGGCCGATAAGCTTTGGCCACGTTTAAAGGGCGAATGTTCGTCGCCAGCGAGGTTTCCCCATCGACGGACGACCCGCAAGGATTCAAAAAGGTCAGACGGGTGCAAGCCACCCAGCTTTTTATCGATATCAATCAAACCGGTAAGAGACACAAGACAGGCCCCCCATCCCGTTGATAGGCGGCGTTGGCAAACATTCACCGCACTCGGTAACGGCCTTATAGCAAGCTCTGAAAAACCGCTTTCGGTCTGGCCCTTGTTTCCGCCCAGCTTATAGAGCTTTTTGTTCTGCCTCGACGTTTGTTCACGCGGCTCTGATGCGACATCGACCTGTGCTGGCTTTGGCGAATGTCGCGGCCAGCCTGGATCAGGTCACGGCCACCGCAAGATCAATCAGAATCTGCGCATAAGTCCCCACGCCACGGCCAAAGGCACTGATTTCGCGGCACCGGCAAAGACGCAACAAGATAGGCAGGCCCCGCCCAGTTTCTTTCAGCCCTTCTCATCCTTCCATGAAGGCCCTTGAGCGTCACGGGAAGAGGCGAGTTGTTTTTTGCAATCCGTGCGCGGCGACTATCAGAAAATACGCGGCGTGCACCGGGGTCATAGAAATGCTTGGGCCCAATGACCGACGCCAACCCGATCATAGATATCGTTGTTCGCTCAGAATTGCCACCCAAAGCAACTGTGTTCCGCTCGATGGAATGCGGGCATCGTCTCCTGCCGCTTTAACCGTAAGCTGGTTGCGCGTCGGAATGCTTGAAAATTTCGTTCATGATGCTACGTGTCGTCCCCACTGGATAAATGAACCCGAGGCTTGTCTCAACCCGAGCCGCCCGCATCCCGCAAATCCTGTTAATAACTGTGATAACCTGATCTCTGGGCTAGCGTAGCATATCGCGTGGCAATTGCAAAACCACCGGAACACAATATCATGTGACCTATCTAAGGGGTTTTTCCGCGCATGCTTCCGGCTTCGGGCGCAATTCAGGAAGGCTTCGACTTCGGCCAGGGTTTCGGTGTCAAAAAGCGTTCTGCGCCTTTGGCTTCGGCCAGCCGGTCCCACCAAAGGTGCACAGGCTATGCAGCGTAACCCCCGTGACGCCCAGGTCTTTTTCGTTTGCGGAAAATACCCGGGAGTAAAAAAAAAAGTAAAAGATCAACCGCCGTATGCGCACAGGTCCGCACCCGTATCACGGAAATCGCGTCGCCAAAGCTGATCTTTGACCCGCCTCGTTGTCAGGGTTTCTTCGACAAGCAAAAGCCCGTTTGGCCTTGCCGTCATTTCACCACCCAACCCCCCCCCCTATCTCGATCCGGGCGTTGCGGCCATAGCTTTTGGGCCTTTTTGCGCACATAAGGTCACGCAGAGCCATGGCGTTCGCAACCAATCGCGGCAAAAGGATACCCCGCAGTTCACCGCCCGCGATTATTTGTCCGAACGCCTCGGAAACCGGCTTCGCGCATCACCGCACCGTCAGGAAATCATACAAGGTGCCGCCGGAATCGCGGAATAGCTTGATCAGCTTTGGCGGCAGCGATAATAGGTTGGGCTTGGGCAGACCCGAAAGCAAGGTGAAAGGCTCTGCCGCGTTGAAAATGACCGCTTTGATTTCCCGCAAACATCCGCGCAGTCAGGCGCGCCATTCGGTCGAGTCGGGGTAGCTGGTAGGGATCCAAATGTCGTGCGTTTCCTTTTGGGGCCTTGGCAAGGCAGTCGTTGGTTGCCGGCCCGCATCATAGCTTGGGCCGGCAAAAGTCTATATCGCGGGTGGGTAATCAGAGTTGGACGACCAGTTCAACGGCATCAGAAGGAGCAAAAAAAACGGTGAACCGGCCTTCAGGCGTGTCAATATGATCGGGATAAGTCGCCGGTGGTGCGGGTCAGCCGTTCATCGTCCGTATCATTCGGTGCCAAAGCCCGTAAAATCCTGGCCCGTTCAACGAGGTAAATAGCGTTTCAAGCTGCTCGCAGCGCGTCCTTTCCGTTCGAACACCTCGGGCGAGGAATCGACCATGGTGTTTTGGCGCGGTAAAGCAGCCCCGCGCAGCCACAGGCGCAGCAGCTTTGTTCTCGTCCGTGTGGGGCGGCGGAATCCGTGCCCAGAAAGAAACCGCCGCATCGCCGATGTCGCTGCCAGCAACGCAAGGCAAGCCGGTGAACTCGCGTTTGGCAACAGGCAAAGCAAATAGTAATGCGGCTTAATACCCGGCCCGCGAGGAATAATGATTTGCGATTGATCACCCAAGATGTGCGTGTGATGGTTTGCTGCAAGATTGCCTGTACTTTCGGTCACATACTGGGGCGGCGTCGGCGTGTGATGTGCTCCATACGGAAACTTTTCCAGCCCAGCGTGGGCGGCTGCGGATCGGTCCAGCACGCGGTCGATGACACGGCCTCGCGGTCCGAAAAATACAATTTCGGGGTCCGGTCACCTCGCCGTGGTGCACAGGGGCAGGCCGATCCTCGCCATCCGTTCAAGCACGGGCCGAAGTTGTCGCAAATTTGCGACGCCGCTGGCAGAAGTTGGTCGTTGCACCGGCAGGGTTAAAGCTTGACCGCCAGTGAATCCAGACCGCTGGCATGGGCCGCGCGCCACACAATCAAGGGTCGGTGTCCTTCGGGTCAGATAAAGGCGTCAATCAATGGCGGTGAAACTGCGTCTTCTGGCAGAGGCCAAAAGGATGCGATCACGGTAGGCTGCGGCATCCGCACCGCCACCACCGAGGCACAAGATTTGGGCATAATGATTGCACACGGGCAAAATGCGCGGCGGTATACGGGCAATAGGCATCCACAATCGCGCGTCGCGCAAGGTGCAGGTGCCAATCATCGGACGTCGAAAGCGTGAGGGTCTTGTGTGCATGGGCCTCCCCGCTAAGCCAGCAGGGCGTGCGGGCGCGCCTAGTCTGGGATGGCAACCTGCGGCGGTTTCTATCGCAGTTATCCCGCGACTTTGGCGGCCTTGTCTTGATCCGCCAGTCAGCGTCGCCCGCCGACACGCGTTTCTAAGCGCGATGTCCGGCCTCGATTTGTTTTTGACGGCCCGTCGCAAACGCGGGCAAGAAGATGCGCCTTCGTTTACCCAGCGACATAGCACAGGATAAAAGTTTCCGCCGCTGATCCTGCTCCGTGCGTTCAGTAGGCCTGCGCAGATAGGGGCCGGTGGATCGCGACGCGCACGGCGCACGCGCAAAAAGCTTCGACGTTCAATCCCCGTCCTCGGGCGCCAAGGGTCAGCACGGCTCGAACTGAATCCAGATCTAGCAGCTTGGATTGCAATGCTGATCCATACGCCGCCATGCGCAATTTGGTGAACATTGGGCGTAAAGAGGCTGGCGTGCATCGCATCTAAAGGGCATGTGGATCATAAATAACATACGCTGCTTCGGCCGCATCTAGCATTTCGGGCGGCATAAGCCGAAAACGGGATGTGAAATCTGTACGGCGCATCTCGATGAATACGATCTCCCATTCGGCCACACTAGGATCCAGCGTCGCTTGCGGTTGAATGGCAAACAACCCCGTGCGCCGGGGGCCGCCAACAAGAATAGGCCGCCGCCGCAAGCCACCCGACCCGCACCGTAGAAATCAACCCCGGTCGAACCCGTCAAGAACCGCGTCGTCTATCACCGGTCGAAGAACGCATGACATTTTCGTCGCGAAAACCACGTATCCCCTTCGGAGGCGATGCACAAATGCCGACAGTCTTACGCTGCGGACCATTTCCCATTCCCAAAGGGTTGTGCCAATACGAACAAGGCGCGCATCCACCGCTGAAATGGTTTCCAAAGCTGACCAGCAGAGTTTTCGTCTTTTTTTTCATAAAGATCGCAATGATTTTGCGTCGGAAGCGCCCTCGTAGAAACCCGTCGTCTTTGCGCGACTTGGGCAAACAGCATCTAAGCCACGGCATCTTCGAAAAAATCGGCAAATGGATGTCCTCGAGCGTGAAGGGGGGTACGATCATGGGTAAACGTCCTCAATCGTAAATGGGCCAGGACCCCTAGGTCCTTTGGTTATGAGGTTATCGCGCATTAGAAGGCAAAAATGCGGAGATTTAAAGGCATATTTAATAGCCATTTGTTGTTGGGTGCATCCCAGGCAAAGTCCTCGTTGCCTCGACGCGCTTGGGCCCTTGACCGCGCCGGAAATCAGAATGCACCACTTCGTGCCAAGCCAAAACCGGGAGAACGCCATGCAACTGCCCCCTTCGAATTGATGCCGTGCAAGAGCCTGCTTGCGGGGCAGGGCTACTGTCTGCGGCCATTCGTCCGCTGCGGGAACAGTCCGTCTTTCCTGAGCCTTAACGTTTGGGGCCGCCCGCTATTTCTGGAAGGCGAAGCGGGCGTCGGCAAGACAGAGATCGCCAAAGCGCTTGCCCTTGCCGCTGAATCCGCAAACTGATCCGGCTGCAATTGCTAACGAAACGGTCCCCTGATGCTTTCGACAGCCCTGTCTACGAATTGGAACTTCCGGCAACAGATGGTCGCCATCCGAACGGCGGAGTGCGACGGGTGTACGGTCGCGACGTTCAGCTTACCACCGAATTGTTTCAGCGATGATTTCCTGATGAAACGCCTTGCTCGAGCGATGCGCCCAGACCCGATCGGGGTGCGCCGATCTTGTTGAATTGAATAAGCTTGACCGCACGGAACCGCCTCCTTTGAAGGCTTTTGCTTGAAGCGCTCGCCGACTTTCAGGTCACGATCCCCGAAAGCTTGGCACGATAAGGCCCCGAAACAACCAATCGTGAATCCTGAACGTCTAATCGCACGCGAGAGGTTGGCATGAATGCGCCTAAACGCAGGTGCCTTTACCACTGGGTCGATTTATCCAGACTCACCCGCGGAGATGGAAAGATTTTTGCCGCCCGCGCCCCCGAGCCTCCAGCCGCGCTCAGCCGCGAGTGGTGGCCTTTGTCAGCAGTTTGCGCAACTGAAGATCTGTTCAAGAAACCCGGCGTGGCCGAAACAATCGACCTGGGCAAAATGCTTGCTTGCACGGATGTGAATCAAAAAGCCTGAGCCCCGAAACCATCGCCGACACCGCTCGCGCTATTCTGGAAATACCAAGATGACATCGCCAAGTTGCAAGGTTCTGAAGCGAACGGATCTTCTGGATCAGCCAAAAAAGCCAGTCTGGACCCATGCCAGTTGAGCCGCGCCCACTGCTTCCAACTCGGAACCAAAAAATCCCTCGGGGGTCCGGGGGCTGACAGCCCCCGGTGCACTGCCTGATGGAAACATCTGCCATTAGAGCTGCCGGAATAATCCGAAACTTGCCGGGCAACATCACGCATTTCGCCGTGGCACTGCCGGGCGTGCCGGACTGCTATCGCCCCTGGGCGCGTAATCGACGCGAATCCGCGCGTCGAAAGTGGGCGGGGTTCACGCGACAAGATCGATTTCTACTGACCGCTGCAACGCCTGTTTCGTGAACCGTCCCGAACACCCGATCAATCTTGCGCAGGCTCTTTCGTTTGACTGGGCGCGAATCCCGCCGGTATCTGGAAACTTGATAGGCGGCCGATGTTGCCGGCGATCCGTGGCGTACAGGAAGAACCAGCCCCCAGCTCAAGCCGGCCGAGAACCCGTGCCGCCGAAGCCCCTGCCTGGCACGGTAGCCGAAGCGCCCCGAACGCGAAAGAAGACGAGGCCCGACGATGAATCGCGAGAACAATGAGAGATCAAGGTCGACGCGAGCCCTCAAACGATGTCCTCGCGCGAACGTCTGCGCAGTCTTGGATTTCGAACTGATAGAGCCCTCGCGAGGTGGCCCGAGGCCAGAAGAATGTGGCGGTTGAGCCCTGCCGGTTAAACCCACTGCCCTCGCGCCGCGCCATGACTACCCCGAGGGGGCGGATTGACGCGGCGCCGCACCCTGCGGGCGGCTCTGCGGCGCGGCGGCGAGAATTGCACAAGCTGGCATTTAAAGAACCCCACGCCCCGCCTAATCCTAATCTGGTGGTGCTTTGCGATATATTCCGGCTCGATGAGCCAGTAATCCCGCAATGGTGCTGCATTTCCTTGCATGCGGTGAGCAATGCACAAGGCGCGGGTGGCGCAGGTACATGCCTTTACCTTCGAGACGCGTTGAACCAATATAACGCCAATCTGGCCCACCCGCGATGTGGAATGCCGCGCTGAAAGGCGGGCAGGGCACAAGGCGCAGATTGGGAAGGGGTACCCGTATAGGCGCAAGCAAATAGGCGTTTTAACCGCGAATTGGTCGCGGCGGGTCATGGGGCAGGTGCCGTTTGTTGCTGCTGATCACTGACGGACTGGATCGCGACGCGGCCCGACGATCTGGCGCGGCAGATGCAGCGGTTTTGCTACCTGTCAGCGCGGGCGGGCTGAATCTGGTTTGAACCCGTTGTTGCGGTGGGACGGTTTTGCGTAACCAAGGCGGCGGCATTCGGCGCAATGCCTGGCCTATGTTGACCAGTTTCGCGCCGGCCATTCGATGGCCTCGCTCGAAAAGGAGCTGGCAGAGGTTGATTTCCCGCCCCCCGATGAACAAGGGGCAGAAAACGCCGTTTGGAATGGAGTCTAATCGACGCGTTAGGTTCTTAGCAAAGGTGGCTGCAAAGGGCCCCGCGGTAGTTCCCGACAAATCTGCCAGCGGCGCTTTGGACACCACCAAAAGTTCACTTGGTCGCCGCCGAAATTTCCGACGCTTTCGAAGATGCAGAACGCGGCGCTTTGGGCCCGCGACCAATCAAGGCTTCGGGCCTTGTCTAAATAGTTGGCACGCAATCAGGGTAGCGCGCCTGATCCTCGCCAAACAGAAACCTGTGTATCGGCGGGAATCCAGGGTGACCCCGACGCCAGCTTTCCTCGGCCAGCTCGACGCGGCCAAGCGGGAGGCTACCGTCTGACAGGTCGGTACGGCTTTGATCAGCGCGCGGTTGGCACGGATGAATTCACCGTGGGCTTTTTCTCTAAGGCAGATCGCATGGGGCGCATCGCCGTCGCGACGGTTGAAGACTTTCGAGCAGCAGGGCAGATGCCGATGTGCCTTCGGTGCACCCCCAGACCAAAGCGACATGGCGTCAAAGGACCTCTTTGCCATGATCTCGTCTGTGGTGTTTTTCAGCAGGCCGACTGCGCCGAATGGTGGGCGTTGGCAGGAATGCCTTTGCCGTCGGTTTTTCATTGTACAGCGAAACGTTGCCCGACACGATGGGCAATATCCAGCGCGGAAACTGCTCGCCGATTGCCTTTCAGCGCGCCGACGAAACTGGCCCATGATCTCGGGCTTTTCGGGGTTGCCGAGTTCAGGTTGTCCGGTGGTGGGCAAGGGGCAGAAGGCCCCCGACGGCACCAAAAGGTTAACGGTAGGCTTCGGCCACGGCCTGTTGCCGCCTCTCAAACAGGGTTGCCTGACGTTAAGCGCGGCGTCACATCCCGAGGTGAACGCTATGGCTTGTCTGTGCCAATGGATGCGCACGAATACCCGACCCCAGACCCGGGGTCCGGGCGCTGTCGCCTCATAACCTCGATATCATAATTGTTCAAGACCCACGCCTTTGGATGCGTAGTTCGGGCTGGAGGATTCAAGCGCGTGCCAAGCCGTCGATGGAATCAATGCCCGCAAACATCCGACAGTGGTTCGGCCTGCGGGTTGTCCTCTAACGTGGGGCGGTCATGATTCGGGGGCGTTGCCCGACAGCGCCTTGAGCGGCGCAGGTCCGGCTTTGACCTCGCATTGTGCACGATCAGAAACGGTCTTCGCGATTTGTTTTCGCCAACGAAGCAAAAAGTCGAGGTCCCATTTGTCAAAGACGGCTTTCGCCTACGGCTTTCGAGTTCGGGGCGCAGGCCATCAGCATAACGTTCCTGGGATTCCCGACAGCAATCATTTTCCATAGGCGGTCATGGCATGTTCGCGGGTCCGGGACCTTTTCGAGTCCAGAGTACACCAAGGTGCCCTTGTCGCCCATTTTCCACGGCAGAGCAGGTCAGAACCCGCCGCCCCATATCCTGAATTGGAAGAATTAACAGCACCGGTCCGCCATCAGCTCTAGCGTGGCTTCCACAGGCGCTTTTTCGTAAAAGGGTCGCCGACCTGGAACGGTGGGGCGTTTGTCTTCGATGGTGTCGTCAAATCCAGCGAAGCCATTGTCGCGCGCGACGCCATCGCGGCGGTTTTTCGCGCCGAGATACACCAACCAGGCCATGGCCCGACGCCGGAAGCGGCGGAGTAGAAAAATCTTTGTCTGTGTCGGCCAAGACCGCAAGCAAAAAAGCGTTCCACAAGGCAGTTGCCTGTCATAGGCGGTGTCAAACCGAACCCTCGCCCCCCCCACAGTTTGGAACGCAAAAAGCAGTTTTTTTTATTACCCCATAGCCGCCAACGCCTGCAACGAACGCAGCACCAGTTGACGGGTTCTTGCGATGCTCAGGCGAGCCAAAGCTAAGCGAATCATCGCCCGCAATAGACAGCGCGCCATGTGAAAGACATCCCGCAAGATGCCGCCCAGCCAGTCGCGGCCCTTGGTAGGGTTCGATATAGGACGCCGCGTGGTTTATGGCTTTCCATTTTGAAAAACCAGCCGCCTGGCGTCGCCGATATCGACGATACCCGCGTTTTCGCCCGTCCGCAGATTCACCTGAGGGCCCTCGTCCGGCGCGTGCGCAAGCATTTTCTTTGACGAACTTGTAGGAACAGTGTTCGTTTCCACATGGCCGAAAAGATGCCCAGTTCCCGGTAAATGTGGTTCGCGCCCGATGATGTCCAGAAATACCGCTGATATTCATCGGCGTTGATGCCGTGGCCTCCGAAATCAGTTCTTGCGTGATGGCTGGTTCGTCAATGAATGCCGCCGTTTTCCCCTAGCAATATGCCAACACCTCTTAGATCTAATTGCGCACGGCGGGGAAGACCTAAGGCGGGGAGAAAGAGCGTCAGCCAAAAAAAAAAGGCCGAGCACGAAGCTCGGCCCGAGCCAACCAGGGAGGTATGAAAAGCGCACGGAGGCCGCTCGTCTTCATACCGCCCCAATTATGGCGCGCGAGTGCGTGGATCAAAGGCTTGGAATCGTTAAATCTATTGCACATGCCCGATATGCGGTTTTCGCATAGCTACGGGATTTCCTTCCTCACGACAGTTTGCGGTGGGTGATGAATCTCGTCTTTTGGACAAAATCTTTGAAAACGCCCGCGAACCCGTTTGGACGAGCGCAGTTCTCGGGTAGGCAAGGAACACAGGTAACATCAGCCGACTCGTCCTCGGGGTAAGTACCTGCACGAGTCGGGGAAGTCTTGATATCAGGTAGTCAGGAAGAACTCCCGAAATCCCGAGGTTGTGATGACAGCTTGGAGCAGCACCAAAGTGTTGTTTACCGTCAGCATCGACCCGCACGTCATGGCATCAATAAGCTGCCGGATCAGGTTTCAGATCCCGCGTGCAAAACCTGGTTGCCTGTCTGTATTCTGGCAAGATCAGGCCGGTGATCCAGACATATCTTCAAGCCGCTGCGGGGTGCCGTTCGCCTCGAGATAGGCGGGTGAGGCGTACATGCACTCTTGATCATCATAAGTTTTTGCGCACACAGATCGGCCGCGACGGCTCTTTCATGCGGATGGCCACATCGCTTCACGCATAGGAAGGTCAGCACGGCGCTTTCTTTCAGCATCAAGGTCGACTTTGAGGCGGGTAATTTTTCCGTAAAGCTTTGGGACGAGGGTGCCCAAGCCATAAAGGTGCCAAAAGCCGGTTGTGTGTGACAGCGCAGTTCGCCAAAGAACCTCTTCTTTCGCTGTCGCGAATGCGCGCCGCAGCGGTATCGAGCCGTTTCGACCCATGGCGACTGTGGCATCAAACAGCCAAGCTCGCCTTGTTTCCGTGAGGATCAGCCCCGCGCGCATGGCGGTGGAAAGGGTTGGTATTCAACTGCTCTTCCAAACCCGCGGATCTGCGGCTGACCGCAGATTGCGACAGGTTCAGCTTTGTCCCCCGATGGGTCAAGCTGCCGGCATCCGCAAACGGCCGTGAGAATAATCTGAGCTTGTTCCCCCAAATCCATGAAGGGCCACCTTTGTGATGTGCGCAGCTGTTCGCAGAGCAGTCCATCTTTGCGCGGAATTACGGTTTTTAAAACAACCCACTCCGACAGGGGGCATCGGGACATATACGTTTTTCTTATCACGGAAATAGATCGGGTCAGTGTGCCAAAAGATCAAGGGCGGCGCGTCCGGTGCATTGTTATATGGCGGACACAACGCTAGACAGGTCAAGCTTTTGTGACCTAGTGTGAAGCCATAGCTATGATTGCACGTAGGGGAAGGACGCGCTATGGGGGGGGGTACGCAAAAAATTTCACTAACTGACCCGGTATGAAACCCTTGAGAAATCGCCAGTGTTGGCTGAACGCACACAGGCGTTTGGTGCGCATGATG
>Ga0163217_1018170_pt1 | contig 17003 bp, 13 predicted proteins | sample SynspAceP_FD_185933 | JGI IMG/M metagenome (GOLD analysis project Ga0163217, IMG submission 185933) | Saline lake microbial communities from Ace Lake in Antarctica - Synechococcus sp. Ace-P (PacBio error correction) | ecosystem: Environmental > Aquatic > Non-marine Saline and Alkaline > Saline ...
AATAAATCGTAGAGACCGATGAACAGGAGCTATGTCAGTTTTGGCAGGTGATGTCACAAATACGAGGGCGTGACTACAAAATTGGATATTGTGGGTGAATTGCGACCGGATGGGACCCTCACGAAATAAGCTACCCTGGCGCAGTGTAGAACAATTGGAATGAAGAGCCCGGTCTGTGTGGGATTGAAACGCTGTTAAACACTTTGAACCGGTGGACTGTGTGGTTTTAATCAGCAATTACGGGACTAATTGTAATTGATATCAATTGATTACAATGTCATGAGTGGATTGCGCGAGTTACTCGATCGAACGCATGTTCACTGACACTGGATGGCCTGGGACGGTCTTAGTGAGGGCATTAAAGTTTAGTTAGAGCCGCATTGAAAATATGAGCAAATGATGTAAACAGAGCAGAAAATGGAAGTGGTACAGAGATCAATCCGGATTGCAAAACCACATCTTACTCCAAGAAACAGCGTCAAATTGTAATGCCATTACGCTTTCATGTTTAGGCCGAACTATTTGGTACCGGCGCTTGGCAAGGCGTAAAGCGAGGTATTGCCACGGTATTGAGTCTTGTATGATTTGCTGTAGGGTTTATTCGTCAGTCAGCTGCTTTGTGGTTAGCGGCGTGCCGGCATGACCTCTTCGCGCGGCGTAACGTTGGTTAATAACTTAAAAACGCTTTAAATGCTGCGCGGCGTTGCCCTGCGCTTGTTGCGCGTCAACTTTGTTGTTTGTATTGCTCTTAGGGATTTTGACGTCTTTTTAACTCTGATAAAATCGAATGAGTCCCAGAGCTTATAAGGAAGTGAGTCGGTCAGGGGCGACATGCCCTGCGTCGGTTGTGGCGGTCTACGCGCCAAAGATATAATTGTGGCGTGCCAATGAAGCTGGTGAGAGAGTGATAATGGAGAATGTGCTAATAATAATCTAATGCTGGCAATGCTCGGGCAATGATTAGTCCCGATGTTTTAAATGAAGGCTCACTGCCGTCAAGGGTAGGCAATGGGATATACTAGAAGGTGATCAGTGATATTGCTACAACAAGTTAAGCACAGAAGAAATATCTACGTTAATTGGAGACTGGCAAACCTCAGCTTGAAATGAAAGTAACAACCGCAACGTATGCAGAGCCAAGCAGTTTCAGCGATATCTATAGTCAACATCCGTAGAGCAAGATGAACCAGTGATAAGTGTTGAAACAAATAATGACGATAGGGAAGGAGTGTTATTTCTGGGTAGGCAGAGGGCATAATAGGGACGATTTGGGGCATAAGGCTTTTGGCTGGGCGGCATTATTACTCTCTCTTTTTTGTATAGCCGTGCTTGTGGAAAGGACCAACGCCAGCAAAAACTATTAGGTATAAAGTGATTGAAATGTAGATGGTAAAAGAGCCTAACTTATGGGAAATGCTTTGGGGCGTTACGGGGCTACGGTTGCCGGATTGCGACTGGCTTGCTTGGGTTTTTCTGCAGTTGTACTGGGATCCTATCGTCAAGCTATTCAAGAAAATTTGAAAACTCGTGAATTGATTTGCGGTGCGAAAAGTTGATATTGTGGCTGAGTCGAGAAACCCCCCTGTGAGTGTTGAATAAACTTTGGCTAATCCAAATATGACAAGCTGCTGGCTCACTGGCGCTATCCAAAGACAGCCAACAATGGTATGGCACCATTATTCAATACAGCAGGCTCTTCCTACTCGAAAGGCAGGAGCATGAATGATGATAATGATCTATGGCCAGTTATTTTGGCATGCTCAGTGGAGTGTTTAGATCGATATTTGCGAAGCCAGACGTTGCTGGGAGGATGGGTCATAATGTGATTATAAATTGATTGCGTGAAGAGAAGATCTTGCATGGCAAACTGGGTATTGGTTTGGTGGTATGGTGGAGATTTTGTTACAGAGTGAGTGCAAAAAATAACTATGGCAGCTAGGTTTATAAACAGTGTTTAAATCTCGCAATCAGAACTGTGGGCTATAGTTCAGGCCTTAGATATGCAGAGCCAAATAATGAGATATTGCAGAAAATAAAAGCACAGTATGTGAGTTAATTACAGAGGTGGTAGTTCAGCAAAGAGAAAGGCCAGCGTTTATTTTTGAACAGTTGCTGACGACCTGCTTATTGTTTAGCCGTTTTGTGTGGATGGACGACGTCCGTAGTAGCCATGGCAGCAGAGGCTAGGTGGCAGGTCCTATTTTGGATCCTATGAGCACTGGCTATGCTCGCCTGGGCCTATTTTTAACGGTGCCTGCAACTTACCTGTGATACATTGAGCAATATAAAGCGCAGAACGGTTGCACACAAATAGATTGCGTGCTCTAAGTGCTCACACACAGTGAAAATAGATGCCCCAAGGCATTAAAAATTATTACAACACTAGTAGAACAAAATAGTGGTGGGTTTTTGTTAGGTCCAATAAGCACAGAAACTGAGCGAGGTATTAGATACCTTGGAATTAGTGTTGCAGAGCTAAATATCCTTTAGCCAATCCAGTGGGTTTGGCTTAAGGCGGTGAATTACCTGAATCATACGCCTTATCGATGATTTGCGAAGTCATGCTTATCTTGAACACAAGGATGCTTATCAAATTAGCCACAGTGGATGATTAATGTTACAACGATAATACTGGCCGGCTCGGCAATAAGTCAGCGCGTGTTAAACGGCATTAACAAGTAGAGCCTGTTGTGCATAAGCTCTAGCTATTTTGCAGCATGCATCTTAAGATTATAAACGAAATCAACGTTTACTAGCGCGTATTAGTGGCTTAACTGTGTTCGTGGGAGCCAATGAAGCCACTGAGTTAAGCGTCTGAAATTTAAATATACGCTGCTGATTATGCTTTTCTTATTGCGGTCTAATTATTTGGCCAGCAAAGGTATGGCAGCGTTTTGCTGGCTTTGTTACACCAAATTGCATAGAAGACACCAGCCATTTAATTAATCGCTTAGGCAGTCAAGTAGCCTTACAAGGCTAAGAATAAAGATGTTTTTGCTAACCATGAGCACCAATGCACAATTCCTGAATATGCAATTATTAGCGCCAAGTATAACACGAATACATCGGTGCATCCGAGTATTTTTCCCGCGAAATACTTTCAAGAATTAGCACTGCTAAGGTGATAAGGGGAAAAGTCTTTTGTTGCATCATCATCAGCACGGATTTCTGTTAGATCTACCAATGCCAGCTTTGACTATCGACACTCGCAAGACTGGTTGGGCCCGAAGAGTATTTGTCAAAGTAATAGACTCAGCACAAATGTTAGATTTTCAGCCACTGCAGTGATTATATTGCAAGTCTGACGCTTAAAAGTTTCAAATTGCTTATATTACGAGTGCAGTGAAAGAAAATAATCGACTTCGCCGTAATCTTATTAAAACAACCCTGTTGCTGGTGTGCTGTAGGCTGTTTTAAAGTCAGCCGGAGCTGCTTTTTCATGGTTCCTTACATTGGAATGGGTATTCACCTAATACAAGGATGGGCTTTGGTAGGAATTTTATGCGCCTTAGTGCACGTTCACTGGAAGCATTTATTTATAATACATTACCTTAATTATCAGGGGTAAATAATTTGGCAGTGGGTTACCCAAAGTATGGTGGCGGCGTATTGATGGCTGATTGGCTATTGTCAGGTCGCGTTGGCGTTGGCTTTTGCGAGAAGCCAATCATATCGGGCAGAGTGGTAGTGCTCATGGTTTTGTTCTTTGTTATCTGGTTGCCAGTAATGTTTTCGCACCGTGATAAAAGTCGGTCGCATCATGATGATCGGTTTTTTCTATTATATGGTGTAGAACAAATGACCATCTTTCCCGGAAGAGTACCTTTTAGTTTTCGACATATCATGTTTTAGGTGCATTAGCAGGAGTCATAGCGGGCATTTTTATGGCGTAGTGGTTGATCCCCTTACCCCAGTGAAACGTAATCGCTGGCAGCTGGTACTGAAAGATGAGCCGGTTATTGGGCATGAGATGGCAGCAAGGATAAATTGAAGCGGAGCAAAAACTCCACAAGCAATAGCGAAGCCGAAAAAGTCGAACAAAGAAATAATCTTTTAGGGAATACAAGTTTGCAAATAAAAATGATTTAGCCTTTTCAGTGCGAGTGCGTTAGGGTGAGTGTGATGGCCCAGCGGTGGGTATTTAATGGCACGTAAATTGCTGAATTATGTTGACCTTGCATTACACTGAATTTGCGCCACATAGATATGGTGGGTTAAACTGACTAGCCAAGCTTGGATAAACAAGGTGGTTAATCTGAACATGGATTTTCTGCTCGTGCAAGCGCGTTTGTGATGTACTTGAAATTGAAGTTCAGGTCCTGCATTTAGGTTAATACATTTATCGCTGTGGACTTATTATGCTCATACAGGGAATAAAAAGGTGGTGTTGAGGCCAAAGATAACCGTAACAGGTTATGTGGACTCAACACACTTCAGAAAACGCCCCCTTAGCCTGGTTTTAGGAGCAATTAAGCTTGTCAACGCACCTGTTATTACAATAAAGCGCTGCTATTGAACTGTATTTAGAAAGTGTTTTACCTGAGTTTAGAAGGTTAGGGCCTGCTGGTGCTGCTTTAATAGCATGGTGAGACTTTTGTAAGGTGCTCCCGTCAAGTCAAGGACTTTACAACCGTTGCAGTAGTGTTTATTGTGTGAAGAAATCGTCCATAACCTGCTAATAAACAAAACCCGATTCACAATGGGGTAATAGCGGCGATTTGTTGTGATTAATTCCTCAATTGAAATTACCGGCCTTTATCCCAGCAGTTGAAGCAGGTGCAGCTTAGGAAGGCTGATATATGGTCATTTTGTCGATTGTCTTGCCAATAAACAGTGTCATTGCGGAACTGATTTATTTGTAGTGCGCGACGTATAATCTTTGATGCCAGAATCGGATTATTGATTCGCTGATTAAATTGAACTTGTGTTGAGAATAAGGTTGCCAGCTAAAAAAGCGCCACAATGACTCTTACTGTGTTTCACCAATGGCAAGGCGGTAGCTTCAAGTGGTTCGATAAATCTTGTGAAACCAACAGCCAACAAGTTGGTTTCCAATGTTCGTGCAGTCTACACTTTCATGCTGAGATGCTATGCCTCATTTGCATGTTTAGCATGCCTAAGTGCGCTAAGTGGTTTTCTTGCTTAGTCAAATGCATAAAGTATGGTGCGCATACAATATGCCATCTGCCTGGTACGATTTTGTAAGGGAAATTTGCCATGCCCACCCATTATTGAGGCTGTCGCTATGTGTTTGTGAAGGCTAGGGGCCTGCCCAATTTTCAGAGGGTAGGCGCAAATAGCTTTTATCATTAAATAAATAGCTGATTGTGAATTAACAAAGGTGTTACCAGCAACATGTCGAAACAATAAGGCTTGAAACAAACCACTGCAATCGTAAAAACTCCACACCTACCTTCCGCTCTCTCAAGACCACTTCATTGATAGTCGTGTGATGGGGTTTATTGATCCCGAAGATTTTAACCTGCAGATAATCAATGCACTGTTTTGCCGCATTTTTTGCATATTGCCAGCAGGCAGAATCAAAATGATACGGCATAATATTAAGAAACAAGGCGGAGATTGTTGTTTCACTTTGGCGACAATCTTGTTTGGCAATTGTGCAGCTAAATAAATAACGGTCTGGGTGTACTCGCGCATATGCCTTGTGTGTTTGGCAGATACACTAGCGCAAGAAGCGCGTGCCGTACGCTAATCCACGATAAGAAGAGGAAGGGATGAAAATAATGAGAATTATTTGCTGGCTCGAACCAATTATTCAATTGAATAACCCAGTTTGTAGGTGCGTGACACTCTGGCAATCTCTCAGAATTCACTGACCAAAGTAAAGTAAAAGAAATTTTTAAGTTTGTGGGTGTTGAGCCTTCTCCCACGCCATAGTAAGGAATAATCAGGACTTTCAATTAAAAGTGCAATTGGAAATGCCATGAATTGTAGCAGGTGATGTTGTAAGATAAATTGGCTGCATCGCAACCGGCAGTGCGCATCTACTATAATAAATTACGAATTTCATTCATTTTTTATACGGATTTATTGTTTGTTTGCAAAGCATTACTACTACAGAAAAAAGCCCATCCTAGTTATTGATACATTAGTAATTAACATTATTACTAGCAATACATAATTTGAGTGAATACGTATCAAATAGTTTGTTGTTTAAAGTGACTAAAGGTAGTCTAGCAGGCCTATTTATTGTTACATACAATTATACAAGCAAATTTACATTGCATGTATATGATTCTTGTCACTAGATCTCAGGGGTGATCGGTTTTGTAAACGCACTATTTGGTCCTAGACCTTAGATTTCAATATAAGAGAAAATAATAAATGTAATAAGTTCGCAACCAAGCTTGAATTTTGGCCAAATTTGTGGAAATGTGTTTTGGATTAATGGGGATTCAGTTGGATTTGCTTTAGCAAAATGTCCAATGTAAGTTCGATCGTTGAAACACTCGGGGTGATTACACATTGGCGTTTTATGGGTTGCTGCGCCCATTACGACTCATCATTCAACAATTATCGGTATTTAGTGACAAACTTGGACCGATCTCGGTCGCGCGCATCTCTTTTGTTTGGTGCCATCGCGGCAGTTTAGCCCCCTAATTTAATAATGCTAATTCCCAGCAACTCTGGGTTGCCAGCGGTATGTTTGTGGATAATGGATGCGTCTAGTCAATGTTTCTTATGGAACTTTTGGAAGCTTTAGGTAGGCGATATGTTTGCTAAAAAACAACGTCCTGTTATGTCAATTGCAGAGCTTTTTTAATTGGTGGTAGGCGCCGTTGTGAGCTCATACTTAACAGATGGTGATGACCATTGGTTGACGTAGCATAATAACTTGTGCTGGCGGAAATCATTCCGAATTGGTTAAATATACATTTTTATAGCCGGCCGGAACAATTTTTGTTATGTGTTTTATGGCAGTTTAATTCAACTAAAGAATATTCGCTCTGAAGAATTTAGTGAATTTGAACAGGCTGAATGACATAGGACTCGCTCGCAAATCATCACAAATAATCACCGTACTAAGCCAGTTATTTAAAAGGCGGCGCCTTATTTGCTGCTGTGGGCTAGCGTTGGCCGTTTGTTATTGCGGTCAATGAGCGATTTAGATAAAATTTATACATTGCTGCGGGGCGCTGTTGGAGCTTGGTTTTTTGTCAACTCGTTGCGGGGTATGCTGTGACAAAAAAATCGAACCAAATAAATTGGTTTTCAGAAGTGATGAAACGATTCTATTTGCCATGCCCGATGCGATGCGAGTAGCGCTGGTAACAGATTTTTCTCGTGGTTTTTGCATATTTTGCCAGTGGAATAATATGAGTCGGCGTCGCTTCCGTATCTTTTTGGGTAGTGAAAGATTCTAGTTCGCTTGCCTACACGAGGAGCAGCTGGGATTGGGTGGTCCTAACGCGGTTTTTAATAATGGCACCTCTATTTTGCAGCATAATATTAATTCCGTTATTGTCAATGTGACTAATTTTACGCTTTGCGCATTTAATTAATTAGGTTTTAAGGTGGATTAGGCTTTATTTCTTTTATTCGATTAAGAGACACCAACTGGCTAGTATTTCCCATGTGTTGGCGTTGTTTTTATTGCGTGGGATCGGTATTGTCTGTGCCTTATGCACTATTATCCAATGCCTTACCGGTCAAATAAGTTGGGGGTTTATATGGGCATATTTACTTCTTTATTGGTTATCCCAAATATTGCAGCCGATTTCTTGGGGCTTTTTGGTTCAAAGTTTAGACAATGAACCTATTTATGCACTAGTGGTTGGACGGTGGACAGTAATGCTAATGTGCATGGTTTGACACTGCGTGTCCCAGTACCCACTGAGCTTTAAGGAAATAATATTGCAGCAAAAAACAGTAGCCAAATTGGCCCTCGCTTTATCCGTTTGCACTAAGTGCCTGTGCACACGAACGACAGCAAGCACAAAAACAGGATATGCATGGCGTGTTTATGGCTTCATAACTAGCTTTCACAAAGAAGCGATTTATTCTTTGTTATGACCAGACGTTTTTGTGACGGTGACCCATGAACAATCATAAGAGCTAACAAGCGCGGGTGACTATCTACTTTCGGTTTACCCATCAAGGGCGACAGAAGGAGAACGTAGCCTAAATGTGGGCTTACCATTCGGCGGGGGGACTTTAAAGGCTTTTAAATAATAGCGCTTACATTAAGATATGGTTTTATGCAACGTATGGTTAACGCCAATTTTGATAATCTGACGAAGTTTAGTGGGGTGGCGAACTATCCCCTTCGGCGGCCGCCTTTAAGAGATGGTGTAAGACTGGATAATATGGCTTATTGGGCCAGATAATGTTTTAATCAAATTGGATGTACGATTATACCGCTGCTGAGGGCCTTTGTCTTACCAAAGAATATACTCAGCAAATGCGTGAAAATTTTCTGCCTCTCAAACCAAGTCGTGTTCACGATACTTGTGGCAATCATGGCAAACCTCTTTCTCTATGCGGTTAGACTTCAACGCAAAGTCTTGCGTGCAGTTATATGCACAGAGCGACTCGCGATAGCTGATCACCACAAATTTGCCAGCCGAAGATCACGACATCACCCAATAATCTTTGCATGATTTCATAAGGTTTTCTCTGACCATAATTGCGTTGTCGAATCTAAGGACATCAAACCACGTTGCCGTGAATATTTGATTAACTCGTATTTGTAATTGGAATAGAGCAGGGCGCTGAAAGCGTTCGTATCCGATAACCGATAAAAACAGCGAATGTCTGTCGAAGGATAGAAGATATATATTGTGTGCAGGAGAAATGTCATTGAGTAAAGAGTAAGAGCATCGAAGACGATACCACAATTTTGTACGTAGTTTCGACGAGAAGTTTTGAATTACAAACCTAATTAATTCCTGGATCAAATACTTTGCCTATGACGACCGCGTGGAAGGCATTGAGTGTTTAGATTTCCGAACACAAAGCATCGTGTCGGTATTTGAAAATCAAAGACAGTGGATTTTTGCTGGTTGAAAAAGTCTTGTTTTTAAGCCAGGACTCTTATGAGAATCGTACGAGTGGCTTCACGTTTTAAATGAACAGACCATGATATTGCTCGCATGAAATGCCCTGACGAGGGTTTTATTGACGCAACAACTAGTTGCTCCATTAAAAGCTCGAGCATCCCAAGTATTTATCAAGGCTCTGAATTAAGAACTTTTATGCGCGGAAAGCCGAAATCAGGTAATGAAATTATTTAGGTCAGGAAATATTGAAGTAGCCAATCGTCATCTATTCATTGCTGCCGTTAGTCGACATCTCGCAATAAATGATGTCGACAGCACACACCCACGGCCTCAATTGCATAATATGTACAAGTAATTAGAAGTCGCTTGGTCAAAGCAAGCCGCTTTTTATCGCTATCTGGTTAAAGATGAAGAGTGTGCTAAATAGGCCTTAAGTATTGCTTAGAGTAAAGGTAATATGTAGGCCCGAATTTGAGATTAAAAAATATTTGCAACAAGGAAGTGGCAGACAGTTAAGTGATAAAGTTTAGGGTATGACACTATCTTCAATCTTATTAGCCAGTTGCGCCACATGAATTGTGCAGTATGGCTTTTATAATGGAGTCATTAGCCAACTCCAGTTGTTAGATCAGTTAAGCGATTTGAATGTCGCAATAAGTAATTAGAGGCTCAGAAATTAGCAGATTTGGTCGATGACACAAATTGACGAATGACTAAGTTCCCAGGCCATGAGTATTGTTTCTACCTTTTTCACGTTTATCAGCTGATCATACTGTGTACTAAGATCTTCATACTGCTATATTTAGTATTTTGTTGCACTGTGGTTAAAGCGGGATTGGCAAAAACTAGAAAAGGAATATTGTCCATATCTGCTACGCTATTGTCAGGAATACTAATATGGTGATCTCGAAGGGCGAGCATCGCGCCAATTGCAGATAAATCACTGGCGATATCACCAAAGCTCAAGGAACTTTCGCCTGGCCCATAAGGAGGATGTGCTTGATAGCCAAGAAATCTTTCGTTGAATATGTGCATCGAATTTTGCAATTAGCGGAATCATGTTTATTAAATCAACTTTGCTTAAGGCTTTACTAAAGCCATATAGCAGGTCCGAAAACTCTGGACAGTGTTTATCTGCAGCACATAAAAGCATACGTTTTACTGACCTATATTTAATCATGTGGTGGGGTTATATCGTAGCCACCTTGAACATTGTCACTGCCAATTGCAGCCAGGAATTGTTCTTACATCGTGGCTCCGACCTAACAAAGTGGTTTGTTTGTTTCTTCTAACTTCGCTAAATTGTTCACGTAATAACATAATCACATACTAACAAAATAATGCCATCGCTTATTTGAGTCTTCAAACTCAGTCATGCCAATCACGTTTAAGATTTTGGAATGAAACAAAAGATCATAGCCAGCCTTGGCATTGCTTTTAGTATACTGCCTAACATTGATATAAAAAACGATTGAATCAAGAGAGTCGTCAGAAGTGGGATATTCGAATAACAATAAAGCCAATGTGCCGACTTTGTTTGACGATACGTAATTAAACTGGCGTTTTTTGTCGTCACTTTGTAGTTAAGTTCTCTGCGGCAATGGCTTGCACTTTTCTCTTGTTTCTTTATTTACCAAAGGATATTAATCGCAGTGCTCCTGGAAAACAGTTGATTGTGATACAGCCCGCCAGTGGGCGTATCAAAGATGTGGCTTTACTCTCATAATTATGTGGTTATTTCTGAAAACGCGATTGGGAAGTTATATTTTTCGAGGTGATACCAGTATTGTTTATACACCAGATTTATAAATTTAACTTCTTAAAATTCGACAAAACGGCATAAGAATAATGCGTTTTTGAGTGAAAAATTAAGCAAAATCAAGTAGTCAATGCTTAAAGCGGGCAGCCAATTGCCCTTTGAAAAATCCTTATGCAGTCCACTCTAACTGTTATAATGCGGCGTGTATTTTAACAATTATTGCTAGTAGGAATATTCTTAATGGCCGAGACTGACAGTCGTTTTCCGACAAACTTCATTGCGTCAATATAATGATAACGATCTTAAAAGTGTTTACATACGGTGGTGCAAACACGATTCAGCCGAACCCAATGGTTAATGATGCATATTGGCTGCAAAATCGATCTGTTTTAATTTGGTATTGCCCCAAAAGATTATGCGGGGCTTATTGTTAACCTTGCGCTTCCGATGATACCAATCTGAGAAAAGAAGATATAGATTAGTCAACGCGATTACAACAAGAATGGTGAGTTGGTTAGGTTTCAACCTGGCAGCGGTAGGTGCCGTGTATTCCTTCTGATTATTTTTAGCCAGTTGCATGCTTTTGTCGGTTTGAAACTTATCAGCTAAAGGTTTAAGCCTATGTGGATTTTCAACGGCCTAAGAAGTACGTCAACTGCGCGGTTCGTTAAAGCACACGGCAGACATATGCCCTTATCGCGATACGCCTATAGATGAAAATCTAGCCTGTTTTTGAAAAAAAATGAAAACGTGGAGTACAAGAAGGGCAATGTTTATTGCGTGCCAAATAGATAATGGACATGCGTTTATGTGTGATGCGTGATCCGCCCTTGTTATCGGTTAATACGCCCATCATCATTCAAACGGGTGATACATGGTGTATTTTATCAATGTTTCGATTTACGCATTGTATTTCTGAATGCAAATTGATGGTGTTACCTCATTCTTTATGCACTTACGAGTTTCAAGATAACCGACGTTGTATAGATTGGGTAACTCAGTAATATCACTAATAGATGCCTGTACCTTCATCAATAATGAATTTTCGCGCTTAAACTTGAGTACACATCTTAGTAAACGTAAATTATTCAGCTTGTCGAAGAATCTCACGTAGCAGGAGTGGGAACGACTCAAGAATGCCAACGATCGCTGGACGCGTCGTCGTAGTTTTTAGTGGCAAGTTCAATGTGGAGTTTTGTAAGGCGCATGGTTTACTAAGATGGACAATTTAGTTGAAAGTTCGATGCCTAAAGTGCTGTATTTTCGGAGACTGAATAAAAGAGAGTTGGCTTCACGCGAGGCCATGGCGTACTAGACCTCATTTACAGGGGTTTATTGAAACTATCCAACTGATCAAGTAGACACTTGTTTTCTCTGCAATAATCACTTATTATGATGAATTAAGGGCAAGTCGTGATATCTTTTTATGTGATTTCTTCTTGCGTATCCTGCTGGCAAAAGATTTTTGCCTAAGCTGAAAGATTTTCGGATATGAGGCGAATAAAAAAATTCAAACGAACTAGTTAATTCAAGGTAAAGAAGTAAGACGCTTTACGTAAAAAATGTCTATGTATTAAGGCTGAGACGGTATTAGGAAAAGAATGTGTGAAGATACTACGTGCATCTTTCGATATTTGTATTATGACCTGAGGTTACAGTTCAGATATCCGTGATGAGTAAGGGGACATTGGTTTCTGCGCTCAATGGCATCAAGCTCAGTTATCTTTACGATAATGTTTTGTTTTCGTGTGCAACCGCAGCAGAAGATAACGTTGTAGCTACGTTAAACCCTGAATCACTTGTCGTTAACAAGCTGTGTTGAGCCCAGTTTACAATCGGCTCCATTGGCCAGCTTTGCAAATTGAGCAAGAAGAATGGGTAGTTACTTAGTCGAGAGAAGCGCAGTGCGACAATTTGGTTCTTAATGTACTGTTGGACTACTGATTTTCTTGACGAATACTGATCAAAACGAGTTAATCCGCTTAGGTTTCTCACTGTGTCAAAAGCAGATATCAGATTGCCTTTTTTTACGGTAAATATTCATTCATTGAACTTTGATGTTAAGCCTGCTGATGTAAGGTCATGGGCTCGTTCTTGTTGATTGCTCAGCGTCGATTAGTACAGTCTCGGCATAATATTCAGACGGGGTTTTTTCAACAAGCTGCATTTCTGCCGGAAACGCTGATGCGCATCCGCTGTTTCCTGTTCCGCCTGAATTGAGGGCAATTTAAACCTCATCGAAGAAATTTCATACTCATCTGCCAACTCATGCATACTTGTGGTGGGCAGAATTTTGAAAATAGCATAGGGTCCCAAGCACGGCCTTAAGCCTACACTAGAGTGGTTAAAATGACGGATGTGATTGTGGATTTTTTCAAAAAGTGGAGGATGGCCTGGGTTAAAATAGAATTGACTATTAACATTGACTTGCATGACGCTTGCAATCTTGCACTGATTTTGTGCAAAAGTGGCGGAGTTTGATCTGAGCCATGGCAGCATGTGCAAGAACCATAAATTGACCAAGATTGAATCTTCAATAGAACGCTAACAGCGTATGATTAGGGTGTGTCCGAGTAATATCCAAGGGCACTATGGCTGGTTCACAGCCACCTGCTGTGAAGGATTTAGGTCATAACGCTTTTCAAGTTTTTTTAAGTGTCTTTGCTAAAAAATAACACTAGCAATATCGGCATATTGCAGTGCCTGCTCTTTTGCCTATACAGACCCCGCACCTGTACTAAACAGAATAACTTAATCGGTAAATAATTAGATTTTGGAATGTAATTAAGCATGGAATTGAACTTAGTAGATTTTAATGATCGCATAAATCATCTGAAGGAAGTCATTGTTTTTGGCCTTCTCGATTTTTGCGTTTTTTCTTAAGCAAACTTAAAATATTTAACAAAGCTTTGGCAAAACTCAAATAAAGTCAATAAGCTTAAATCATATCTTTAACATGTCTAACTTGTTTTGCTTAAGTGGTGGAGTCGCTTCATCGTAGTGAGAGTTTATTTTTCCATATTCACAAGGAATATAATCTAGTTATATGCAACAGGTTTACCGGGGGACAAATGCAATACTTATTTTGAGTCAAGGTTGCGGTGTCATCGATAGACTTTGGGGGAGGGGCGATTCAGTATTTAGAATTAATGAAGAACAACCTAAAGAAAAACAGTTAATGCTTAGGGTCTGTTTCGATCCAGCAATAGTGTAATAACGTGCTAGAGATTTGTTGATGAATCCCCAACATGATTTGTTGAATTAACTTTGGCACGAAGGTTGCTGCAGCGTTTAACAAGATAGATTAAGCATGTTAGATGGTTGGTCGACCAGTCCAATCTTTTCCAAATTCGTGTGATAGATAGAGATATATCAGTGCTGTCTTCTGTTGGTCCAAGTTCAATTCGTATTTTAATCTAACTCAAGCTTAGAAGGGACTAGTGCGCAATGTTGAGTTGTGGCAACAAGTACACAGCACCTGGCATAACCAAGGTGTGAGCTTGGCGATGGATTGCAATTTGGCTGATTTTGTTGCAGGCCATACAGCAGGGTCAGAGTAGCCATATCAAGTAGATGCTTGAAACCAATGAGAATCTGCTGCAAGGTTATATGGTCTGGTACTACCGACCTTGCAAGACATGACGGACGAGCGGTGCTGGTTCGAGCTTCTTGGGAATTTGGCATTGGGACGTCATAGAAATCATACCTTACCTCTATCACTGAGTCGTTACAACTACAGGTTTGTTTAATTTTAATTGTCGTGCTGCTAGGCCTGCCGGTCTTGAACCCAGTGAATCTCTATTATGCGGCTTATTCTCACCGCAATCGCGACTTCAACCGTTAGGATCAAACAACAATTGCAAAATCGTCGTTTCGGCAGCTTAGCAGGCGCGGTTTAGAGCAAGTTTGCGCAGCACAGCCAATTGCCGCCAATATTGCCGGCCATTCGTTATTGAAGCCGACTAAAGGGTGCAGAAACGGCATTGAATATTTGGGCTCCATGTTATTGTGCAGCATCAACTTGCGCAATTACAAGCGGTTGGTTTGGAATACTTGCGCTGCTAAATCTGCAACCTTAGCAACACCCAAGGTTCGCCTTGTATGCAACAGCAGTTGCAACTTTAACTGAATGGCTCCTTTTAAATGGTGCGGTCAAGCGTGTTGAAGGGCGATCAACTACTATTACTAAGATACAACTAACTCTGGGATTGGTGGAGAGCGGCTTTGTAACTAGTGGTGCAAATGTTTTGCAAGCATGGGGCTGAGAGAGGCGCGTTGAGTTCGCGAGGCGCCGTTGGGCACAAATAATGACTCTTTGTCGGCGCAATAGGTTGACGTTGTTCGACTTTAATTTAAGACTGTAATCGGTATTGAGTTGTACTCCCGAATATTAACTAAAGTTTAATGCAATCGGTGGCGCGTGGTCGTACATCGACAATCCAGAATACGGTTTAATAATGAAGCAGGTACTGTAACACTTGGTGTGCAATTCACTATTCCTGATGGAAGCTGTGGAACCCTCCCCCGCGGTAGTTTTATCAAAAGTAGCTACCGGTGGAAGCCGTTTAAGCTTGCGATAATAAGCCGAAGGTGATGCCAGTTTGTTGTATTTCAAACATGGCATTACGGGTAAGTAAAGAAAAGTATTGGCTATGTGCGACGCTTTGTCTTAGCTGGATTTTGCATCTGGTTGCCAATTGGGAGGGTGAATCGAGAATTCACCTTAGAAATGGTTTCAAGTGGTTGGTGCATCAAGCAATTCTCACTACTCGAGTTGTGCTGAACTTACAAAGCTACTGACGAGACGCGATAACTCTCGTCAGAGTAATTGTCGAATACTATGGCAACAACGTAGTTGCTTAACTGCTTTGTTGAGTACACCTGGCTCACTTGAGCTTAATGTAACGATGTTTTCATTTCATTTGGCCAAAGTAGGTGCATTACCGGTACGGTGCTGTGGGCATATCCATGCAAGCTTGCCTGAAAAATTTGGCGAGTCTTAACAGCATGTCTACTTTAATTCAGCAGTATTTAAACGTCCTGCCGTGGGATATGATTATTTGGTCTTTAATTAAAATGGTTCATTTATTAGCCGCATCTGTCTGACGCATTTGATACAGTTTTAAGCAATATGCGACCGTGAAAAGCGAAATTCCCCTGTAATGAATGCCATATAGATCACACACGGCTTTACAGCTTTTTGAAAGCAAGTTTAGGTTGCAAGTGAATTTGAGCATGCTATAACGTACATAAAGCTGCTTCGTTTGCTGCACAATTACGATGTTTAGACAGTGGAGACCCATTAATTGGTGACTTACTGCTTCGAAATACACCTACATATAGTGATTTAGTTGTGGGCGGTGGGACTAAAATGACGATGGTACGCGGGGCACAACTGAACACAGTTAACATCCTGTTTATTTGTAACAAGCCGCAACAATGTCGGAGGTAATGCCATTAAAGCTTTCATAATTTATGGGTCCTGCTGCAGTTATCTACCCACCAAACGTAGTGATTTTGTCGGTTTTCGCGGGCGACACTAATTGTTGTCTAGATTTCCCTACTAGTATGGGCGGCGAATAATAAGACTGAAAGTGGCACTAAATACATTCTGCAGTTTATTCGATATTAGCTACTACGAGGACAGAAATTCGTCATCAGTTGAATCGACGGTTGTTGCAAATTAAAAAGTTACATTGAAAAAACCACTAAGCAAGAATCTAGAAAGACTTGGCTTTTTTTTTAATATTTCATCCAATTAAAGTTGGACAACTAATAATTGGAGATTAAAATTTGGAAATTTTTATTGAGGTATTTTATTTAATCGCCAGAACGCAATCCACATTAGTTATTGCGAAACTAGTAGCACCCTAAGGGAGTCCTCAGTTAATGGTTAATACAAAAACGAGGTAAGGCATCTTAAGAAATTTCATTCATTTTCGGATAGTTAGCGCATATGCTGATTATTCTCGCAGCATGTTGTTGAATTAAAGACAAGTTAAAAGAAATTCAACAAAGAACAGAAAAAGACCAGAAGCAACAAAAGAAAAGTGCCGATTAAGATAAAGTAAGACAGCCTTTATTGTTCTGTATAAGAGCTTTAAAAAGGTCAATGGAGCCCATGAAGTAGATTATCTGCAGGCGAAGAATTACCTGTATTATAACTGTGCCAAACTGAGGATGAGGTGTTTTGGTGCGTTTAGAAAGTGGTGTGGGTTGTGCAT
>Ga0163217_1061048_pt1 | contig 17000 bp, 7 predicted proteins | sample SynspAceP_FD_185933 | JGI IMG/M metagenome (GOLD analysis project Ga0163217, IMG submission 185933) | Saline lake microbial communities from Ace Lake in Antarctica - Synechococcus sp. Ace-P (PacBio error correction) | ecosystem: Environmental > Aquatic > Non-marine Saline and Alkaline > Saline ...
CAAGAGAAGAGATAGCGGCTGAAACGCTTGTCTTCAATAATGACTTCCCTGGAAATATCCGCCAGCTAAAAAACATTGTAGAACAGGCCAACATTAACTTGCAGTGAAAGAAATATTTTTATTTTTGGAGGTCCAAGACTTACCCCCGAAACAAAAATATTTTTTTCAAATCAGCTTAAACCTCAAAACCCGGTTTTAAAGCCCGCTGAAATTTGTTTTAGGGTCCTTGAAAGAATTTTGGCTTGAAAGAAGAGATTATTTGGCAAGGCAAGTGGTTGTTTGAAAAATCACAAAACATGTCCAAATTGGGACGAACTCGCAGATAAAGGCCTTGACGTGAGTAAAACCTTCGAAACCTAAATAATCGTTAAAACTACAAAAAGGTGGGGGCCTCAAAATACGACGAAAGTAACCCAAAAGGGCCCCTCACCGCGCCGTAGCAAAAGTTGCCCCAGGAAATAAAAAATTACCTACCTGGGGCAGCTTTAGAATAACTATTTTTTTTTGCTGCTTAGTTCCTTTTTTTCGGTTTTTAAAAACCAAAACTTTGCGCAAAACGATCAGTGACCGGGGACAAAAAACGGTAAAGCTCTGTTGGGGAACCAAAATTTTGCCCACCAATAAAAACGTGGAACCAATACAAAATTTGGGGTGCCACCAAGTAAGTCCAGTGGCAACCGATACTAAACAAACATAAACCCTGCAAAATGCAGTTTACCCTCTTTCTGCTGACATAACGCCTCCTAAATAAGCTTCTTTATAATATATTTGAACCCGCACGAATGGTTGCTTGCAATCTTCAAAATTGCATTGAAGAACTAAACCGTTCTTTGCCCATAAAACACATTGAATCCAACCAGATAGTTTGCCAACTGAATCACAGGGCTATAATCTGCGCTCAAAACTTTAAATAACCATCGTCATCAACTTAGTTGAATAAAGTTTAACCGCGTTTAACGTCAATGTTTTTTGCTGCATTATGCCGATACATCAGCCCGTTGAGTAAATAAAACTCGACTTCGATTCGGATCGAAACTCAGGAGTCCAGTGAATTTGCTTTTGCGCAAATCAAAATCGCTTTGGTTTGCTCTAAATATAATTGTGCACTCCACCGGTCCAGATTTTTTTACTAAATTCCTGTTCAATATCCTAGCAACCAGCGGCGTTGACTATTTGGTATTAGCCGGGTTGCGACCTTTGCTCGTCGTCAGTTGAATCGTAATAGGCCTATTCCTACATTTAATAAGCCAACGGCAAAGGGCGTGATAGCGCTAGCAACCGTAAAACTCTTAATTTCGAGAAATAAGGGTCCGCCAAATTCAGTAAAAACTAGCAAAGGCGATTTAATGCGCCCCAAGCATAACATAGGCAGCATAATTCGGTTGAACTATCTTCTATAATACGCATTGCATACTCTGGCGAGCTAGGTTTGTTGGTAATGAAACATCAAAAACTAGGGCTTACATTATGCCTCCTGCAAAAGGAGAGAAAAACGAAAAAGTAGTCACCCGATTTATATAATTGTCCAGGGTGAATTTTGGTGTAATTACAAAAATCGACATTAGCCCAATCGAAAAAACCAAGAATAACTTTTGCCTTGAATAACGATGGTGGCTTTCAAATAGTCATCGTCTCGTCCAGCAAAAAAATGAACTGAAAGTCCCTTTCGGGAATAAGTCCAATTTAGAATACGTAATCGCGGTCCCACCAAGTGAAAGTATCTGCTGGCCGACTTTGATATCGAAGTTTGCTACCCCCCAGTCCAACCCAAAGTCAATTATCGCGTTTAAACTGCCCTGCCAAGCCAACTCCTTTACTTTGTAGTTTCGTTTTGATCGAGCACACCGTCATAATAAACGTCCGGGCTGTAAATTTGTTCTAGAGCGTCAAGTTCCTTTGTCCCAATTGCAAACTGTGCTCTTAATCGGCCAATGTTTTTTGTCCTGTATTAAATGACAGGATCCGACGACAAGGCGAGCACCCTAAGGCGAAGTTTCCAAAAAGGCAGAAGCGGTTTGAGTGGGATTTTCTTTTCGTCAACCCCACTCTTCCATATCCCACGGATCTTCTTCGGAGCCTAACACAGAGCCCGAGAGCCCCAAACAATTGCTAGAAAATGGATAGACCAAATTTCTCTTATTTAACCAAACTCACGCGGTGGAATTTTTCGCAAACTGCGTTCACTAAACACATCAATCGCCTAAGCCATAGATTTCAAAGCTCAATATTACGAAACTTCTTCCATTAAAGGTATAAAGCCCCACTTTCAAGGTCCAACTCCTTTTGAGGGCGAACAACGGTTTTTGGAAAACCTTTGTATTCCTCAGTTTTTATTCGCTTCTACGCGCGATAGTTTGTGTTGTCAGCTTTAAAAAAATCAAATCAGCACTGGCAGATTTAGTGAGTTTATCATAGTCCCACACATAATGTTGTAAATTCTACAGTATCAGGTGCTTTAGGCGTTGCTTTTTAAATAGATAGCAGCATCAGTTTTTCTTCTTGTAACTCAAGGTTTATCCTCTGAAAATAGCGCGACTGACACAATCTTCATAAAAAAAATGAGAACCGACAAAAGAAGTACGCTTGTCACCCGAAGAAATAAACGTTTTACCTAAATCAAGTGCGGGGTAAATACAACCATCGGTCATCCTCAACAGTTAAATCACGTGTTTTTCAACTCTAAATACAAGTGTCCTTTTTAACGTCGCCGGCCTTGAGAAAGAACACCATCATTTGTTGATTGCCAATTGTTCTTCAAATATCTCGACGCAAAATGGTGAAGCTGAACGGTTTGTTTTCCTGTTTGCGCATCAACAATCATCATTCGAGCATCAGAACGACCATCTTTACCGCTGTAATAAAGTCTGCTTTTTCAGCCATTTTTTACAATGCCTTGCTACATCAAACCGAACTCAAAGTCTTGCACTTCACAGCAAACACAGGCCACGATTAATAACGGCACAGCCCCATCACGTTGCTGTTATAAGAAGACGGTAAACGCCAATCTAAATACGTTTCAATTTTTGTTTAACAATCCATACGTTTTTCCTTATTTTATTTAAAGACAATCCGCTTGCCCATGATCATGAACCGCGGGCAAAATTAACATGTCACTAAAAGCAGAAATTGCCATAATGCTGGCTAAAAAATATCCCTACTGTTATGTACGGAACTAGCGGTGCAAACAAACAGTGGCGTAAAAGCCAAAAGCAATTACCAAGGCATTCCGAGTAATGGCGGGTGCTGGTTCGTCCGAACCAACGTCAAAGGTTTGTTTTAATATCATTAGTTTTGTTTAAATACTTCAACGCGCCTCGCTCTAAAAAGTGAATGGCGAAAGTCGACCGACAAGCCCAACGTCCAGCGCAGATAATACCGCTAATTTGGCATGTATAATCTTTTACAAAATAACGGCCAATTCAACCGGTCAGATAACGTGATAGTGAATGGGTTAGTGGCAGCATAGGCCATACCCGAATACTAGGGAACGAAAACAGCAGCACCAATCAATGATGAACACAATGACAAAAGGCACTGATTAAGGCTGTCCAGCCATAACTGCAACATATTGTCCTGCCAAACACCGTTCAAATACGCTTTGCCCGCCCAACGTAGTTGAATGTTTGTGGTAAACGGTTGGCGAACTCATAACTCGTCAACCAAAGCAATAAACACTGCCTCATATCCTGATTTGTCAACCCTGAAAGTCCATTTTGCAGCAAATTAGCGGTTCTATGGATAAATCCTTGGCCGTCACAACAATGCCAATAAATCATTCGGAACGATGTGAATGATCATGATACTGCAAGCCGCGTTTGCGCAACCGCCTGAGAGAATTAGGTTAATACATATCCTTTTCCTCACCCGATCTTATTTCTATTTAACTCTTTAGCAACATCGGCAAGTGAATTGATTTTTCCGACTAATCCTGATTGCTTTAATAGTCTTGCCAATGATGCAACATACGCGAGTTAACACGGAGAACTGGAATGCTTTAGATTGACTTAAGCTGACTCTGCCTTTTCTAATGTCGCATTGAGAATGGTTGCAATCGACTCAGATACGGTCTGAAAATAGCTTGTCATCAATATTGATTAACAGTTGCTGATACTGTTCACGTAATCCGTTTTCCCCAGCATAATTGAGTGACCTGCGTTGCTGGCCCCAAATTGCTAAGCTAGCCGGGTTTTGTCTTGCTAAAGCAAATCGTCCAAGCGACATAATGAGTTTTGCTTGGAACTAAGAACAAGATAAGCGTCGTAGGTTCCAGCGAAGTTTTCATTAAGTCTTTGTCTGCCACGCGAATTTCATGATCTTTTTGAAACGCAACGGAACGCGGATTTATCGTTAATTTCAATTTGCGTTATTCCCCCATACTGAAATAGCGAACACAATAGAAAACCTAGCACGAGTGAGGTTTTAATTTGGTGCAAAATCCACCGAGAATTTAGGCGATTTTAGCTATTCGACTGCCTCCTTGTTTGCGAATGCATAACTATTTAACTTTTCTAAATGACGCATTGTTCATCCGTGAAACAAGTAGGAAGGCATAAACGTTATACGTGATTACAAACGCGAGCAATATACCCGTTCCAAAACAAAACCCCCCCGAATATTTGTACGTGGTATTGGTGTTAGCATAACGTGAATAAAAACCAACTGATGAAGTAATCGAGGTATATAGCATTGGCCGTAAATAAATTGGCCGCACAACGCTCTTCAATAGTTTCGTTCAGGTCCTGCCCCTGGTTTGTGACGGTCCACTAAATTCCAGAAGAATATGCAACTGAATCGACGACCGCAAATAGGCATCAGAAATAGCAATCATCGAGGACAATAATATGCACGTATAGCCCATACCGATAAGCGCGCCATGGTAATCATGACGGTTGCCATTGCTACGATCATCGGCGCTATAATGAGTGGAATATTTTTCTAAAGAAGAAAACAGTAGTATGAAAATGGTTAATCCTGCTAGTGGTGCAGAAATACCCATTTGAATAAACATTCAACACCAAATTGGTCCCTCAGCGACAGGTTAAACCGGTAATATACCAGTCGGCATTAACCGTTTAAATTTACTTATACTTTGTCTAAATTTTGCTCAGCAATTTTATAGCTTCATTTGTCCTTTAATGGGTTAATAAATGGCCTGCTGCTTTGCCGTTTTTGAGACACCAAGTGGGGTGCTTGCAGCAAATGGCAGTCCTAGCGAGATGCTCTCTAATTTTTAACGCTTTCATCGAGAGTTGGAAAGGAGGCTTGTCGCATCATCCATTCAAACCCGAATTGTGCTGACTCGGATTGACTGATATTGTCGACGGTTGATATTGACATCAGATCAGCCGAAATAAACCCCATCAATTGACAAAGATTGACTTTGTGAATGTCATATATGTCAAGTGAGTGACGATGGTGGTGAACACGCCATTCTCACTGCTGTATCAACCACCCCAACGACAATCGAATCTGGCAATCGCAAAGCGGCGTTTTTACTTCATTTATGAAACAAACGTGCTGGATGCTCTGGCATCGAGGCATTCTGCATGGGTGCAGTATCAAATTTATTTATGCGCGGTATTTGCGCGGTAAAGCAACGCTAAAGAACCACCAATAATTGCGTACACAACTTTTCGGTTTTTTGCGTACAAAAATGGACTCAAACTTTTAGCGATATTTTCATGTTTTCATTCAAGTTTTGCGAGCATCTGTGCAAGTGTAACGCAAAATACGCGCCAACACCCTAAAAAAGACAAAAAGTTGTTTGTTAGGCGCTGATTATACATAAGAAAATAACGATATGATGCAGCTTAGGACAAAGATTTACACTTACCACTAGAGTACTGTCAACATTGTTTTTCCTTTGAAAAAGTCCAGTAGAAAATTAAAATAGCGTTGATATCGCCGCCTCAATCACCCTATTGGAGCCTGACTCACACGTGGAATGGACTTGTTCAGATTAGCCTTAGTCCGAGCATACTAGCGCAATCATCTCACCGTAATGGGGTGAAAATTAGCCGTTTAGTAAATACCCGATTGGAGAACGCAAGAGTTTTAATATTCATTGGGCTCCATTCCGCTCTCTGCCTTGTAAGGTTTTTCGCCTTTAGCTATGACTTGTCGTTGATAAAGCTTGCTGCCATCACTAACAATAAGGTGCCCGTTGCCTGACTGAAAAAATACTCACTCCCTTGTGGTAATCGAGCACACAACAATGGTTTTCTTACTTTTTAGCGTTATAGGCTTTTAATTTTTGAGCCTCGTGCCGATTTTCCAAGTATAAGATACCAAATTAGATTTCAAACTGGATGAGATTTATGGATGTATGAATGCCCTCACCATTTTTGGACTAAAATAGGTTTCTGGATTCATTCACATTTAATCGCGCGTAAATTCACTATTATCGTGTCCTTTCTCTTATGACCAACAAACCGCCGAATCCTTTGGTGCCCGATAACGAGGCGAGTTTAATTTCACTTGAGCGCGGCAAATATTGCGCACACTTTTTTGATGATAATTTCCCAAACAAAAGCTCTGATTGCTTGTTTCGTTAAGAGGGCAATCAAGAAACCTGCGGAAAATAAGAGTGATTCCTATCAAAGAAGTAAGGGTTATCTGCGTTTCTAAAATCAGTTTGAAAATTTTGACATTAATTGTGTACCGACTGCTTTGAACCTCAAGTCCAACTTACCTAAGAATAAATGTATTGCTTTGCCCTGCAAGCAACACTCCAGAGGATAACAGAGTTAAGGCACTAAAGAAACACACCGTTCCTTAAATACTAATTTTATCCTAAAACGCTTCCTAAAAATTTCCAACTCTTTTGAACAATGCCTGCATGGAAAGGTGGTTTTTTCAAAACATCAAATGGAGCGCTGAATTAAAGCGCTACCATCGCGTGCCGAAATGAGACTCTTTATTTCATGTCCTTTCACGGTAATAACTAACAATGTTGTTGATGATTATTCCTCTGTGTTTCAAAACATCGCTTGACAGAGGCGTGAATAAGTTCTTTATACTCAAAGCATTTTTAAACTCTCTCTTGAATGCCAATAAAAGTCGCTAAAACTAAGAGTTCCTTCTCGGCGGCGTACTTTTATTAACCTTTTTTGAGACGCTTTTCTTCAGACAGACATCATGCAAACCAAACCAGTCCTACAAAATTATTATCTAGTAATCGACTAACTACCTTCATTTTTAACATGAAGCGCGCTTCAAATCATTTCTTCAACATCGACCCGCTTTTGACATTGGCAACCAATGACCCTGGGTAAATTATAGCGAAAATCTGTGAAATAACTTAGCGCTGGCGTATTTCCTTTGAATTGAAATACGTTCTTCGTGCTGGCCAAACTAATTTATCAATAGATTCTAGTGTTATATTAATGTTAAATTTTTCATAAGAATATTCCTTATTATTATGCAGACAAGATGCTGGAAAAAACTTAGAGCCGTTTTAAGCCATCAATAAAATATCAATCAATTTTTAAATTTGAAAGGTAAACTAATAATATGGAGAGCTCGGATCTTGAAAAAATTACCGGCTTAATGCAGTAATTAAAGCATCATGTAAGCTAAATTTTAAATGTTTTATATAATTGGGAATAGTTAGGGAGTAAAGAGGTGGTAAAAAATCAAGTTTCGATGTCGCTAATGTCTTTGATTACAAAACAAACTTCGGAGTCGGCGTTAAACAAGAAAATAATTGATGTGTTTTTTATCAGAATTGCACAAGCCCCACCGCTAGCGAAAGCGACATTTGCAAACAATATGCAGCACTAAAATCAAAAATATTCTTTAACATTTGGTGGGTTTCGCAAGTTTTCATTCTATCAATACATGTAGTCCCATTTTATAATTATTCAAGAGGTCCCCTAAACATTAATAAACATCTTCTAACTTCTCTTATAGATTAGTAGAAATAACTTTATGATGCGCGAATCAAATTGGGTAATTAATGAAACCTAACATCTTCAATAGTTTTAATAATCAACGGATTAAATTAAAACAAAAATATACTTTTGACAATCAAGATACATTTGAACTATCTTTGATTACAGGTAATAAATTAATGTAAGCCTAATGTATTAAAAATAGAGCATAAATATTTATTAAACCTTATTATTCACATTTAAGGGAGGCACACATCATTATGTTCAATATAAACATTTAAAAAATTTTTTAAAACGAAATACCCATATTCTCCCGTCGCCATTCTGGCAGGAAAGACTGTTTGAGCGCAATACTAGGCGCTGATCTTATAAAGCTAAAAAAACTTGAAAGAGAAAACCAAAAGAAGGATCGCGACGAACAATCCGCACAAAAATAAGTCTAGTTTGCTTTTAATCCGAGCTTCTTTGCCAAAGGTACTGCGAGAAATACAGAGTGGCTTTTTATTTTAGCGTAAAGATAACTATTAATAGTTAAATTTAATAACAAGAGGATAAACTCGCAAATGGATCCAGTTTCAGAAAAAAAGTTCCAGCAATAGGGTTAGAACAAAATGCCTGACTTGAACACAAAACCATGGCACTGATTGCCCGATTACAGCAAACCACGAAAGCAAATGATAGCGCAACTGTGCACGTAACTTACGAAACAACTATAAACTAACGATGCTGGCTTTGACGTCTCCGCCACATTGCTTCGTGCAGGCGCACCCCCTATTCGCTTTCACCAAGTGAATTGCCTTGAAGCAAAATGGATATTTACATCTGGCACGATTGACTACCAGAAATAGATAAAATTGGAAAAGAAAGACTTAGTAAAGAAGAAAAAACTAAAAAGAATGATAAACGCATCTGTGTCAACCGTCGCGCTCACTTAAAAGAGGCTTAAAATTGATTAACGAAGTCATTGTTAGCCATGTTAAAACGCAAAAAGATAGTAATCTGTCCTTTGCTGAGGAGGACCAAGTTGGGGTTTTTTATCCTCTCTGCTGCAAAAAATAACGCTCACCGCAAACGTAAAACTAAAAAAAATGGCTAACTGTGCAATTTTCCAAAATACATACCGATCAGTTTTGCCGCATTGTCTTGCATAGAGAAAACGCAGCAGGATCCTTCCTAAAATACTCAACCGCAATGCCTCGTAAATAAGCGCTAATACCGATAGTTAGGAAGCAATGGAGTCTTCTGATTTTCTGGAAGCACGCCTTGCTTAAATTGCTTTATGAAGTACCTCGACAAGGTAAACCGTGCTTTGTTTCTTCTTTTCATTGTATCGATCCTTACCTGGCGCAAATTCGTCGGAGTAATCGCAGCGCAATAAAAACAAGGTGGCCCACTTTTATTCTTCATCTTATTTTGTTCTAAATCGATAGAGGATTCGGTACATACGCTCTTGAATGTTCTTTGTAGCTTATTTGAGAGTAAACGTCGTGTCTATTGTCTTTTCAGTCGTAGTATTATGCTAGAGGAGCAGGGTGCGCCAGCATAGAGAGAGAACGTCATTACAAAATGCATAGCTTACGCAGACGGCTGACTTCAAGAGTTATATACTCTCTAGCTTATGCGTTGGCATAAAGAGATGCCAAGTAAACAGCCGCCTCTTTGTTACATTAGCGCTTGTGGCAATTTTTTGTAATGACGTTTTTTGCACGCATGTTCACGAAATAAATTTTAACCGCAAGCAATCTAAAATTGATTGCTTTGTAATATCCGCGTCTACTTTCGTTTTTCTCATGAACTATTAACTGCTCCACACGGTCCTATATGACACCCAGCCTGCGTTGTAATGACGACAAACAGTCTTTTTTGATTTGCATTATTATTGTTTGAAATGTCTGATAAATTGAACAACATCCATTCATGTATGTTATATTACGATATGTCCAATTACGGCGCGCTTGTCTAGCCTAACATACTTTTTCTCCAAGGTTTATATATAACACATTTCGATTTGTTTAATGATGGTAATTTCTATCAAGCACCATTTATGATGTTCTGGAAGCTACAAATAGCTCAACAAGAGCAGTCTCCAACAATCAACATCGACTGTTTCCTTTCTCACATAAAAAACAGAGCGTTGACATCTCCATGGAATTTACCCGGCCGAGTCACGGCCCTTTAGCCAATTCTCAGGTTTCGCCCACAAGTGGATGGCGTCATATTAAAACGTTAATTCTTTGAAAGAGGGTGGCACAAGTTAAGCAAGGTCAGCAGCTTTATCAAATTGACGATGCTCGTACAGTGCGCAACTAAATAGTGCCCATGCAGATGTGAAAAAGTGCGCTAGCAAACACAAAGAACCATGCAAGCTAAAAGCGGCAAAGATATAAAGACTTAGTCTTCGAGAAATGCAGTTAGTAAGCAAGAATTACGATGACGTTAGTTGCCCCAACAATGAACAGCAACCGCAAATATTAGTGTAGCTGAAAGCCAAAGTAACCGTTTAGCCAAAGTGAATGTAGATTACACTAAAGTTTTACGCTTCCAAATGGACGGTCAAAAGCCGTTCATATGTAACTGAGGTGCCTTGGTAAAACAGGAAATCAGCACAGCAACTTGCTACTATTACTCAAGCTAAATCCTATTATTTGATATGCAAGAAATCTGCCTGCTATTTTACAGTTTACGCCGTGAAATGCAGGGCAAAAAGAACCTTACCGGTGTCGATTTTTAGTTAAATGAAAACAAGCAATGAATTATATTCCTTCAACAAGGTCAGCTGAAATTTTCCAGAAGTGACTATTGGACCAAAAGCACTGGTGCAATTACCTTACGCGCAGTCATGTCCGAACCCAGATAGCATTTTTGCGCTGGTTTATTCGTTACCGCAAGAGTGCATGTAGGTTAAAAAGATGCAGTCTAGTGCCCTCAGTTCGAGCCACTATGGCGCGCAACCTGATGGCAGCCTAACAATCTATTTAGTTGATGCAATACTCAGGTGTGCTAAGAAAAATCAATCCAATAAAATCCATTGGTTCAGACTACGTGGGTTACCGGCAGACTTAGATTAGGAGAAAAACTCAATCGTCAAGGATATGCAAAAAGTCAGACCAGGCGTTAGCGGTGAACGTTGTTCCTTGAACAACAAATTAAAACACGCACAATAAAATAACAACCCGCTAGAGTTAATCTAGAGTGGTACACCACTTTAATTTTTTAGAAAACAAACTAGGAAGCAACTTATGGCTGGCTTTTTCATCGAACGTCCGGTTTTTTGCATGGGTACTCGCCATCATCACTTATCTCACTGGCATACTTGCAATTTCATCTCTGCCTAATAGAAACAATATCCAAAGGTAGCTCCTCCCACTGTGACTATTAGCGCAGCCTATCCTGGTGCGTCAGCCGAAACCGTTGAAAACTCAGTGAGCTCAGTCTTGAACAAAGTTTGTTCTGGTACGATAACTTAAGCTATTTCTCAGCAAGTAGCGCAATAACTCATGACAATTAACATTGAGTTTTGCAAACCAGGGACCGATCCTGACATCGCCACAAGTTCAAACTCCAAATAAAGTTACAAGGGATTATTTTCCGTTATTGCCCCAAACAAGTTCAACAACAAGGGGTTACCGTAAACCAAATCAAATGACGGCTTTTTTGCCCTTGTTGTTGGGTTTTTACTCTGATAAATGAAGACATAAGTCAATTTGAACTTAAGTGACATGTTATTTCACAATTTCGCGATCCTAATTTCAAGAATTAGATGGCGTAAGGTAACGTGCGCGTATTTTGGCTCGCACGCTCAATGCGTATTTGTTGAAACCAGCAAAGTATACAGTTTTAAAACCTACCCCCCTGTTGATGTGCGTAACGCTGTAACTGTCCAAACACCGATGTGTCCGCTGGACAATTGGTGGAATGGCGCAGCGATTGAGGGACAGCAAATTAACGCGACAATCAAGCACAATCGCGACTAAAAACGGTTGACGACTTTGAAAGAATTGTTGTTGAGAGGTAACACGATGGCTTTCTTCAAAGTACGAAGTGCGCGATGTGCTAGAAATAGAACTGGGTGCTGACGTCATACAATGCCTTGTGCTATAAGCGCCGGCCAGCATCAGGCATGGCTGTTAGTTTAGCAACAGGTGCAAACGCCCTCCGATACCATCGGCGCGAATAAAAGCCAGAGTAAGATGAGTTAAAATCAACATTGGCCCGATGGTGTTTTCAAGTCGTTTATCCGCTTGCTCCTCCCCGTTCATTGAACTTTCAATTAAGTCAGTGGTAACAAACCTCTAAATTTGAAGCAAGTCGTGGCTGGTGTTTCTTAGTTATGCTGCTTGTTTTTAACAAAACTGGCGAGCGACGCTTATTCCCTACGATAGCCGTGCCCCGTGGTCTTACTCGTCTTTTTGGTGTGCTTTATGCCTTTGGGATTTAGCCATTAAACGTATTAACCTATGTTTTGCCATGGTATTGGCGATAGGTTTGCTGGTCGATGACGCGATGTAGTAGTTGAAAACGTGACGTATTATGGAACCGAGGAAGGCCTATCGCCAAAAAAGAGGCAACTAAAAAATCAAATGAAGCAAATAACCGGCCGCACTTGGTCGGTATAGCAGCCAAGTATTATCTTAACCGTGGTTTATTCCAATGGCTTTCTTTAGTGGCTCGGCTGGTGGCTATCTTCGCAGTTCTCATAACTATCGTATCGGCTAATGGGTTTTCGGTGTTAGTTGCGATTTTTCTATCGCCGTCATTGTGCGCTACATTATTTAAAACCACACGATCCTGAATAAAAGACAAAAACAAAGGGGTTCTTTGGCTGGTTTTAATCGCAACTTTTAACAAAGGCAGAGAATGGTTAAAGAGAGAGCTACGACACATATCGCGAAGCGAGTAAAACGCTACTTAGTAGTTTATGCTGCGCTTGTTGAGTCATGGTCATTATTTTGTGGCGTTTCCTACCTCGTTCTTAACCGATGAAAGACCAAGGTAGTATTATCAATGCTACTGCAGCAACGCCCTCCAGGTCAACGCGCATACAACGTACACTGGAAATTCAGTTTAAACAAGCCTGAAGATTTCTTCCTAGACACTCACGGCGAAACGTCACATCTGACCTATTTACTATCGTTGGATTTAGTTTTGGGCCGGGCAAGCACAAAATACCGCAATGGTTTGTACATTTATTGATCTGGGGGCGACAGAGATGAATCAAAACAGCGCATTTGCTATTGTAAATCAGGCTTACAAGGCCGTTTTCTCAAATTCAAGACGCGACTGGCTTTCCCTATTCTACCGCACCTATACAAGAACTTGGAAATGCGACGGGTTTTTGATATGCAACTGTAGATAGACCGGAGGTGGTCATCAAGCGCTGATGGAATGCCGGAATCAATTACTTGGAATGGCTGCGCAAAACCCCAAAACTGGCTGGCGTGCCCCTAATGGATAGCTGATGTTGCGCAATTCAAAATTGATATTTGATAGTGAAAAGGCATCCGCGCTGGTATTCCTCTAAGCGAAATTAATAGCACATTAACAAATTCTTTGGGGTTCAAGCCTACGTTTAATGACCTTTTGTTGATAATGGCCGAAATTAAACGCGTCTATATGCAAGCGACGCACCCACACAGAATGATGGCCTGAAGACTAAGGAAAATGGTACGTGCGCAATAACAAATGGTGGCAAATGGTGGCATTCAGTGCTTTTGGCTACTACGACAAGTGGACCCTATGGTTCCGCCCAAGTTAAGCGTTTCAAAATGGTAAAATTGCCCTCGGTTGAATAATTCAAAGGTACCCGGCACAAAGGAATATCATGCAGGTGAAGCCAATGAACTGAAATGGAAAAAAATATGGTGAGCCAGTTATCCGGCGCTTTGGGGTTGATTGGGCTGGTTATCGTATGAGAAAAAAGCGCCGGCTCACATCAGGTCCCAGCTGTATCTTATTTCAAATTTTGGTTCGTGTTTTTTGTGCTTAGCTGCATTATATGAGAGATTGGTCAGTACCAATCTCAGTATTGGCTTAGTGTGCCACTAGGTATATAGGGCCAGTCGTAGCCGCAATTTATTTTCAATCTATCCCAATGATATTTATCTGCAAGTGGCCTTTTTAACGAACCGTTGGCTTAGCAGCTAAGAATGCGATTTTGAAATTGTTGAATTGCAAAGACCAAGTTGAAAAATGGGGTTGATGTTTGACCGCAAGTTTCAACCGCGGCTAAAACAGCGTTTTCGTCGCGATTATATGACATCTATGGCATTTATATAGGCGTGAACACCGTTGGCTAAATATCCAATGGTGCGGCGCAGCCGGTCTCAATGCAGATCGGTATAGCAGTAAATAGGCGGTATGGTTTGCAGCGACTTTTCTTAGCCATATTTTTTGTAACATATGTTTTTATGTTATGGTGCAAAAAATCACCAAAATCAGTTGGTAGTTATTTATCCAGACAGAGTGAATAAGGAAAAAGCCTATGTTTTATCACTCCTGTTAACTGCGAACATAATCCAGCTAGCGCCGAAACTCCCTGTTCAACCTCTGTTATCCCGACCGACAGAAGTAATCCCGCTCACGCTACTGCTTGAATAATTCGTCAACGATATTCATATTTCTCTAGCAGTTGTTCTATAAATCGCTGTTTTGCGTAACCACCTCTGAACATCTCTGAAGACGATGCTGCGGTTTTTGACCAGCAAGTTTGCGAACTTCATCTGGCAACAACAGCAAACGCGCGACCAACATCACTGCTGCCCGAGCCGCTTCAATAGAGCAATTGAGCGCTAACAGGTTAGTTTGGGTCTGCGACTGCACGAATAGCCTCAACAATACTAAAACTAAGGTTGCTGTTTTCTTTTAACTGGTTGACTAAGTTGCAACAGCCAGAGCGATTTTCTTTTGCAGTCCCCCTGCTCAGCACTGTTACCCGCCTCACTTGCAAGGCATTATTAGCCGTTGCTGCTATCTTTAGAAGTCTGTTAGATGTTGTTGCTGCGCTGTCCTCTAGCGTCCTGAGATCGAACGCACTTGCGCGGTTTTATATCCGTTGGCGAACTTACCACTCTATATACTTGTCCAACTCATCTTTAACTGGCTGTAGGTGGCTTCAAAGCCAAACAGTTTTGGCCCTTAGAATCTTTGCGCTTAACCTACCTGAAAACTTTCACCTGCATTTAACTTAGACGCAACATTTTGGATTTTTATATAAAAATCGTCGTAGCAGAATATTTTTGGAGGTTTGTTTAAATGTCTTGATTAGTATATCCATCACCGATAAGAAACATTCTGGTTGGCTTCTATCACATGACCGCATCCGGAGTGATTTAAATAACCGCCATATTGCTGTCATGTGCGATAAAAGGGCTTCCTTATCTGCGTTATCGTTATGTATGTCAGTAAATATCAGTGGCAATTTTAATCACCTTTTTATCACGTTATCGTTATCGTTTCCATCGACTACGCGGAAAAGTAGGACGCTTCAAAGCCACAACTTTCGATTTTGGATGCTGTTTTTCGCGGGAATGTCCATGCTTTGCTACTCTGATATTAAGTCTTTGCCAAAAAGTATTGTACTCAGGAGAGCGAATGTTAAACATCATCACAGAATATCTTGTGGTGGCCTTGCCTTTTATCTCAATCCAGTCGATAGTCAAACATTGTAAAATTGCTCATTGGCAATGAAAAATAGTTCCATCCGGTTTAAACTCAATAAAAGGAACTGCTTCCTCTTATTGGCTGAATAATGTGAAGTCCAATTCCTTTGTTGCGGTGCTTGACATGCATAGAGTTGCTCAAGAGCTTGTTTTAATTTTTTATCTCAAAAAGAACATATATCCACCGCTGGTTTGAAAGGTTGTATCGCTAATTGTGTTGTATCGGCAATATTAAGTAAAATAATTAACCTTATTAAAAAACTGCCTGTGAAGGTAAAAACACGAATAATATTCAATATCTAAATATAGTAGCGTCACACGCCAATAAAAGTAAAGTAGGCTTCACTATGTCTCACATTCGGAAAGTCCCTTACTTTGTGATTAATAATTACTAAATTATGTTACACCAAGTTAAATTATGGAGTACTAAATAACAATCTGATTACGCCTGCCTTTTTTGCTATGTACAGCGCTTTATCCGCTTCTTATTGAGAGCATTAGCAAACTGTCGAAATCGGGAAATGAGGCAATCCCCGCAAGTGAAACTACGAATGGAAATTTCCCATATCACTAAAATGGTTAATTTCACTGAAGCAAATCCTTAGCTTATCCATAATGGTCTTTGCCACTGATGAATCAACATTTTTAAGGCAGCACTAACAGAAAATTCTTTCACCAACCGTAGCGACCAATAACATCATACTGCACGCAAATTCTGTCCTATAAACAATTGGCTAGAATCCTTGAGTACTTCGTCACCCACAGGAATTGCCCATGAGTGTCATTCACATACTTAAAATTATCTAGATCTGCTAAGGCGAGGTAAAGTAGACTCAATATTCGGTTTCAGTTCAGCTTGTTTCTCACGCGATAAGCCTTTCCTTGCAAAGGCAGGGCATTAACATCATTTTAAAAAATACACCATAATTTGCAATAACTACGGAGGAGTTCCAGGAAAAACCAAACAGTAACTTAGTCCACATTTATCGCCTCTAACAGTAACACAATAATTAACATAAAAAATTTAACATAAAATTTACATTAAAATGCTCAAACAAAGAGCTTAGAAAAGAATTTTTTCAGGGTATTTATAATTGTAGAAGTTGGGCCAAAAAAGGTAATCAAGAAACGTGTTGGATCGAGAGTGTTTAAGTTTATTTGGGCATAAACAGTTGTTTGTGAGCAATATTCTTTGAACGGTTCGCCTAAACTCTATTGCATGTAAGCATTATAGGTGAATAATCGACCATTTTTTAATCTAATTTGAGGATTGCGCCTTTTGCTTAACCATCGAGTTACCGATTTTTTAAGAACCCGTGATACTAACAAATTCTTTGTTATCTGCGCCGAACTGAGCGCAACTTCATTGCAGCAAAAATTTTCATCAGGGTATCCGAGCGCAAATCACAATCATAATTTGGCTTCGTGTCTGGTTATTTGTGCGTATTTG
>Ga0163217_1118999_pt1 | contig 16996 bp, 4 predicted proteins | sample SynspAceP_FD_185933 | JGI IMG/M metagenome (GOLD analysis project Ga0163217, IMG submission 185933) | Saline lake microbial communities from Ace Lake in Antarctica - Synechococcus sp. Ace-P (PacBio error correction) | ecosystem: Environmental > Aquatic > Non-marine Saline and Alkaline > Saline ...
AATCACAACAGAACAATTTCAAGGCATGGCGATTTTGAAACGCCTGTTAACGGGTCTTCAAATGCCATTCTGGTGTAATTTTGACTGTCTTTTTTGTTGTGTATTGGTGTTTTCCATCAATAAATAACCCAGATGGCAAAAAGCCAGAAGATACGCGACGCGAGAAAATTCAGTACGCGATGCGATGGGGAATATAACTTTCTATGTCCGACCCTTGATGAACTAAAAAAAGAGGATAGCAGGAAGAGAGAGTATATGGTGTAAACAAGGCCTAACTTTGTCCTGCTAATAAACAGTATATGATCCGGCGGTAAATAATGACGCCAATAAACGGAGCCTGCTCTTAAATCAGCAGAATAAAATACGTAAAAAATAGTGACCGTGTAAAGAAGTAATTAATCATGTAGCCATGCATTTTTATAATCTTCCCTTGATGCGCTGAATAGAAAAAGATACCAGGTTCAATAGACCAAGAAAACGCTTCTGTTAAGTCCGAGGTAGTATCCTGGCTTAAAATAAAACAGTTCACAGAAACGAAAATAATAGAATGATTCGAGCCCCGTGCTTAGGCTAAGCCACTTATGTATCGGTGTGTCTCGTGTCTTTAATAATAAAGATGTCTGCTTTGAAAATGCTCATTTATCCGCTTTCTACAAATATAATAGTTTAGTGTATGTTTTCAAGAATCATATTCTGCTCTCTAAAAATATAGGTGAAGTTATTATTATTTAAGTTAACAAGTTTGTGTATCAATAGGGTGAATGGTGTCCGGCAGAAATTGGGATCTAAGACTTGTCTGCTCGTTAGGGCTTTCTACACAACCAAATACACTTCAACCCTTGGTGATATTTTTCTTCTCAGGTGTTCTAGCCAGTATGTCAAAGTTCACCTGTGGCCAGAAACAAGCTACAGAGCACAATCGCAATGTACACTTTTTTAACCTATCGTCCTTCCTAGTTCTTCCCACGATCGGAGAGCAATATACAACAGAACAAAGGTCCGCGGATTCGCCAATTGTCAACCTTTTGCTGGACTCCTCGGATCGTTGAATAATACGGTTTTGAATTTCTATCTCAAAGCCAATTAGCCCTCGAGAATTATTCTGAAATTGACGTTGTTTTTCAATCGCCTCTGTCTATGGGTTAAGCAATGGGCTTTTATTACGTCTCGGCCTTGAGTGGCTTGGTTGCCAAATACGTGTTGCTAATATCGAAAAGAACGTCCAAAAAGTCCTGTCGGGTGTGTAATGAACATTTTGAACATCGATAACTAAAATCGTTGACATTGCTTCAGTGTCTTTTCCTAAGATTAGTGTGAGAGTAAAACACGGTTACAAGTTTCGTATTGAAGAAAAGAAATCATACAAGCTAAGTCAGTTAGGTAATGGTAGATAAACCGAAAAAAGAATCCATAATCGCGCATAGGAGAGTTCCGTATATCATGGCTGGACAATATTATTGAATACAGAGAATCAATTGAATATGTTCAGATTTTGAGAGCCGTATATACACGTTAAGGAGTCACTCGGCTAACACCTAAAAGAAAGAGAATGCCAAACAGCAACGTCCGTATAGATTGCGGTTAGTGTTTTTTAATTCTTGTTGGGCGAGTATTCATCCTTGGGTAGGTGTGTTTTGGTTAATCGATGCCTATTTGGGCAATGGTAAGTAAGATGAAAGCCCGCGGAACACTGTTTGAAGATCACTTACACATCATTATTAGGTATGGCACTTTTGGTGGGAATCTTTTTTGAGTTAGTTGTGATTGCGGTGATACTAGCTTTCATTTTACTTGGTATATTCTTTGGTTATTGGTGGTTGTCGTGTGTTTGGTCGAATTGTTTGGGAAGGTGGTAGATTATAGGGCATTTGCAGAGGTCCAGCGTCTAACCGTCCTTAGTGGTATATAGTTTTAAACCGCTTTTGAGTCAGAATCGTTTCAGTTCAGGTTCAGCGCGCTACATGTTCTAACCAGATATAGCGCGATTGAGAAAGTATGCCAACCCAGATTAAGTATTGTTAAGGTATTATATATTGGTTCTATAGAGCAAAGCAGTTTGCCTTCTAGGAAATATGGGTGAGAGCGTTATCTCACTTTTTATACAACATGCGATATCCACACCACATCCCCCAGCCGTATCCATCGTCCGCGGGGTGTGCGCTGGTAGCATGGGAGATATACTTAGGGTGAGAACCCACACATACAAAAAAAAGAAAAAATGAAAATATGGAAGCACTACTCACCTAGGCCACACCGGCGCACTATGTGATGTGTGGTTTTACCTTAGTGCTCATACATATTATACCACTTATTAGTGAATACGGTCGACAAAGGGATCAAGCCCAAGAGAGGTTTTCCCGGGTTTAGCTATATAGCAATTATGCGCGCTATTAATGGCACACTTTAGCAAGAATTGCTAAGCTCTTGGCTGTTTGGTAATGAGTAGTCACGAGCGCGCGTGAGTCAGAACCAGTACCCTATAAAAGCGGGTTCTCTTTCTAAACGCAAGAAAGGTCTAGCTGTGGCCTGTTTAGATCTTGTCCGATAGCACCACACTGAGGAAACAAAGGTTGAATTGATTAACTGCAGACTCTGTGTATATGTCCACGTCTAAAGAGCGAAAGTAAATGGCCTCACCATACATAATGAAGGCAAAAAAGGCTTCAGGTTGGGCCCGATCTCCACAGTGGTAAAGGTGCAATCACGATGCTGATTGCGTGTATTAGGGTTAACGCCGCAGCTGCTGGCATGTTATATCCGGTTTGGATCTATAGATTGAGTTTTATTAAGAGAGAATCGAACATAGATGTACTGCCAGCCCGTCTTTGATATCCACTACTGTTTGATGATATTGATGACCAGTTATAAAATTTCTTGCGCCTTAACAGCCTGTATAGAAATAAGACCCTTGCCTCTAACAGTGTTTTCAATGCCTGTGGCCAACGGAGCTTATTACCACTGTCTCATGATCTATAGAGAAACGCTGATCTAGATTCCTGGGCAACTTTGAACCCTCCAGAAATCCACGTCTAAATCCGGGTATTAATCGGACTAGTAATAGGTTGACGCATAGCCGACAGATCACCGTGCGAATCTCGCAATCCAAGTGTCACTCTTGATTCTGACAACCAAACAGAACAATTCTCAGCGACAGGTGTGTAACGGTGAACGGACAAAGTGAATAAACTTTCGAAAATAGAACAAAAGAAGTTAATCCACCGAGTGCGTCTAGCTGTTCTTGTATGTTTGTTGTTCGGCTCGTATATAGGTGCGCCATAGGACGCTGAACACCAAGTAGAGAGCGAATATAGCCCAGCAAGAAAGTAAAATATAAGAGCGTTTAAAGCCTTGGCGGAAGCTTCGTAGGTGATGTTAAGCGTAACATGTTTCATAGTACCTTACACTTTCTCAAGATTACCTATACGTGTTGGGAATAGAATCACACGGCAAATATGCCTTTTGATATTTGTCACTGTCGTTCAATTAGACAGTTGTATCAGAGCTGTGTGAAGAATCTGAAGCTGATACTTCATAACACTTTGATCCGTAAATAAGAGGCTAATACGGAATGCAGTGTAAAAAAGTGTCTTTTACGTGAACTATCGTCGAGACGAGGTCTTCCTCGAGACATTGTAACGATTTTCTCTAACATCTCTGGAGCTCTTGTCGATATATGCCGTTAACTGGTAGACGACAGATCGTGTCTTCTGTATATAGAAATATATGTCGTACTATTAAGAATACCTATTACTAATTATTCCGACTTTTATTTCACAAGGAGTTGAGTTATCTCATCTTTGATTCCCTCACAAGAGGATTTATGGTTTTCCTTGCCTAGGCGGTACCGGCGAGATCGGCAATGAACATGAATCTTTATGGTCATGACGCAATGGTTAATGGTTCGACTTGTGGCGTAGGGCTCTTCTAATGAACTCTAGAGGTCAGTTGCGCTCTGGAATGAACTCGATACTATCACGTAAGTATACAGTTGATGCGACACCAGATACCTATCACTGACGCTTTATTAGACTCTAAACACGAGCAGAAGGATGCGACTCGTCAGGCATTCTCTTCAGGCGTAGATGTACTTTCATAATGACTCACATTGAGAAGAATTCAATTGTGTGGAGCTGACAATCTGCCTTTTTTTAGGACGGAACCGGATTTTTAAATGTCCTGTGTATACCACGATTTGCGTTATCACCTGCCGATGTGCAAAAACTGGTCGTCCCGAAAAATTGCTTGACATATAAGGGGTTTTTGGGCCGAACTCTCCTGTTTATGATAACGCACTTTCTCTAGACAATTGGTAATGCTTGACACGATAACGACAATTCTCCAAGACAAAAATTTTGTTTGGTTCTAAAACTAGCGTGAGAGGTAGTGACGAGCATCGAACAGCACAATTTTTTCTTGAAGCTGCAAATGAAAGCCTTGACTACATGATAGACACATCGGGCACACGTTCCCGAGTCACGAGTATTGCCACTGTTATTGTTTTCATATACAGAGTCACGATTCGAGGCATAACATTGACTACACAGCTGGAACGCGATAAGTTGTGACAGACCGCTCTATCTCTGCATCAATGCGTACTGTATTAATCACAAAACGCTCATATACGCCAAGAAAGAAATATTGTGTACCAGAAAGGAATGTGCTCATAAAATCCGTGCGCGAATACATGCGTTACCTTGACTAAGCGCGTATAACATCGCTCTCCGAATCACCGGAGCCTAGTATCGTCTGAGTCATGGGTACTACGGCCGAGGAGAGCGCATTTTAGCTAACCTCATATGGCCGATAAGACATGAAAGAAGAGCGAGTTGTTGTGCGCGCTCGAGGCTGTTGCTATTATTATGCAAGTATTATTCCGTTATGGTCGCTGTTTTGTGGTATGGAAAGATAAGTATGTCCGCCACGTAGAGTGAAATATCCAGGGCACGATTGAGCTGCTGTACGGACGGCAAATCAAGCGGATCAATCGGGTCCAAAACTCTGTGCGTCAATCGTTTTGGTTGATTTGTTGCCGAGTGAACTAACGAAGGTACAGAGAGACACAAGGCACGATATGACACTTAGTTGTGAGGTCCATGGACGAGTATTGCCTTGATTCCGAGGGATGATACAGCAGTCATCCTTGGACTATCTACCAGCAGACACGAATACTTGAGTTCTCGTTAACGTCACAGTAAGTCTTCCCAAGGCGAAGTCAAAGAGCGCGTTAAACCGTTTGGCCGCAGAGACAATGTGTTTTTTGATCTGAGTCTTGCAGCCGACGACAATTTAGGTGATTTTCAGCGCATGCGTATCCGGGTAATGACAAGCGATTAGGAAGCCGGCTTGAGCCGACAATATTCAAGGGTTCGAAGAATACACACCTTACAGGCTCATGAACACCGACTTAACGATTCATGTGAGTGGCATTGACCTTGCAACGAAGAATTGAAACAGCTTTGAGATAACTTGGTTCAGCCCACAACTGGCCCATTCCCTGCCATGGTGAATTCCGAAGCATGGACGCGAAACGACAGAGTGGTCAAAACGCAGTCATGTCCTCAACAATTGATTGGTCGAATGTGCGACTATAAGCCCCAACTGGCAGCCGAAGTTGTAATATGTACAGAGACAGCAGTGAAAGTCCGGCCGTATTTGCCGCTGTAAATAACTTAAACCGCTGTATCGAAGCAGGCGTGCGAACACGCGCTCTTGGCAGGGGTTTTTGCCGGAGATTGATATCTGTTGGCGAGTACCTGTGGGAGAGATACCCGTTCAATATAACCAGGTAGCATCGCGGCCACACTTGTGCACCATCAATCCGCTGCGCGTCTTACATATATGAGGGAGTAATATCAAAAGATGCGACCGCCGCCTATATTCGACCGGGTCAAAGTGAAACATGGTGTAAGTGATTGCAAAATTTCCCGATCAAAACAACGGCTTCCTCAAGATTTACCTTGGCGTCGATCTGTGTCGTTTATCCCTTTTAATGATACGACGCCTTGGTTTAACAGAGTGAGCCGGCTTGCCTTTATATGTTGGAACGAGCTTTGGGCGAGTTTCGTTAGTCCAAATGTTCATTGTTCGGCTGTGTTTAATGTCGTCACTCATCAGGGCCCCATAATAAAATATCGAGACGACTTTTTGTTTATCCATGTCAGCATGTCATCCGGCAAACTGCGAGAACGGTGGAAATCACAACGGTGTAATTCGCTGGTGTGAATGGAATGCGTAAAGCGTATTTGAGGCCATGAGGCTTCGAGTGAGAGCCGAATTTTGTCCCGTGACCGAGCAGTTGGCGTCCTTTTCCACATCAATGGGCCGTCGCCATCCGCTTAGAATAGACTCGGTTCACCTCAGTGATGTTTTTCTAGGTACTCACCGTGCAATCACTAGATTGCCGACTAAAGTACAGCTTGCGCTAATTTGGTTATCGCCATAGGAAATGCCGGCGAAAGCAATAACGACAATTTACTCGATGTTGCGCAAGTGCCTGTGAATGCAGCAAATAACGCGAGTTTGTATTTATGTACGATGCTTTTTGGTGGGTTGTGATCAGCTTCTCTAATGGGGTGCTCTCTTGGTTGTACCGCCGATGATCCTTGCATGCTCGGCAGCGCTGGGTCAAAACCTTGCAATCATGCAGCGATCATTCGGATTGTCCGAATATTCAAGTACGAGACATAAGAGTCGAGGCACCAAAATTTTGAAAGCTTTGGTGTGCCTCAATGCCTTGTTGAGATCAGTTTTTCAGATAAACCAAGGTGCTAACCAGTTCCGGGCAAGGACGTTAGGGAGCCTGTGACGGTGCTGGTGCGACCAGAAACTTATATTTGTTCATTTGTTTGAATCGGTTATCAACGGTCAAATATCTGCAAATTTATGTTCATTTAGGTTATGATTTGACGCCAACTTATTCTATGCCGATTAGGCCTGTGGCTCTTTGAATAGATCTTAGGCTGACATGATACGTCAGTCAGAGCCTTTTCTCTAAAAATATACTGTGAGATGTATGGCTAATATACTCCACCTAAGCGATATGCGCCCGCGCGGCACTAAAGTCATGGTTGATCGGCGAACCAATGTGCGGTACTGACAATGAACACGTTAGAACCGGTAAAGCAAAGCCTTAACCCGTCTAAAGCTTGCGTAACCTCGTTCTGGTCGAGTTTTGGGAAGCGTACGTTTAGATCAGGCGAAAGTCCTAGAAGCAGCTGATGTAGATGGATCACCGATATGGAGTACTTGTACAACCGACGTGAGTCTGGCATTTCAATGGCGACTGATGGTTCTTTCGAACAACCACGCTGCGATGAAAATGCAGTCAGACACAGCGAAAACCACATGGCTGAAAGAGGCAAGAAAAATAGCTCATACTTTATACAACGGCGCACCATTGGTCCGTAACGCCACCTAACTTCAGATCGAACTTGAAGTAAAAGACACACCGAGAACCCAGGTGAGAAAGCGATACCGCTTAACGGCGGGTTCTAAGCGGTTACTTGGTTACGTGTGGCAAATGGGTTCCGTCGTGCCATTGTCATCACATTGGTGAAATCCCTCACGTGTTAAGACACACGGACCAGGCGAATACGTTTCTCGGCGCAACGGGCAAGTAATTGCCTTTCTTGTTCTAAAAAACGAACATAAGAAGCCCTCTGATTGCCCGATAGGACCTATCCGAGGCTTTTTTAACCTTCATATTTAAGCGACCCTGTCGTATATTAATCGTAAGTGATGACGGCCTATGCTTCATTATCAGCCACATCGTCTTCGGCTACTTTATTTGCAATGGCTAACGTTAGCCGGCAGTGTTTTCCCGCTTGATAGTGTTGCATGAGCGGAAGCGTGCACACCTCCCTCTAAGTTTATCAATAAATCAGAAACTTTTAGTGTTTGGTCTACAACGGCGAGTGCAATCGTGTCCCGCATTTACAGGTCTCAACGGGATGGAAAATACTTTCTGCCATGAGACCCGAATGTAAGCCCGATTTTCTGTTACCTCTGTTTCGGCAAATACACACCCGGTTTGCCATTCTGTTTTTACTGTGATGTGGCCAAAGCTGGTTGATCCATGGATGTTTTCTTGCTGGCACCATGCTACGATCATGCATTCCATGTCGTTCTTCGTTGGTTAAAAAAGTAAGACAGCGTCAATTTTTTGGTGGATCACTGGCTTTGGGTTTGGAACTCAAGCTGATAAAACCTCAATGTGCAGACTTTTGGAATCGAGTAAAACAAGTCCCGAAGCGTAAAGCCGTAGTGTTTAATAGTTGGCCAATAAGGTTATGCCATGCATCGGCTTCAACGCCGTTAGAAAGTGCAATTAAACGGTTGGGCGTGTTTCATATTGGGGTGGTGTGGGTGATGAGAGCAGCCCGCTTAAGGGCATGTTTTAAGAACGTCAGCAAAGCCTTGACGTTTTTAAACTATATCGAGCGCATATAGGACTTTTTTACCTTCCACGGTGATGCAAAAAAAACGTAGGATGAAATGAAATACTGGGGCGGCCTGTTGTCGACGGTTGAACACTGATATACGAAATGATAACTTGAAGGTTTTCACCCACGCCAGCAAATCGGTTTCACACGTCAATATTATTGTCTGTCTAGTTGTTTCTTTTGGGCCAATCCCAGACAACATAAGCTAATGAGGGCTGTGCACAGCGCGCCAGCGCCCTAACAGAGTACTTCCTCGTGTCGCGTTATATAAAATGAGACTGCCGTTTACCTTATAGAGGAACGCCCTCAGAAGCGTTTGTATTAATTGAAATTACGATACGTTCGACTTGGGCAATGAGAGGTGACCCAGAGCCGTTTAAATTTGATCTAGACTTCGCTTTTGTCTAAAATGCGCTTGCTGCGCTATCATACGTTTCAACGTTTTTCTTTTGCTGACGTTACAATAAGGGTCCTCGCCGTGAATTGGTTTTTGCCATAAAAATCTTGATGAATGCGCTGACAGCTTCTGTGTCCTGTTGGATAAAGAGCGTTCGACAGTGGGTTCATGTGCGTAACGGTTCAACTGAAACGCTCGCCCTTCCCTCGGCCCAATGCCACTCATTTTCACCCTGAATAAAGTTCGCTAACGGCTTTGGAAAATGTGCGCAGGCGTAGCGCGTGGTAACCCACACCCGGTATTTTCCTAATAACTTTCCAATGATCAAAGTCGTCGGCCGTTGCATCACGGTGTAGCAATCATGGCATGTGGATGGACGTGCTTGCCACCGGAGGTTTTTCCTCTTGGGCCAGAAAGGCGACGTTGGTTTAGCTCAGGTTGAGGTTCTGTCGTATGCCCGAGAGTCCTCAAATGTTTTGCGTTCGCATGAGTCCGATAATGCCCGCTTGGTATGTGGATGAGCGGGTTGGTATGCGGGGAAGGGGGGGGGGCCAGCCCCCTTTCGAGTAATAAATGAATCGTTAGCTGTGATTGGCGTTGTCGAACAAGGCGTTCGGCGAGTAAACAGCCCGCAGCACCGCCGCAAATAATGACGGTAAATCAGAACATGACAGATAACCTATTGTTATTTTTATAATGGGGTATTTTTATATGAAGTATACATTCAAAATCGCGTTTAGTTAGCTATTTGTGAACCGCAAAATACCAAAAACCTCAATGTATTGTCGTTTCCCCTTTATGGTTTTTCTTTGGCTGTTTGTAGTGGCATGTTGATTCCAACATAAAAAACTCTGATACCCTGGTATTCGAGTTTTTGGATATGATTCTGCTTGTGCTTAGTGTCAATTAGCTTTTTGCTGAGGATGGACCTATCGATAGAGAAAAGCTGCTACCGCTATAAGACCAAAGAAAACCGGCGACAAGTCAATCAGAGTGTTTAGTGCGTATTCCGTAGGCCGTTATTTGGCCATAAAATAACCGCTCATAAATATGGCATCAGTAAACGAAATTGGCCCATCAACATAGTGGAATCGCAATCACCGCAAATGCGCCAGGACGAACAAGCAAAACCGAAATGACTAAGGCAGAACCCGCCAAAGAATTTCTCTGCGCTGCCGCAATAGAAGCCATCCTAAGTAGCCAGGTTCTAGTACCAATAGACGCCATCCACTGACCAGTGCCTTCTAACACCGTGCCGCCCAAACGCACGCAAACGTTTTTTTTGTGGCATGGGCCATTAAAATGATACCCGACTGAATGCCAAAATTGAACTGGCAAAGGCCAAACGTTGTATGATGATTTTTTGAATGAATGATTTCATGTTTAAATTAGCCAATTAATGTATGAGGGTTTTGTTAAGTTATAAGTATATAATAAAAAAACAGTTGGAAAAAAAGTAACGGAGTATTTTGAGAAATGTTCCAAAAAATGAATGTTCATAAAAACGAGTCATTTGAGGTTTTTTGCTTAGCGAGTCTATTTAATTGGCGTTGAGCATAATGAGATGTGTGAGGATAGATATTGTTTTTTCTAAAACCAGAAACCACAGAGGGTATCGGTTTTTGGTGGTTATGGCAAAAAAGTAGCAGAAGCTCGTTTCAGATATGATGATAACGTGTGGGTCATACTTTCTTATGATCAATAGACCAAACAATAAGGTAAAAACACTGTCCTAAGCATTAGTTAGGAAAAGATGCCGATTGTATAAACGAGGGTGGACGCGTAAGGATTGAACCTGTAAGCGAGGTGCTGATGTTCATGATAGCGCGAAGGCGCACAAGTTGTTATTAGAGTCGGATTCGAGATCAAGCGAATTGCAAACTTGCAACGAAAGCGATGGTGATGCCGTGTCACCACTTAGAGAGTGGATCTTGCTAGACCCAGAAAGTTGTCGTCTCTCACCTCTTGTACTTTAGATGAAAACCAAAAGTAATCGATATTTTTCACGCGAACGCGGGACTGTATGTTGGTGGGCGAATTGGGCTGGATGCAGAGATAAGATGCATCGATCGTATGCTGAACTTGAAATATCAATGTCGTTTATTAAAAACGTGCGAGAAGTCTGGCCCGCATATGATTGAGCGTGGTGTGGGCGAATATTTTGGTGACCAGCTCTTTTGGCTTGGACATATCCCTAACGCCTGGAGCTGTTTTAAATTCTGCGTCGTTCCAAATGGGCAAATGAATTTGGCTTTTGTACAAAACAGTCGCAGTCGCCAAGTCTGTCCACATGGGTATTCGCGCGTAGGTTCCGTTCACCGATCCGGCCACTGTCATTACGTACTGTTGCCTTAAACTTACTTGGCCGCGAAAAACCTTCAAGAGAGCCCAAGGATAAAAAGGCAGTTTTAATGGAAGCCACCGTGATGTGGCCGGAAGCCTTGGTTGTTTTTTAGTGCTGACTTCCGCCTCTAACGTCATGTGACGAAATCGTGAACTGTTGTGATATTGCCGTCGCAGTTTGATTTAATAAACCACAATGATTGTGGTGGTGCCCGATTGAATGATTTAATGTTTTTTTACCAATAACATAACGTGCTTAAACTGTTGATAAATAACCCTGTTTTATCCAAACAGTGTTTTCCTCTCTGTTATCTTCCAATGGCCCGCCGCAGTTTATACCTCGAAAGCAGTCGTTGATAAAAATCGTGAGTGGTAGCTAAAAAACAAGCTGACCACTTGGCGAATGTCTATGTCCTGCTGCGTGGCGCTCCCTTCCTGCTAGTACCTTATCCAAACAGAGGGATTTGAAAACCCGAAAGATACCTCATACCAGCCTTGTTGGTGTAGCTGATGTTATGCGTTGTCTCGCCTAAAGTGCTCAATGAGAAACTGTTGTAGCGTGAATATGTGAGTCAGTAACGACAGCGTACTTTATTCAACATGGAGAACGGTATTCTCACAGTGGGCAATAAACTTCCTGCATAACAAGATTTGCATCAAGCTCCATTCACCCATAAGCTAGGTAAGGCGTGTTAAGAGAGCTTAGTTAAGGTGCGGTCGAAGAGTAACGTCCCGTAACACATCCACCAAGTCGTAGCCCTGCGGCTAAGGTTTTTGAATAAAAGAGCCACACCGAGAAAGTGACTGAAACTCGGATATTTATCTCATATTTTGCGGTGGGCACACGGTTGTTGTATTGCTGAGAGAGATGACCAAAGCTTCCGTAATATACTCAACATCGTCTTCTATCATTGGCGTTGTATTGCGCGCGAGTCTGGCTAAAGCTTGTTTTTGCTTTAATGGGTAGCGTCATGCCTGTTGGGTCCTGTGGAAGTGCTGAACAATGACGCTTTAATTAAACCTGCTGACACGAATGAGATTCGAGGTGGATCATAAAAATCAAAGGCCATTGTCGTAATGGGAATTCTCAATCACTTTACGCGACAGCGCGCTGAGCCAAGTCGAGTAATAACCACTAAAACACGAGATACTGATCGCTATGGAAATCGCCTCTTTAGTGAGGCGCCACAGATTGGCCAGAATTAACGGGCGTCGATACCACCATCTGGTAATGACAATCCAGTGCCGATAAAAGCAAGGTTGTATAGAAGGCACGAAAATGTTCGCCAGTGCGGTTTCTTATAGAAACCGCACGATGGAGAATAGCTGGGTATAATGAAAAAGAAATGTTTCTAGCTTCTAGTGGGACGCGTTTATGCTGCGCTGTAAGGCAATACTCCCCGGTTGTAAATCTGTCTGGGACATCATGGAAGGTGCACAAGCAGGCTTAAACAGTGAACGAGGCAAAGGTTAATAACCACTTGAATGGTGCAAAACGTTTGGGCTCCTCTTTTGTTCTAATCCTTTAGTGTTAAGTTCAGAAGCAATTATCAGCGTCGGGAAGGCGGTGTTGGTTATAATTGATTTTGAGCAACAAAATACCCTGACTGAGGTTGCGCATATACCAGCCCATTTATGTGAAAGATAGCCGTAGGTTTAGTCGTGTAGACAGGCTGACTTGATGTTGCTTAATCGCCATCCGACCCGTAAGTGCAGCAAGACGGGTTTCCAACAGCAGTTTTGAGCTTGTATGTCTTCAATAAAAACTAAAAGAGTAACAAGCGTATTCGGTATATAGCGTCATCTTGTTTCACACTTGCTTTTTGTTTGTTTTAAGGGTTTTTTTTTTAAATTTGTACTTCTAATTTTTTAATTAAAAATTGAATCTTGCCACTCTTTGGCTGTTTTGCGGATACTGATGTGATTCAACATCACCACGTCTTGGCTAAAAAGAAAAATATGACATTACGAAGACTTGGATTGCACTGTTTGATTTGATGGCGTTATGGGGGCTGATTCAGTGTGAATTAAACTGGCGTGAGCACGGTTTTCATCCTTGGTGCTACACTGAATTAACGTTTAGCGCGGCGTGTGTTTCACTTTGATCTTTTTATAATGCAAAAATCCCGATGTAGACGTGTGCCGCTAATTTTGATGCCTATGGCTTGTCTTTGTTTGTGGGCTGTTTGGGGATAACCACGTTATCTCATTGGGCGCGGTGGTATCGTCCAGGGGATGGCGTCGTTTTATTGTATGCGTAGAGTTAGTGGCTTGCTGGTCGGGGGGTGTTTTTTTTAACGAAACCAATCACACGTAAATTAAAATATTGGGTGTGGGGCTGGCTATTTACTCCGGACGTTGCTTTGATTTAATGGCCGATGGCGGCGCGTGACAGGAAAGGGTTGATCTTTAGTGTTTGATACGGCAACGTATTTTGGAAGCTATATAAATAGTTTGAATTGGAAAGCCGACGGGCGATCGCAAGTCTATCCTTCGCTTTTTAACGTCTGGGGATGTTTGTTTGCGCCTTTGCCTTGTTTACTTGCCGTTATTTTTTGAGGGCCACAGGTCATCGGCTGAAGCTACTGAACTACCCAGATCAGTTTAGCGCAATGGGACATTGTAAATCTGAGTATTAGTTTTTCTAAGCGTATGTCCAACGACATTTAGGTTACTGGTTTTGGAATATGATGATCATGAAATAACTTCCTTCCATTTCAGTTGTGGCGCCATTGACATTACATGGTGGCCGGTGTTTGGTATTTTTTGGCGGCTATTGAATTAGTGATGAAGGCATTGGCGCGAGCAGATAATTGCCGTCGTTACTCGATAATTTATAGGTTTGTTTGTGGGCAATGGCAATTGCCGGAAATTGGGAGTTTTAAAGACTTGAGAGGTAAATTCATGCAAGAAATCCACTATGCTTGATATTACATCGGGCGCTTTGTTGCAATGGCGGAAGCCCTGGACCTGCGACCCCTGGCGATTGCGTGCGTCTTTCTATGAATCAAGGTCGAGTAATCAAAGGGTTTGGCGTTAGCATCGGGCATAACTGCAGGGCTCTTTATTTTGGTCTTGTAGTTGGCCGCTTTCTTGGAGTATTAGGCGCTGTGCTTTTTGCTAATGTCTGGTTGTCGAACAGCTCTACGTTATGTCGGCAGCGGCCTAGTTTGTTATTTTTGGCTTAACAAATCTGTCGTTCAGGCAATGGCGAATAAAACGGATGAGAAAAAACATGGCTAGACGGAGACACACAGACGTCTTTGCGCTCTGCTTATTTTCGTGGTTTGGCCATCACTTAACCAACCTCCTAAAGCGATTTATTCCAGGGTCCTTATTCGCTATGGGATGCCCGCGTCAATTTTCCAACACAAGGAAATTATTGTCCGTGAAATTGTCTTTATTAACCATTCAAACGCGCCATGTATAAACGGTGAATTATCGGTTACGTATGCGTTTGTCGTAATCCAAGGAATTCGTGCCAAGGCTATTTAAATGAAAACGCGTGCCCTGTTGGATGTGCTGCCTTTCCGCGCTGGAATGTTGTTGCACGGGTTATTAAAATACTGTGAGTAAGCTGAATTAATACTCAGCCTTTGCTATGATGGATTTTATTTTTTTGAGTGTTTTCCTATGTACGACGCTTCTCTTTATGGCACCCCCCCCCCAGTCCGATATTTCAATCTTACAAAAACGAGCTCAGTGTCCAAGTAAAGCCATCTCGCCCATCGTTTTTGATGTGCAAAATGTGAATGGAATTGATAGCAATGTTTGTCACTGGGCAGTATTACCGACCCCCATATCGAAGTAATTGGACCAGTAAGACGCGTCGCAAGGCCATAGACAACCTATTATCTGCCAAACCTCTCCAGAATACGCGATGAAGCGTTTGTTGTGCGCTGGTCTGGGTCCACTTTTAGCCATTTGGTAAGTATCGCGAGCGGTAAGAAATATTGTCGTCAGAAAATAATATTTGAAATTCACTATGTGATGGTATCTAGCGGTTGCTTTGATCATTGGCAGTTAATGGATGACAATCAAGAGCCTGTTGGGTGGGTTATTGGATGACGAAAGTTAACCGTGTGGAACGACTGAGCTCATCAGGGGCTATTTTTGCGTCCACACTGATAGATCCTTTCATTGCAACCCTGTTGTCCGTGCAAGAATTGGGCTCAAGAGCACACAAGAATATGGTTTGCAGGAAGTAAGGACAGAGACACCCTTATTAGAGTTGAATCTTTCCAGCGTGAAGATAGAGCCTCATAAAGGGATGTACAAATTCGGCCGTGTTTTTGTGATGCACTGAGTTATCCGCCTTCACAGGCGCCTTATCGATAAATCATTTGGATGAACAAGTGGTATGCAAGTTGCAACCGGCTCGGTTTGACGCTTATTATTGTCAGGGTATGGAATTGGCCAATGGTTACCAACTTAATTCAATACAGCTTGACGACATTATTCCGATTTAACCGATGCAAAAGACTAACTCAACGTTCGAGCGGACAAGCTAGTCGATTGCTGCATATTTGTTCGTAGATCGACGATTTGATGAAACGTTAATCAGTGCTCTATGAGCATTGGCCTGCCCCTTGAATGCGCACGCGTTGCATTTGGGTGTGGATCGATGTGATGCTGATGTGCCATAGAAGCTATATTACCGTGAGTATGCCCGAGTGTTGCTCCGCACTCGCGCGTGAGCAAACGATTTCAGTTATGTTTCGTCCATTATAGCTTGCTAACGCACATTTCGGTATATACGCTCCACACGGCTTCACAGAGGTGGAATCCTTCAACCAAAATTTCAAATCCACTAGGTTGTTTTTAACGCGCCTGTTGTGGACAAACTCCGCCTGGGTCTTGTGCCAATAAAGAGTGCGCGAGACTGTTGATAAGTGTGAACAGCTTTCGTAGTTTTTCATTACATGTCGATGGTTTTGGACGATACAGCCACCAATTTCAAAATGTCTGGATTAAGGTTTGTGCAATTGAAAGTTTTTGCTGAGATTCGAAGATAACCCGCGCCAATAGTCGCCTACAATAGCCACAGTGCGCCGCTTTCGCGAATTTCTTATGATCGGACCTGATCCATTCATGAGAGTTTTATGGACTCTGATTTCGGTAATCTCGCAATGTAAGCTCATTACGGTGCCTTTGGTTAAAAATCCTGTAAAAAGCTTTAATCGTTCATAGGGTGTTAAAAAGTCGAAAACTGAGAGGTTTAAATGCGACATGACATTGGGCCCAAGAAGGTTGAATAATGCGCTCAACTTCTCGAACAACATAGCGAGGGTTATTTGGCAGTAAAGTTGTGTTTGTTTATTAAATCTAAAAAGAACGCAGGGCTCACATTTACCGTCGATGGCGGTGCTCGAAGCAGGGCTTGACCGCGCCGGACTTTCTTCGGCGCTGTCTGGCTTGTCATAATAAGGCTGGAAGGAAGCCAGTTACTCTCCATCGTTTTTTCGAGGGAGCTTTACAGTTATTTTTAGAAATCCAATCGAGATTTCTCTGAGGTCGCATATCTTGTAAATCACGCGTCGATAATGGCTGATTGTTGATTTAAGCAAATCGTCTTGGCTTCGCTGGCTTGCTTAAAAGGTGTGCTTGCTCGCAGAGCGGTTCGCCTGCTCATCAAAACGTGGAACCATAACCAACAGACAAGCTGAGTGGTGAGTAAGTGCTAATTAATTTAGATTTGATTTTTAGAGGATGGAAAACTCGTGGCTTTCCAATAATCTTCGGGCTAGGTGCGAAATAATCTACGATCTTTTTTCGGTGCAATGTCCACGAATTGAACAGCAATTTAGTAAGCGGA
>Ga0163217_1011424_pt1 | contig 16995 bp, 15 predicted proteins | sample SynspAceP_FD_185933 | JGI IMG/M metagenome (GOLD analysis project Ga0163217, IMG submission 185933) | Saline lake microbial communities from Ace Lake in Antarctica - Synechococcus sp. Ace-P (PacBio error correction) | ecosystem: Environmental > Aquatic > Non-marine Saline and Alkaline > Saline ...
GCTCGATTCAATCGGCCAAGGCCGCATCGCCGCTTCCGCCACGAACCCTCCCGCCTAAACCGCGCCCCCTGCTCCTGGCCGGCAGCCGCGCCCGAGCTGCGCCAGCAAGCATCGAAAGCGCGCGGCTTCCCCCGTTCCCTCCCGCCGGCTGCAGCCTCCGCTCGATCCGCGTCTTCACCGGAGCGGGTGCTTTCAAATTTGGCGCGAATCGCCTGCCCAGTCCCGCCGGCCCCAGCTGCCTGGGCCGGAATGCCGTCTCGCCTCGGGGCCTGCTCGCTTGGCGCGCTGCTTGGAGGGGCCCTCGCCAATGGAGCTGGGGAGTTTTTTAATCGGTGCGGCGCGGGTGTTTTGGCCGTTGCTTGCAGCGGGCGTGGGGGTGGGGGCGCAGGGGCACCTCCGGGGAGCCCACGGCGGATGCAAGGAAGCGGTTGCTGCGGGGTATCGTCCGGCGGCCTGGCTTCATCCTCGACGACACCCAAGCCCTGCGCCTGGATGGTGGACTTCAGCTGCAGCGCCGCTGGCGCCCGATCCCTTTCGGCGAGCTTTCGATCCTGTTTGCCCGAGCGCCAGTGGCGGATGCCTGCTGGCCCATCCTCTGGCGGCAATGGCCGCACCATGGTGCCCCTCGCAGAGGCGTTGCGTGCGGCCTCTGGCGCCCGCGCCGTCCATCGCGCCGAGCTGGTGGCGAGCTGTTCGCCGCTGCTGCTGGAGCGCCACCGACCCTCCTGGTGGCGCCGCTCTGCCTGGCCGGCTCTGGCCGCTGCGAACCAGCCCGCCGCTTGCCCCTGAGCTCCAATCGGCACGCTACTCTTACTCTACTCCCCGCGCCGAAGTGTTCGCGGCGTTCGGGTTATCTGAACGAGGCCGCCCCGGTCCCGGGCCGCGGCAGGAATGAGTCCCTTTTGATGAGGCGTCCGCGCTGCGACGTGTTCTCATCAACCCTGAAGAAGTCCGAGCGCTTGTCTCCTCCACCCCACTCACCCGCTCCCATCCAACGACTACGTCATCTCGCCCGCGAGTTCACACTGGGAGAGCAGAAGTCTCACCCGCGGAAAGCCTCATCCACCGGCCCAGCGTTATCATCCATCACCGCTGAGTGCCGGCAGCCGGGTGGCTGTTGTTTGGTGCGGGCACAGAGAAACCAGGCGACGGTGGCGTGACGTCTGCCCGTTCTGTGCCTCGGCTTTCGACACGTGCCCACGAAGCGCGAACGCCCGAGGCTGATTCGCTGCGGCTGCAGGCGGCCCGACATTCCGGGGGCCTTCTATCCGCAGCGGCGGTGGCAGTGTGAAGGGGTTCAGAAATTTCTCAGGATCTTCCGCCGCTGCCGAGCCCCTGTCCAAGGATGGAGTGAAAGCCGTAGGTCCATGGCAACTTGACAGCCGTCGCTCACCCCAGCCGAAGAAAGGCCCGCCTTGTGGGCCCTTCTTCAAACCCCGAAACGCGGCACCAGCAAGCCAGGGCGAAGTCCATTGATCGAAGCACTTGCAAACCTGTCCGCGAAGGCGACCTCTTTTGTATTTCTCGAGGCAAGTTTCCACTCCGTTTTTGAACGGGGCTCCACCCACTGGTCACTGATGTCAGCATTTCCTGCCCATTCCTGAACTTCCGCACCTTTCTGGTCGGGAAGTCATTCGGGCATTGGACCGTCCCTGGGGTTCAGGGGCGCTGTCCGGCACGAACCGCGAAGCGCCAGCGTGGTGATTGCGCTGCGGCCTAGCCGGGTTGCCGTGGTTCCTTTGCATCGACCGGTCCAAGGTGGGCAACCCTCGCAAGGTCTTCTTCGCCCAGCTCCGGTCGATCCGTCAAGTGAGTTCCTCAGAACAGTTCTTTGATCCGCACGCCATTGCAATGGCCGCCCTCAGTGGCATCTCCTCCTGGGCCTGGCGGTCGGTGGTTTAAGCAGGGGCTCTCCCCTTCAAGCTTCTCCTATCCTTGGGGTTGCTGGATGGGATCGCCATGGCTCTCGCCATTGAGCTCAACGATCAACACAGTTCCCCGACGGCCCTGGCCCGAGGTGGCCGGGCTGCTCAACGTGCCCCCAGGGGTCCTGGGCTTTCTCGGACGCCGTCCGCGATCTCCCTCAGCCGCCTTCTCCGCAGACACTTTCGAACCAAGACCGCTTCGCAACGTAGCTAGGCAAAGAATGGGAATTTTTAGACCGGTTCGCGTCTGGCGTGATCACCGCTATCTCCGCCTCAGTGAGGTACTGGAGCTTTGGCACCGCCGATTTGATCCGCCACCGGGTCTGCGCGGTTCACGCCTGGATTGCCGGATCCTTTTCAGTGTTTGATTTCCCTAATCCCCTCCACACGAAAATCTGCCGACTCCTTCGGCTTTTCCCTGACTCCAAGAATCATAACCTTTGTTGGATGGCCAACACAGCGTGTTGGCCATGGCAGCCATGGAAGTGATGTTTGAATGCTTAACCGCCTATGAGCTTAACCCGCCTCTCCAACGAAATCCACCCCGATAGCCCGTTTGTTCTTGCCTGTCGGCCTCCGGAACGCCTTGAAACCTCGCCAGGCATTGACCGAGCTGGGTTAGGGAGCACGATGCAAGCCCTTGGGATGAGGTTGGCGGCCGATTTCCGGGGGTGTTCTACTCCGGAGCTGGCGGTCGGGCCGGTTTAGCCTTGTGCAGACCACCTCCTGAGCGTGTTTTCCTTCTCAGTCGGCCATCGCGACGTCCGTGCAGAAACGTTTGATCAGTCATTACCGCCAGCAACTGCGCCGTCCGTCTGCTAGTGAGTCGTTTCTGGCGTGCAACAGCCCCTGCCGATTATTCGGCTCCTGGCGCGCTGGACAGCAACATCGAGCAGCCGATGTGGATCCTGCTGGGTGGCCGCTTTTCGCGGCCCTGCCACCGCCAGACGCTTCTAATGGCCCGCTTCAGCCTGTTCCTGAAGAAGTCTGCTCCAGGCAACCTGTCGATCTCGGTGTAGCGAGAACAACGCACTCCGGCAGGAGCCACAGCTCTGCAGTCGGAGGCGGATGCCATCCGCCTCCGACGGCCAATCCCAAACCGTTGAATGGTGCCGCACCCGCGACCCTGGCCCTCGGCCCCTCCCCGGTTCCATTGGCAGCAGCCAGTGCCTCGGCCTTGCCGACTACGCTTTTAGCTTCCATGAAGGTGAGCCGGGCCTTGCTGGCGATTTCGCTGGCCGCTGCAGGGGCCGCATTCCCGGGGGCGTTCTCAACCCGGAGCTGGCGCGTGGCGTTGAGGGCAACGCCAGAACTCCACCTAACCTGACTTCCAAATGGACACGGCTGCCCCACCTGCTGCCATACTTCGCTGATGCGACCGCTTGAGCCGCTCAGTTCGCACCTGTCGCGATCGCTTACGGCGTGGATCGGCCTTGGTTCGCACTTACGGGGCCGCTCAGAATGGATTGGCAATGCCGCCCCCGATGCGCTGGCACTTTCTTTAACCCCGGGCAGCCAGCAAACTTCCTTCACGAGCCAGTTGGGCCACCAAACCACCTGCTGGGGAATCACCACCACAAATCTGCATGCATCATCTGGGCTGATCAATCGTGGTTTCAAGGAAAAGGAACTGTTCCGGTGTCCTTCTCCGCGCGGTGCCTGTCTGCCCAGGTTGCGCCGTAATGGAACATGTCGACGGCGGCAATTTGCCCGTCATGGAACCAGGCCCAAGGTAGAATGTGGGCAAAAAGCTGGCCTAGATCACGGCCGGCAATCCCAAGCGGTGACGCCTGAATATCGGAACCTCGCCCTTGTCAATCAAGCAACGGCCGCTCAAACATTGTCCTCGTGACGCTGAGCGCTACTTGGAAGATAGGGAGCAGACCGGGTGAAAGTTTTTGTTATCTGGAAGCCGCTGCGGAATGTTGTTGGTGTAACAAGTGCCTGGTATTTGCTACAAAGCCGGAACCATGAAGTTCGTGCTGGACCAAGAATTCCGGACCCGCTCTGGGGCAGTTTTGGCAATGCGGCGGTTCTGTCCCAGTTGTGCAGTGACCATGGGGCCCGCGCCAGGCAAAATGCGCTGAAAGCGCTGAAATGTGATCGTTCCAGCGCTCCTGCCCCTTTGAAGTCAGGCCCAAAATTTGACCCCGCCGCAGCTGGCGTTTGGCTCTGCAATTTGTGTCACATCTGCCAGCTGAAAAAATTCAACCCATAAACAAACAGACCCCATGCAAGCGGATTGCCCATTATCATCTAGCGTGCCTGCAATTCGCTGAGGGCTGAAACAGTGCATTCAATATGCCAATCTCAGCCGGTGTGCTTTCCAACTGTTTTGCAATCCGATGAGGAATTTGACTATGGAGCGCACTGCGTCACAATTGCTGGATGAGGAGGGTATCATCCCAACCGTCTTGTGGCGGCTGCGAGGCCAAGCAAAATTGAACACGGCACTGAAAAACTCCCCGCGTTCCCCTCAAAGGGTGGTTTGCATCTGCCAAACGGATTGAAAACCGGTTGACTGTCATCAATGTCTGCAGGGTAACTCACAGCATTGCTTGCAGGCCCAATGGTGTCATTTCACACTACAAAACTGAGATTCAAAGGGCCGTGTGGCCGGGACGCCAAATCGATTGCGTTGAACCAGCGCAGGCTTTCTCTTGAATGCGGATGCTATGTTGTTGCCTCTGGGCGGCAAAAATCGTGGCCTGTTGTGGCCCTTGGGGTTTCTCTGCCGTTTTAAATCTTCGGTCAAGGAGGATATTCGATCACAGGAACCATACAGGAGCGACAATGCTGCCCCTGTCATCGTGATGGAATGAAACATTCGAAAATTCCATGTTCACTCCGCCTTGGCGGACCGGTTGCGTGTGGGCTGGCGGTTGCCGAGCATTGCCTGGGTTGAGACACGCTTGGCTGCGGCCATCTGCTTTGAAAGAGTTCTGCACCGTACCGAAGCGCTATTTCCTGGCGCAATAAAGCCAGCAGAGTGCAAAAGCGTTGGGCGGGTTTTCGACCCATGACAACCGGGACGGGCCGCCCGACTTGGCAAAACTCGCTAACAGCAACCTTTTTCCTGTATGCAGGGCACAGGTTCCAATGGCTGACCCCAGGCCTGTTGTACCTCAAAGGTGGTTGCTGATATCATTTCCGGACTAGAAACCGAATCGATACAAGCGGCCTCTGTTTGTCAGGCGTAATCCAACACTGCATCAAAGGTGCCTGGAACGAAATATTCCGGTCACCCGGGCCGGGAGAACAGCGCTGCACCCCTGTTGGGCTCTAAACATAAAAGGGCCTGAAATTGGCCTTCACCCCGGGTGCGCTAGCTTCCAAGTCAGATTTAAACAGGTTCAATTCGGCAAACGAATTACTTTACCTAATTCCGGTTTCCCTAAGACGGCTCAGCGTGACCCGGCGTCAACTCCTAGAAACGATGCTATATAAGGACATGCCAAACACGTTTCCGAGATTTGGGGTAGCGCACCCGCGAAACCAGTCTAGCCGATCGGCCGCCTAGCGCTGCAAGACACCATTTCGCGCTCGGCTTTGAACCAATTTCGTTTCGCCAAGGAATCCGCGTTAAGCCCTGTCCGCCGAAACTTCCTCATTGGCGACCATAAGAGCCAGCAACTCTTTTGAACGGCATTGACGCTATCGGAAGCGCATCAGACACAATTATGCGATATTACCGAGGGAATGTCTGGGCGCGTTGGCGCGCAATATTCGGCCGTTATGATTGAAGGCTCCAAGGTGAAATGCCACACAGACATGCGACCACCTCCGCATCGCTGATAATGGGCTGAACCGCTGCTTCCCACTTATATCATGTATTCAAAGGCATCTCATACCCCCTGACCACCAGAATTCCGCCTTTCGAGATATGTCGAGCATCCCACCGCTCGCGAGCTATTGTCGCCTTGCATTAATCTACGGGAGTCTCAGCTTAGTGGGTCCCGGTTTTCGTCAGTAGCGAAGCAAACGTTCATTTTTGCCTCTGTTATCAAATGATAAATGCCGTGCCGTTTCAAGAGCGCACTAAAAAGCCTTGCTACACATAGGAGAACGACACAATGACACAAGGAATGATATGAAGCCGTTTTCGCCAAAGGACTGTATGTTTTCTTTGCAGTTGCAGCTGCGTCTAAAGCCAATCATGTTCTGGCACGCTGGAAAGAACTTGAGAGTTTCGTCTGGGGTAGCACCCTTCGACATGCGTCCAACGGTATAGCTACGGAAGCGCCCAAATGCTGTTGCTGCAGAGGCTTCGTGAAGCAGGTCGCACACTACTACCTTCACAAACCAGTATCCCGCTGGATATCGTTGTCCCTGCGGGCCTTCGCGCTATCTTGCTGACAAATGCCTTCCTCTGGTCGGTCGATTTTAACCCGCCGTCGATGGATCGGGCTTGGCATTGGCTTAACGGCTTGCCGCCGGCTGATTAATCTTTGAAAACCACGCGGGAATCACCCGCAATGCTTTGTTCATGGCCCAAAGGTTCCAAGTAAGCCTTGTCAGCGCCACGAGTGCGGCGTCCATCATGAAAAGCCGGGCGCACGGACTTGCACCATCATCATCATGTTGATCGTTGTGGCACGGAACTGTGTTTACGCAAGGTCACGAAAAGCTACATTGAGGGGAATTGCCGGTTGTCCAGGCGTTGGCATTCATTGGCACGTGGGCGTGTCAGATAATCAATCATTGTTATGAAAGAGCGCGTATTAGAACAAAAGAATCGAAAACACCGGTAGATCCAAACATTACGGAAACTCCGGTTTTGACAACCAAAGTGACTTGCTATGAATATCCCGACAGAAGGCTGTGGCAAAGGTTCCAAGACCTCAATCTGAATTGGATTCATGAATGCATTACAGGCCGGAAACAATAAACGCAGATGAAGTTGAAGCGGATCAAAAACAGGGCCTGATGAAAACCATTGCAGAAATGGAAGCGACCGGGTCAGCCATATAACAGATGGTGAGCAATCAAAAGACCCAGCTTGCAACCTATCCTTCTGCAGGCCTTTCCAACTCTGCTCCAATGCGTGATCATTCCGGTTTTGAAGATGGCCATACGCGGCCAATTGGCCTGCCTGACGGCAGGTCCCCCTTTTTCCGCTATGGAACCTACACGGGTGCCTATGTTGCAAAGGCAAAGAACGCCTGGACACAGCGCCGCTTGAGAGCAAGCTGTGATTTCTCCTTCGGCCAGCTCTTCTTATCCAGAGGCCTGGCATTGAGGGCTATGCGCGTGAAACCTTTGTTGAAGATCCGGGTCGGCGAATGCCGTCAAATATCCGGTCCGCTTTCGATGCCGAGCCGAGATGTGCAGATTGACTTCTCACCGAAGGCGTCCCTTGCCGTGCAAACTGACCCAAGCAAAGGCCGTTTGCGTCAGTTTTGTTTGATCTTCAACAATATGGTTCTGGCTCAATTTTCAGACGAATAAGCGCGCCCAGAATTGGTGTCACACCTGCCCAGGGCGGCGACCATACTCCACCACACTCTGCCGATGTCGAATTACTCGGAACTTGTTCCGACCTTTTCAAGATGAAAATGCCGGCGGTCTATCTGCAAATGGCCAGTGATGGCAGACAAGCAAGGGTTCTCGACATCAATTCAACGAACGTCAGTCACACCAAGATTGCCTTTGTCGTGTGGATCGATGCTTGCAAACACGGACAGCAGAAACGCCTGAGCAGTACGGCGATGCAACTTCTGAAATTGTTGACACACCTCAAAGGTGAAGCGTTCGGCAACTCACTGATGATTGTGGATTGTTCGCCCGTTTGGTGATGATATTTGCCCATGGCGCGCCGCCCACATGCTTTACCAAAATCAAAGCGCGTGTCGCCACGAGAGGAACAAAACTGGCAAGAGCAATAAGCTTTAATTCCTGCGTCCTGACAGGGTTTCCGTAGCCACAGATCAGGTGCGTGTGTGACAGACCGTCATTGCGCAGTCTTCAAGCATTTTTTGAGTTTGGGTATAAGTCCTGCAATCCAATCACTTAATTATGGTCTCCGCCCGACGCCTTTTGCGTGCGTAGACCAGGTTTTGAAGGCTGCAGTGTGTGAAATAGAAACTGACAATTGTTCGACAATGGCACCCGCCTGCAATTGCCATTGCAAGGGTGGCCAGAAGCCCGCCTTCCGCCAGGAATCAAGAGGCAGAAATCCACCACCACTGTCGTGATCGATAAGTGGACACAATATGCCGGGACGAGTTCAGATACACTGAAGCCATTGCGTTTCAGGTTCAACGCCGCAGCGGAATGCTTTCGTCCCAGATGCAGCGCGGTCATAAATGATATAGCGGCATTTATATACACCGCCGATTGATCCGATCACCCCGTATATATGGCATTTATGCGCAAATGGAAATTGGAAATCGCCCAATGCTAGCAAGTGACAAGCCTGCGGATAACACACTCACCAACAGTGCAACACCTGCCGAAGCTCGGAACCGAGTTGAATGTCTCATAAACGATTGTGGCATGGTCAGTGTAACGATCATCCCTGATGATGCGAGGCAGGTTTCCAACGTGTTAGATCGTGGCATGCGCTGTCCCCGCCAAGTTCCAGCCTGATAGCCGGGCGGCATTCAAATCCGCTTTGCGTCCAGATCAGCCTGCATCTTCTTCAACCCGCCTCCTCATGAAGGACACGCGTAAGGTAAACCCCTGGACAAGTGTCACGACGAATCATACCATTGCGGCCGCGAACGGAGGTCGCGCTTGGACAGTGAAATCATCGGCGAATTGCCGAAAGTGGCACTAGCTGCAAACAGGCCGGTAGGCTGATGCTGAATGCAACCCTGCGGAGAAATGATTGGCAGATCTCTGAAATGTGTTGAAAATCTGCCTCGCATCTAATCAAACCGATTGCCGCACGCGAACAGGTAATGCTCGGTTTTCTTCGAGTGACGGTCCACTCGTGTTAACCCCTTCAAGACGTGGTTGAAGCTGACCTGCAATAGCGGATAGATGCCAGCCCCAAGCCCGTGCCTTGGCTTTCATCAAACGTCAACAACCACCTTTGGCGCTCCTCCGGAAAGAATGTTGTTCGTGCCAAACAACAATCGTATCAAGAGCTGTCATGGTTGCCATCAGCCGCCACCTCAGTCGCGGAGTTGTATCGACGTCCCGGGCAACACGGCGCAAGTTTACAACGGGTTGCAGCGACTGGTGACCCTGGACCAGACCCGCGTACCAGAACCTGTGCCATTGGAGCGGCATCACAACAGTCGTACGCCCAACTTTCCAACCAACAGCTCGGTGGCCCATCGGGTGTAGGCTGTGGTCAACAAATCCCTGAGCGTAGCCGCGGCGTTATCACGTCCGCCTATATGGTTGCAGTAAAATGCGGGCCGAGCGAACCGATGACCAAAATATCTGTCGAAACGCCATCCTTCGTTTCTCAACAACTGAATCAGCTCGGTCAACCAGGACGCGGTTTCGTCAATTGAGTCCTCCCCCCTTCTGAAGTGGTTCCGCCCGCTATAAGTTTAGGAAAGCCGCAGACCAGAGATGGCCATTAGAGAACCGAAGCCCGTAAGAGATTGTCGTGAAGTTACGCGCTAGGTTGAAGTTTTTGATGGGCCAGGCATGCCCTCGGATTGACGCAAATCAGACAGATCAGCGTGACTGAACTAAACGTAATATCGCTGAAGAAGAAGTACGGGGGGAATGGAGCCAAAGAACAACTCAAGGAACTGAGCGACTGCAGAAAGAGAATGAACGCCTCCCGCTGCAAGTTTTCTGACTACCTGGAAAGGTTTGTCTGAGGGAGGCCGCATCGGGAAACCTTGAGCCCCCTCGCGGCGGGGGAAGGGCGAGACGTGCCCTGCAATTAACAATCATGTGCGAGTCAGGTCAAGGTTTCTGAAACGTCGGTGTGTGCCGCGTTCTGGTCAACACCGATCCACGGCAGAGGCAGTTGCCACACGGGCGTGCCTGACGAAGACGCTGCGCGACATGATTGACTGACGCGCCAATAAACGGTCGATAATGGCTAGCCCCTGTGCGGATTCGCAGCCTTTGTTGAAGGATGCTGCTGCAAGGTAAATGACAAACGTGTGGAACGTCTGGTGGGACGTGAAGGGGCTTAAAGTCCAATGAAACACACCTAAGAAAGGGCGGCTTGGCTGAACGATGGGTCGTTGCTCCCGGTTTGTGCCCTGAGTATCGCAATCTGTTGGTCGTATGACTTTCGTTCACCACCGGACAGAGACGGTCGGTGCTTTAGGACGCTTCAACATTCTTGGATAAACATAGCCGAGAAATGCTTAGCGATCCCGGGTTGAAACGGAAGCTGAACTCGACGGAAGGTTATCGACGCTCTGACGGACCTGTTTATCCTGCGGGGTGTGCCCTGCCTTATATTAGGTCGGAACAATGGCCCAAGCAGTTTATCGGCTGAGCCGTCAGGGATGGATCAAGGCGGTTGGGGGCAAAGACCGCCTTACCATCCGAACCTGGGTCCCCTGGAGAAACGGGTACTCGGCGAAAAGCTATCAACGGGGCGAAATGAGGGATGAATTGCTGAACGGCGAAATCTTCTATTCCCTGCGTGAAGCCCAAATCATCATTGAAAAGATGGATGGAAGCATTTTCAAGACACCAAACGACCACACAGTGCATTGGGTACCCGCAGCCACCTGCCGCCAGAGGCCATCGTAACGATGGACCAAGCCAATCATGCACCTAACTGTCAAACAGGACCACTCAAGTGGGCGCTCATCTGGGCCAAAATGTCCTCCGCGGCGCAATGAAATGGCTAGCACCCACCACGAAACGTTTCATCCTCCTTGAATACGCAATAAGCCCGGCTGCCGCCTCTAAACCATGATAACGATGCCCGGCATCTCAGCGCCAAGACATGCTAAACGTGTGTGATAGTTGAGATTCGCCGTCCGACCGTTAACAGGTTTATCGCAAAAATTGCTATAGAATATGTGGAAGTACCGATGCTACATTACAAACGATACCCCAAATTTGTGGGCGCTTGTATATGGAAAACTCAGATTCTAACGGTGTACATGAAGCGTATTTAGAATGCCCTGAGCAGCAGAGTAGTTGCGGGGGCCTCATTGCAAGAAGCTAGTTTTGGCAAAGCCTATAAGGGGCTCTTTGAAGTGAAATAAGGGTAAGGTGCAAATGGCGAATATTTGGCTTCTCGAGCTGACACGACAAATATGTTGTTGACCGCCATACCGGAAACCACAAAGTAAACGTCAATCAGCCAAGGCGATTCTGAAAGACTGCACCAAACGAATGAAACGAAATCAAAGACAGGAAATAGTAAGGCGGCAAATTGTGAAAGACCACTTGATCTCAAGAAATTCTCAGGAAAGACTAATCGCGACGGTACATGCAGACGCCAGGTGCGCGCTGTAATCGCATAACCAATTTCAGAGCACGTACGTAGAAAATTCCGTTTAAATCAGAATGAAATGGCTGAGCGCATCGCAAACCGCAAAAAGCCACGCGGTTTCCCCGGCTGAGAATGGTGGAATATGGGTCGTGTGGTGCGGTGCAGACGCCTATTGGACCATTGCAAGTAGTTTGGATGTGTTTGATGCGTGCAGTTCGCTTCCTAATCCAGACTTCAATTAGGCGGACAACGAAAGGATATGACAAGAAAGCTCACTCTCAAAGTTGAACACTTGTATACGAAGCAAAACAAAGTGCGTTTCGGCCTCAATCACTCTGGAGCGGAGTCTCGAAGTGTTGAACACCTACCGCAAGAACCTTATCAACACGCGGCAGAGTCAACCAGTTAATGCCCGCGGCTTCTCGATACGGAACACGAACATCTCTTGTTAATTCCGTTCCAATTCAGATTTTGCAGTCAAACACGCCAGTGACCTTTCTAGGTGAGCGCATGAAACTTCATATCAATCAAAATGAGCCGACTGAACTGTACTTATTCCATTTTACTAAGGGCGCAAGGCAAAACCTATTTACCCCAAGCAGCTGCAGGACTTGTGAAGCGGTACTCTTTCGCTGGGGTCGCCGTCAGTCATTGCTGAGTTAAAGCAGATCGCGTTGACTTCAAGCACGGGCTTTTAATGGCAGTGCACATCGAAGGAACCTTGAAAAATCCTATGTGATGTATCGTTATTGAAGTCTCGCTCCGATACCGAACTAATTGATGCCATTTCTCGAGACCTCTTGGAGTGGATGAAAGTGAAGTTGGTCTGTCGATATTTAAAAGCCTGAAACGAATAGACAGGATGTACGAGATAAATTTGATTTTCCCATGCCGATGAAAAAAATCATGAAACGCCTCCCCTGAACGGCCAGTCCTGGCCCATTGCGGGCAAGTCGGACGAAATGGTTGCATTAACACTTGGTCTGGAGGGTTGAAAGTTCCAACCGCGGGTCACAGTCGCGGCATGAATCATACGCAAAATACCTGCAGCCTTAAGCTCTATCCTTTTCAGAATTGAGCGAATCTTTGCTCCGAATTCCCCTTAATCCTTCATTTCCGTTGCTCCGGCTTAAAAACAAGCCAGCATGTTGGAAGTAAGCTAAAAAAGTTGGCAAAGTCACGAGCGTAGCCTTTTGCGTGCGGCCGGCTCTCGGCATTCTCCAACCGCAAAAGCGCCAATAATCACGGTCTACCGCAACGGGTCACGGATTTATATCCCTTGATAAGCCCCAAAAGCTTTTTCCCAAACGGAAAAGAGCGATCATGAACAAGCCACCAATCCGCCAGAACAGCCAATGCCGCCATCAATTTGGCGGATTGTAGTTTCATGGCAGAATTACATCAGTTTTGATCTGAATCTATCTCATCTTTCTATCGCCTTGGCGTGATGTTCGGCTTTCAATCACGCATAGCTACCACTCCGCATGGATAGTTGCCATTTCAGCTTCAAGTGTCTGCGGTGTCATGGGCTTCCGCCCTTTTATGATTTTCTCAATGGCCGTGTCCAGGAAAGTAAGCCCCATCACCCATCATGATTCACCCACTGCGCCCGAGGTGGGTCTGTGTGAGCTCTCCTTGTGAAGTGGGTTCCGCCCTATATTAGGAAAGCGGAGGACCAGAGATGGCCATTAAGAGACCGAAGCCCCGAAGAGATTGTCGTGAAGTTACGGCAAAGGTTGCCCAGTTGAGGGGGCAAGGCATGCCTCGGATTGACGCAATCAGACAGATCAGCGTGAACTGAACAACGTACTCCTCCGCTGGCAGAAGAAGTCAACGGGGGAATTGGGCACAGAACAACTCAAGGAACTGAGCGACTGCAGAAAAGAATGAACGCCTTCCGCGGCAGTTTCTGACCTGACGCTGGAAATAAGTTGATCTTGAGGGAGGGCCCGCATCGGAAACTCTCTGAGCCCCTCGTCTCGCCGACGTGCTGCATCAATCATGTGCGTAGTCCAGTTCAAGTTTTCTGAACGTCGTGTGTGGCCCGCTTCTGGGTCAACAACCCGATCACACGCAGAGGCAAGTTTGCCAACCGGGCGTGCTGACGAAGAACGCTTGGTCGCGGATCATGATTGAGCTGAACCGCCATAGTCGAATATGGCTACCGCGCGGAATCGCAGCCTTGTGAGAAGATGCCTGGCTTTGGCAGGCTAAATGACAAAACGTGTGGAACGTCCTGGTGCGAACGTGAGGGGCTTAAGTACCCTAATGAAAACAACCTAAGAAGGGCGGCTTTGGCTGAACGATGGTCGTGCGTCCGTTGTGCCTGATATCGCATTCATGTTTGGTCGTATGACTTCGTTCACCACGCGGACAGAGACGGTGTGCCTTTAGGACGCTCAACATCTTGGATGAACATGAGCGAGAATGCTTAGCCGATCGGGTGAAACCGGAAGCTGAACCGACGGAGGTATCGACGCTCCTGACGGACATGTTTTCCTGCGGGGGTGTGCCTGCTTATATTAGGTCGACAAATGGCCCGGTTTTATCGCTGCAGGCCGTCAAGGATGGATCAAGCGGTGGGGCCAAAGACTGCCTACATCGAACCTGGGTCACTCCTGGGAGAAACGGGTACGCGAAAGCTTCAAGCGGCGAATGAGGGATGAATTGCTGAACGGCGAAATCTTCTATTCCTGCGTGAAGCCTCAATCATCCATTGAAAGATGGAGGAGACATTACAACCCAAAACGACCACCCAGTGCATTGGTTAAGCCCGCCCACTTCTGCGCCAGAGGCCATCGTAACGATGGACCAAAGGCCAACAATGCACTAGACTTTCAACATGGGACCACTCAAGTGGGGCTGCTCACCCTTACGCTCGCACCATCGGTCCGCGCGTATAATGTTTTGCTTATAATATTTGACAATACCGACAAACCTAATTGTGGCTGTCGGGATTATACTAATTCCACACTGCGTATCTCATGGCGGGGCAATATGGAAAATTTTCATCGCCTATGGAGTACCCATGTTCGGCAGTCTTGCACGAAGGAAAAGTGTTTATCATTGTCCGGGACACCCGCAAGGCATGAGCAATTGTTAGGTGCACCCCCAAATGTTATGGTTTGCCTCCGCGGGATTTCCAAAGGATGTTCTGAAAATACACCGCTTGATTGGATAACCCACTGCCGGCCCGGTTGCGCCTTCATTCATCACAAGTGCTTGCGGCTTGCTGTTCCTTTCGGCAGTTTTTTTACCAGTGTATCAGCCTGCTGTGGCGTAGAGGATATCGCCTGAACAAGGGATAAGCCCAGCGAGGGGAAGCCAGCGTTGCCTGGAATGCGCTTTGTCCCGGCAACAATCATATCCAACCACTGCGTCGCAACGAAATAGTCAGCGATATCATACCGACTTGAAGCAACTGTTCCAGCCCGTCGATTGGTCTCCGACCATCCGCGTCAATCGTGATGCATTGCGCTGGAAATTTCGTCTTTTAACCGCAATCTCAAAACCTGTTTCCAGCGCTCGCGCCGCAGGCACGCAAGCGTAAAGGCTCCACCCGTTTGTAATCACACAGGAAATAGCACCCCGCGTCATTGCTGGCCGTGACTGTATAGCCTCGCCGTTTTGGCAGATGTTGCAGCGCCTGCCGCCTTGCCATCTGCATAAGCTTGGTGGCCGCGTCCGTGTCCGCTGTGGGCGTGCCGAGACTGACAATCTTAAGCCACCAACAATTGATATTGGCCGTTGTTTGTTGCCGCGTCTTTTTTCAACGTGGCACCTGAATAGCCGCGCCGCTAAATCCCTGATCATGGGTATCGGTTGGTCCGCCGAAAGAAGCCCAATTGTCCGGCGGCGTCTGCTTGCGCCATGTGGTTTGATCCGGTTCTTTGTTCCGTCTGTACGGGAAAAGGTCTGTTTGTGAACTGCCGCTCATGGCAATGGCGGTATCCTTTTATTGTGGATGGTTGAAATAAGGCCCGCCGAAGCAGAACCTTGTAATAGTTGCGAAATTCGTAGTTTCAGTTTAACTGACTCAAACATAATCGATGCTGCCAAACGTGTAAGAAGCACTCATGCTTTCATTGAAGCAAACCCGGCACCGTAACAAGAATATGCCCAAATGAACTGACGTTGAAAACTGAAAAAGCTCAGAGACCCAAGCAACTGGAAAGACCCCTGCGGCTCATCAACAGGGATATCAAGGGGGCTCGTCAAATCTATTCGGGAAGACAAAATTAAATGCCTATCGTGCACAATCCGTTCATTTTTGAACGAACTATTCATCCACCAGATATACTATTCCTTGTGAACCAATATCTATCACCGGGAGTTCCTCACCCCTTTGAAGTGGTCCGCCCTATAGTTAGGAAGCGGAGGAAACCAAGAAGATTGGCCATTAAGAGACCCGAAGCCCGAAGAGATGTCGTGAAGTACGGCAGGTTGAAGTTTTGATGGGCAAGGCATGCCTCGGATTGACGCAATCAGTACAGATCAGCGGACGAACAAACGTATATCGCTGAAGAAGAAGTACGGGGGAAATGGCACAGAACAACTCAAAGGAACGAAGCGAACTGCAGAAAAGAAGAATAACGCCTCGCGGCAGTTTCTGACCTGACGCTGATAAGTTGATCTGAGGGAGCCGCATCGGAAACTTCTGACCCCTCGCGCCGACGTGGCCTGCATCACCATCCATGTCGTAGTCAGTTCAAGGTTTCTTGGAAAACGTCCGCTGTGTGCCGCGTTCTGGGTCAACACCGATCCACCAAGAGGCAGTTTGCCCACCCGGGCGTGTGCTGGACGAAGAACGCTTGGTCGCGGAACATGATTGACTTGACCGCCAAGTACGGTCGATATGGCTACCGTCCGGATCGCAGCCTTGTTGAGAGATGCTGGACTGGGCAGGTAAAGTGACAAACGTGTGGAACGTCCTGTGCGACCGTGAGGGGCTTAAAGTACCAAATGAACATACCTAAGAAGGGCGGCTTGGGCCTGAACGAGGGGTCGTGCGTCCGTTTGTGCCGCTGAGTATCGCAATCATGTTTTGGTCGTATGAATCGTCACCACACCGACAGAGGCACGGTCGTGCCTTTAGCGGACGCTCAACATCTTGATGAACATAGCCCGAGAATGCTTAGCGATCCGGGTGAAACGGAAGCTGAAACACGACGGAGGTTATCGACGCTCTGACGGACCTGTTTATCCTGCGGGTGTGACCTCTATAAGGGTCGGACATGGCCCAGAGTTTAATCGCTGAGGCGTCAGGAATTGGATAGGGCGGTTGGGGCAAAGACTGCTACAATCGAACCTGGTCAGCCCTGGGGAACGGGTACTGCGAAAGCTTCAACGGGCGAATGAAGGGATGATTGCTGAACGGCGAAAATCTTCTTCCTGCGTGAAGCCAAAATCAATCATTGAAAGATGGAGAACATTACAACACCAAAACGACCACACAGTGCCTTGGGTTACCGCCTCACATGCGCCAAGGCCAATCGACGATGGCCAAAAAGGCCAATACATGCACTAAACTTTCCAACAAATGGACCACTCAAGTGGGCTGCTCAAAGATATATCTTGGAGCCATTCCAAAACCGTGATTTTCATCCTCAAACGATTTTTACTAAGCACATGCCGACGCCACCGCCCAGATACGCACAAATCACTTGCGGGCCTCCCATGTGGTTCTTGACTCAAATC